>Ga0209515_10000885_pt1 | contig 52109 bp, 55 predicted proteins | sample Subgroupgradi54m_FD_187454 | JGI IMG/M metagenome (GOLD analysis project Ga0209515, IMG submission 187454) | Subsurface groundwater microbial communities from S. Glens Falls, New York, USA - GMW60B uncontaminated upgradient, 5.4 m (SPAdes)... ... | reverse complement strand
CAAGCCCAATTTACTTATTTTACCACAATTTGTGCCCAGGGGGAGACTCGAACTCCCAAGCCCTTGCGGGCACAGCGTTCTGAACACTGCATGTCTACCATTTCATCACCCGGGCATTTACCATCTCTGATTCTACCAGAAGCTAAAAAACTTGACAAGGAAGTTTGATGCATACTTCTTACCTCTTTCATTCTCAATTCCCTTACTCCTCTCTTACCCAAATTGTAAGATATTGACATTATGTTTAACATATCTCCTCTATCGTACCTCAATACTTCTTTGACCCGTCCTCCCCCGCAATCTCTAGGGGAAGTAAAAATTTTACAAAAAGAAGGGAAAGATGAAAATATCAAAGATCAAGCAGCTCAAAAAGAAAAAGATAGACAATCGGTCGATGAGTTGGTAAAAAGTTCTAACAGATGCATTATAAGTATCTCAACTGTTTTTCCATGGAATTTTTTTCCGAGTACTATAAATGTTGAAGAATCCAGGCTCACATTTATTTTCCGTCAGTTTATTTCCTCTCAGTCACATAGTGTAGACATGAAAGATATTTCAAATGTTTTTATCGAATCTTCTTTATTTTTTGCCACATTGCAGATTGTTTCAAAAACATATATTCAAAACGATATCAAAATCGGAAATCTCAATAAGAAAAAAGCAATTAGAGTCAGAATGATTATCGAAGGACTAAGAACATTTGCCGCGCACAAGCTAAATACATCAAGCTATTCCGTTAACGAGTTGATTGCAAAAATCGAAGAAATGCATGCCAGTCAGGGAGGGTCGATTGGATGATTGTATGTTTGAGATAGATATGATATATAGAGAAGAGAAACTTTAGGTATGAAAAAGAATAAAAAAAACGGAAAAATAATTCAGTCGCCTGCAACCCTTAAGGAAGCAGTTCAAGGAAGGGAAGGTAAGGATGATTCTTCAAATAGTACTGTGCTTGGTATTGACATTAACCACTTCAAACACACATTGGATTTATTGAAATATTCTCTGGATTATGCCGAGGCAATTGTAAATACTGTTAGAGAACCTTTGGTAATTTTAAATAAAGATCTTCAGGTTATAACAGCCAATAGGGCTTTTTACAAAACATTCAATCTATTGCCGGACAAACTTGAAAACCGCCCGTTTTACGAACTGGGAGAAGGAGAACTGAATATTCCCAAATTCAGAAAATTATTACAACGAGTATTAAAAAAGGGTACGAGTTTTGAAAATTTTGAAATTGAATATCATGTTCCAAAAATTGGCAAAAGAACTCTTCTTTTGAATGCCAGAAAATTTTACCGCCAAATTAACGCTACCCAAACAATTCTTCTTGCTATCGAAGATGTTACCAAAGCAAAAAAATATGACAAAGAAAAAGATGAATTTTCTTCAGTTATTATGCATGAACTGAAAGGGCCTGTCTCAACACTGAATGGTTATTTGCAGCTTTTGCAAGCTCATTTATCAAAAAGACATGATAAGAAATTACTTGACTATACGGAAAATATGAAGGAACAGGTCCGCAGACTTACCAGCTTAATTAATGGACTTTTGAATGCATCTACAATTAGAGCGGTTGGGTTTGATTATCATGAAGAAATTTTTGACATTAATGAAGCAATAACAAAAACCATAGAAGATGTTCAGAAAACTACAAAAACTCATACAATTGTCCGGGAAGGCAAGCTTGAAAGATATGTAAGAGGCGACAGAGACAGAATAGCTCAGGTTTTGATAAATCTGTTAATAAACGCTATCAGATACTCCCCTAATGCAGGTAAAATTATAGTGAAAACTTCGTATAAAAACGGCAAAGTTATTATTGGTGTTGAAGATTTTGGTATTGGAATTTCAAAAATAAACCAGAGGAAAGTTTTTGAAAGATTTTTTAGGGTAAATAGTTCAAGTAAAGAAACATTTTACGGGGTGGGCTTGGGTCTTGATATATCATCTCAAATAGTCCGCCATCATAAAGGCAAAATGTGGGTAGAAAGCCTTGAAGGTAAAGGTACGGAATTTAGTTTTTCTTTGCCTGCTTATTCGGCTTAATTTTTTTCCCCCATGTAATTATGCTTTCCAGCATTAGGAAGTATAGGACATTTGCCAAAATTCCGACTCCGGCAGTTAAGATCAGCATTTCAAAGGATGAAAAAACATCAATAACATCAGCAATAACTCTCAGGGGGTCTGTAAATATGTACCATGAATTGGTTCTTTCTATTCCTCCTAGAATAACAGCAAAACCGACTAAAAAATTTAAGATACAAATAGGTAAAAAAGTTGAAGACTTGGGATTTCTTTTTTCCAAAACCCTTTGAAAAAAATAAACAGCTACCACAAAAGTTATGATTCCAAATGTTGAAAAAATAGAGTATTGGATTAGTAAAATAATCTTAAATAAGGTATTTATTTTTGGCCAATCCTCAAACAAATGGGAGATATCAGTCAAGATATAAATGGTATTTGGGAGAAAAATAAACCATAAAAATCCGCAAAAAATCCTGATGAATTTCGAATATGGTTTGAGCATAAGCCATCCGAAGAGAACTGCAATTATTGCCAAAAGCGAATTAACCCATATGAAGTTGAAGTTATTCAAGAAAATTTCCATAAAGGGGTTCAGTGCCGAGGCTCAGAATCGAACTGAGATAGCCTGTTCTTCAGACAGGTGCCTTGACCAACTTGGCTACCTCGGCAAAAATAGAAATTTATACTGAGCGGGAGACGGGAATCGGACCCGCTACCTTCTCCTTGGCAAGGAGACATTCTACCGGTGAACTACTCCCGCAATACATAGCAGTATACCAAAAACTACTTTTTCTCTCAAGCTGAAAGCTTTGGAACATAAGACTAGATTTTTACAACAGGAGGCAAGCGCTGGGGGTGTCTGTTTGAAATACTCCATGAAAAATATGCCGGCATGTCACTTCCTGTAATCGGGGTTACTGTTGTTTCTATCAGGGAAAGACCTAGCGTAGTTGCACTTTTGAAAAATCCGACTTTCTTTGCGAATTTTAAGGTAGTGATTTCCTTGGAAGGTATCAAATCTTGAGGATTCATGTTAAATCCGAATCCTCTTACGACCTCTTCTGCTAATGATTTACATACTTTCGGATCAACTTGAATAATTTCTCCTCTGCTGTTAATTACAATTGCAGGACCATCTCCAGATATTTCAAATAGAGTTTCTATAATTTGGGGATCGGAGAATACATTTCTACGAACAGCTATTATGGGGTTTTGTGCTTGACGGGCAAGGTCTAGTATTCTTCTTTCAAGAATTCTTTTTATTCTTGATCCGTCTTCTTCCATAACTGAAGTTTGTTCTGATTTCTCAACCATTAGCGAATGGTAGAGGATTAATATCAAAAAGTCAAACCTTGTTGTGACAACGAAATCTTATTCATTCTTCCATTTTATTACATAATTTTATCTTCTTTCATGCATCTGTAAATTATTATTATTATTATTATTACAAAGTTTGAAAATTTATCTAAAATATGACTTTACTTTTTGGTTCTGCAATTGGAATGGGGTTTAACTTATCATCCGGAGATCCGCTGTATCTGGTGTTGCCTGTTTTAGCTCTTATCTTAGTGTCAATTTGTATTGTCAGTTTTGCTTATACCAGAATTCTCAGAAGAACTATTTAAACTTATGGAAATTAGATTGCTGGCCTATTCTATAGTGATACTGGGATCCATTAATCTCTTAAGAATGGCTATTTTTTTAATTGGATCAGATATCTATAGCTTGCTTCAAGCCAAACGCAAAAAAAAACTTATTAAGTATTTGCCCAAAATTTCAGTGGTAATTCCTGCATATAACGAAAAAGGCACAATATTAAGGGCCATGAGATCTGTCCTTGGAAATAACTATCCAAGAAAACTATTAGAACTGGTTGTAGTAGATGATGGGTCAATAGATGGAACAGCCAAGATAGTGGAGAGTTTCATAAAATCAATTTTGCCTAATTCCATCGAGCATATAAATCTGCTTGTGCAAAAAAATTCCGGAAAAGCAGCAGCATTAAATAACGGAATTAAAAGATTCTGTACAGGTGAGTTGATAATGTGTCTTGATGCAGACTCATTTTTAGATAAAAAAGCCATTAGGAATGCTGTTTCATACTTTGCTGATTCTAAAGTCGCAGCTTTATCAGCTAATATAAAAATTATCAAAAGAAGGGGATTGTTGAATTTGGTGCAAATCTATGAATATCTTATCTGCTATCAAATGAAAAGAGCGGAGAGCTTATTAAATTGTGAATATATAGTTGGAGGAATTGGGTCCATTTTTAGGAGGTCTATTTTAGATAAGGTTAACTATTATGATACTAATACTGTCACAGAGGACATAGATTTAACAATGAAAATTTTGCAGTTGGGCAATAGAGAAAATAAAGTTCTTTATGGTTCAGATGTGGTGGCTTATACGGGAAGCGTTTTATCAATTAAAGATTTATTAAAGCAAAGATACCGCTGGAAATGGGGAAGGAGTCAGACTTTCTTTAAAAATTTGAATATGTTTTTTTCCCCGGAGCGTAAATTTTCCAAGACCCTAAGTTGGTTTTATTTACCATTTGCAATTTATGGAGATATGGCGTATGTGATTGAGCCGATATTGCTCGGATATATACTTGCTATATCAATATATTACCAAAATTTCATTTCGATTATTAGTGCTTGGGCGGTTATCTCTATCTATGTACTCATTAATATATTTGCCGAAGATACTCTTACTTTGAAAGAGAAAATAAAACTTTCCATAGGAGCGCCTTTTATGTATGTTCTTTTTTATATATTAAATTTTGCAGAATATGTTGCTTTGCTAAAAGCTGTTAAAAATTTATCTTCTCTTAAAGAAAGTTTGAATGAAAATAAATGTGAATGGATTCCCGTGGAAAGGCCGTATGGAATATCAACGAAAATCTCGGAGGCTGCTTAGGGATAAGTAATCAGGCAAAATTTAATATGATTTATTCGTATTATTCCTGCGCCCAGATGATGAAGGTAAAAAGCTTTTGACCACCGCCAAAATCGCGCTCATATAGAGCAGCTTTCCCATTGTTTTTTATCTCCTTACCCCAATCACTACGGTTGTCAAAATTTCCACTAGCATTGCTTGCTTTTGTCTGACTAACTGTTGTAATACCATCTAGATGTGAGTATATGGCTTCTAACTCGTTGTAATCATGAGCGTTTGGATGTTCGTTGCTAAGCTGAGTTTTAACCAATCCACTTGGATCATCAGTATAATCCATACAGGTTCCGAGATTAAGATTATCAAAGATTTCGTCCTGATGATCCAGCCCAAAAGTATGGCCAACTTCCTGACACATAACCAGATTTTTCCATGAGGAGGTATTGTATTTTGCTGTACTAAAATATGTGTCGTTGACCTTTGTTAGTCCTTGAACAATATGGTTGCCACTTATCCAAATTTGAGCCAAACCAAGCCAACCATTATTGCCGTATTTACTATTGCATACCTCTACTCTTCCGCTGCTAGCCCTACAGTTTCTAGGGTTGGTTCTTCCGGCGGAGACAGATGTATCAAGAACTGAAGACGCACTCCAATCGTTTGATGTTGTCCCAAGATATGGTTTCCAGCTTGATGAAAGGTTATCTCCCAGTTTTAATGTGAATGGATTGCTTGTGCGTGCCCAATGATAGCCTCCCCAGGAATGATTTGCATTGACAGTTGAAGTAATAGAAGTTAGAGCTAAAGCTATTCCGATGATTAGAATAAAAAAACGGAAAATTTTCAAAGGCATTATAAATATACTAACAATATATTTCTTAAAATACAATAGGATAATTAATGAATAAAATTACTTCGGCCTCTGAGGTTGGTAGCCTCGCCACCTCGTAGGTCGGTAAGGCACTGAGGTCGGTAAGGCAAAATACAGATTTATTTTGCTGGCGGTTTACGAAAAATGTCGAACTTCATTTGATTAGCTCGGCCTTCGGCCTCGCTTGCTTCAGCGCGGCGCCCCCACCCGCCGCGCCTCCGCTATTTTTTGCGCGCGATTTTCTCGCCCTTCGGGCGAGTAGGGAAAGAATTTGTAGTTTTCCTTGCCCCTCCCACCCGTGCGCGGAAAACTAATTCACTCCCTTAATTGTAGCGGAAATATGGAAGGAGAATATACGGATTATTTATAAAGGTTGCACCTTAACGAACTTGGTAGGAGATTTCTTTCTCGAAGTTGCCGTTGGTGTAGAGCTTTACCGTATAGTCCCCTGCAAGGCGGGTGCTCTTCGTATCTTTGAGACCCCAACGGAAAGAAACATAATCAATACCTGCTTTCGTGACTTCTAGGCTTTGGTGATCAACATATTTGCTTTTGAAATAACGGACATATTCAAACTTTGTACCCTTTGGTGGCTGATTTACGGTAAGCACTGCATAAATAACTGGATCTTTGGTAGAGAAAATGGATGTTTCAACTCCACTAGCCCCAGTCTTTGAATCTATACTTTTAGTAGTTTTTGCCTCCAAAATCATTCCTGCAGGTTGGGATGGTTTTTGACCCAAAAGTTTGGAGAAAAATGATTGTTGTCCAGTAGTAGAAGACGGGTTTTCACCAATAGTATTTTTTCTACTATTTTGATAAACCAAAAGACCAGCAACTACCAAAACAACCAACACTGCCACGAGTGCTACCGGTGCAAAACCTTTTTGATTTGATGATTTAGTTTTCATTGATTTTCAGAATTTGAATTGCTTGAACTAGACCCAGAGTTTGACCCGTTTGTATTTGCGTCTGAACCACTATTTTGCTCGCGGGAGCTTCCTTCATCTTTGATAGTAGAATTTTGTCCTCCTTGATTTCCTTTTACTTCCTCTTGCTCTTTCACAGATTCTGCTTGTTCACCCTCCTGTGCTTCCTGGGCTTCGTTCTGGTCTATTTGCTCATCCAAATGCACGTCTTCAACATTTCCTTCATCCTTATCTCCCTGTTGTCCGTCATCGTTTTCATTTTCATTAATCTCCTTTTGATATTCTTGTGCCTTTGAATCATTTTCAGTAGACTGTATTCCTTCTTGAACATCTTTAGCATAATCACTTTGCACTGTTCCGGATTCAGGTTTGGGAATGTCTTTCACTTCAATTGTTTGGGCATGGGCAAAAACTGGGGTTGAAAAAAGAAGGATGAAAGCATAGAAAACAACGAAAGATTTTGAAATATTTATCATTAACTATAATAGTAGACATTCATAAGTAGAATGTCAAGCAGTTTTTTATCCCCACCTTTATATTTTTTCTAGGAACAATCTGCTATAGTATAAGAGGACTCAACAATTTTGGAAATTGCTTTTTTAATGGCGCAATCGGACAACAGAAAGCAATTTCTTGTTGAGTCCATCGGTTGCGCCATTTGAGTTAATAAAAAGCTCTTTAAAATTTTTGCGTTTTTTCTTTTAGTCGCTTTCAGCGACTTTTACGAGCCGACAGTTTCGGAGGCGCGGAGGGTGGGGGCGCCGCGCTGAAGCAAGCGAGGCCGAAGGCCGAGCTAATCAAATGAAGTTCGACATTTTTCGTAAACCGCCAGCCAGTAAAGAGAAGAAAGCCGTCGGGGGGTAGCACCTTCCGCGCCCGCCTCCGCGGAAAGCGCGTCAAATCCGCCTTTTTTGAAACTTGCGGACAGCCGCCGTAAAAGAAAAAGAAAGAAAGAAAAACGCAAAAATTGGGCTTCTTTCCAAGAAGCCCTGCTCACAATTGTTCGCTTAAAGAACTTTTAAGAGATAAAATATAAATAACATGATCAAATATATAGCGTATTGCAGAAAATCAACCGACGAACCAGACAGACAAATTTTGTCTATTGAATCCCAAGTGTCGGAATTACAAGAATTCGCCGCAAAAGAAAATTTAAAAATTGTTTCTTTCACTACCGAGAGTAAAACCGCTAAGGAACCAGGAAGAGAAAAATTTGCTGAAGTCCTAAAAGAAATTGAGGACGGAAATGCTGATGGAATTTTATCATGGCACCCTGACCGATTGGCCAGAAATTCTGTTGACGGCGGAAAGATTATCTATTTATTGGATATCGGAAAATTGCTTGACCTAAAATTTCCATCTTTTTGGTTTGAAAATACCCCGCAAGGGAAATTCATGCTTAATATTGCGTTTGGTCAAAGCAAATATTATGTAGATAATCTTTCCGAAAATGTAAAAAGAGGTAACCGTCAAAAGTTACGTCGTGGCGAATGGCCAAATCAAGCGCAGTTTGGCTATCTAAATGTCAACAAAACAATTGAAGTTGATAAAAAACGAGCAAAGTTTGTGCAAAAAGCTTTCCAGCTTTTTGCTACCGGCGGCTATGGATACGCGGATATCCGCAAATTTTTCAACCAAAACAAAATTTTTAATAAGTCGGGCCATATACTTCATTTGGATAAAGTCAAAAGAATTTTGACCGACCCGTTTTACTACGGAGTGATGAAATTTTGCGGCGAACTATATGAAGGAAAACATTCACCACTAATTTCCAAGAAACTTTTTGATAAGTGTCAGGAAGTTGTGAAACTCAAAAGCAGAAAGGTTAAAAATAACAAACATCTTTTTGATTTTTTGGGTTTAGTTAAGTGCGGCGAATGCGGCGGCGCAATCACGGCAGAAAAACATACCAAGTATTACAAGCGGACAAATAGAACGGTTGAGTATATTTATTACCGTTGTTCCAAAAAAATGGGTGCTTGCTCGCAAAAATATATTGATAAGGAAGAAATAGAAAAGCAATTAAAAAATATTGTTTTGCGAGCATCATTGCCGCCGCACGCCGCCAAAAAGTTTCTGGAATGGGCGGATAAAGACGCAAATAAAGAAAAACAAAAATCATCGGGTATTGTTTCAACCTATCAACTCCAACTCAAAGAAACAGAAGAAAAAACAGACCGCTTGCTTGAGGGCTATTTAGACAAAATTATCAGCCCTGAAGATTACCAAAAGAAAAAGAATGAAATGGTTGAAACAAAATCACTTCTCAACTCTAAAATTAAGGAGATTTTTCAAAACGGCGTTGAATGGCTCGAACCTTTCCAAGAATTCGTAAATAGTGCGCTTTCAGCGCACAAAATCGCGAGCGCAAAAAATAGTTGCCATGATTTATCGATCATGGCAAAAACTGTCGGCTCGAACTTCTTTTTATTGGATCGGCGGCTATCCGTAAGTTTCAAAAAAGGCGGATTTGACGCGCTTTCCGCGGAGGCGGGCGCGGAAGGTGCTACCCCCCGACGGCTTTCTTCTCTTTACTGGCTGGGAGACCAGGATTCGAACCTGAATAAACGGATCCAAAGTCCGTTGTCCTACCATTAGACGATCTCCCAATGTATGAAATTATATCATAATCAAGCTCGCATTTGATATAATTCTTTAATGTCTCACTTACACGATAAGATTGATTTCACTGTTGAAGTTTTTGTTGTTTATAAAAACAAAGTTTTACTTCGCAAACACGATAAATATAAAAAATGGTTAGGTGTTGGCGGACACATTGAGCTCAACGAAGATCCGATACAAGCCGCAACCCGCGAGGTAAAAGAAGAAGTAGGACTAGATATTAAACTGGACTCGAAACTTAAGCCAAATTATAATTCAGACGAAACCGATTTAATTCCGCCCTATTATCTCAATAGACATAAAATTAATAATACTCATGAGCACATTTCTTTTGTATATTTTGCAAAATCACAAACGGATAAAATTAAACAAGGGGAAAAAGAAAGAAGTGAAGAATGTAAATGGTTTACGAAAGAAGAATTATTAAAAGATAAAGAAATCACTTCCAGTATAAAATACTACGCATTAAAAGCTCTTGAAAACTAGTTTTGGGGTTCGGGGGGAAGAAATTCTTCTCCCGTACTATCGGAAGAAGCGGGATAATCTGTTTGTTTGAGCCATTGAATGTAAGTGCATCCGGTTGCCTCTTTTGCTTTACTGTCCCATCCGGAAGTGCTACATTTTTTCATTTTCTTTCCGGCAGAAGTTGTGAATAAAACAAGTTTGCTCTGGCATTGCGGACACTCTTCATCAAGAGGTTCGGTTGTGCCGTTAATCCATTCTATATAATCGCATCCCGTGGCTTTTCTTGCTTCCCTATCCCATCCACCTTTTGAACATTTTTTCATTTTCTTGCCAAAGCGGGTAACCGAGAGAATGAGATTGCTTCCGCATTTCGGGCATTTCTCATCCAAAGTCTGAGGAGGAACTTCCAGCCATTTTACGAAATCGCATCCGACATTTTGTCTTGTTTCAGGATCCCAACTTCCTTTGGAGCATCTTTGTAATTGCTTTCCGGTTTTTGTTGTTACAATATCCGAAAGTGAACTTTCGCATTTCGGACACATATCCTGGGGAGTTGTTTTTTCATCCGTTGCCATAAGCTTAATATTACTGTTTGCAAAAAAAAGATGCAAGGGGTATATTGGGATAATGTTGTCGGAAATTTCCAAATCTCAAAAAATATTTGTAATGCTTGGAGTAATGAGTGCCATGCTTTTGGCTGCTTTGGATCAAACAATTGTAGCAACCGCAATGCCTAGAATAGTTCAAGAGCTTGCCGGACTTGAACATTTGTCTTGGGTTTTTACAGCATATCTTTTAGCGTCTACGGTTGTAGTTCCGATTTCCGGAAAATTGTCAGATATTTATGGAAGAAAACTTTTCTATATAGTTTCGATTGTTATTTTTTTAATCGGATCTATTTTGTGCGGAGCTGCCCAAAATATGACTCAGTTAATTATTTTCCGCGGAATTCAGGGTATTGGCGGTGGAGCTATCATGACAAATTCCTTTACGATTATTGGTGATCTTTTTCCGCCGTCTGAACGCGGAAAATGGCAGGGCATGCTTGGTGGAGTTTTCGCTTTGTCTTCTATTGTTGGTCCCATGTTGGGAGGTTGGCTTACAGATAATGCTTCATGGAGATGGGCATTTTTTATAAATATGCCGGTCGGCGCCCTGGCCTTAATACTAATATATTCTTTGATGCCAAAATTCGTATCCTTAGTGAAGGATAAGGTTATTGATTATAAAGGATCAATTGCATTAACAATTGGCCTGACGACTTTGCTTCTGGGACTTGTTTGGGGAGGATCAGAATATGCATGGAATTCAACTCAAATTGTATTATTATTTCTGACATCCGTAGTTTCGCTTATTGTTTTTGGACTAATAGAGAAAAAAGCAAAAGAACCAATTCTTCCTTTGAGCCTTTTTAGAAATTCTATATTTTCTGTTGCAGTATTCATTATTTTTTTGGTAGGAATTGCTATGTTTGGGATTATTTTATATGTTCCATTGTTCGCACAGCTTGTTTTGGGAATTTCAGCAACCAATTCGGGAACCATATTAACACCCTTGATGTTGGGCTTAATTTTTTCAAGCGTTATAACCGGACAAGTTGTTTCCCGTACCGGAAGATATAAATTATTAACCATAATAGGTCTTGGAATAATTCCAATATCTTTATTTTTGTTATCCCAAATGAATTCTAGCACTACTCAATTTGAATTAATTCTGAAAATTATATTTGCGGGAATTGGGGTTGGGATTACAATGCCGATTTTTACAATTGTTGTGCAGAACGCATTTGATCATTCAAAATTAGGAGTTGTTACCGCTTCAACTCAGCTTTTTAGATCTATCGGAGGAACAGTTGGAGTTGCTGTAATGGGCAGCATTTTAAATAAATCTTTGTCGTCTAAATTAGATTTGCTCTCTGAGGAAAAATTTATCCAAACACTTTCCCGGTTTAGTCCAAATTTTTCAGCGGAAAATATAGATGTTAACAAATTGCAGGGAATTTTATCTAAGGATAATCAAACTCAGCTTGCGGGGAGTATATCTAATTTACCGACCTTAATAAGGGTTGATGTGATGCAGGCGCTTTCGGAATTTGGAACAAAAATAAAAGAAATTCTGGCCATATCAATAGGGGAAGTTTTTCTTATTGTTTCTTTGCTTATGATAGTTGCATTTATTGGAGGATTTTTTCTCAAAGAGATTCCTTTAAGGAAATCTCATCATTAATTTTTATTTCCTTTTTTTCAATTGTTCCATTTGGTAGCTCTATCACACTTTCGTATTTTGGGTTCCAGACAAATATTTTGTTTGGAGCAAGATTATTTTTAATGAGAACGACTTTATTGAATTTATCCAAAATCAAAACATCAATTGGGAATTTGAGGCCAAATGTATGAATGCCGAAACGAGTTTTAATCATTAATGTTTGTGGTTTATCTTTTCCGATGAGTCCGATTATTTTTTCCTTTATGTTTTCAGCCTTTTTTACAAAAAGAACCATGGCTTAATTATACATAATCAGCAAAATATGGTATAATAATGCCCTTGAATATCTCTAGTTCGATAACAAGACAACCTCAATGTAGTCAGTGTGGAAAAAAGCTAATTTTTGTGGGTAAAACCGAGACAAAAGACACTTTTTCCAAAGTAGTTACGACAATTTACAGATGTCCGGACAAAGTGTGCCAGGAAGGAATTGACAAAAGAACCAAGGCTAGAATCAAACTGCAAAAAGAACAGGATTCAGCCAAGAAAAAGAGAATTAAAACAAAAATGAGGCTGAATAAGAAAAAAATCCTCCGCTAGGTCTCACTTCCCGGTACGATAAGATCGAAGGGTTTGGTTGTTGGTCCATATGCCTTGGGGCCATAATCACTAGTGTAATTTTCTATATTTTCTTTGAAATACTGCGGTTTTGAATTTTGAATTTTTCCAACAATATAGTAAGTCATAGCCATAACTCCGGCGAAATTTACATCATCCGAAAGAGTTATATCCCATCTATTGTCAGGGTCTCCAAAATATTCGTTTTTTGTGCCCAAAGAGATAATTAATTCTTCTTTGGATCTAATTACGAATTTTGCATGTCTTGCATGTCCCTGACTAAATGCTCTGAGAGCCAGATTTGGTCCGAACAATTCACTCTTTTTAATATCAAGCATTGGGCAAATTTGCATGTATTTATCTGGAACAACAAAGGTATACGATTTATAATCGGAAAAATTTGAAGGAAAATTAAGTAAATTCACATATTCTTTGATTTTTGCGGGATTTTCTTTGGTTGCAGACAATATCATCCCCATGTAAGTAGAAGTATTGTAAGTATACGGTTCTGCAATTGATTGAAAAACAATAACCTCATCAGCTATTTTTGCAGCATCAGACTCTTTCTTAGTAGTTAATAGAGTTGTTTTCAGCCCATGTTGTTTGGCAAGTTCGATTTCCCAGACGGAATCTTTTCCTCCGGATGCCGATATAACAACAGCATCTTTGATAAGACCTTTTTGAATTGCCTGCTTAAATGCAGCTATGTTTTTTTTGAAATTGCTTTCATCAGCAAATATAGAGGCAGTATTGGAAAACATAATCAATCCGGTATTGTAGGCATTTCCTGATCCAACAACAAAAGGTAAATTGAATTTAGTAATATCTATCAAGGGAGGGGGATTTTGAGTAAAAAAATCCAAAGCTTTCAAAACATTTTCATCCAATGTCATTAATTCTGTCATAAGATTATTTATGCAGTTTATTTAAAAACAAAAAAACACCGTAGAATTCCATCTCCGTTTACTATGCCACAATTCAAACTAATAGTACCTCATCCCGGGATGAACAAAACTTTCTGCAATTCTGCAAAGCAGAATGAAACAGAATTTACTTTTTTCCCCAGTTCATCAGCATTAATACTCCTGATAAACCAACCAAAATATATACGATTTTTTCTAATCCCGCCATGCTACCAAGAACTGTGCTTACCAAATTGAGATTTATAAGTCCGACCAATCCCCAGTTGATGGCTCCTACGATGACAAGAATGTTTGCTACTTGTTGTAGTCCTTTCATGTTATCACCTCCCTTCCTGAATCTGATATTAGTAAGACACATCCAAAGAAAGATGTCAATACCCTTGAAAGGCGTGTAATTAAGGTGTGATAAAATGATTAAATGCGATTTAATTCTTATAAATTCTACATATGTTTGGCAATTGCTTTTTCCATAATTTTTTCTGTTTTTATATATAAGCAATTTTTTGAAAACAAAAATTATATCGTATCGCCTGTTCCTAATTTTCTGACAGCATTTGTTAACAATCAGGTTGCTACCCTGGATTTATGGTCTCCTATTTTTGAAATGTTTGAGCCCTCATCCAATAAAATTCCTGTAATTTCTGCAAGATCTGCTTTGGCCTACGACCTTAATGATGAGCAAGTTTTATTTTCCAAAAATCCCCAAAATAAATATCCCATGGCATCTCTGACCAAAATCATGACTGCAATAGTTTCTCTTGAATCTTTAAAGGAAAACAAGCAATATGTTATTTCTCAGGATGATTTAGTTGGAGAAAATTCCATGGGACTTTCTGCCGGGGAGACACTTACTTTGGAAGAATTAATGTATGGATTAATTCTCTCTTCCGGAAATGATGCTGCAGAAACTTTCGCTAGCAATTTTGAGGGAGGAAGAACGCAATTTATCTTGGCCATGAATAACAAAGCAAAATCTTTGGGACTGAAAAATACTCATTTTACCAACCCAACAGGTCTTGAAGGAGACGGAAAACAATTTACAACTACCTATGATCTTCTGGTTATAACAAAATATGCTCTTCAATTTCCTTTATTTAAAAAAGTTGCGGGAACATTTATTCACAATATTCCCGGCTCTAAAAATCACAAAGCATTTTATTTAGAGAATGAAACCAATCTTTTGACCAGTTATCCGGGAGTTTTTGGAGTGAAAGACGGCTATACGCCTGAGGCAGGTTTGTGTTTGGTAACCTACCTAAACTACAAAGGACACAAAATTATCGGAATTCTTTTGGGAAGCGACAACAGAAGACAAGAGATGAAGGATTTGCTGGATTATTCTTTAAAACTTCAAGGTATCACTCCCCCTCCGCACTCATAAGCTGTCAGAATTAAGGTTTGAAAGAACCTGCTTGTTCATTCCGGGCTTGTTTTTTTGTCGGCCATATAAAGAAGTGTGATTGGGAGATGCTTTAGTCCTCCCTGTAGATTTTCTTTAAGTCCTGCTTTTTCGCGGGCAGAGTTAAGAAGTGTATTAAGTTTTTTAACTTTTATATGAAGAGATTCTGCCGTATATTCAAGGCTATTGCCATTGGCAAGACTATCTAGCGCCTGAAGCAGGATTTTTGGTTGTTTTTCCAGTGCCTCCAGTGCTTTTTCGTTCATGATGTTTTTAATTAGCTCAAAAATATCCACAGAGTCCATATTCACTGCCTTGATAATTGAGTCAAACATATTATGGGTTCCAAGGGTATCATAAATATAACTCCGATAACCACTGACGGTTCTTGGCTTTTGGCCAACTTTTTCCGCTATCTGGTTGATAGATAAGCCCTGAGCGGTTAAAATTATCACCTTAATTGCCTTGGGAGCAAGATACACTTTTGGGATAAACTCTCTTGTAGCAGGTTCTGGAGGATTTATTGGAGAAAATTTTGTTGGATCTAATGCTCTTACTTTTTCACCCATAAAATGCATTATATCAATTCAAGGCTGTTGAAGCAAAAAAGGGTACTTCTTGTCTTTTTATAGAAGTTTTAAACAAGAACAGTTTGCTAAGATTAATTGTCTCACCGGAAGACTCCAAGCGTCCTCTTATTAACAGTCTTGATTCATCAAACCAACCGTCGCAAGTAAATAATGTTAATGTATCGGGAGTGTCTGACATTAATTTGAAAATGTCATTTGGTTGTATGACCTCAATTGAAAAAATTTTGTAAGCAAAATTTTTTCTTTTCTCGGATTTAATTAAAATTTTATCTCCCAACGAGAGATTTTTAAGAGATCCAAATAAATTGTCTTTGTTATGTGCGTAAATGATTGTATTGTATCCCTCGCCAGGTGATCCGCTTGTAGGCAAAAAAAGTGCAGATTTGTCATCCAGAATCCACTCCCCATTTACAATGTCGCCTCTAATAATTGGGATTTTAATGTTGAGATTTGGAATAAAAATTTCCTTAGGTTCATTATCTTTGGTCTTAGAAAGTGTGTAATTTTGAAGAGGCTTATCATCCGTACTCAATCGTGTAAGTGTGCCTAATGTAAAAAAAGCTATTCCAATTATGATTAAAATAATGGGCCCAACTCCTTTACTTGAGCTTTCTTTTTTTAACATACAGCATGGTTCCTAATCCGCTTAAAAGTAAGCCGATATTTTGACCGGACAATCCCAAATTATCCATGAAGCTGCCTGTGGATGCTAGACTAGAAACCCCTAGCACTTCGCCTCTTTTTATTTGTATAGAGATACCTCCGACTGCAGGTTGAGAGGAATTATTAGATGTTGTAGTTTCTGTTGTATTTGAGCTTGAAGTGGAAGTTGGAGCAGGAGTTGGAGTAGATGTAGGATCATCAGGAATTATTGTAGGAGTGGGGGTTGAGGAGGGTATTAATGTTGGAGTAGGATCTTCAGGTTGTAGGGTTGGAGTTGGCGTAGGATCATCAGGAGTTATTGTGGGTGTGGGAGTTGAAGATGGTATTAGTGTTGGAGTGGGGGTTGGAGAAGACGATGAATAAACAAATTCTACATGAGATATATCCTTGCAATTTGGACCATCATTTCCCACTTTGGAAACCGTAGAAGTAGTTGTGCCAATTCCGTTTACCAAATAGCAACCATTATTTAAAGTGCCATTATTAGAAGAACTAAAACAATTAGGACCAGCCTTGACATAGATTTTAGTGAAAATTTTTCCATTTGGCGCAGTTTGAGTATATGGAGAAGACTCGTCTTTGGTTACCGTTTCCGAGTCTGAAGCACAATGACCCTCGTTAGCTGTAACGGTTGTATTTATATGACGAGAAAAAGCTAGGAGACTAACAAGAGCAAATAATATTAAATAAAAATATTTTAATTTTTTCATAGTTTTAAATAACACATTCATTTAACAGTTTTGATATGGGATTTACGCAAGAAGCCGGTAGATTTTTTGTAAGAAAAAGAACCTTTCCAAATTTTAGCCTCCTGTGATATACTGTTGATTGGATATTTAGCTGCGGTGGTGGAATGGTATACACGGAGGCCTTAAGAGCCTCTATCCGCAAGGGTGTGTGGGTTCGACTCCCTCCCGCAGCACTCGGGGGTTAGCTCAGCTGGCTAGAGCGCGCGGTTTGGGACCGTGAGGTCGGAGGTTCAAATCCTCTACCCCCGACAAGAAATTTAGGATATAATAAATTTGAAATGCGGGTGTAGTTTAATGGCAGAACACGACTTTTCCAAAGTCGATACGAGGGTTCGATTCCCTTCACCCGCTCAGCTTAATTAGAAGTGCGGAAGCTTCTGATAATACTAAGAACCATTGCTATAAAAGGAACCGCGAGAAGAGCTCCGAGAATTCCTAGAAATTGGCTTCCTATCAAAACTCCGATAATAACAACAATAGGATTTAGTCCAACAGCTTTTTCCATTATTTTGGGAACAAGAACATTATTTTCAAGCATTTGCAAAAGAATATAGAAAATTACAACTGACACCGCAATTCCAGGAGATATGGTCAGAGCAACTATGATAGCCGGAACGGCCGAAATAATCGGTCCGATTGTCGGAACTATTTCAAGAATTCCTGCCAAGAGTCCCAATGGAAGCGCGTAAGGAAGCCCCAAAAGTGTCAGCCCCAACCATGTGGCAAGACCAATAGTAAAAGAAAGAATCAGTTGTCCTCTTAACCATAAACCCAATTTTGTTTCGACTGAAGCGATAGCTTTTCTTCCTTGGGTTTGATATCTTTTGGGAAGAAGAATTATTAATTGATTTTTAAGCATATTCCTTTCAAGCATGAGATAAAAACTTATAACAAGAACAGTCAAAAGAGAAAATACTCCTGTAAAAATTTTGCCGGTAAAAGTAAGAGCATTTTTTTCAAAAGCATTGATATCGGCTTCAAAAACATTGTTGACACTTGAAGCATCAATGTTGAGATTCAGGGTTTTAGTTACCTGGTTAATATATTTTGGAAAATTGTTAAAAAGAAGCTGTATTTGAGATGTAAAAAAAGGCACCAGCGGAAAAATCAGCAAAACCAATATTGCGATTGTCAGAAAATATGGAATCAGCACTGAAAGAATTCTTGGCGTGCCCTTTTTGACCAAAAAATCTGAAAAAGGAGAAAGCGCTGCCATGATGATATAGGAAATAAAAATAATAATTAATATTCCGCTTAATTTAACCGACAGCAAAAAAAGCGCGACAATAATAAGCGTGGTCAGAAATTGGTTGTGGATAAGATAATTTATAATCGGATTCCTCATAAACTAGTGTCTGTAGTATACGCAAGCGTGGAAGTATTGTCAAAGTGGAAGGAAAACTGTAAAATACACATATGCCCTTGTAGCTCAACGGATAGAGCAGGTCGGTTCTAACGACAAGGTTGGGGGTTCGATTCCCTCCGGGGGCACCTCGCTTCGCTCGGTGCAAGCTTGCTTAATAAATGGTGGCATTAGCTCAATGGCTAGAGCATTAGGTTGTGGACCTAACGGTTGACGGTTCGAGTCCGTTATGCCACCCAAGTTATTTTCTTCGAGAAAATATGTCAGCAATCCGTTTTGAATCTAAACTAATTAAAATAAATTCCTGGACCATTCTCCACTTGCCGCCAGTAGCAAGCGCAAAACTTCCATCTAGGGGTATGACGATGGTTAAGGGAACCATTAATGATGTTCCTTTTAAAGCTTTGTTAGAACCTGACGGGATTTATGGGCCAGCGAAAAAACCGAGCCATTGGTTTAGACCTGACGAAAAATTGCTTGATGACGCTTCCGCAGAGGCAGGAGACACTGTAAAAGTTTCCCTTGAACCAAGCAAAGAATGGGTAGAGCCGGAAGTTCCTGAAGATCTAGAAAAAGCTCTGGCAACCTCTCCAAAAGCAGAAGCTTTATGGGAGGATATCACTCCCCTTGCCCATTGGGACTGGATTCGTTGGATACGAGCTGTAAAAACTCCTGAGACTCGTGAAAAACATATTAAAGTGATGCTGGATAAACTCAATAAAGGCATGAGAAGACCATGCTGTTTTAACCGCAACCTATGTTCTGAACCTTATGTATCGAAGAATTGGGTGCTCCTTGACCCGAGTTGAGGTGTTATTTTTTCTCCGGGTTGAAGAATTTGCGGTTTTTTAGTCTTTCTGGGAGGAAGCTTAAATCACTTTTTGGTCCGACATATTTATCGCTCCAGGAATAATCCTTTCCATAGCCCAAATTTTTCATGAGCTTTGTCGGAGCATTTCTCAAATGCAAAGGAATTGCTTCATTTGGAAATTCATAAACCGCTTCTTTTGCTCTTCCTAGAGCATTGGCAACTTCTCTTGATTTTTTCGCTGTTGCCAAATACAAAGTTGCATGAGCGAGTATCAGCTGAGCCTCCGGCATGCCGATTTTGTGAATTGCCTCAAATGCGGCATTTGCCTGGATTAACGCTCCTCTATCTGCAAGTCCAATATCTTCGGATGCAAAAATAATCATCCGTCTTGCAATAAATTTGGGGTCTTCCCCATTTTCCAGCATCCGGGCCAAATAATATAAAGCCGCATCCGGATCACTTCCTCGCATGGATTTGATATAAGCGCTGATTATATTGTAATGTTCGTCTGCTTTTTTATCGTACAATCCCGCACTTCTGGTCTGAAAAACTTCTTTAATAATTTCTGCAGTTATCTCTTTTACATTAAAATTAGTTACTGCAACTTCCAAAGCATTGAGCATAATTCTTGCGTCCTGTCCGCAAAGACGGATAAGTAATTCTTTTGCGTCTTCTGAAATTGTTTTTTTATATTTTCCCAGTCCTTTTTCTTTGTCTTTCAATCCAATGTCTAAGATTTTTTCAAGATTTTTTTCATCCAGGCCCTTCAGAACAAAAACCCGGCATCTTGATAAAAGCGGACTGATTACTTCAAAAGAAGGATTTTCCGTAGTCGCGCCAATTAAGGTTATCAATCCCGATTCTACATGAGGCAAAAGACTGTCTTGCTGTGCCTTGTTCCATCTGTGAATTTCGTCAATAAATAAAATTGTCTTTTTTTCCTTTTCTAGACTCTCTTTTGCGAGATTTATAATTTTTCTAAGATCCTCTTTTCCTGTTTGAACTGCAGAAAGTGCATGAAAATCAGAGTTGGTAGATTTGGAAACTATTTGTGCAAGAGTTGTTTTCCCACTCCCCGGAGGTCCCCACAAGATCATGGAAAAAAGTGTTTGTCCCTCAATCATTTTCCTAAGAATTTTATCAGCACCTACCAAATGTTCCTGTCCAAAAAATTCTTTCAAATTCTGAGGCCTTAATCTATACGCCAAATTCATAAATTATTTAAATATTCTTTAGCTCCTTCTTCGTATTCTTTTTCTGTTGTAATAATTTCAAACGGATAAGAATTATCATAAACCCCCTTTTTTCCTACATGCACATGCACAACGGAAGGGTTATTTTTATTAATTTCCTGAGCCATTTTAATATCGGATTTGCTATCTCCAATTGTGATAAAACTTAATACTTTTAATTTTCTTTCCGCAAGCCAATTGAGAATCCGTTTTGCCCCAAGATCTTTGCCAACATTTTTGTTTTGAACATCAAGAGCAATAGGATTCGGTTCGATTTCTAAAATATTTTCCAGCCCATATTTTTTAATGACTTCTTTTATTTGTGGTATTGAAAGTTTTTGATCCTGTGCATATTTATTTAAATCATATCCCTCTTGCATCTCGATAGAGACCATTGTTTTTTTAGTAGCATCGTAAAACATAGATTTGGAATGTTTAGTATTGATAAGTATCTTAATATCATTTTGTAGGTTGGATGAAGCAGATATTGTAGTATCAACATATTCTTGAGGTTTGCCTTCATCGTCAAAAGTCATCCATGTTCCGCCTTTTTCCCCGACAATTATAAGATTTTTTAGAAATGTTTTGATTTGCGGATTATTTACAAGAGTCTTTCCCGCTCTTGTAATAATCCAATGGAGAGATCGTCCTGTGTTAAGCGCAACCGGTTTGCCATTCTTAAGCTTTTGGGTAATGTGTTGAAGTATTTCAGGTCTAGCTTTTTTGCTTTTTAAGTTACTAATCACCCCATCTACATCCAGAATTAACATGTGGGTAACAGTTTTCATAACTTAATTATAGCATGCTTGTTGAAGACAATTAATTTTTAGAAAGACGGGTTTTTAGGAAAATTTTCCAGATATCTTAAAAATCCTAATTTAGTTTGACACCTGTAGCTTGACACCTGGAAGGTGAACAGGTATTGACACCTTCTTTAAAAAGCTACATACTAAGCCTATGTCCTATCGTCAGGCAATTTTTGCAAATGGTCAATTTTATCATGTATTTAATCGTGGCGTTGAGAAAAGAACAACATTTATTGATAGACGAGATTATAATCGTTTCGTAGATTCTTTAAATTATTACAGAGCTAAGGATCAGCGCGTTCGTTTTTCCTTTAGGGGTAGGTTACCTATTTTAAATAAGGATATTCCTTCTGGTCCTCTTTTTGCTGAAGTAGTTAGTTATTGTCTGATGCCAAATCATTTTCATCTACTCCTTAAGCAAGTTAATGATAGCGGGATAACCACATTTTTGAGTAAACTTAGCAATAGTTACACAAAATATTTTAATACCCGACATAAAAGAGTTGGGCCGCTTTTCCAAGGCAGTTTTAAGGCTGTAAGGATAGAGAGTGATGAACAATTGACTCATGTATCTAGGTATATTCATCTAAATCCATTAATAGATTATCTTGTTAAAGATATTAAGACCTATGTATACTCGTCTTATTTGGAATATATAGGCATTAAAGAAGGATTTTGCCACAAAAAATATATAATGGGAGGTTTTTCTTCCACTGAAACATATGAACAATTTGTTTTAGATCAGGAAGATTATGGTAGGTCAATAAAGCTTCTGGAAAGAGCAATCCATGAAGATATAGGCTAATCGGTAAGGTGTCTGGCTATTGCACCTGGAAGGTGTCGCCTCGCGACCTTAATTATTTTTATTTTTTTGGAGATAATTTGATTTTGGCTAAATTGATTACGTCAGGAGCAATCTGAGCAAGAGTATTATAGCCAATCTTTACGGTAGTTCCTGCAAGAGGATTAACACTAAGACCAATAGCTACACTAGCAATCAACATTGTTACTTCTACAACTCTGGTAATTGAGGCTGGAACACTATCCACATTATAAATAGTATTAGATCTTTCAGCAGATTCGGATAATTGAAAGCTTAATGGGGAAAAAAATTGAAGTAATCCTGCATAAATTGATCTTGCCGCCCCTTCTTCCCTATATCTTTTATATGCACCAATGCCTGCAACTTCTCCTGCAAGATGTGTTATGTATTTTTGCGGGGTAGTTCTTTGGCCTTCTAAGCTTCTCATAGCTCATAGTATATCATACTATAGTTTTTAAGTCAATGTGGGTTTTAGATTTAGCCTCTTGCGGATCTGACGCGATCAAGTTTGGTGAGGAATTTTTTTCTAAGCCTCAAACTTTTGGGTGTTACTTCCAAAAGTTCATCCTCTTCCAGGAAATCCAAATATTGCTCAAGGCTCATTTTCAAAGGAGGAGTTAGGGCAATTGCGATGTCAGCATTTGCAGATCTCATGTTGGTCAGATGTTTCCCTTTGGCAACATTGATTTCTATGTCATCAATTCTGGAATTTTGCCCTATTATCATTCCCGCGTATATAGGTGTTCCGGGATCTACAAAGGTTATTCCGCGGCCTTGAGCGTTTTGCAATCCGAAAGTCAGCGCAGCTCCAGGTTCCGATGCAATTAATACGCCATTTCTGATTTTAGGTAATGCCGGAGTAAGGGGTTCATATTTGTCAAACATCGTATTAATCACAGCTGTTCCTTTGGTGTTGGTTAACAGAATATTTCGAATTCCCAGAAGAGACTTGGAAGGAATTTTGTATTCAAATCTGGTATTTCCTTTTCCATCAGCATTCATATTGGTCATTGCCGCTCTTCTTTCTCCCAATTCCCGTGTTACAACTCCTTGAAATTCATCCGGAACATCTATGATTAAATCTTCAACCGGTTCCATCTCTACTCCATTTACATTTTTTGTAATAACTTCCGGTTTGCCAACTTGAAACTCATATCCTTCGCGTCTTAATGTCTCAATCATAACTGACAAATGCAGTTCTCCCCTGCCTGAAACAACAAATTTATCCTCAACTACTTCAAGTTTCATGCTGATATTTGTTTCCAGTTCTTTAACAAGTCTTTCGTACACTTGTCTTGAATTGGAATATTTTCCTTCTTTGCCTGCAAATGGACTCGTATTGGCAAAAATTGATATCTTAATAGTTGGTTCTTCAATAGAAATTCTTGGAAGCGCAACCGGATCTTTAGGATCTGTAATAGTGTCACCGATAGTGACATTGTCAACTCCGGTTATGTCAACAATTTCTCCTGCCATTACTTTTTCTACTTCATCTTTTTTAAGTCCGCGGTTGATGAAAATATTTTCTATTTTTGCAGGAATTATTTTATTTTTGGAATTGATAAGTACGACTGCTTGTCCTTTTTCCAGACTGCCACTTGTTATTTTTCCGATTACATGTTTGCCTTTGTGAGTATCAAAATCCAAAGCAGTTGCCAGCATTTTGAAAGAACCCTCTTCAATGCGTGGAGCAGGAACATATTTAATAATTGTCTGCATAATCGCATCCAAAGTATTGCTTGCTTGCACATCTTCCAATTTTTCCGCAGCTTTTCCTTCCCGTCCAACTGCATATAAAACAGGAAAATTTAATTGATCGGAATCGGTTGCCAGTTCCAGGAAAAGGTCATTTGTTTTCTCAAAAGAATCTTGAATATCTGCTAATTTTTTGTCTATTTTGTTTATGATAACAATTACTTTCAGCCCCATTCCAAGAGCTTTCTTAAGCACGAATTTTGTCTGAGGCATGGGTCCTTCAAGAGCGTCAATAATTAAGAGCGCTCCGTCTGCCATATTAAGTGTTCTTTCGACTTCTCCTGAAAAATCCGCGTGTCCGGGAGTGTCAATAATGTTGATTTTGTAGTCTTTGTAATTAATTGCGGTATTTTTGGCCAGAATTGTAATTCCGCGTTCTCTTTCCAAAGGATTTGAATCAAGAATGGTTGTTTGGTTCATTTCCGCTTCATTGGCACGGAAAGCATCAAACTGCTTAAGCATGAAATCCACGAGTGTCGTTTTCCCATGGTCAACATGGGCAATAACTGCAATATTTCTGATTTTTTCAGACACCAAATTATTCATAATAAAAAACCCTTCCTGCAAAAGCTCCGGAAGGGCTTTAAACTCTTGAGCTAATTATATCATAAATTTGAGTTATTTACTTTTTTCCAAGTCTTTGTTAGTCTTAAGTCATGTCGTTAGATAAATTATCTGCAAAATATCCTCTTGTCATGCGGATTTCGATGGGTTTTGTATTGGGATGGTTTGGGGTGAATGAAATTTTTAACCCTGTCTATTGGAGCGGATATGTTCCGCCTATTGTTGAGCAATTTTTGCCCTTTGATATTAATCTTTTTGTGCAAATGCACGGAATAGTTCTTTCTCTTCTGGCATTATCGTTTTTTCTTAGTCTATATATTCGCTATACAGGTCTTATAGCTGTTGGAGTTCTTATTTCAATTATCGGAGGGCTTATTATGATTAACGGATTTAATGAAATTGTAGTCCGCGACATCGGCCTTCTCGGTCTTGCTCTCTCCATCTGGCTCCACGAAATTAAGGAAAAATAATTTAGCCTCACACCTTTAAGGTGCGTGCGTAAATTATTCATCCTCTTATTCATCTTCCAGCAATTGGTGCTTAATAGTCTCTAGGCTCTTTCCGTAATCGATCTGATCTTCTGTAAACTTGCAATATTCTTCTCTGGAAGAGAAAAGACCCAATATTAAATCGGTTGAGCAGTAGCCGCTTGAGCCGTTTGCGTATTCTGAGTAAGATGACCATTGATAATGTTCCGGCTTGGAAGCTATTCCCGCAACAACAGGATTAATATGAATATAGCGTGAAACATGGATGAGTTGCCCATCCGTTTTTACTATTACGGATTTAAAAGTGCCTTGCAAAAGCGGACCTACTCTTTTTAATTTTGTATTAAAGTATTTCGTGTAGCTATTCGCAAGCTGACTCATGAATGTTGAGATGCCATTGGCTTTTAGCTGTTTTACTAAAAAATGAAAATGATTCGGCATCAAACAATAACTGAGGATTTCCACTAACTTGGAGCTTTGGGTTGCTTTAAAATTAGTAAAACTATTTTTTTTGAGTTCGGAGAATTTTGGCTTGGGTCCTTCAAATTGATAGTAATAAAAAGTCTTTATAAATCTTCGATAGTCTCCTTGCAGTAGAAAAATATTCCTTTTATCACTACCCCTATTGAAGATGTGGTAAATCTCGTTATTGACCAAAGGCAAAGCTCGTCCAGGCATATTATTAGCATATCATATTTTAAAGATTTTCAAATTTAGCTTTACACCTTTAAGGTGTGTGTGTAAATATGGATCGGTTTGTTCTAGTTTTGTTCTATTGTTTTTCGTATATTTTTTACATATGCTGAAAGTATGGGGAAAATTATTTTACATATTGATTTTGATTCGTTTTTTGCCAGTGTTGAACAGCAGAACAATCCCCTTTTGCGGGATAAACCTCTTGGTGTCACTGCTACAAATGGCAGAACTTGCATTATTGCTTCCAGCCGGGAAGCAAAAAGATTGGGTATTAAAACAGGAGCCCGTACATATGAAGCGCTGCAAATTTGTCCCAATCTTAATCTTGTTGCTGCAAATTTTGTTGAATATTTTGAAATATCCAAAAAGTTTTTAAAAATCTGCCAGAACTTTTCTCCGGATGTTGAACTTTTTTCAATTGATGAAGTTTTTATGGACATTACTTTGACAAATCATTTGTTCAATGGTCCATACGAAATGATAAATAAAATAAAAAAAGAAATTAAAGAAAATATCGGAGAATATATTACAGTTTCGGTTGGTATTTCCCGCAATAAATTATTAGCCAAATTAGCATCAGGTATTAATAAGCCAAACGGAATGTTTGAAATAACAAGAAGTAATTTGGAAGAAGTTTATTCTAAGGCAAAACTTACCGATATATGCGGAATTGGAGAAAGAATTAAATTAAGATTAAATAAAATTGGGATTTATTCTCTTTTGCAGTTAAGAGATGTGGATTCATCTTTATTAATTTCGGAATTTGGAGATTTTGAAGGACATTTTTTGAAAAATATCGGACTTGGAATAGATAATGATTCTCTTAGTTCTTTTACCTCCAGCCCATCTGTTAAATCAATTGGGAGAAATTATTGTCTTCCAAAAAATGAATACAACAAAACTGTAGTTTTACAAAATATTTATGAGTTGTGTGAAGAAGTTTGTATCAAATTGAGACGGCTTAACAAAAAAGCCAGAACTGTTGGATATTATCTTGGCGGAAATATGAATTTACATGGCAGGAAAACATATGCTAAATATTTTGATACGGGTAAAGAAATATTTGATTCAATAATGAATTTGGTTGATATTAATAATTTTAATTATGTAAGAAGAATGGGAATTTGGGCATCTCATTTGGAAGATGCGGTTAACACTCCCCTATCTCTTTTTGATTCTGCAAAGAAAAGTAGTTTAACAGCTGCGATAGATGCGATTAATGAGAGATTTGGAGATCACACAATCCGCAACGGATTTTTATTATACGCGGACAAGCTTACAACTGTTCCAAATGGTTATATGGCAGACAAATACGAACGGACCAAGCTCGCGTTGGAGAATAATATTTAAAATTTATTCCCCGTAAACAAATTGGCATTCGGAAAGGATGGAGTTCTTTTTATCTTCAGGCAAGCCGAGAATATCCAAAGAAGCAGGATTTTTGCAGACATCTTTTGCCAAAACAACATGATTACCTGTAAGTAATTGCTTTTGGTTTTGAGATAGACTTGTAAGCATTGTAATAGGATGAAGTTTGTATTTCTCAATTAAATCCCTGAAGCTTCCAAATTGCGGATAATCCCAACTGATAACTTTCATGTTGCTGCATATTGCATAATTTAATGCATCCGGTGTGATTTTGGTATTTGTTACGAGCCACACATCGATAAGATTATGTTTTTCTTTAATATCATCAAATCTCGCTTTGGTGTATAAAGAAACATGAACCTGCGATTTTGTTCCTGGCATATTATGAAATTTACATTCTACCATCGAACTTGCATTATCTTTATTAATAATAAGATCTATCTCATGACTGATGCATTTTCCCATAAGGGTTTGTCTTAATTGTGTTTCAAAACCTTGCATTTTTAAAATTTCAGAAATATAATCTTCAAAAGGATAACCTGTCGGACCAAGATCCATAATTGCCTGTTTGAGACTGTATTTTGTACGGGTAAAAGGATGAGATGAGTTTCCCAGGAACTCGACTATGTGCTTGTAGATTTCGGCAGTTGGAATTCCTTCATACAATTTGAGTTTTATATGACTTATTGCACTGTCTTGAAGTTCTATTGGAACGCCTGCTCTTTGAATGGAGATTCTTAGTTTTTCTTCACTGAATAATTCTTTTTTTCCTGTTGCTTTCAGAACATTTATCATATCTTTACTATAGCAAATTGTTCTTTTTAAATACTATAAAATCATCAATTCTTAAAACTTCAGAATAATTTTTATTGCTCTTTAGATTATTAATTAATTCGCTTCGTTCTCTCAAAAATAATACCATGTCTGCTTTATCAATTCCATAAGGAATAGTATAAATAATTTCTCTTTGAGATAAATGTGAACCCAAATTATTTGTTGCGGCAACAGTATATTTTTCAGGTATTTTAGAAAGAAATTTTTCAATAATTTGTTGGTTTTTTTGAGGACGCTTAAACATATCCAAATTTGGATTTTTGGCTACGGGCATTGGTCCGTAGAAATAAGCGGAAAATAAAGTAAATATTAATAGATATACTATTATATAAAGTTTTGAAATTTTGGGAAATGTTTTCAAAATTTTCTTTACTGAAAAAATGGAGGAAATAAATATAAATGGTGTAATTGCTGCCGAGTATTGATAATAAATTTGGTGAAGTTGCGAGTTATTGCTCAAGAGATTTATTAGTAAATCAGGAATTGCAAATATAAGATATAACGGAGAAAAAATAGACAAGAATCCAAGCGGTAAAAAAATTTGTTTTAAATAATTAAGCTGGTCTTTCTCAAAAATTGTTAAGAATATTTTTTGCGGAGAAGAAATTGCACCTTTTATTATTTCTATTGGAGAATTGCCAAAGTCGGAAAAATACGAGATTGCAAAATGTTGTTTTCCCAAGTTTTGGGGAATAGCATACAGCATAAGACATCCAAAAATAATTAAAGAAATAAATGCAATTCCAAGACCCAAGAGTTTTATTTGTTTTATTTTTTGAAATAGAAGTGCGATTCCAAAAAAAGAAGTAATAACCCAAATTTCTTCTTTGGCAATTCCTGATAATATTAAAAAAATCACCATCGGCAAATACCGTTTTTTAATCAGGAAATAAAATGACGCTAACAAAGTTGTGGTTGCAAGAGCTACGGCATGGAAGTCATAGAGATTGGTGAATTGTAAGGCGGGATTCATAAGAAATAAAAATCCAAACAAAAGCGCCAGATTTTTGTTTTTTAATATATTTTGAGAAATTAAATATACAAATACACTACCAAAACCAAGAGTAAGAGTTTGAGCAAGAAGAAGCATTTTAGGATGCGACCAAAGAAAATAAAATGGAGATAAGAGAATTAATAGAAAATCTGCGTGATAAGAAAGTCTTGAAATTATCTGTCCGGTATCATCTGAAGTCTGAAAAATTCTTCCATTGATAGTATTCCAAACGGTTTGGTCCATATTTCCCAGGTCGTACTGGCCGGTATAAAAGTTATCGTAACGGAGAAAACTAGCGGTTGTAAAATATGCAATGTAAATAAGGATGAAAACACCCAAGATAAATTCGTGTTTGTGTTTTTGAATAATTTTAAACATCTGGTGCGCCCGGAGGGAATTGAACCCCCGACCCTCTCGTCCGAAGCGAGATGCTCTAATCCGCTGAGCTACGGGCGCATGAACAAATTATATCACTTTTACGCCCAGCTTTTTCAGCTCATTCATGACTGAATCAAGAGGAAGTCCGATTGCATTAAGCATGTCCCCTTCTACTTTTTCTATAAATTTTTTCGCAATTCCCTGAATTGCATATCCGCCTGCTTTATCAAACGGTTCCTTCGTTTTAACATAAGAGTCAATTTCTATTTTCTCTATTTTTCTCATCCATACTTTTGTCTCCTCGGATTTTGTGATTGGCTTATTTAAGTCTTTAGTAATTATTGTAAATCCGGTTATTATTGAATGACTTTTGTTACTTAAAAATTCAAGCATTTCAAATGCTTCTTTATAATCTTTTGGTTTGTTAAGAATTTTTTTTCCGCATACAACAATTGTGTCTGCTGCAATAATTATTGAATTTTTGTGTTTTTTGAAAACTGCTTTTGCTTTTCCCAGAGATAGTTTTTTTACAAGTGCGTGAGGTGTTAATTTGTAATTTACATATTCTTTGAAATTACTTTTAACAACTTCAAATTTTAATCCTCTCTTTTCTAAAATTTCTTTTCTTCTTGGAGAATTGGATGCAAGAATTATTTGTTTCATGAGAGCTAATTATAGCAAATTGCCTAGTTGTGAAAAATACATAGATGTGTATACAATAATAAAAGAATGCGTTATAAAAAAAACAAAAAAACTGTTAGGCATTATCTTAAGGTTTATTTCCTCGCTCTCTTTGTAAGTCTAGTTATTTTTGGGATTGGTTCTTTTTTTAAACCTCAATTTGACTGCGCAAACTCTATAACTTGCAAGAGTGATTTGACGGTTAGTGTTGATAACAATGCTATCGGTATGTTTCAGGGGAACAAAATTACTCCCCCAAAAGTAGATTTAGACCAAGCCATTCTGCAGTCTCAAGTTCTGGGAGTACGCATTTCCAGTGAGGCAAAACATATTTATGTTGATTTATCAACCCAAACACTCTATACCTATGAAGGCAGGAATCAGATTATGAAAGTTTTAATCTCTTCAGGAAAATGGGGCAGGACACCTGTTGGAAATTTTAATATCTGGCAAAAACTTCCGGTAACAAAAATGTCCGGAGGGTCAGGTGCTGATTACTATTATTTGCCAAATATCCAGTGGGTGATGTATTTTCATAATGATTTTGGTTTCCATACTGCATACTGGCATAATAACTTTGGGCATGAAATGAGCCATGGATGCGTTAACATGAGACTTATTGACGCAAAAGAGTTATACGCTTGGGCTGATGGTCCGACTAATAATGAGCTCGGAACAGCAGTGTCAGTTTGCAATCAATTCAAGGAACCGGGCACTTGCGTACAAGATAATCCAATAAATTAATATGACTACATTAAGACAAATAGAACTGGAATCAATTTTCTTAATCTCAATTGTAGCTGCCAGTAGTTTATTTTTTGTCATTCAGAGAAATAATAATTATCAGCCGCAACTCAGCATTGCTTCAGCTATACCTGCTATGTCAGCCCCATCAGAAGTTATAACTTCAAAAGTTACTATTTCTTCACAGATCTCACCGGACGGAACAAAAAAAGCTATTATGAAAGTGACGCAAAATCCTGACGATACATCAACTTATGATTTTGCGGTTGCAGACGAAAATAGCGCAAATGAGAAACCAATTTTTACCAGAACACTTGATCTCTCAAAGAACATGACAATTCCTTTCAACACATGGTCTCCTGACAATAAATATTTTTTTATACGGGAAAATGCAGGAGATAATAAAAGTGTTTTTGCATTCAAAGCATCTGGCATTGCTTTTTCCGACACAGAGCAATATTTTGATGTGACTGATTTGTTTAGTCAGAAAAATACAGGAAATAATTTTGAAGAGGCAACAGGATGGGCTTCGGAATCACTTATCATTATAAATACAACCAAAGAAAATGGGACAAAAGGGGCTTCATATTGGTTCGAAGTTCCCAGCAAAGCAGTTATCCAACTCTCGACCGAGTTTTAAAGGAAATTAAATTGATATAAATTGGCTTACTCGTACTTTAATGCTTCGATTGGGGAAAGTCTTGAGGCTTTGACTGCCGGCGCAACTCCGAAAATCACTCCCACCAAAATTGAAAAACCAAAAGAAAGAAAAATTGACCAAGGGGTTACTTCCGAAATGAAAAAGTGAGAAATTATCAGAGATACACTAACTCCCAGTGCAATACCAATCATTCCTCCAGCCACTGAAAGCATTACTGCTTCAAGTAAAAACTGTTTGAGAATATCCAATCTTTTGGCTCCGAGTGCTTTTCTAAGTCCAATTTCTTTTGTTCTTTCGGTAACAGAAACAAGCATGATATTTGCAACCCCTATTCCTCCGACAAGCAAAGCAATTGACGCAATTCCTCCTAGGGCAATTGATAGAACATTTGTAACATTGGTTATGGTAGAAAGCGTACTTTCCTGAGTTTGCAAGTTAAAATCATCTGCAGACAATCTATGCAGCAATATTTTTGTTCCTTCATCTTTTACAATTGGAACGAGTTTTGAAGTTTTTGCAGTAATATAAATGCTATTGATGTTGGTAACTCCGAATTGTTTTTTTGCAGTTGTAACAGGAATTATTGCTGAATTATCCTGATCAATACCAAATATCGATCCTCTTTTCCCCATGGTTCCGATAATTTTAAATCTTCCGTTGCCAAGAATCATACTTTGTCCGACAGGATTTGATTCCTGAAATAATTTATTCGCTAATGTCTGGCCGACAACAGCTACTTTTGCTCCGGACCGTTCTTGACCTGATGTAAAAAATGAACCTTTCTCAATAACGATATTTATTATCTGAGTATAATTTGCAGAAACACCTTGTACGATAATTCCCTTGTCTGTTTTGTTTCCAAATTTTGCTGTGGCAGTCTGTTGAATAAGTGCGGAAACATTTGCTTTATTTTTTAGTTTAAATGCAAGATTTGTCGCATCAGTTATGAGAAGTTTGTTGGCAACAATTCCTCCGGGAGACCTTGCTCCTCCGGATGGTCCCGGAATAACAAAAATCAAATTTGATCCAAGTCCTGAAATTTGAGTTGTGATATATTTTTGTAGTCCTGTTCCCAAAGATACGAGAAGAATTATTGCAAAAACTCCGATAATAATTCCAAGAGTTGTTAGAATACTTCTTAGTTTATTTGCAATTAACGCACGGATTGCAAGTTGTAACAAAATTTTTATGTCCATAAAAGTTAAACTATTTTTCCGTCTTTTACATTGATAATTTTCTTTGCTTGTTTGGCAATATCTGTTTCATGAGTTATTAAAACAATAGTTTTCCCTTTGGAATTTAAGCTCTTCAGAATATTCATAACATCAATTCCCGATTTTGTATCCAAATTTCCTGTTGGTTCATCAGCCAGAATAATTTCCGGGTCATTCATAAGAGCTCTTGCTATGGCAACCCTTTGCTGCTGTCCTCCTGAAAGCTGATTGGGTTTATTTTTTAATTTGTCCGAAAGACCAAGGCTAGTTAATAAATCTATTGCCCGTTTTTCCCTGTCCGGTTCTTTCATTCCAATATAAATAGCTGGCAGCATAACATTTTCCAAGGAAGATGTGCGATTTAGCAAATTAAATGATTGAAATACAAAACCTATTTCTTTATTTCTTATCCTTGCCAATTCATCTTCGGACAAATTTGAAATATTGGTTCCGTTAAGAATATAGTTTCCGGAAGTGGCAGTATCCAATACTCCGATAATATTCATAAGTGTAGATTTTCCGCTCCCTGATGGACCTGTAATAGCGACAAAATCCCCCGGGAAAATTTTAAGACTTATCCCCTTGAGGACCGGAGTTACAATTTCTTCCGTGCGATATTCTTTGGTGATATCGGTAAGATTTATTATTGGCTTTTTTGGTTTCATTTCTATTTTTTTGTGGGAATTTCTGATGGTTGAGTTACAACAATTTCTCCTTCAGACAAGCCTTGAAGAATTTCCGTGTCTGTGTCATTTTGCAATCCGACTATAATAGATTGTTTTTTATATTCTTTTCCGTTTTTTATATAAACTTTATTTTTATCAAAAATACTTGATAAAGGAATTGTAATAACATTATTTTTGCTTGCTGTAACAATCTCCGCATTTCCGTTCATTCCGACACGGTATTTATTTTGTGTATCCTGGGGAAGTGTTACCTCAACTGTAAATGCATTTCCTCCGTTTGCGGTTGTATGACTCACAAAATCTATTCTTTCAACAGTAAGATTCAATTTCTCATCCGGAAATGCATCCAGATCAATTTCGACTTTTTGTCCTTCTTTAACCATCCCAATATCTGCTTCGTCAACATCGATATTGAAAACAAGACTTTCCGGATCAACAATTGTAAATACTGTTGAAGGAGTAATGCTTGCTCCGGTTGTAACCGCATCAGCGCGGATAAGTATTCCTGATATTGGCGAGGTAAGTACGGACTGTTGTTTTACCAGATCTTGAAGCTCGACAGAATTAACAGCTTTTTCCAGATCATATTGATTGTTTTGAAGAATTCTTTTCATGTTATCATTCAATGCCGAATCAGGAGTTCTGTTTTGGTTGTCTGCTTGTGTTTGTTCGAATGTATTTCTGCTTTGAGAATAAGCTAAAAGAGTTGATTTGAGATTTTTCTCCATTATCCGTTGGTCCAGAATTGCAATTGTTTGCCCGACAGATATTTTATCTCCAACATGCGCTCCAACATACACGATAATACCGGATGATAAAAATGAGAGATTGGCACTTTTTTTAACAGATACGGTTCCTGTTACGGAAAGAGATTGAACCAAATTGGTCTTTTTCGCAATTACGGTTTCAATTGACATGGATGCTTTGGGATGGAAGATAAAAATAAGAGCAAGAATAATTATAAGTCCTATAATAGAAATTATTTTGTGACTTTTAATCCAATATTTACTCCGCTTTAAAATTTGCTTTATTTTTTTCACAGGAAAATATTATATCTTTTTATCCTATAGAAATCAACACGAAGCTAGGTTAAACAGTTCGTTTAGGAGTTCGTAGACTGCTTCTTTTCTTTATAGTTTTCCCCGTCAATTTAGGAATTAGCTTAAAGATTGTAAATATTTTTAAGTAATAGAAGGCAAAAACAAAAAGAGTTACCAAGCTTAAAATCCATTTACTATTTTGACTTAGAATTATTTCTTCAATGTCTCTAAAAAGAATCAAACTCGGGTTCCACACAATATAGAGATTGAGAAAATGAATGAAGCTAAGTAGGGCTGTTACAATCCAATATTTATTTTTAAAACCAACCCAGGTTATAAGTAGTGGAAATACAGGATAAAGATATCTTTCGTGCATTTTTGGAAGGAATAAGAAGCTTACAAAAGCAGCAATGGCTGTAAATAGAAAAACTTTTTCAGTAGACAATTTTTTCATTTTTATTATTTTTATCAAACGCATAATTATTGGAAAATATAGCAATGTAAATATGATGTATGCCCAATAATTCAAACTTAAACCGAAAAAAACTGATGTTATCGGCGGAGGACTTATATGAGCAGATGGGTTGAAAATCATCCACCAGAAATTGTATGCGTTAACTGAAATATCCTGGTTCATTCCGTAGGCTGATTTTTCTATCACATTAATAATCCAGAGGGGGTCTTTCGAAAAAGGCAAGCATAAGACTAGAATAACTATGCTTGTTACTATCATAGAAACAATAAAAGCACTTCTCTTAAAAAACCCTCCTGACAATCCAAGCAAGAAATATATCGGAACTAACGGTAAAAATGAAAGTTTAATAAATAAAGATATTGCCAGACAAAAAAGAGAAGGGAATGTTTTCTTTCTGATGAGAAATATTAATGAAAGATAGAAAAATAAATTATTTATTGAATCTATTTGTCCCCAAACAGTACTGTTATAAATTATCGGAGGACCTAATAAAAAAAATGCGGAGGAAGTAAGTGCTATTTTTTCATTTGCTTTACTTTTTACCATAATATATATGCAGAAACCTAAAATTAAATCGGCGACTATAGAAGGAAATCTAAAGAAAAATATTAATAAATTGTCATTAATCCACAAAGTTGAGCCAACTTCAAGATGCATTATGCGAGTTAGAATTCGTGCCGTGAGAAGATATATCTCGTATGATCCTCTTAAGACATAGATGGTTCCGGGTGGCTGATCAACATCAAGCATACCAAAATTTGAATGTACAGAATATACTCGATTTAGTCCTACGGAATAGCTTTTATTAGTCCATTCTTTAAAAATAAGATAATCAAAAAAAGGGGATTTGTTCATTATATTTAAGTAGAAAATAATTCTGAGGATTAAAGAAAAGGCAACAAGTAGTAAAATCCAGCGGAATTTTTTAAGTATTCCCATCAGTGAGCCGCCCGGGAATCGAACCCGGAACCTATTCCTTAAGAGGGAATTGCTCTACCAATTGAGCTAGCGACCCTTGTAAGTTAGTATACTATACCTTAATTCCTGAGGCAAGAAAGTAACATAAATTATTCAATTTTAATTATTTTATAGATTGTTTTTTCAGAGGGGGTTTGGAGTTGCACAGTCTCCCCTGCTCTTTTCCCGATTAATAATTTTCCCAAGGGGGATTCGTTGGAAATTTTTCCGAGTTTTGGATCAGCTTCTTCTTTTCCGACAATAAAATATGTTTGTAATCCATTATCATTTTCAATTGTAACTTTACATCCTATTCCAACAAATCCATTATTTATGAAATTAATAATTGATCCGTATTTTATAAAATTGGAAAGTTTGCGGAGAGTAAAATCAATTGAAGACAATTTTGCTTTGGAAGATCTATAATATCCATTTTCGCTCAAATCCCCCATATCTCTGGCTTTTGCCAAGTGAAAAACCGCGTCTTTTCGTTCGTTTAAAAGATTTTGATAGTCTTTTTTAATAGTTTCGTATTTTTCTTTTGTGAACAAAATCTTATTCATATAGATTATTAATATTATATAATAAAGCTCATGAAGAATATTTTTAAGATAATCAGGATTTCAAAACCGCTTCATCATCTGGTTGCTATTTTGGGATTTTTAATTTTATTAAGCTCCCTACTTCAACTGGTTGCGCCTATTCTTTCTAAATTTATTGTTGATGAGATAGTTAACAAAATTCAGCTGAACAAGGGCAGCACAGAAAGATTAATTGCTTTAATAATATTTGCTTTTGGAGCCAATTTTTTGGGGCTCATAATCAATACAATTAGCGACAGATTGGGAGATCATTTTGCAGGCAGACTCAGAAAATTTCTCACAGAAAAGTTTTATGATAAAGTCCTGAGACTCCCCCAGTCTTACTTTGATTCTGAAATTTCAGGCAAAATAATAAATCAATTAATCCGCGGAATAACAACTATCCATGGATTTTTAAATACTGCTACCAATTTTATTTTACCCACATTCTTACAAAGCATATTTACGGTAGCTGTCCTTGCATATTACAACATTCCGATTGCGCTATTTACACTCATTTTATTTCCTATTTATCTGATTCTCAGTTACTACTCAACCGTCAGATGGGGAAAAGAAGAAATGAAAAAAAACAAAATAGAAGATTATTCAAGAGGAAGAATTACGGAAGTCATTTCCAACATGAGTCTTGTCAAAAGTTTTAATAATGAAAAAGAAGAATATTCACTTATTTCCAAGAATTTAGAAACAAGCAACAAAATTTATGCGGTACAAAGCAAGACCTATCACATATTTGATTTTTTCAGAGGTTTGTCTTTGAATGTAATTCTTTTTGCGATAAATATACTTGTTTTTTACAATACTTTTCAAGGCAAAATGTCTATCGGTGAAATGGTTTTGATTCTTCAGCTGGTCGCACAGGCAAGACTTCCTTTGTTTGCCATGTCATTTATTCTGACTCAAATTCAAACAGCTGAAGCAGGATCCAAAGAATATTTTGAAGTTTTGGATTTAGAACCCAAAGAAGATTACACAAAGGAAATAGGTTTAACAAAAGTATTAAATCCTACAATAACTTTTAAAAATGTTAGTTTTAATTATGAAAAATCCGGAACTGTTTTGAATAATGTAAGTTTCAAGATTGAAAAAAATGAAACAGTTGCGTTGGTTGGACATAGCGGAGCAGGCAAAACTACAATTGTAAATTTGATATTGAAATTTTATGAACCAACGCATGGAGATATATATTTGAAAGATAAAAAATACAAAAATCTGGAACATAAATTTGTCAGAAATAATATTTCCCTTGTATTTCAGGATAACGAACTTTTTTCCTCAACCGTCAGAGAAAATGTTTCCTATGGGAAAAAAGCAACTGACAAAGAAATTATTAATGCATTAAAACTCGCCAATGCATACGAGTTTGCGATGAATCTTCCCAAAGGTCTTGACAGTGAGGTTGGAGAACGTGGAGTAAGACTGTCAGGAGGTCAGAAGCAAAGAATTCAAATTGCCCGGGCAATTCTCAAAAATTCTCCGATTCTCATTATGGATGAAGCAACTTCTTCTTTGGATGCTAAATCCGAAAAAGAAGTTCAGGATGGTTTAGCAAATCTTATAAAAAATAAACTGGTTATTATTATTGCTCATAGATTTTCAACCATTCAAAATGTAGATAAAATAATTGTTTTGAATAAAGGAAAAATCGAAGATATGGGAAAGCCTCAGGAAATGGCTAAAAGAAAAGGAATATACAAGGATTTACTTAGTTATCAAATTGAGGGTAACAAAAAACTCCTCGAGTCATTCGAGCTTTACTAGATTATTTTTACTGCTTCCAAAAATAAGAAAAGGGGGAATTCGCGGCGGGCCGTATCTTCAGCCTCTTTTTTCGGTCCCGGTTCACTTATTCTGTGAGAACTCCATTCTTCAAGCCTAGATACAAAAAGATTGTTTTTTCCTAGAGCTTTGAAGTAGAACTGCAAAGGTCTGTGGAAAGAAGTGGTTTTTTCTCTTGGATTGTCTCCGGGATGCATTTGGATTGCTTCTTTTGACTCGCTTAAATATGCGTCAAGCCTTCTGTATTGTATTTTGGTATCATCCCATCCCCAGGAACTCGCCTTTGGAATGCGAAAAGTTGGGTGATTGAGAACCAGATATAGTTTGCCTTTTGGCTTTAAAACACGGCTGACTTCTCTGATAACATCACTGACATTTTCTATATTTTGCAAAGACAGAATAATCACAGTTTTATCAACGCTTGAATTTTGCAAAAAATCCAGTTTATCAGCTGAAGCAACTCTATATTCCACGGATTTATCTTGTCTCGCAATATTGATTAATTCGGGAGAAATATCAACTCCTATGACTCTTGCGCCTAGCTTCGCGAATTCTTGCGAGAAATAGCCTTGTCCGCAAGCTAAATCAACAATTACCTCCTCTTTTTTAGCCTCAACAAGCCTTATTAAATTGGGTAAAATCAGTTTTTTTTGGTACGAATCTTGGTCTTTTCCAATAAGGTCATTATACCAATTAGCTACATTTCCCCATGAAGTAGATTTATTCACAGATATATTATAGCACCCCCTATGGCACTTGACACATGACTTATAGTATGGTACAATCGCACTTCTCATATGAATATTGTTGGACCTATATTATTTTTCTTATTGACTCAATTAACTGTCCCTGAAATGGGAGATAATTCTGTGCAAATTCATACTTTGGCTGCAGAAAGTATTTCTTTGGAAAACAGGTATGCAAATGAATTTGTTAATGATGTTTTTAAAGACAACATACTCTTAACTCTTCATTATTGGTCAGGAAAAGTGACTAAAAAAGATGAAATTAACTGGGATGAAATTAGAAAACCTGTTGATTTTAGTTTTGTGTTACAGCCTAACGAAACTTTTGCATTTCATGATGATGTGCTCTCTAAATACAAAAATACTGTTGTGAAAACAACTAATGCGCGATTTAACTTTGACGATGGGTTTAAGTCAGACGGTTACTTAATGGGAGATGGAGTGTGTCATTTAGCTTCTCTTGTGTATTGGGTTTCCAAAAATGCAGGGCTTGACGCATATGCTCCGACCAACCATAATTTTGCAATAATTCCGGAAATTGTTAAAGAATTTGGTGTTGCAATTTATAAAATGCCCGGGCAGGAAACGGCTAACGCAATGCAAAATTTATATGTGACGAATAATAAAGATAAAGCAATTATATTTAAGGTGTCTTATAAAGATAGACTTGAGATTTCAATAGGGGAATTATAATCCTTGGACATCTTTTTCGATATCTTGTAGATCAGCCTCAGGACTAGCAATATCCAAGTCATTTTCCGGAGTTTTCGTTGGAGCTATAGTTGCGGTTGGTAAAACAACACTCTGATTGCTTGTGTCTGTCTTTTGCTTATTGCTTAACTGATTTTTTGCAAACATTACATAAGTAACCATCCCGACCAGCAACAAAATTAGAACTGCTATCAAAATTAATATTTTCTTATTATTTTTCGGACTCTGCGTGTTTTGATTGTCTGTTGTTTGTGTTGGTTCTGCAGGAGGGGTTGGCGGAGGTACGACAAGCACAGTATCTGTAGGAGTCGTAATGGGTTGAGGCACTACAGGTTGTTGCAGTGGGTTAGTATTTATAGGTTGATTGTTATTTGGTTCCATATTTATAAATTAGTTGTATTAGCTGAGTTTTTTCTTAAAGACTGAACTGCTTGTTTGGCATCAATTACTAACTTATGCGTAGCCATTAAATCCAGTCTTAATTGGCTTATGACAGCTCCGACATCTGCCCTCAAAGCAGTTTCGGCAGATATTGTTATAGTATATGTTTTTGCTGCTTGATTTTCTACTGCAACTTTTGCCTCATTAATCGTAGCCTGGGCAGTTGCTTTATCAGTATCAGTTCCGATTTTGTCAAGAATTATTTGTAAATTGTTTAGTACTTCTGTAAATCTGTCCGTGTGCTTTGCGTTCACACTACTGAGTTTTATGTCAATGCGCTCAACTAACGACTTTTTTCTCTCGTCTTTAATTGTCTGAAGTTTTATTTTAAATTCATCTCTTTTTGCTTGAGTAACTGATTTCATTTCCTCTCTTTTGATTTGAATAGCACTTTTTATTTGCCCTCTGAGATCCATTATTTCAGCTTTTTTCATTTGAAGCTGTTCCCTGAGTCTTGCTTCGGCACTATTTGTTCCGGTATTTGTTTCTGCAAAAATTATAGAAGGAAAAAGGAGAAATGTGAAAATTGTGAAGAAAATGAGCAGTTTCTTGACCATTTATTTATATTAGTATCAATTGTCTTTCTTGTCAAGTTTTCCCATCGGAAAGTCCGATTTGATCCGTGTCAATTCCTTTAATTTGAGGAAGCGAGTTGCCGACAATTCCCTTTAGGTCTCCGTGCATTCCATAAGTATTATCTATAACTTGACGGATATTTTTCTCGTCTCTTGCCCATTTGTTGGAAAAATATCTTTTTTCTTTTTCAATTTCAACCTGCATATTTGTAAATGCGTCAACAATTGCTTCAACTCTTAATCTGAATTCCGTACCCGAAAGATAAGAAAAAAGTAGGTCTGATTTATCTTTTTTTCCATCCAAAGCCCGTTTTGCCATGGCAATTTGAATAAGATTTAGCCTTAAAGCCGATGCAATACCCATGACAAAGCCCCGTTTTGTTATCCAGATATTTTTGTAAAATTTTGCTGATTCAACATTTTCAGGTACTGCTTCGGATACAAGAACAGCGTAATCTGCAACAACTTTTCTTTGGTCTCCTTTTAATTTATCAACCCACAACTCGCTCCAGGTTTTGGTATTTTTCATTTCCCAGAGTATTTTTCCGCAGTTATTTCCATTCCGGTCGCAAACTTCCTGAATAAGATCTCCGCCTTTAACTCCTTTTGCCACTTCTGCAATTTGGTCATTTGGAAATTCGGCTCTTAGCATTTTTTCAAATTCCAATTCAAATGCTTCGCCTTGGGTTTGCTGAGAACCTTGATTGATTTTGCGCCTCAAATCATCATTGGCTTTGGAAACATCCGAAATCTGTTTTTGCAGCTCAAGGACCTTGGATCTATTTTCTTCTTCAGCTTTTTTCCGTTCCTCTAGTTTTATCTTGTCTTCTTCTTCCAATAATTTTTTCTGCATTTCTAATTTTGCCTCATCTTTTTCTTTTTTGGATAACCTCAATTGAATTGTAAGTTGAGTCAGTTTATTAAGAAGTTTTTTATTTTGCTCATCTTTTGCAAAAGATTCTTCAGCTGATTGTTTTAATTGGAGTTCAAATTCTTTCTTTGCTTTTCCTGCAGCTTTTTCGAGAGATTCTTTTCTGGCAGCATCAAGTTCCAATTTGTGCTTTTCCTCTTCGCGGTTAATAATATCTTTTTCAATTTGGAGAGTTAAGGCTTTGGATAACTCAAGTTTTTTTCCACAATGAGGACAAATAATCGGCTCCATAATTTATTGTATTTATAATACTCCAAAACTTTCTTTTTTTAAAGGGACAATAATTTACGCACGCACCTTTAAGGTGTAAAGCTAAATGTACAAACTTTTTTCGTTGACAGATAACTATATATTTGTTAGCATCAAATGATCTATGAAGTCAATTGTACGCAATATCGTTTTCTACTCGGTAGCCTTGTTCCTGACCTCACAAGTGGTGACCGGACTTAATGTTTCTGGAGGTCTTATGTCTTATGCTATTGCAGGACTAGCTCTTTCCATACTATTTTTGATTGTTAAGCCAATTCTGAGCATTATCACACTTCCTTTGAATATCATAACTCTGGGATTATTTTCTTTTGTAATCAATGCGATAATTCTCTATCTTCTGACTGTTTTTGTAGCAAGTGTTTCTATAACTCAATTTACTTTCACAGGAATAAATTTTGTCGGTTTTGTTATTCCAAGTTTTTTTGTAAATAATTTATTCGCATTTTTCTTTGCATCAGTATTTCTGTCTATTATTATCGGATTTTTAAAATGGTTAATAAAAAAATAGCTTGTCTTGGAGGCGGTATTGGCACAGTAAATTTAATAAAAGGGTTATGTGAGTTTGTAAATGGCATAACCGTTATTGCTTCAATGGCGGATGATGGTGGTTCTACAGGCCGGCTCAGAAGGCTTTACAGTATTCCCCCACCCGGAGATTTAGTCAGCTGTGTTGCAGCTATGTCTCAGGCTGATGAAACCATGAAAAAAATCCTCATGTATAGATTTGCGGGTGAAAGATATGGAGACGACACATCTCTTGGAGGGCACAAGCTTGGGAATCTCATGATGGTTGCTTTGACATCTGTAACAGGAGATTTCTCAAAAGCTCTTTCTAAAATTCAGGAAATTTTCAAAACCAAAGGAAAAATACTGCCTGCAACAGTTGAAACAGTTTCGATTTGGGCGGAAACAAGTGTCGGAGAAAGAGTGGACAGGGAAGAAAATATAGACTTGGGAAGATTCACCGGCACTATTGAGAAGTTGCATATAAAGCCAAGTAATCCCAAAACTTCAAAAGAGGTAATTGACTCAGTAATGGAAGCAGATCTGATTATAGCCGGTCCCGGTGATCTTTATTCAACTGTTTTACCCGTACTGTTAATTCCGGAAATTCTAAATGCAATTAAAAAATCAAAAGCCAAAAAACTTTATGTAGTCAATGTTGCGAACAAACAATTCGAAACTCCTAATTACAAAGTAAATAATTATATCGACGCAATAGTGAGGCACTGTGGAGGAAATATTTTTGAATATGTTCTTATGAATTCCAATATTAACTTAAATATTCCTGATAAATACAAACGCCAATATGAATTCGTTCCATTAGATTATGAAAAAAATAAAGATTATTCAGTCATAACCCGGGATCTGGTAAATACGGATTTTCCGCTTTATCATGATTCTCACAAACTTGCAAAAGCAATAATAGAAAATATATAATAAAGCTTATGTTTTTGAATGTAGCTGCAATTTTAGTCGCGATTTTTCTTATCATAGTAATCATGCTTCAGATGCAAGGTACTGGTCTGTCCAGTTCTTTTGGGGGAGGCGGAGAATTCTATAGAAGCAAGCAAAGCATAGATAAATTGCTCCTATACATAACTGTAATTCTAACAGTTTTATTTGGGATTTTATCGATAATTCTTCTCATACCCCGCTCATAACATATGATAGTCTTAAGAAAAAGACTCCTATTTTGGCTATTTAAAGCGTATCTCAAAAGATGGGGCAGAAATATCGTTGTTTATTTTGGGATAGGTCTTTTCATATTCTTTATTCTTAATATGGTTCTTTCTTATTTTATAACCCGTTTACCTTTCATAGAAAAAGAAACAATAGGAATGGTTGGTCCTTATACCATTGACAATTTGCCTCAAGAAATTATAGGTAAGATATCAAGAGGTTTAACGAAAACAGAGAAAGACGGCACTGTCAAACCGGATATTGCGGAAAAATGGAAAATAGCTCCGAATGGAAAAGCTTATGCTTTTTATCTTCATAAAAATGTAAGGTTTTCCGATGGAACAAATTTGACATCTGATAAAATTAATTATGATTTTAAAGATGTTACTATCCTAAGACCTGATAAATATACGATTGTTTTTAATCTGAAAGATAACTACTCACCTTTCCTGACAACGGTAACCCGCCCGATATTTAAAAAAAAATTTGTTGGAGTCGGAGATTACAAAGTAAAGAATATAAAATTAAACGGAAGTTTTGTTGAATCGGTTGAATTATATTCTGAAAAATATCACAAGGCATTGATATATCAATTGTTCTATCCGACAATCTCTTCTTTGAAATTAGCATTTTCTTTTGGAGAAGTTTCCAGGATAACAAATTTACCGGATATAAATTTCAAAGATACAACATTTGATTCATTCAAAAACGCAAAAGTTGAAAAGAAAACTAACTACAATAATCTTGTGACTCTTTTTTATAATACAAAAGACAAACTCGTTTCATCAAAGTCCTTACGAGAGGGTTTATCCTATTCAATAGGGGATAATTTTGAGCAGGGAGAAAGAAATTCAAGCCCACTCCCCTATTTTTCATTTGCAAATCAGGGGGTTAACAATGTTGCAAGACAAGATTTGGAACACGCAAAATTATTAATAGATGGTTCCGGTCTGGCAACTGCAAGCGGAAAAATTTCTTTAACAATAGACACACTTCCGAAATATGAAAAAACAGCAAAAACAATTGCTGAGGTTTGGAAGAAATTAAATATAGAAACTAAAATTCAGCTGACCAATCAAGTCCCTGCATCTTTTCAAATTTTTCTCGGAGAATTTAATATTTCATCCGATCCTGACCAATATGCTCTTTGGCATTCAAGTCAGGTAAATAATATCACTCACTACGACAACAAAAGAATTGATAAATTGTTGGAAGACGGTAGAAAAGAATTGGATATTCAGAAGCGTAAAATAATTTACGCGGATTTTCAAAAATATATTCTTGCCGACCCCCCCGCATCCTTTCTCTTCTTTCCCTACTACTACGAAGTCTCAGCAAGATAATTTAGTTTAAAAGATTTTTGAGCGGAGTTTGCGGTGATAGGTAATTGCGAAACGGTGAGCTTCGTCTCTAATCCTCATAATTAATTTCAAAGCATCTGAATTTTTTGGCAAAACGATTTCTTTAAAATTAGATGTAATAATTGTTTCTTCTTTTTTTGCAAGACCGACAATAGGAATATTTATATTTGCGTTTTTTAAAGCTTTTAGTCCGCTTGAGATCTGTCCCTTTCCCCCGTCAACAATTATTAAATCAGGATACTTCCATTCCGGATGATTTAATCTTCTTTTCAGAACTTCCTCCATCATTGCAAAATCATTTGGAGAATTATGACCTCTTATTCTAAATTTCCTATATTCATTTCCATTTTTTTCACCAAGAGTAAATACCACCATTGACCCTGTGGCATTGGTTCCTGAAGTATTTGATATATCAAAACATTCAATTCTTTTCAAATTTTTTACAGGTACATTGTTGTTGTTTAAAATATTTATCAATTCCGAAATTTCTTTTTCTCTTAAATCTTCTTTGAGATTTGGATTAACATTTAAATCTAATCTTGTTTTATAAATTGGACTTGTGATTAATTCTATTGCGTTAATTTTATTTTGCAATAGATTTGCTCTTTCAAATTCTTCGTTATTGCTTAACAAATTTCTTTCCCTTGTCAGGTCTCTAATTATTTTTCTGGTTTTCCCGTTTAAAAAATCAATTATGTGTCTTATGGTTTTTTTGTATTCTTTCCTGAATTCTTGCGAGTCAAAAACCGGCGGACAAGGGCAAAGTCCCAAGTGATAATAAAGACATATTCTTTTTGCGTGATTCGGAACCGATTGATAGGGAAAAATTCTTCTTATTGATTTTAAAACAGTTCTTAACGCGCCTGCCGCATTTGGGAAAGGGCCAAAATAAATAGACTTGCTGTCATCAGGGCGTCTGACAATTAAAACTTTCGGGAGTTTATCTTTAATTGAAATTCTTATCATCGGATAAGCTTTGTCATCTGTAAGTTTGATATTATATTTGGGTTTATATTTTTTAATATAACTGTTTTCCAGAAGAAAAGCTTCAATCTCAGAGTTAACAACAATGGTTTTTATTTTCTCAATTTGGGATATTAAAATGCTGGTTTTGGTACCTAAGTCTATATTTTTTAAAAAATAAGAAGCAACTCTTTTCTTGAGGTTTTTTGCTTTTCCAACATACAAAATCTCACTCTTTCCGTTTAAGAAAAGATAAATACCTGGATCTGTAGATAATAAATGATATTGTGATTGCAATACTAACAAATATAATTCCTCCTAAAATTGTCCATATATTAAAAATAAATGGAGAGATGAAAATTTGCTTTGAAAGATAGTTTTCGTTGATTGCTATTTTAACCGTCTCGGTTTTATTTGTCAAAAGAGAGGGTTTCTTAAAACTAACCGGAATAACGATATATCCGTATGGAGGAATTTTATCAAAATATATTTTTTGAGACCGTGGTTCTAGAAAATTGGTTTTTATAGATATTTCTTGAGGAGTTGAGATAATATTTCCTGCATTTTTGATTAATATATTTCCTGTTATATTTAAACCGGAAAAGTATTTTTCTTTGAAGTCCTCACTAAAAGCTAAAGAATGATTAACAGTTGAAAAGTCTTCGCCAAGCTCTACATTTATATCCCGTGAGTTCTGATTGGCTGAAATTTTGTATCCTCCGGGCGGTATAGGATAATTGCTATCTACTCCTTTTACGACAAATGCAAAATGATCAAAATCCAAAGTGTAAAAATAATCTACCCCTCCTGTTGTATTGCCCCAAGTGGGATCAACCATAACCCAGGTAGAAAGATCAAAATCATAATATTCCGGCCATGCGTGAAGTACATCCTTAACCAAAGAAAGAGGTCTTTCTTTTTCATTTTGGGTAAATGCAAATCCATTAACTTCTCTTGCGGGTATTCCCGCAGCTCTGGCAAGAGCGATAAATAAATCTGTAAATTGAAGACAGATAGCTGATGACGGATTTTTGAGAATTTCTAAAGCTCCGATTCTGGGTGCGGATTTTGTAACGCGGTCAAAATCATAAGTCAGATTATCAACAACATATTGATAAATTGCATATGGTGTTTTGAGTTTTAGTGCCAGATCTTTTATCTCTTTACTTGTTGTCTGCCAGTAGGGTTGTTCTTCTAAATATTTTTTTGCTTCATTTCTGGATAGTACTTCTTTTTTGGGCCTTAATAAAATTTTAGCTTTTCCCGTAGCCTGAATATCTAATTTTTGCGAGGGAGACAATCTGTATTGAGCAAGCCAATTTCCATCAGCATCCAGAATAACATTTTCAGGTTTTGGAATTATTTCTTCAATTTCTACATCCTGATAATTGGTTGATGGGGGAAGAGCTATTTCTGTTTTAACAGGAAATAAATTGGAATTTTTCAGATGATATAAAAGATTGAAATTGTAAATTTCTTCCTGTCCGAAGGAAATAGAAATTCCCGATTTGCCAAGTTCGTTTTTGGTGAAAGTCAAAACATTGTTAGCAACTTTTCCAATGTCCGGCTTTATGTATGAAGGGTTTCCTAATGATGCAGGGACAATAACTTTTACATTAAAAGTATTATATTCAATTTGTTCGGCAAGTCCGGGAATATTTATGTCCCAAATTTTTCCTGATTTTTGGGCAATATCATTTGTGTCAAAAGAAATGGAAAAATTAAGCCGTCTATTAAGGCCTACAACTTTGTCATTGAAGTTAATTTCAATGTTATTTCCATTATCATTTTTTGTAGTTTTTGGAACTATATTGCCCAGACTATCTCTTACCAAAACATTTTCGATATTTTTGAATCCTACCTGAATGCTATACGAAGATGCGTAATACTGCGCTGTTTTATTGTTTAAAGCTACATCAAAAGTAACATGAGTTACAGTGCTTTCAGAAACATTGTAAGTGACATTGTAATCGGTCGTAAAATTCTCCAGGGCAAAAGTTGGTGATGGAAAAAGGATAAGAGAAAAGAAGAAGACGAAAAAAGATAAAAGTAATTTTCTCACAATTGTCTATATCATAATACTTTTTTTAGAAATTGTCCTGTGTAGGAGCGGGAATTGTTGGCAATTTCATCAGGAGTTCCGATTGCAATCACTTCTCCGCCTTTTTCTCCGCCATCAGGACCCAAGTCAATTATATAGTCAGCACTTTTTATAACATCCAAATTATGCTCAATAACAATTACTGTGTTTCCCCTATTAACAAGATTTCTGAGAACCAATAATAATTTTTCGAGATCCGCAAAATGAAGTCCTGTTGTCGGCTCATCCAAAAGATATAAGCAATTCTGTCCTTTTTTGGATAATTCATCAGATAATTTGACTCTTTGGGCTTCCCCGCCGGAAAGTGTAGGAGCAGGTTGCCCCAATTTTATGTATGAAAGTCCGACATCATTAAGGGTTTGTAATTTGTGAGAAAGAACCGGAACAAAAGAGAAAAATTGCACAGCCTCTTTAACACTCATTGCCAGCACATCCGCAATATTTTTTCCATTTAATAAGATTTCCAGAGCTTCTTTGTTGTATTGCTTGCCGTTACAGACCTCACAAGTCACATAAACATCAGGCAAAAATTGCATTTCAATCTTTATCTGTCCTTCTCCTTCGCAAGCTTCACATCTTCCTCCTTTTACATTGAAAGAAAACCTTCCGGGTCCATATCCTCTGAGTTTTGCATCTTTTGTTCTTGCAAAAATGTCTCTAATGTAAGTAAATGCACCGGTGTAAGTTGCGGGATTACTTCTTGGAGTTCTTCCGATTGGAGATTGGTCAATCATATAAACTCTTTTTATATTCTGATATCCATTGATACTTTCAAATTCTCCGGGTTTTTCTCTGTGATACGGGTTTTGCATCTGCATCATTGCATGATACAAAATGTCATTAACAAGTGTGGATTTTCCTGACCCTGAAACTCCTGTTACTACAACGAGTTTGTTAAGCGGAAAATTAACATCAATATTTTTCAAATTGTGAGCTTTTGCTCCAAGAATAGATAATTTTTTCGTATTATCAAAATGATTAGAGTTACCTCTTGTCGGAATAATTTTCTTAGCACCTGATAAATACTTTCCGGTTATTGAATTCGGATTATTTTTAATTTCAGAAATGGTTCCTTTTGCGATGATCTGTCCACCGCCAATTCCTGCTCCGGGTCCGAAATCAACAATATAATCCGACTGTTCCATGGTTTCCTGATCATGTTCAACTACCAAAACCGTATTTCCCAAATCCCGGAGTTTTTTCAGTGTTTCAATTAATTTTTTATTGTCTTTTTGGTGAAGTCCGATTGAAGGTTCATCTAAAACATACAAAACTCCTGTAAGTCCGGATCCAATTTGTGAGGCAAGTCTTATTCTTTGCGCTTCCCCTCCTGCAAGCGTTTGTGCTCCCCGGGACAAAGTCAGATAATCCAATCCAACATCAACCAAAAATAACAATCTTTCTCTTATTTCTTTCAAAACCAGCTTGGAGATTTCAGCTTCTCTGGATGTAATTTTATCTGTTAAACTTTTGACAAAATTTAAAGTATCAACAATAGACATGTCGCACACATCTCTGATAGATTTATTTTCAATTGTTATGGCTAACGATTCTTTTTTGAGCCTTGCACCAAGACATTCCGTACATGGTTCATACCGCATAAATTTTTCAATTCTGGATCTCAAGAACATCGAATCGGTTTCCTGATATTTTTCTTTCAAATCTCCCAAAAGTCCTGTAAATGTTTCATGAATTTCAGTTGTCCGTCCCCATCTGTTTTTCCCAACAACTTCATAAATTCTCTCTCCGGTTCCTTTAAGTAGAAGTTCTTTTTTTTCATTACTAATTTCAGATAATCTTTTTTTCAAGGGTATATTATTTTCTTCACAAAATTTAACAAAAGTTCTTGAGAACCATGTGTCATTTTCAAAAAGATTTGTATACGGCAAAACTCCTCCCTCGCTTATTGAAAGATTATTGTTGAAGACTAAATCTTTATCAACAGTTAAGAGTGTACCCAAACCATTACATGTAGGACAGGCGCCATGAGGAGTATTGAAAGAAAAAATTCTGGGTTCTATTTCAGACATGGAAATTCCGCAAGTGGGACATGCAAATTTTTCCGAGAATAATTCATCCTGCATTTTCTTAGGTTTTTCCGGCATATTAAATCCCGTATCTTTGATAATTGCAACTATTAACTCACTGTTTCCAAGTCTTAGTCCTTTTTCTACATCTTCCGCAATTCTTAGCCTGTCCGTAGTTTTGGATAAGACTATCTCATCAATTACAACTTCAATGGTATGCTTATTAGTTTTAATCAGGATAAAACTTTCATCCAATTTGAAAATTTGTCCGTCAATTCTGACTTTTCTATATCCTCTTTTTTTAAGATCTGTAAAAAGTTCTTTGTATTCGCCTTTTCTGTCTTTGACAATTGGTGCAAGTATCAAAATTTTTACCTTTTTTGAGATCTCATTACTTATAAGTCCAAAAATTGAATTGGTTATTTGTTCGGGAGTTTGGTGACTAATTTCGCGTCCGCATTTTGGGCAATGAGGATGACCGATTCTTGCAAATAAAAGTCTTAGATAATCATAAATTTCCGTAACTGTTCCGACTGTTGATCTTGGATTATGACTTGTTGATTTTTGATCAATAGAAATTGCAGGAGACAATCCTTCGATCAAATCAACATCAGGTTTTTTCATTACACCCAAGAATTGTCTGGCGTATGAGGATAAGCTTTCTACATATCTTCTCTGACCTTCTGCGTAAATTGTGTCAAAAGCCAAAGAAGATTTTCCACTTCCGGATAAGCCTGTAAAAACTACCAATTTATTTTTTGGAATTTCCAAATCAATATTTTTGAGGTTATGTTCTCTGGCACCTTTAACAATTATTTTATCCATATCAAAACTTTTAAGCGATTCATAATTATACTGGAAAAAAAATAATGTAGCAACGGGTAAGGGGCTTATGCTCTGTTGGTGTAGGAGCCGTCCCTGGTATCAACAATAATTTCGTCTCCAATATTGATGAACAAGGGAACTTTTGTAGTTAGACCGTTTTCCAAAGTTGCATCTTTATATACATTTGTCGCTGAATTTCCTTTGACACCCGGATTTGTATCTGCAACTTTGAGTTTGACTTTTGGAGGCAAAATCATGCTGAGTGCTTCATCTTTGTGGAAACAAATTGTCACATTTTCTCCATCCTTCAAATATTCGCTGCCTGCCAGATTTTTATATGGAACTGAAACTTGCTCAAATGTTTGAGGATCCATGAAATAACATGATTCAGGATCTTTATATAGAAATTGAAGTACTTTTTTATCTATTCTGACTCCATTTACCTCACCATTGCTCCCGAAACTTTTTTCGGTTGTTGCGCCCTTTCTAAGACTTCTGACTTTTATTTGCACAACAGAGCTCGTCTTCCGAAGATGCATGTTGTTATATGTCAGAACTTCAAAAATATCTCCGTGTTCTTCAAATGTTACCCCCGGGCGTAGCGCTGTTACAGGAATCATACAAACAACAATTATAAATTATTCTCTGAGAATTGACAAGTATTTATCTTTATACTGGAGAGGATATCATTTGACTTGGTTTTTTAGTGCTGCCCTTTCTGCTTTTCTTAGATCTCCTATGAGAAGACCATGTTGATGATTAAGGATTGTGGCTTCATAAAGTCTAATGATGCCATCCTCTAAAATTTGAGTTAATGCAGATTGAGGAATTAGGGGAAATGTTTGACGATATCCATCAATATGCTTGCTGATCTCGTCATTGCCTACTTTGAATGTGCGTACGCCTCCGTTTACTGCGGTTTCAGAAAAAAGCCTATCAAACATCTCTCTTTTTACAGGATTTTCATTTATTTTTTTTATTATTTCTGCGTCAACAATCCTTCTTCTGGTTCCTTGCTCTACAGTCATATTAATTATTTATAAATAATGTTTGAAGGATAATAAATTATTGGTTATTTGTCAATACCCTACGAAGATTCAATTCTGTGAACGTTTATGAACAAATCCGCACCTCCTTCTTATTAAAGAGGTAGCCCGCCTTCGCTTTCAGCTTCGGCAGGGCACAGTCGCTCTCTCCGTTCGCTCCTACTATTTTATATTGCTTGGCCTTCGGCCTCGCTCTTTTGCCTGCCCCGTCGCAAGCGAAGCTTTGCTTCGGGGTATTTTTTGCGGAGGAACGTTTGCGCGCGATTTTTATAAGAACGTTTTGATTATACCAAATTCCGTATCAACTCACCCGCCCTTTTATGGTGGCCTGCCCGCCAATTGCCAAACTTGAAGTTTAATTCGGCCAAAATGGTGGTATCTGGCCGATTGCTCTACGATGGTTTTGAAAATAGGCTTTGGCAGGCGGGGTGGAAATTGGCCGATTCTGAGTTTACACTGAGCTTGCCGAAGTGTGGTAGACTGGATTTATGCCAGACGATCCGATTCAGCAAGACGATCCG
>Ga0209515_10000884_pt1 | contig 52157 bp, 50 predicted proteins | sample Subgroupgradi54m_FD_187454 | JGI IMG/M metagenome (GOLD analysis project Ga0209515, IMG submission 187454) | Subsurface groundwater microbial communities from S. Glens Falls, New York, USA - GMW60B uncontaminated upgradient, 5.4 m (SPAdes)... ... | reverse complement strand
TGTTGGCGATGTAAGACTGAGCTTGTGTGGAAAGTTGCAGATGCATGGTACATTGCGATGGACCGTCCTTCGCATAAAGCTTCGGACGGCAAGTATACGCTTCGACAACAGATGATTGAAGTTGCCAAAAAAATTGATTGGCACCCAAGTTTTGGGTTGGAACGGGAGCTTGATTGGCTAGCCAACATGCACGACTGGCTGATCTCAAAACCGAACCGCTATTGGGGTCTGGCGCTTCCAATCTATGAGTGCCAAAGGTGTGGATGGTTTACTGTCATCGGGAGTAAAGAAGAATTAAAAGAAAAAGCAGTTGCTGGATGGAATTTATTTGAAGGACATACCCCACACAAGCCGTATATTGATGATGTAAAAATTAAGTGTGAAAAATGCGGTGAGGTGGTCTCGCGCTTAAATGATGTCGGTAATGTTTGGTTGGATGCTGGCATCGTGCCGTTTTCTACGTATATTGATCCGGAGACGAAACAGCTAAGTTACACGACAGATAAAAAATATTGGAAACAATGGTTTCCGGTTGATTTTATTACAGAATCTTTTCCTGGGCAGTTTAAAAATTGGTTTTACTCTATGATTGCGATGTCGACAGTTTTAGAAAAAAGTAATCCATTCAAAACAGTTCTTGGATATGCATCCATGCTTGGCGAAGATGGGAGACCCATGCATAAATCGTGGGGAAATTCAATTGAGTTTAACGAAGGCGCAGACAAGATCGGTGTTGACGTGATGCGCTGGATGTTTGCAACGCATGACCCTGAACAGAATCTTTTATTTGGGTTTAAGAAAGCTGATGAAACTCGCAGAAAGTTTCATCTCCTCCTTTGGAACGTGTATAACTTTTTTATTACGTATGCAAATACTGATCAGTGGGAAAAAATAGGAGATCCCCATAAAAGTACAAATGTATTGGATATATGGATTCTAAGCAAGCTCAATCAACTTATCAAATTAGTTACATTATCGTTAGAAAAATTTGATGCATTTACTGCATCTCATGCGATAGAAGGTTTTGTCAGTGATTTATCCATCTGGTATGTCCGTCGTTGCCGAGATCGGGTTGGGCCAATAGCTGAAGATGGAGAAGATAAAAACTTTTGCTACTTGGTTCTTTGGGAAGTTTTGGTTAGCCTTTGTCAGACTCTTGCTCCTTTTACTCCTTTTTTGGCAGAGGAAATATATCAGAATTTAACCGGAGAAGATTCAGTCCATCTTTCAAATTGGCCCACTGTAGGAAAGATAAATCTTAAAATGCATGAAGATATGCAGTTAGTAAGAAAAATTTCCGAGCTGGGTCACGCCATCCGGAAGGAACACAAAATCAAAGTACGACAACCACTAAGAGAATTAAGAATTAAAAATGTAGAGTTAGAAATGGGAAAAGATTTTTTACAAATTATTAAAGATGAACTCAATGTCAAAGAAGTAGTGACTGAAAAAGGAAAAGGAGAGCTTTCAGTAGAATTCGATTTAACTGTTACACCAGAACTCGCCAAAGAGGGAGAAGCGCGGGAACTCATCCGACAAATTCAACTTTTTCGAAAGGAAAAAGGGTGTAGAATAGATGAACGCGTGATAGTGCAATTGCCTGAAACACAAAAACATTTGCAGCCACAACTTGATTCTATTAAAAAAGAAACACTGGCTACAACTATTGTATGGGGAGAATCTTTGAACATATTGACTGGGTAAGCGGCATTGTTATTCTTTGTTTGGCAAGTTTTGGACTATTTTTACTCCTTACCATAAACCACGCGTTATTTTTTCAGCAATTTTTTTATTTGATTTTTGCGGGAGTCCTTCTTATTCTCGCGTCCCGCCTTGATCCGACCATTTTATGGTGGTTTGCGCCAGTGGGGTATGTGGGCTCGATTCTTTTTCTTTTGGTATCATATTTGGGGCCTTCTATCCGTGGAGCACAACGGTGGATCATGATTGGGGGCGTGCAGTTGCAACCATCAGAATTGGTAAAACCATTGCTTATTCTTGCCTTTGCCCGGTTTATGACGCAATATTCTCCGCGTAATCTTCGTTTTCTTTTTATCCACGTAATACTTTTTTTGATTCCATTTTTTTTTGTATTCAAGCAACCTGATTTGGGCAGTAGTTTAGTTTACGCAGGATTCTGGGTTTCTATGCTTCTTGGAGCTGGATTTCCTATGGGCATATTCATTGGCGCTGTAGTTTTAGGAGGCATACTTCTTCCTTTTGCCTGGCATCTTTTGGCACAGTATCAGAAAGTTCGTATTACTACGTTTCTTAATCCTGGTCTGGATCCCGCAGGAGCAGGGTATAATGCTCTGCAAGCAATGATTGCGGTGGGGAGTGGGCAACTATTTGGACGAGGTTTAGGTCGGGGAACGCAGAGCCACCTTCGGTTTTTACCGGAATTTCATACAGATTTTATTTTCGCGACGCTTGTTGAAGAGTTGGGATTTGTGGGGGGAATGCTTTTGTTTTTGGGGTATGGACTCCTCCTGTGGCGCATCATAGTAGCTCTTCTTCGCGGTGTGGTAACGGATATTTTTCCATTTGTTTACTCTGTGGGACTTTTTGTCATGTTGTTGACCCAAGTGAGCATTCACGTGGGTATGAACATGGGGCTTATTCCGATAACTGGCATTACTTTGCCATTTATCTCATCTGGAGGCAGTTCACTTCTTTCTTTGGCTATTTCCTTTGGCTTCCTTTGGGCGCTTCAACGCTCTCGTAACAAAGGCACTGTCATTGCAATCCGTTAAAGCAACTGATACAATAAACCCTATATGTTTGCTGTTGTTGCTATTAGTGGAAAACAATACAAAGTCTCTCCAAAACAAGTGATTGTGGTGGATCGGCTGCCAGGTAATGTAGGAGATAGCATTACTTTTGACCAGGTATTTTTGACTGATGAAGATGGAAAAACGACCGTGGGCACGCCGACGATTGCCAAGATGGCAGTAAAAACAAAGATTCTCACGCAGGCTAAAGGAAAAAAAATCGATGTCTTCCGGTATAAATCTAAAGTCCGGTATCGAAAACACAGAGGATTTCGTCCAACGGAGACAAAACTGGAAATTCTTTCTATTGGTTGACCATGGCTTCATGGATCATTGTATTGGGGACTACTCCAAACCTTGCGTTTAGTGAGCTTCGTACACTTTTTCCTTCTGCTTCTTTTACACAGCTTTCCGGTGCATGCGTACTACTTGAGGGAGCCTCTGATTTTTCAGCAGAAAAGTTGCAAGATTTGGCAGGCGGTGTAGTAAAAATTGCTGAAGTTATACAAACGTTGTCAAAAATCGATGCACATGCTCTTGCAGAAATTCTCTTACTCCTTAATCCAGAGCCAAAAATTATCTTTGGCGTAAGTCGCTATGATGAAGGATCTGTTTCTATTTCGGTTTTGGCAGAAATAAAAGATCTATTGGAAAAAGCAGAAAAACATGCTCGATTCGTTGCCTCCCCCCATGGGACACTTTCGAGCGTGGTCGTGGAAAAGCAGCACGTGCAGGAGTTGGTTATCGTAAAACGAGAGAGCGAGTATGTAGTGGGCCATACGCTCGTGGTGCAGGATTTTGAAGCGTGGAATAAGCGGGATTATGGCAGGCCGTATGCTGATCCAAAGTTAGGCATGTTACCTCCCAAAGTTGCGCGGATGGTAGTAAATATTGCCATAGGAGACGGTAATAAGCGAACAATTCTCGATCCGTTTTGTGGCATGGGAACTATCCTAGGAGAAGCATTGCTACGCGGTTGCCAAGTGATTGGAAGCGATCAATCAGAGGAAGTGATAAAAAAATCGAGAAAAAATCTTGATTGGCTCACGTTGATGTATCGACATATCGAAGGAGCAAACATACAGTTTTTTGTTAGTGATGCAACACATATTTCTGAAAAAATTCCCCCAGCATCAGTAGATGCAATTATTACTGAGCCATTTATGGGAAATGCAAATCTCAAAAATCAAATCTCAAAAATCAAAAATGAAGAAATAAAAAACATCATAAAAGGTTTAGAAAAATTATATATTGGATGTTTGAGAGATTGGATAAAAGTACTGAAGCCTAAAGGGAAGATTGTTATAGCGCTCCCAGAATACGCTATTGGTGGAAAAACATATTTTGTGAAAAAAGTAGTTGACAGCTGTGAAAACTTTGGATATACTACGCTTGTTGGTCCCATAGAATATAGTCGACCACAGGCAATAGTAAAACGAGAATTTTTTGTATTTCAGAAAAAATAAGTATGGCACATGTCAAAGCAGGTGGCACAGCGAAAGGCAATAAAGACTCCGTTTCCAAGCGCTTAGGTGTGAAAGTGTTTGGTGGGCAAATGGCCCAAGCTGGCAGCATTATTATTCGTCAAAAAGGGACAAAAGTACATCCAGGTACAGGAGTAGACATGGGTGGCGACTATACTATTTTTTCTTTAGCGAAAGGAAAAGTTGTCTTTTCGACCAAGTTAGGAAAACAGTACGTTTCTGTCCAATAAAGCCTAATCATGGCAGATACACAACAAATTCTTCACCTCGAGATCGATTTAATTCAGCCCAATCCGTTGCAGCCTCGTGGTCTTATTCCTCCTGATTCGCTCCACGATCTTGTAGATTCTATCCGTGAGCATGGCATTATCGAACCATTAGTCGTTGCCAAAACGCCTGCAGGATATCAAATTATTGCAGGAGAACGCCGGTGGCGCGCTTCAAAATTGGCTGGTTTGAGCACCGTTCCGGTAGTTATAAAAGAAACCACTGCTCGTGGCATGTTGGAAATGGCCATTGTGGAAAACGTACAGCGAGAAGACCTCAACCCTATTGAGCGCGCACAGGCATTTCAACGGCTCATTGAAGAATTCGGGTTACCGCTTTTGGAAATATCCAAGCGTATTGGAAAAAGCGAATCATACGTTTCTAATACCTTGCGACTACTCGCTCTTCCGGATGCTATTAAAGATGGTCTTATTTCCAGTGCAATTTCTGAAGGTCATGCGCGGGCAATTGCGGGCTTAGGAGATGTGAAGCTTATGGTGGATGCGTACAAAACGATCCTTTCGGAAAGTGCGTCGGTACGTCGGGCAGAAGATCTGGCTCGGCGATTAAAAGCGCAGTATGACAAAAAGCCTACGGGACGCGTAGAGCGCATTCATAGTGATGAATTGGACGCGATGGCCAAAGATTTAGCGCAGGCAGTCAATGGGTTGGTAAAAATTACCCAATCCAAGGTGGAAGCCCGGGTCGTTTTTGTCATCCGGGGGAATTTAGAAACTACCAGTAAGACGCTCAAAGAAGTTCATCAAAAATTGAAACAATAAAATATCCTCTTTCCTTCACCGTATTGAATAGTCGGGTCTGGTAATAAGTCCTAACCGGGAAAATGGCCAATAACGAAGCAGTGCTTTGCCAATAAAGTCTTCTTTTGCAATCGGTCCGAACTCACGAGAATCAGAGCTGTGCGGCCTGTTATCTCCAGAAACAAAGTATTTCCCCGGCGGAACCACAATATCGGTGTTTTCTGCAAGATAGGATCCTCCAAATGTGTAGACGGTCGGTGCAAGATAAGGTTCATCAAGCTTCTTGCCATTGATGAAAAATGTACTATTAGACAAACGAATGGTTTCTCCCGGCAAACCAATCACACGCTTGATGTAATCTATTTCTTTATTTCTTGGTGATTTAAATATGACGATGTCGCCGCGTTTTGGATCACCGATTTTGTATTCAATTTTATTGGTCAAAATGTATTCGCCGTTGTGGAAGTTGGGGTCCATGGATTGTCCGCTTATTTCCTGCGGCGACATAATAAAAAGATAGATCATTACCATAACGGCCATGACGACCACAACAGATTGGAGGAAATCAAAAATAGCCGCTATCGCACGCTTAATAAAGTTCATATAATCTAGTATATTCAGTGTAGGTGATATAATAAGTGTCGTCAATCCCACATCCAAAGGGCGGTTAGCTCAGCGGTAGAGCACTTCGTTGACATCGAAGGGGTCATAGGTTCAAGTCCTATACCGCCCACAAGGTGTATGCTAAGTAGAGTTAAACATTATGTTTCTTTTCTGGCCTGCCATACTTTTCATTCTTCTTGCGTTGGTCCGTATTGTTGAAGCTATATTTCCCTGTCATTCCGGACTCTTTATTGGCGGGTGTGTATTGGGGAACTGGTTTTTATCCGTATTAGCTTTTGAATCTTTTGTTGTGTACACGATTCTATCTCTCGCCATTTACATAATTTTTAAGCAGTTGGGGAAATCTGTATCTAAAATAGTGGTTATTATTCTCGGGCTTGCCTCGTTGGGCTTTGTGTTTGGTAGCGTATTTTTCGTCGCTCCCGTGTTCTTTCGGTTTTTTACTCTTCCGGTATTCTACGGCATAGACCTTTTCTCTAAAGTGAAATTTCCTCTGCCGCCCTCCATAATTCTTTATTATGGAGAGGGGTTCACCGCCTGGCAGCGGCTGATCAAGCTATTTTTCTTTCCATTTTTTCCTGACTTTCCTACTTAAGCGGATCTTCGAGGGGATTAGCGGCATTGAATTGAACGATTCCTTCTTTTGTTTCTTTCCTATTCCATGTATATATTTTCCAAAGTGTTTTATCTTCCAGAAACTGTCCTACTGCAATATTGGTGCTTGCTGTTTTGGGCTGTAGATGCAATTTGTACTCCCCTGATGCCGGATTTATAAACGCAACTAGTCCGTCTTTATCTTTCATGGATTTTCCGTTCAATGTTACAGAAAATTCTGCAGGGTAGCCAACAATCATGAGACCAGTTTTGGGTTCAGCAGAAATATGAGCTGGTAACGCAAGGGGAGAAAGACCGGGGGATAGGAATCCGAGAATTTGGTTTATGCCTTCTTGAGATTGGATAATGCCTAAGTGATCTTGCGAAATTTGAATGTTCCTATCAGCTCCGCCTGAACCAAGAAAACTACTTAATGCAAGTACGGTGCCATCTCCTTGTAAGTGTTCGTATTCTTTTTTGACAATTTTTCCGTCAGTCCAATTACTCTCATTTGTATCCCGTTTCGTAGGATCTTTTACAAAATAGAACCGTGGGGTATCAACTCCAAATCCTGAAAGAGTTTTCACCCACGTATTCAGAAACAATGTATCTCTGGGTAGCCAGTTATTTTGTGCAGCCATTTTTGCGACCGGTTTAACCGTTCCTGTTTTTGCATCTTTAAGATAGTCAAATGTTGGTAAGAGATTTTGTATTGAAGGGAAAAAATTTTGAATGATTTCCCGATAGCTCATTTTGGGATATACAACCTTGCAGTATTCAATTGCGCCCGTTGCCATCATTCTCCAAATAAGGTTGCCGTCAATTTGACCTCCTGACCATGCAGCATAAGCAGAAAGTATTCCTTTATATGGCGCTCCGACTCCCATATATTTATCTGCTCGATTATTTCCACCCTCCTCTTCAATATATGCACTTCCAATTAAACCACCCAAACTATGTCCCACAAGATACGTCTTTTCATTTGGAGCTAGTCCAATATTGTTGTTTATGAAATTTTTTAATAATGGTTCGGTAGATGGTATTTGCTGCCTAAAATCGTAATAAAACGGTTCGGCGGTAAACCCCGAGCCATTAAGAGCACTGATAAGGGGGCTATAGACAAAATCTGAAGCGATCCAGGAAGTCCAAGGATTCGTGCTGTCCATCTTGCATTGGGTGATCGCCTCGCCATTCCAACTTCCCCCAAGGCCCGGCACCACCACGACTTTGGTAACTGGTACTGGCGTCGGTGTTGGCGTGGGGGTTGGGATCGGAGTAGGAGTGGCAGTAGGAATCGGGGTGGGTGAGGGAGTAGGGGTTGGAGTCGTGCAGCCAGCGCTATCGCAGAGCTGGAAGTTGGCGAATTCAGAACCTGTTCCATATAGGCTAAGAGCAGTTTCCTTAACATTAAAATCCGCATTACTAATCCATCCTGGCAGTTCTTGTCCATCTACTTTTACAATTATTGGAGAATTTGGTGCCCCGGAGATATTTATCTCGATATGATGAATGCCGATAGATGGATTCCAAGGACTCGTAGCATTTCCAAAACCATAGGAGTCTCGTAATAAAATAGTATTTGGAATACCTCCCCATCCCAAACCAAATAAATAGGCATTTTTCCATCTACCAATCTGTGGATCGCTAATAAAGATTCCCATATCTGAAGCTGGAGAAGCATTTATCTTCACATCAATTTTAATGATAAGATCTCTTGGCAAAACCTCGGTGTGGACTAAAGTTGAATAAGCATCTGCATGCACTGGATCGACGGCAATGCCAAAAGGAGATGGTATAGGAGCAAATTGACTTGGATAGACAGTCCATAGAGATGTTTTATACCCACTAGAAAAAGAATCTGAAAAGATAACAGCAGCCTTCGCAATTGGAGCATTTGTAAGGAAGATGATTGAGAGAAGGATTGCAGGGAAAATTATTCTCTTCAGCATGATTTTTTAAAAAGCTTCTTTTATAGCACACCTTCAGGATTTATTTGTCAATAAGCAAAATTACTGGTAGACTCGCTTGTATGAAAGTTTGTCCTATATGTGGCTCTAAATTTACAAAAGAGTATATTGAAGTAAACAAATGGAAGATAAAGACGTGTCTGGATTGTCGTATTCTTTATACCGTTATTCAGAATAAAAAAACACAAGTAGTGGAATCATTCTATAGCGGAGAATATATAGCAGGATATACATCAAGAGAATTAGAATTGAAAGATAGGTTCTGGCAACATTTATCAAGGATTGAAAAATACAAGCAGGGCGGCAGATTATTAGATATTGGCTGTAGTTTGGGATTTTTTCTTCAGGTTGTAGAACAAAAAAGTCAGTACTCATGGAAAATAGAGGGAATTGAGCCAAATACTCAGCTTGCCTCATATGCCAAGAAAGGCATTAATGGTCACGTATCTAGGGGGACGATATCCAAAATTCCTTTTAATAAAAATACATTTGACTGTATTACTTGTTTTGATGTATTAGAGCATGATTTTAATTTACAAAAGAATTTATTGGAAGTAAGAAGAGTTTTAAAAAAAGGTGGAATATTTGTTGTCCAGGCGCCTAATTATAAGAGTTTTATGGCATTTTTGACTGGAAAAAAATGGGATTGGTGGGCACCTCCAGATCACGTATTACATTTTTCATTTGATTATCTTGTCCGTTATCTTCGACAAAACGGTTTTGAGATACAAGAAAAATTCACTTATGAGAGACCAAAAGATTTTTTATTAAACGTTAGAGGAGCAATAGGAAAGAATTATCCAGTAAAAGCTTTATTTTATTTATCAATCCCGTTTTTGTTAATTTTAGAATGGGTCAGTTGGTTTCTGAACAAGGGAGCACTGTCGTTTATAATTGCAAAAAAAAGAAATAAATTATGAAGCTTTCCATCGTGATGATAACGAAAAATGTGGGCAGAGTGATTGAGGAAGCGTTAAAAAGCGTTGAGGGTTTATGGGATGAACTGTTGGTTGATGATGATGGAAGCATGGATGGGACGAGGAAGATTATTCAACAATACGGTGGGAAAATATTCACCCTTAAAAACAGAAATCTCGGTGAACGGAAACAGCGGTTGGTGGACAAAGCAAAAGAGGATTGGATTTTGGTGTTGGATAGTGACGAGAGAGTATCGGAGGAGTTATATAAGGAGATTAAAAAAATAAAGATGAGGAATGACAAGAAGGTTAATGGGTATAGTATTCCATATCAGAATTATGTTTTTGGGAAGCCCGTATATTATGGCGGAGAAGCATATGGCAAGGTGAGATTGTTTAGGAAAGGAAAGGGGACAATAGAATTGTCTCCTGTTCATGAAGAGGTGGTGGTGAAAGGAAGCGTAGGCAAATTGAAAGGAGTATTTCATCATTATTCTTATCGATCGTTTGGACAATTGTTTAGTAAATTTACTCGATACGCATTGATTGCTGCGGAAGAAAAAAAGAAAAAAGGAGAAGATATATCGCTTACTAAACTTTTTTTATACGGCCCGCACATGTTTTGGGCTAGGTTTATAAAAGAAAAAGGATATAAAGATGGATGGCAGGGATTGGTATTGGCAAGTGCTTTTGCCTATATGGAAGGATTAACGTATGCGATGCTACTGTGGCGCAAAAGATTATAAGTTACTTTTTTTAGCAAACGGTTTTCAGATTGCACAATGCCTTGTTTGCGGTCAGGTGCGAACGATAACTCCATCAAAGATAGAAAGAAAACAGATATATAATAAAGAAGATATCTCCGTATATATTGAGAAAGAAGCGATGTTCCGAAAGTTATTCAAGCGAGTTGTTGATTTTATTCAGTGTTATAAAAAAGGTGGTTCGTTTTTAGAGATTGGCGCAGGTGTGGGACTCTTGGTGGATGAGGCGCGAAAAGCGGGATTTGATACGTCTGGTTTTGAACCATCTAGTGCTGCAGTTTTAGCGGCGAAGAAATTTTTTGGTGTAAAACTTCATCGGGCTAAATTTTCAAAAAATGCCATAAAGAAGCGAGTTGACATAATCATTCTCAATCACGTCCTTGAGCATCTGCAAAACCCTCAACAAGTAGTAAATATTGTGAATCAGAGCTTGAGAGATGATGGGATTTTGGTTATTGGAGTTCCGAATTTCAATAGTATAATGAGTCAAATTAAAAAAAATCGTTGGCAAAATCTTATTCCAGCACAGCATCGTTGGCATTTTACACTACAAACGCTAGATGCATTAATTTTGCCATTTGGATTTATGCGCAAAGGATTTTTCATGGAAAATCATGATCGTTCCATGCATCCATTATGGAAACATCTCATCTATTGGGTTCTGGATAATGTAGCGCTAACCTTTAATCAAGGAGAAGCAATGTTAGTGGTTTATCAAAAGTTATGAAGCAATCCGTTTGGTTTGTTATTTTGACATATCGGCCAAAGGTTACCGAGCTAGTTTCTCACCTTCGCACTTTTGATGGGTTATCATTTATTCTTGTTGACAACAGTGAAGATAGGAATGAGTTCCCCAAGGGGATTCCTGTATTGCGGACGGGAACTAATCTTGGCTACACCGGAGGAATGAATAGGGGAATATCGTATTGTTTGTCGCATGGTGCTGAATGGGTAGTTGTGACTAATGAAGACATTGATATAACAGAAAAAGAGCTTAAAAAGTTTATTATGAAATTGACTACGACAAAACCGGGCGTAGTAGGTCCGTCAATTGGTGCATTAGATAAAAAAAGATGGACAACGATATTGGGAAAAGGAGTTGATTATATTTCCGGCTCATTTATGGCTATACATCGTGATGTAATTTTTAAAGTAGGTATGTTTTACGAATCATATTTTATTTATTATGAAGATGTTGAGCTATCTCTTCGCGCTCATCGAACGGATTTTAAGGTAACGCATATACCAATGAAATTAACTCATCAGGATGGAACAACATTTGGGCCCAATTCTTTTCTTCATCAGTATTATCTTGCCCGCAATCATTTGTTATTTGTAGAACGAAATGCGCCAGGGTTTGTGAAAATTCATGAACTATTGCGTCTTCCCAAAACCATTTGGGAACATTGGAAGAAAGGGGAAAGAGGTGCTTTGGTGGGTATTCGTGATTATTTTTTACGAAGATTTGGACAATATAAACCGTTATGATTATTGGTGTAGATGCCGGCGCACTATCCGTTACCGATGAAAGACTCAAAGTCGGTGTATGGCGCGTGACCTACAACTTGTTAAAGCAACTCAGTCAAATCGACACAGCAAATACGTATCGTTTATACAGCTTTGCGCCGATTGACAGGGAAGTGATGAAAGAGTTTGGATCGCAAATGCACAATGCAGTGCTTGCTCCATCGGTTGGGTGGTCTTCGGTCCGATTGCCTTTTGAATTGCGACTTCATCCAGTAGATGTTTTTTTAGGATTGTCACAGTCTATCCCCAATTTACCAAAGTCGCACAATGTTGGATTTATTTATGATCTGGCATTTTTGTATACACCTGCTGCGTATGACAAATCATATGATCAATTAAAGAAGCAGACGGATGATCTAGTGAAGCGTGCAAACCAAATTATCACAATTTCTGAATCTTCCAAATCTGATATTGTCAGTCATTATAAAATTTCCTCAGAGAAGATATTGGTGTGTTATCCGGGAGTTGATGAGCGATTCAGGAACACAAAATGGATCCCCGATCAGGTCGGGGATGACAAAAAACGACCCCCCTTTTTTCTTTTTGTCGGAAGTCTGAACAAAGCAAAAGATATTCCATTGGCCATTCAGTCGTTTGCATTGTTTTTGAAGAAAATAAAAAAGCCATACGATTTTTTACTTGTCGGTGGAGATTACTGGCCTGATCCAACTATCAATGAATCGATTCATCGATACCAATTGGAAGGAAGAGTAAAAAAACTTGGATTTATTGCCGATGAAGAATTACCACGATACTATCGTGGTGCCACTGCATTTTTTACGACAGCAATTCGGGAAGGATTTTGTTTGCCGGCGGTTGAATCTATGGCATGCGGGACGCCGGTCGTTGCTGTCGATCGCGGGGCGATGAAAGAAGTTGTTGGCGATGGCGGAATAATTTCACAAAGTATAGAGCCAGAAAAAATTGCTGAAATGCTTTACATTATAGCGACAAATAGTAATATGCGTATGAAGCTCAAAAAAGAAGCACTCCAACGGGCAAAACAATTTTCCTGGAAAAAATTTGCAGAATGTGTGATAGGAATGTACCTGTAGGTGCTCGAATTTCTCAAGGCGTCCCCTTGCGGGAGATGGCTTGCAAGGGGACGCCTTATAAAACGAATGAATATAAAACCGAAAGATTTGGTGCTGGAAGTTGGGAGCGGTAATAATCCTAATCCCCGTTCTGATATTTTGGTAGATCGATATCCGTTTGACAATGGGCAACGAGCTGGAGGATTTAGAATTGTAATTGATCGGCCCCTTGTAGTTGCTGATGGATACAAACTTCCTTTTGCTGATAAAATTTTTGATTATGTGATTTGTTCACACATCCTTGAGCATATGAAAGATCCAATGAAATTTATCGCAGAAATTATGCGTGTAGGAAAAGCAGGATATATTGAGGTGCCCAGTGATTTGTCGGAACGCATTTTTGGGTGGAATTTTCATCTTTGGTATTGTCGATTATATAAAGGTAGGTTGGAGTTAAAAAAGAAAAAAGAAGGAGAACAATTTGGCGGATTTTTTCACCGACTTATTGCGCGGCAAATTTGGTTTCGGAGATTTTTTGAAGAACATGAAGAAAAATTTTATGTAAAATATGAATGGAATAATAAAGTAAAACTTTCTGTTTCTCGGGTGATGCCAGCAAAAAAGTTTTTAGATAGACTTGATAGCGAAGCATGGAAGCTTCTTGCTCAAGCAAAACAAGATGTTTCTAAAGATATAATATTTTATTTTTTTTGGATGAAGAGACGAGGAGAACGCAAAATAAAAAAAATTATTCGTCGACTCTTGTGGACAATGAAAAAGATAATCGGAGCACATCATATTGTTGAAAGTTTTTTTTCACTCTTCTCCTGCCCCATGTGTTCATCAGACAATTTTTTAAGAATAGGAAATAATATAACTTGCAATAATTGTCACACAACATTCCCACTCGTTGATGTTATCCCAGTGATGCTTGCTCCAAAAGAAAGGAAGCGAGGGTGGTGAGAAAAGAATTATTTCTTGTATTTATTTCTGCGCTATTGTTTATTGTTCCTGTATTATGGACCGTACGAAACCTTCACTTTCGGCTCGATACAGACTATGATGCACACTTGCCGATTTACGATTACCTTGTTGATCAGATTCGAACACATAATACAATTCCTTTGATCAATCCTTACATTGCTACCGGTATGCCCGTTATTGGAGATCCCCTTTCTCAAGCACTCAATCCATTTTTTATGGTACCGCTTGTTCTTTTTGGCGTAGACATAGGCATTGGTGTAGTCTTTGTCATAGTCACTATCGGAGCAGGTTTTGCTATGTGGATCCTCCTTACCGGGTTAGGTATCCGTGGTTCACCGCGACTCTGGGGAGCAATACTATATGAAGTCAGTGGGGCGTTGCCTGCTCGCATCGCAGCGGGACACGTCGAGAAGTTTTTTACCTTTCCGCTTCTGCCGCTTTTCTTTTGGTCTATTTTGTCCACGAGGGTATCTATCAGTCGCATCGTGGTTGCCTCTCTCGTTGTTGCATGCTTGTTCTATACAGGCGATGTGTACAGTATTTGGATGGTGCTGTTGCTTTTTGTCGTCACGCGATGGCAGTATCTGTTCCAGAGAAAAACGTCCATTGTTCGTGAAGGTGTTGCAGTACTCCTTCTTTGTGGCGGAAGTCTTTTGCTATCGCTCCCTAAGCTTATTCCTTTTTTAACCATGGTTCGTCCGATATTCAGCCGTTTTTTCCCCATCAACCCATTTATTGGTTCGATCCATTTCTTCCTGACTCCCTTGGCCTTCATACTCCCATTTCAGTCATCGTTTTATGATCGCCCAAGTCTTCAGCGACTTTTTGGTTTTCACTATAATTGGTATGAATACTTTGCTTTTATCAGTCCGATGGCTTTTCTGCCTCTTCTGTCACTGCGTCGTAGTTGGAAAAAACCTATCGTACCAACGCTTCTCCTCCTTCTCGTTGTGGGAGCTTTGTATATTTCTTTAGGATATCGCTATTCTCCTTTTTATTGGTTATTTACCCGTATTCCTGTATTGCATATTTTTCGAGTTCCTCAACGGATGCTTTTGGTGCTCCTGCCACTGGTGATTTTGCTTCTTGCAATCTGTGCACAAACATGGCGAGAGTCTATGAGATCGAAATGGTCACGGGTACCCTTGTTTTTTACTTTTGTCATAAGTATTTTTTGGACGACCGTGGTTTCTCAACATATTCTTGTGAAAGCATTTGAGCCGAAGCGGCAACGTGAGGAAGCGCTGGTGCATGAGCTACGAAGACAGGACGGATCAAACTTTTCTGTTGCTACTTTTGTCTGTTGTATGCAAAGGTTTCTCATGAAGGAAAAAATTGCCAACATCAATTATTACTATGCCTGGCGGCCAAAGGATGCGCCAAGCTTTATTACATCCCATTCAGATTCTGATTTTTCTCCGCTTGCTTTTGTCTGGCCTAGATACGTGATTGCGCAACTCACACAAGATTTTTCCCAATATTCGTATCAACTTTTTTTTGAAACACCCGTGGCACGAGTATGGAAAACGGATACCCCGACAATCACTCCTTGATCGCCACACAAAAAAGACTGGTTCCGAAGGGGAGCATGCGAGCGACGGCAATGCGCGTCTCGATACGGGCAAGCGTAAGAAGCAGTTTATTAAGAGATGATGATAATTGAAAGTCAGAAGGGTAGGAAGATTTCGTATACCACGTTGATTTGAGTTTTCGGATGACCAGCGCAGGAACGAGAAGGAATAAAAAAAGGTAAGATATTTTTATTATAGAAAAACCGTGATGTACGAAAAGATTCGTCAATGAGGTTTTGGTGTAACGCCTCTTGTGATGTGCGATTTCATCCCACGTGCTCCAAAGCCAGGGAAATGCGGGGACATTGACGATAAAGAGTCCGTGGGGTTTGAGCACGCGTTGTACTTCTTTCAATGCTTTCGCATCTTCCGTGTGTTCAAGTACATCAAGCATGGCGACCACATCGAAAAAACGTGCAGCATATGGGAGTTGCGTTGTGGTTCCTTGACGCACCGCGCTAATTCCGCGTTTGCGGCAAAAACGAAGCGCTTCTTTCGATGAATCTAATCCAAAGGCTTTTCCAATAGAGGAAAATGTTTCCATGTTTCCCCCTGTTCCACACCCTATGTCCAACATGCGAGGATTGGATGATTGGCAATATTTTTTAATAAGCAGCAGTACTAATTCTCTTTTGGTAATATGCCACCAATGGGTTTTTTCTAAGAGGTAAGATTCCTGGTAGAGGCGTCGTTCCATTGGCCCATTATACTATGGTATAGTGATGACTGCGTATATATGAAACCCAACGTAGCCATTGTTCGAGGAAAATTTTTAAATAGATATGAGATGCAGTTTTTTGAACCTTTGGTTGATGAATTTCAGCTAACCGGTTTTGCGTCGCTTACTCCCTTTCACGATCGATACAAATTTCCCATTGTGAAACTTCCCTCTCCTATGGATCTACCGAAATTTCCTTATAAAATGCCAATTCTTAACCGATTATTTGCTGATGCACAGTATCTTTTTGGATTAGAAGAAAGACTTAGGGGTTTTGATATTGTCCACACTGCAGAAACCTATTTTTATTATACTCAGCAGTGTTTGAACGCTCGAAAAAAAGGATATGTAAAAAAAGTGGTGGCAACGGTACTCGAAAACATTCCATATAATAATGAAGGCATCTGGGGAAGAAAGGCATTTAAAAAAAGGGCACGAGAAGAACTGGATCATATAATTGCCCTTACAGAACGGACGAAAGAAACGCTCATTCTTGAAGGTGCAGATCCAAGAAAGATTACGGTTATTGGTCATTTCGTTGATACACAACGTTTCAAACCAAAGAAAAGTAAAAATGATCAAAAGGAAATTGTTATTTTGTTTTCTGGACGATTAGAGAAATATAAGGGAGTCTACGAAATTCTATATGCTGCCAAAAAATTGTTAATGGATAAAGATCTAGCTGATCAGCATTTTACATTTATTTTTGTTGGGGACGGTTCAGAAAAAAATCGACTGCTGGAGCTTGAGAAGTATTTGGGAATCGAGCAATATGTATCGCATCAACATGTTTCTTATGACGATATGCCGGATATGTATCATGCGGCAGATATTTATGTAGCGCCGAGTAAGGCGACAGATACATGGCAAGAACAATACAATACCACATTATTAGAAGCACAATCATCTGGACTTCCTATCGTGACAACAGCGAGTGGGGGAATACCTGAAAACATTAGAGACGCTGGTGTCATGGTACAGCCAGCAGATTTTGTATCTCTTGCAGAAGCAATCAAGAAATTTATTGTGGATCCGAGATTACGTAGTGAATATTCTCAACGTGCACGGAAACGCGCGGAAACGGTTCACGATGCAAAGATAGGAGCAGGGAAACTCGCCCACCTCTACCTATCATTACTCTCATGAAGTGGTGGCACTGGGCATTTGCGGGAGTTTTTTTCGCACTCTTTTTTATACTTTCATTGTTGAGCGCAAAACAAGAATCATTAACCTATGATGAGATCGTTTATACAGAAGAGGGGAGAGCGATTTTTTCTTCTGGTAACTTTTCCATTGATCCATATAACCCTCCATTTATAAAAGAATTGATGGCTTCTTATGGAAGAGTAATGACGATAATTCTTGGTACAATTCTTTTGTTTTCCATATTTCTGGTTACCAAATCATATTTCGGTATTTCATCAGCACTTTTTGCTCTTTTTCTGCTTGTTTTTGAACCAAATATATTGGGCAATAGTCACTATGTAACGCTGGACACGGGATTTACTTTTTTCTTTTTTCTTTCGTACATTCTTCTTTTGAAAGTAATTCATCAGTCGAATATTAAACTTGCCATACTTTTTGGATTAACATTGGGTGCAACATTGGGTTCAAAAATTTCAGCAATCCCTTACTTTTTTTTGAGTGTCATTGCGCTCGGGCGCCCAAAATATTTTTTCTTTTCTCTGTTTATTGCTGGATGTGTCGTCTGGAGTACGTATTTTTTCAAAACAGATGTGATTGTAGTAAAGCATGATAATCCTAATCGTGTTTCAAATAAACTTATTATATATGGAAGAACGCATAATATCGCCCCATTAACCTGGGCGATAGAGCGACTACAGAATCAAAAAGTACCGCTGGGTACATATATTTCTATTATTAAAAATAGTGTTATTCGAAGTAGAAATGCTGGCAATGCAGAGCCTTGGTATGCTATGGTGAAAAATGTTTTCTTAAAGACCCCAATACCGCTTCTTTTATTTTTCGCACTATCAATACAGAAACGCAACCTTCCGTTTTTTATTCCCATTGTGGCAATCCTCTTCACATCATCAGTAAGTCGAATGAGTCCATTCATTCGTTACGTTTTACCTCTGTATCCATTTATTATTCTTGTTGCTTCTAGTTCATTAAAGGAATTTAGGGGGTTTTATAGGAATTTAGTATTTATAACGCTTGTTGTTTGGTATGCAATTGGTACCGTATATCAGTTTCCGCATTTTATTTCGTATGCCAATGAATTTGCCGGACCAAGAGAAAAACGGTATGAAAAATTTGTTGATAGCAACATTGATTGGGGACAGGGGTTGATTAGTTTACAAGAGTATATTGCTTTTAAAAAACCAAAAAAATTACTATTTTCCTATTTTGGTCGAGACAATGGGGATTTGTATGGACTCAAAAGTGATCTACTGTGGGGGAGTTATAAGTTTGAAGAAATTTGTGCATTTCATATGATTAATTTTCCGAAAAACAAAGGATGGTCATTAAGAGCAATAAGTATTTCAAATTGGTATTACTGTGGATATTCAACTCAGAAAATTTACAACAAAGCGAACATCATCGACGTAGTGGGAGATTCCATGCTTATATTCACATATTAACATGGTAACACGTCAATATATACTGTTGCTCATTCTATTCGTTGTTATATTTTTCATAAAGCAATTATTTTTTGGTGAAGTTTTTTATTGCTGCGATAATTTAGCAATAAATATTCCATCAAAAGTATTTCTCGTTGAACAACTGAAGCACGGGAAATTTCCTATATGGAATCCGTATATATTATCCGGTTCCTCATTTTTGGCAGACATTAACCTCGGTACTTTGTATCCACTTAACCTGTTATTCTGGGTACTTTCTCCATTCCGTGCATTAACGATTGGCGTCATTATTGATTTTATGATTGCGATCATCGGTGTGTATGTTTTTGGCCGGAGTTTAAAGATGTCTCAATTTGGGGCAACACTTGCGGCAATAATTTTTACCTTTTCCGGAACCATGGTTACGTACACAAATAACATACCGATGTTGCAGGTTGCATCATTATTGCCTTGGGTTATGTGGGCGTGGATAAAATTTTTTAGCAATCCAACAAAACTTTTTTATCTCATTCTTGTTGCCTTGCTGGCGCTACAAATTATCGCTGGACATCCACAGCTTACCTATTACACTTGGCTTTTGGGGGTTGCGTATATTTTTTTTGTTTCTCCCATTTCTGTGAAACAAAAATTTATTTCCTTTGTAAGTATTGTTGGTCTTGTTTTTCTTTTATCTGCGGTACAAGTGATTCCTTTTATTGAACTAGTACGTTTTTCAACCCGACTCGGAAGGGGATTTAGCTATGCAAGTTTTGATTCCTTGCATCCATTTAATATCGTACGACTCGTTATTCCAAACATCGTTGGCAATCTCTCACAGGGTTTGGATTGGCTGCAAGGGGGAAGTGTCTATGGTTACATCGGCATCCTGCCCTTTCTTTTATTATTCTGGATTCCTATTAAACATATACATGTGAGATTTTTTTTAGGAGTTGCAATTGCTTCTTTTTTTCTCGCATTAGGAAAGTACACGCCAATTTACTTCTTATTCTATAGATTCATCCCAGGTATAGGAAATTTTCGCTCGCCGCAGCATTTTTTACTTCTTTACACATTTTCCCTTGCTATACTTTCTGGATTTGGCATAGACGAGGCGTTACAAAAAAATAAATGGAAAACGTTTTTAAATGTGCTCTTTGTAATTGCGTTTTTCTTTATTGTTTTTGGATTTCTATGGATTGGCTTGGGTAGGTACGTATTGATGATCATTCCGAAATTTCGTCAGTTTGCTCCAGACATTCAGAGAGATATTGTTTTTTTCATTTCAAAAGGTTGTATTATCGTCGGAATTTTTTACTTGATTTCATATTTTGTAAACAGGAGAGCAGTACTCCTCTTGATTGTATTTTTAGAATTATTTATTTTTAGCAGCCATGGATTGGTTTCAACGGAAGAAGCAAAACTTGTAAAATGGTTTGATTCAGGTCAAAAAATTGCGGATCGCATGAGAGATTTAGAAAATGGATACCGTATGTTTGTTTCGCCGCAATTGTATGCAAACCCAATAAAAAAACAGTTCGGTGTCCGATATCAGGAATTGGAATCTACGTGGCAGATGTCAATTCTCAGAACAAACATTAATATGCTTTATCATTTGTCGACGATTGATGGTTACGCTTCTCTTATTGATCGATACTACAAAGAATTATTTCAAAAAGGAGAAGGAGATCCCACTGGTATAGATTTTGGCGATATGAAAAATATTGCTTGGGATAATTTTGGCGTGCGATATATTTTAGCATCTCCTCATGAGATGGTATTTAAAAATAATTCAGCATTGATTCCAATTTGGTCTGATAGCAATAGAATTCTTTATAAAAATCCAAATGCATTCCCTGTGACGCCCGTTGCATATCATCCGAAAAGCGTGATTATTGGTTTTTGGCTCACCGTGATTGGAATTTTCATTTATGGAGGATTATTTATGCAGGAGAAAGAAAAAAATAAATAGGATATTGAGCATGCTTAAGGGGCCAATGATAATGAGTAAAAAATAGTTCAATTTCCATCCATACTTTTGTAGTAGTTGAAATATATTGGCAAGACCAAAAGCAAAAAGCGGTAAAACGCTCACAAACATGCGTCCGCCGTAAGAAGCCCCTTGCCACCAAGTGCTCCAGCTTGAAACGATAAAAATTTGTAGAAGAATAACAAGGAGAAAGAGTTTATTCTTAAAAAGTCCAGCAAATCCTAGAAGTAAAATTGGTGTCCAAAAAAACAAACCGCTATGAGGCGAAAATAATACTTCTAAAATATGAGGTTGCCACAAAGTAAATCCTTCTCCACCAGTTAGATACGGGCTTATCAAAAAATTTCCATACAAGATTTGCCAAGCAATAAGTTGCAGAGAAAATGAGAGAAGAAATCCAATAAAGAGTGGAACTATGTTTCGCCACCGAAGAAATGGGAGAAGAAGAATGCCATAGATAATATCCTGTGTGCGTATGATTCCCAAGAGGCCTAAAGATATGCCGATAAGAAAGAAGTTTTTTTCTTTGGCAAGAAGAAAAGAGAGATAAACACATGCAGCGAAAAATGACAAACTGTGCGAATTGACTGTATCAAGCGAGCCATAAAAAAATAGGTTTGTAGCAAGTGCAATAGCAATAATTGCCAGAATACTTGTTGTTTGAGAGAAGTACTTATTCAATAATTGGAAAAGGAGAATAAATCCGGTTATGGTAAAAAAGACGCTTGTTATTCCTACTGCCAATTGATACCCAAAATTGTACCCGTCGCTTTTGGCCACTGAATGGATCCATATAAAAAGAGGAGACCATAATAGTGCTGGACCAACAGCATATTTATTTCCCGGTTGTTGGACTTGAAAGTGGGCATACTCATTTTTAAAATCGATGTCTTTATCAATTACTATTGATCGAAGCCAGGAGTAATAGAAGATGCCATCGCCATACACTGTTTTTTTAAGATACAGGGCATGGCCAAAAAATCCAAGAAGATAGATGGTAGCAATAATAACCAATGTTTTTGCCGGATGTATCATGACCCCTATGATACAATATCTGTGATGATATCAGCAGTCGTATTAAGTCATAACGATGAAAAAACAATCATAGCTTGCCTCGAAAGCATTTCTTGGTGTGATGAAATTATCGTTATCGATGATTTTTCGATAGATAAGACTATCGACATTGCAAAAAAGCTAGGCGCGCGAGTGTATCAGCATCATCTTGCAAATGATTTTGCCACTCAACGAAATTTTGGCTTGACTCACGCGAAAGGTGAATGGGTATTGTTTGTCGACAGTGATGAAGTGGTAAGTGATGAATTGACCAAGGAGATTAAAAATGCAACTGGATCTCCGATCAGAGCCTGCCCTCGACCAGATCGAGGGTCGGGGATGACAAGTTATTCAGGATTTTATCTGAAGCGACGAGATTTTATATTTGGTCAATATCTTCGTCATGGAGAAACGAGTAAAGTGCGACTGTTACGACTTGCAAAAAAAAATGTCGGAGAATGGGTGCGACCGGTGCATGAAGTATGGGATATAAAAGGAGATACTGGAGAACTTTCCACGCCACTGGAACATTTCCCCCATCAAAACGTCGCACAATTTTTAGAAGAAATTAATCGATATTCAACACTTAATGCGAAATATTTATATGAGCATCGAATTAGGGTTCATTGGTGGCATGTCGTTGGGTATCCAGTGGCAAAATTTTTTCTCAATTATTTTTTGTATTTGGGATTTTTAGATGGAACGCCTGGTATAATGATTGCAATTTTTATGAGTTTTCATTCGTTTTTGGTTAGGGCAAAGTTGTGGCAATTGTGGGATAAAGCTTCATGAGAGTATTTGCGTTGATATTTTTTTTCAGTCTGCTTTTCGGTACTGTCGCAGGTGTATCTCCAATACCAGGTGTGACTATATATGTGCATGATGCTGCACTTTTTTTGCTTTTCCTTGCGTCATTTGGCGTATGTATATGGAAAAAACGATGGACAACGCCCAAACTTTTGGTTCCTATCGTAACGTTTATCGCTATTGGTGGAGTGTCACTTCTTCTGAATGCATCTCGAATACCACCTGCCCAACTTACTCAGAGTAGTTTGTATCTTCTGCGTTGGCTATTTTATGCTGGCATATACGTTGTCTGTGTACAGTCGTTTATTTCAGTATCGTTTTGGGTTTGGGGATTAGCAATGACTGGATGGGGATTTGCCGCATTGGGACTGTTACAATATCAATTGTATCCAAGTTTGCGTAATTTATCATATCTTGGGTGGGACCCGCATTATTTTCGATTATTCTCTACCCTACTTGACCCGAATTTTGCAGGAATTTTTATAGTTCTTTCTTTTTTTCTTACTCTCTACCAGTGGAAGACAACAAAGAAAAATTGGATTATTGTTTTTCTTATCCTTTTAGGAGTATCTCTGTATCTTACGTATTCTCGAAGTAGTTATGTGGCCTTCCTTGTGGGATCTGGGTTTTTATTAGCTCGTTCACTTCATAGAAAAGTTGAAGGAGTCATTGCATTAATTGTATTTACTCTCTTGATTATTTTTTTGCCAAAACCCGGAGGAGATACACTTCGCCTGGATAGAATGGTATCTACTGTTGCGCGCGTAGAGAACTGGCAGATAAGCGCACAAAGAATAGGGGAGTCCCCTCTTATTGGTTTTGGATTTAACACCCTTCGATTTGTATTTCCTTCGGACAATGGCAGAGTTGATTTAAACTCTAAAGCAGCGGCTGGAGTGGATAATAGTTTGCTTTTTATATTTCTTACCACTGGTGTTGTCGGATTTGTTGGGTATGGATGGCTCATGATTAGCCAGATAGGGCTCATTGGGAAAATTGGAAAAACACAAAAAACTCTGGGAAGTGTATTTCTGGCATCTTTTATTGCAGTTTTCGTCCACAGTATGTTTGTGAATAGTTTATTTTATCCGTGGGTGATGATATGGATGTGGATACTAGTGGGCGTTACCGAAAAAATATCGAGAGATCCCTCGAAAGACTCGGGATGACTTTAAGAAAAGTCATTTCTTATACGTCACCTTGCGTTCGATTTTTGTCTGGTTGCCGGCCCTATCGGTTGCTATAATTCGAAGAATCGTATCGCCTTCCGGAAGAGGAAATTTATAACTGAATGACCCGTCATTTTGCACAACGACAAACCGATCATTGATGGTCACCTGTACATCGTCTTCTACTTTTCCGGTGACAGTAATTTTATTATCATCTCCAGAAATGGTGGCATTATCTGGCGGGCTTGTGACTTCCATCAGCGGCGCTTTATTGGTCACTATGATTTTTAAAACTTGCGAAAGTTCACTAGTATTTCCTTTATCATCCAATACTTTAGCACTCACCGTGAGCTCTCCTTCTTTGGGAACGGTAACGACTGCTTTAAATGATCCATCCTGATCAATCGTCAATTTTTTGGTTTCTGTGCCATTGAGATAGATAATAGCGGTAAGTTTCGATTGGCCCCGTCCGCTTACTTTGATCTGGGCGCTATTGGTGGCTTGTGGCAATGGATCAAGGGTTGGGGGAAGCACAATAGCTTGAGTGGAAGCAGTTGTTGGTGAGTTGCCGCGCAGTTTATCAATAAATACGCTAAAGCTAATAAGAATTTTTACCCCAAAAAACAAGAGAAAAAGGATAACCGCAAACGTTCCAATGACTGCAACAATGAGTCGGTTGCGTGCATTTTTTTCTTCAAATCGAGCGAGTCGTGATGGAACCATAGTGTAGATATTTTGATGTGAGCCGAAAGTGGGAATCGAACCCACGACCCACGCTTTACGAAAGCGTTGCTCTGCCACTGAGCTACTTCGGCATCGCTACCCAAGCCTCATTTTACAACTTTAGCTACCAAAAAACCATAAAAGATATTGGTTGAGGAGGATTTTTTTACTAATGTTGGGTGATGACAATTTTTACAGAAGATGGAGAGACATCTAACGAAACCGTGCCGCCGACCGGGAAGGTGATTTTAGGATCACTATGACCAAAATCAACGTTTGCTATGACGGGTATGGTACTGAGTGCTTTTTTGGTATTGATAATCTGCTCTAGAAATTTAGCCGTCATATTGCTTCTTTTTTGAAACCTGCCGATTGCCAGCCCTTTCACCCCGCTAAAGTTTGGTAGATGAATCAGTGATTGTAAATCCCGATCAAAATGATGCGGTTGGGATTCAAAGTCATCTTCTAAAAAAAGCACAGAATTAGTCAAGTCCGGCATATATTGAGTGCCTTGCAGCAAATTAAACGTGCATAAGTTGGCCCCAAGAATCGTGCCTTGTGCTTTGCCCGGATGGATGATCCAATATCCTTCATTGGGCATGGGACTTCTGATATCTTGATTTAGATACCACTCATCATCTGACCATTCTTTACTGGGCTTCATTTCAAATGGATCACTACTCATCACGCACTTCTTGAAGTAATCCATGGTATAGTCAAAATGAAGTTTTTGACCAAACGTGGAATAGTGCGGACCAGAATAAGAAACAAGGCCGGTTTTTGCAAAAAATGCATTGTTGATGGCCGTGATATCAGAAAATCCGCAAATGACTTTCGGATTGTTTTTGATTAGTTCCCAATCTATGAAATCAAATAATTGATTGCTATTGAATCCGCCAATGACCGTGAGAATTCCTTTAACTGTTTTATTTGCAAACGCAGCATGGAGGTCTGCAATGCGCGATGCAATGGATGAAGAAACAAAATCATCTTTTTCTTCCACATGTTCACCGAACGTTAACTGCAATCCTAACTCCTGCAATTTACTGTTTGCGATGTCTCTCGTCTCTTTACTAATCATTGTAAGGCTTCGAGACGGCGCAATGATTCGCATGATATCGCCTTTTTGTAGTTTTGGTGGAATTATTTTTTGCATGCTGTCTATTTTACAACTTGAAGCATGAAAAAACTATGTTAAAAAAGCGTTTGGAAGTAGAAAAGTAAAAATATTACGATATGGATAATGGCAGTGATCAGTCCCGGAACATATTTTTTAACCACTCCTGACCAGATGATGTGTTGAACACCGTTGGCAAACATAAGAGCGAGGAAAAATGTTTGGAGAAAAGATCTACTGGGAAAACTATGAAATAGAAATACGCTGATCCAAAAACCTTCGAAGACAATTTCGAAAAGAAGAAATACCCAAAGAGGCATTTTAAATAGATACCACTTTTTATGAAAACCAGTAGATAATTCTTCTCCTACATGGACAAGTTGGACAAGTAGGCTTAAGGCAAAAAAATGTTCCAACAGATTCATTATTCAAGTATATCAAGGCTGTGCTAAAATTGCCTTACCGAATGATCTCGGTGCCTGTCCGCCTTGATTTTCGATTCTATAAGATTCAAATGCTATTCCGCTTTATTTGAAAATAATTTCCTTTTATTAAAATAAGAAATTGGGTGAAATAGTCTGTTTACAATAGGAGGTTCAGGATAAATTGCAACAGGATATGCAGCAGTTCTTCCCTCATCAGTCTTCACGCTAAACAGAACACAGAATGATCTAGACCCGTAAAGTTTACCTAAGGTAATGCATTCTTTTTTAAAGTAGTATCCTGCAGCACTTGTGCCCAAGGTACCAAGTCCTGCAAAGAGCAATACGGGAATTTCTAAATTCTTTATAAAGGTTTTTTGGATTATGCCTGCGTCGTTTGGGATAAAAGAGTTCAAACTCGTGTTAACCTTTGGTATTGATAAATTGCCATCTTGGAGTTTAAAATATATTGGATCACACTTCTGAATGAGTTTTTCCGTTTTTGGGTTAAATCCAATAGAGACCGTGGGCTTTGCCCACTCACTCCAATCTGAGATAGTGTCAGCTATACGTATACTCTCTCCTTTGCCGCTTTTTCCGAAAACATTATAAATGTCTGCTAGGCATTCGCCATCCCCCTCAGACCACACTGGATCAATATTCTGACGTAAATGTTTCTTCATTACATTTTTAACTCCTGGCATTGGACTTGGGGAAAGAATAAAATATTTTTGGTCAAGAATAGTCACACCATTCTCATTACAGGAATGTAATTGTGACAAAAAGACAAGAATAGACTCTCTTTTATTGCCAAATCCTCCTAGCAACAGTTTTAAAGGACGAGTTTTACTCCAATAATCTGATATAAGTTTATAAATTCCGATGGCTATTGGAATTAGAAAAGAACTGAAGATAATATCCTGCCAAACGGTAATGTCAGTAACACCCGTAAATAAAAGTTTTTCTCTTATTGAATTCCACATTTGCGTAACCTCAGGAAAATTTTCTGTTTATTTCTGTCATTCTTAGAGCGGGATAGGGGAATCGAACCCCCTTCTCATCCTTGGGAAGGACGCATACTGCCAGTGTACTAATCCCGCTTGCTGGGCGAAACCGAAGTCTCCCCCCAACCATGGATTCCCGCTTTCACGGGAATGACATGTTGCTATGATTATACCATTGCTTTTACGGCAGGACTAGGACGTTGCCGGAATGGATCAGGCCTGGATTTTTCAGGTTATTGATTTTGGCAATTTTTACCCATTCATACCCATTGCCCAATTCCTTCACTGCAATACTCCAGAGACTATCTCCTTTTGCCACGGTATATGTTTTCTTTTCTGTTTTCCCCATTTCTGTCGATGATGCAGCAGTTATCTGCCCTTTTTGATTGACGACAATTGGTGCGACATCAGGGATAGTGAGCGTTTGCCCTACTTCTATTTTGTCAGACTCTTTAATAGTATTTGCTTTTTGTATAGAAACAAAGTTGTATCCGCTCTTGTAGTATTTTTCGGCAATACTCCAGAGTGTTTCTCCTTTTGTTACCGTATGTTTGGCAGGGAGCGCCATTGCTTCTGCCTCTTTTTGTTGGTCAGTTTGCTCTTGTGTGGCTGCCCCTTTTCCTCGATTGATATAGTTAAACAGGAGTACTCCTACAGCCAAAACGACTGCAAGACCTAATGCCATAGAGACAAATGATTCTTGAGAGTTAAATGATTTTTGTAATGATTTCCACATGATTAAGTTGTCCTCCGTTCTGGGCAGAAGTAAAAGAAGAATTTCGATAATAGCCCACCTAAGCTTGCTTTGAGCCTCAAGACGCAACTATTCGTTGGCGGCTCAAAGGGCGCTTTTCGGCGGGCATAAGAAGTTCTAATTCTCTCCGCTTAAGGCGGATCGGAAAGAACTTCTAATGCGGGCCCGAGCGGATTCGAACCGCCGATCTCGTCCTTGACAGGGACGCGTGTTAGGCCTCTACACCACGAGCCCATTAGCTCATAGCATGATAGCACAGGTATTTGAGGAGGACAAGTCGTTTTGTTATGATAGGGATATGACGAATCTTGAAATTGCTGAACTTCTCCGCAACGTGGCTGCGGCCTACGAAATTTTAGGGGAAAACCCTTTTAAAACTATTGCCTATCAGAAAGCTGCCGACAGTATAGAGCACCTGACGAGTGACCTCAAAGACATGTGGGACGACGGGAAGCTTGACACGGTGCCTGGGGTGGGTAGTGCGTTGGCATCGCATCTGGATGAGTTATTTCGTACGGGAAAGGTGAAACATTTTGACCAAGTACTTTCGAAATTGCCCAAATCCATCTATCCATTGCTTTTGGTGCCTGGGCTGGGACCCAAAAAAGCATATAAATTGGTTTCTGAGCTTACATTAAAAGATTCAAAAACGGTGATAGCAGATCTTGAAAAAGCTGCACAAACCCATAAGATAGCCGCAATTGTTGGGTTTGGGGAAAAATCTGAAGAGGTTATCTTAAGTGGTATCGAGTCATATAAACGAGGCCAAATTAAGGAAAATCGGATGATGTTGCCCGAGGCAGATGGGATAGCACGAGATATTATTAATTATCTTAAAAAGATGCCAGAGGTTAATCATGCTGATCCGTTGGGGAGTTTGCGGCGGCAGGTTGCGACCATTGGGGATATTGATATTGCCGTAGCAACCAGAAAACCCGCGGTGGTTATAGAACATTTCGTCAAATACCCGCACCAAAAACTTATCGACAAAGGAGCTGCTGGGGCTACACTGCTTCTCAATAACGGCCGGCAAGTGGATTTGCGGGTTCAAAAACCCGAAGCCTATGGCGCGATGTTGCAATATTTTACCGGTTCGAAACATCATAATATAAAACTTCGTACCTATGCAGTTGGGAGAGGGTTAAGTTTAAATGAATATGGCATAAAACAGGTGAAAACAGGGAAACTCACGGAATTTGCCAGTGAAGAAGGGTTTTACCAAGCTTTACACATGCCGTATATTCCGCCGGAAATTCGAGAAGATAAAGGAGAAATAGAGGCGGCTGTTAGTGGAAGACTGCCAAAATTGATAGAGCTTTCTGATATCAAAGGTGATCTGCATATGCATACAAACTATAATTTTTCTTCTTCCCATGATATTGGGGCAAGTCATGTAAAAGAGCATTTAGATAAGGCAGCGGCTTTAGGATATGAGTATATTGGGATTAGTGATCATAATCCGAGTATTTCCAATCAAACGCAAAAACAGATTGTTGCCGTCATGAAAAAGAGAAAAGAGTGGTATGAACAACAATATTACTCATTAAAAGATGGTTTAAAAAAACGAGTACATTTATTGATCATGTGCGAAGTAGATATACTTACGGACGGGAAATTGGCATTACCTGATGAAGCATTTGAGTACGTGGATGCAGCAATAGTGTCGCTTCATTCCAGTTTTACCCAGAGTCGCAAAGATATAACGAAGCGGATTATTACCGCGTTAACTTCACATCCAAAGGTGCGCATTTTTGGTCATCCCACGGGGAGACTTCTTGCGAGGCGAGAAGGAGTGGATGCAGATTGGCCAGAGGTGTTTGCAACATGTAAAAAACATAGTATTGCGCTGGAGATTAACGCGTATCCTGATCGATTGGATTTGCCGGATAGTTTAGTATATGAGGCCAGAAAAGAAGGGGTGAAGTTCTGCATTGATACCGACTCTCACGAGGTTGATCAAATGGACATGATGCGGTATGGCGTGTCGGTTGCCCGTAGAGGATGGGCCACAAAACATGACATTGTAAATACATTGGGGTATAATGAATTTAAGTCTTGGTTACAAAAAGGAGTGTAATATATGAATCCTCTTTTGATTGTCGGTGGCATCGGTCTTCTTCTTATCGTCTATGTTTGGAGTCTCTACAATGGGCTCGTTTCTTTGAAGGCCCAGATCGAGGAAGCATGGAGTCAGATTGATGTCCAACTTAAGCGCCGTGCAGACCTCATTCCCAACTTAGTTGAGACGGTGAAAGGATACGCAAAACATGAGAAGGGGATTATTACGGCAGTCACCGAAGCACATAAAGCGATGCTTTCGGCAAAAGGCATGGATTCAAAATCCAAAGCAAGCGATGCACTTTCGGGTGCTTTGGGGCGGCTTCTGGCTCTTGCGGAAAATTATCCGAATTTGAAAGCTAACGAAAATTTCGTTCAGCTCCAAAAAGAACTTTCTGACACAGAGGATAAAGTGGCCTACGCACGACAATATTACAATAATACAGTTATGGACTTTAATATAAAAATTCGTACCTTCCCAAATTCACTTCTTGCTTCTCAGTTAGGATTTGGCGAGAAAGAATTTTTTGGCGCTACAGACGAAGAGCGGAAAAATGTAAAAGTGACGTTCTGACGTCGTCATGTCTATTCAATCCCAGATATCTTCCAATAAAACAAAAACCTACGTCTTCCTGACGGGTTTTGTGGTGTTTGTCGTTTTGATAGGATATGTTTTTGGTCAGGCGCTCGGGTACGGTAATTCCTTTCTGTGGATTGCCGTTGCCATCTCTGTCATTTCTAGTTTTGTCAGCTACTATTGGGGTGACAAAATGGTTTTGGCTATGAGTGGTGCACGACCTGCCGATCGTAAGCGTGAGTTTGATTTTTTTACCGTTTCTGAAAACTTAGCACTTGCCGCTGGCATTCCCAAGCCAAAGCTGTATGTTATCGACGACCCCGCGATGAACGCATTTGCCACAGGTCGCGATCCCCAGCATGCGGTAGTTTGCGCCACCAGCGGTATTCTGGCAAAGCTTGAACGCAGAGAACTGGAAGGAGTCATCGCCCATGAGCTTTCCCACATCCGTAATTTTGATACCCGCCTTTTGGCGGTCGTTGCCGTACTTGTGGGAACGATTGCATTTTTAGCGGATATGTTTATGCATAGTCTCTGGTGGGGAGGCGGCAGGCGCGACCGGGACGAGGAAGGTAATGGTGGACAACTTCTTATGATTGTGGGTATTGTGCTTGCAATTGTATCGCCGATTATTGCTATGCTTATTCAGCTTGCTGTGTCGCGCAACCGCGAATTTTTGGCCGATGCATCGGGTGCATATCTTACTCGTTATCCAGAAGGACTTGCTCGAGCGCTCGAGAAATTGAAAAAGGATAAAGACGTGTTGCCGACTGCGTCTAATGCTACCGCGCATCTTTTTATCGTCAATCCATTTAAAGGTAAAAATTTTGGTGCGTGGTTTAGTTCTATGTTTGATACCCATCCACCCATCGATGAACGAATAAAAATACTTCGGAGCATGTAGCATGTTTTTTATCGCAACTACTCTAGGGAAATTGACATCCTTTTTGAGCCGTACGTTTCTTCTTGGTGCGGGGGCGACGTGGCCGGGAGAAATAGCCCTTCGACTGAATCCTCATATCCTTCAAAATTTTAGTAGGCAGCAAAAAAAGATTATTCTTATTGCTGGTACAAATGGGAAGACGACGACAGTGAAAATGATAGAAACGATTTTGACGCATGCAGGACATTCCGTGCGACATAATGCAAGCGGAGCAAATTTAGATAATGGTCTAGTATCTGCATTTTTGCAGGATGCAAATTGGAATGGAACATTAAGGTCTGATTATTTTATTTTTGAAGTTGATGAAGCGACGCTGCCAAATATTCTCAAGGAATTGACGCCACATATTCTCGTTCTCACCAATCTGTTTCGTGATCAATTAGATCGATATGGAGAAGTGGATACAATTGCAGAGACATGGTGTGATGCATTTTGTGCGCTTGATTCCGGGAATCAAGGTATCAAAATAGATCAAACAACAATCATTATTAACGCCGATGATCCGCATCTCGTGTTTGTAGGAGAAAAACTTGCGGTAAACGTAAAGTACTTTGGACTTGAAGACTCATCGCTTTTCCTTCCCAAAATGCAGCACGCAACGGATACGATCTATTGTCCGCGATGCGGGAGCAGGCTTACGTTTGGGGGCGTATATTTTTCTCATCTCGGGAAATGGGCATGCGGCAATTGCAAGCTGACGCATCCAAAGGTTAACGCGGCGACGGGCGATTTTCCTTCTCCGATTGAAGGAGTGTATAACCGATACAACACGTTGGCTGCCGCGATGGTGGGACGAGAAGTAGGAATTTCGGATTCTGATATCAAAGAAGCACTCAAAAATTTTACTCCTGCTTTTGGTCGGATGGAAGAGATTGAAGTAGAAGGCCCCACTTCGTCCGGCAGAGCCGGACTTCGCGGGGTAAAAAAACGAGTAAAAATTTTATTATCCAAAAACCCGACAGGATTTAATGAGTCTTTGCGCACTGTTTTATCATCCAAGCAGAAAGGTCCATTGCTTATCGTTCTTAACGATAGAATTCCAGATGGTACGGATGTGAGTTGGATTTGGGATGTGGATTTTGAGAACCTTAAAAATTTTAAGGAAAACATTTTTGTTTCCGGTGATCGGGTCTATGATATGGCACTTCGGTTGGAATATGCAGAAATTCCTTGTAAGGGAATGTATGGGAGTTTAGAGGAGGCTATAAGGGAAGGATTAAAAACTTGTGAACCAGATCAAATCTTTTGGATTTTACCGACGTACTCAGCGATGTTAGATGTACGAAAAATTTTGACGGGTAAGAAAATTTTATGAAACATTCATTAACCATCGGTTGGTTGTATCCAGAGTTGATGTCTACCTATGGAGATCGGGGAAATATTATCGTGCTCACGAAACGATGCGAGTGGAGAAATATAAAGGTTTCGATTAAACCAATAGATTTTAAAACGACAAAAAAAGAAGTAGAATCCTGCGACCTTGTCTTTGGGGGCGGATCGCAGGATCGGCAACAGGGGATAGTGATTGGTGATTTGCGAAACAATAAAGGATCGGTCCTTAAAAATTTATTTGACCGAGGGACACCAGGACTCTTTGTCTGCGGTGCACCACAACTTTTGGGCCATTATTACATGACGGGTGATGGAAAAAAACTTGATGGATTGGGAATTTTTGATATGGAAAGCAAGCATTTTGGGAAGAGTAAGCCGCGGTGTATAGGGAATACTATTGGGAAAATTGGAGAAGAATTTAAAGTTGAAGACTTGGATTTCAGAAATACCGTTGTCGGCTTTGAAAATCATGGAGGCAGAACGTACTTAGGAAAAGGAGTAAAACCATTCGCAAAAGTTATTAAGGGGTGCGGAAACAATGGGGAAGATGGAACAGAAGGAGCAGTCTATAAAAATTGCATTGTATGTTACTCTCATGGTCCATTTTTGCCCAAAAATCCACACATCGCGGACTGGCTTATTAACAAGGCATTGGAAGTAAAGTATAAAAAAAAGATTCCTCTTGCGCAACTTGATGATGGTTTAGAATGGCAAGCACATGAGTTTATGCTCGGACGGTAAAGTTATTTAATTCCCACAAAATCAATCTTCGGATAGATTTTTCGTACTTCGTCCCAGAATTTTTGCGATAAGTTACTGGAAAATTTTCCAAAACCGCCGTTTTCCGTTTTTCCGCAAAGGACTTGTTCATAGTGACGGATGACGTCAAGAACTTCAGAGCCTAGTTCATTAAATCTTGCCTTATTTGCCTCTGAATTGATTACAAAGGCATCGTGGACTTGGCGAAAATTATCAAACAGCTCTTTATTCTGCTCTGTCATCAGTTGAAATATTTTTTGATACTTCTGCATAGAAATCTACCATACAAAAAAATAGAAAAAAGCGCAAGCATGGGTTATAATAAACTGCAAATGAAAACCACTAAAAAAAATACTGCTACGTTTACTCCTGGTGATGTTAAAAAAATTGCCGATTTAGCAAAAATTCCGGTCACGCCGCAGGAAGAACAAAAGCTCGCTGATGGATTTAATGCCACGATGGAGGTGGTTGATCAGCTTTTTAAAATTGATGTCTCTAACATTGAGCCAACCAGTCAAGTAACAGGACTTACCAATGTATTTCGGGAAGATGAAGTGGATATGACTCGAATGTTTACGCAGGAACAAGCACTTTCCAATGCAAAACAAACGCATAATGGATTTTTTGTGGTGCCCCAAATTATTGACCAATCATAATGAAACTTAACACATTAACCCTCGCTCAAGCAATTGAAAAACTTAAGAAGAAAGAGATTTCGTTGTCGGAGCTCTATAGTGACATACAATTGGCAATGGAGAAAAACAAAGACTTGAATGTCTATTTAAAGGTGGATGAAGATGCAGTCAAAAAAGCGCACAAAAAAGAAAATGAAATGTTGGCTGGCGTTCCCATTGCAGTGAAGGATAATTTTTTGACAGTGGGACTTCCAACAACTGCTGCAAGTAACGTGCTTAAAGGTTTTATGCCGCCGTATGAGTCAACGGTGACAAAAAAAATTCAAGATGCTGGAGGAGTTGTCATTGGTAAAACTAACATGGATGCGTGGGCACATGGCAGCAGCACGGAAACATCAGATTTTGGCCTTACGAAAAATCCGCGCGATCCAAAACGTTTGCCCGGAGGGTCTTCCGGTGGAAGTGCGGCAGCAGTTGCAGCAAATATGTGCATCGCAGCCATTGGCTCAGAAACTGCCGGATCCATCCGTCAGCCAGCAGCCTGGTGCGGCGTCGTGGGACTTAAACCAACCTACGGGAGAATAAGTCGCACGGGTGTGGTGGCGATGGGTTCATCTTTGGATTGTCCGGGGCCAATGGGAAAAACGGTGGAGGATTGTGCATTATTATTGAATGTTATTGCTGGAAAAGATATTTATGATGCAACAACCGCAGACATACCGGTGCCAGATTTTACGAAAAACCTTAAAAAGGGTGCAAAAGGAATGCGGATCGGGATTTGTTATATGAATTATCCAGGAATAGTGGGAACTCCGATGGCCGAGGCAGTAACAAGAGCAGGAAAAATTTTTGAAAGTTTAGGTGCAGTTGTTGATCAAGTGTCATTAAGTATGTCGGTATCTGATCATTTTAAATCGAATACAATTATTGCTCCAAACTATGCAATTGGAGTATATACTATAGTGCAACGGGCCGAGGTGAGTAGTAATCTTGCTCGATATGATGGGATTCGGTATGGCAATGATCGTTCTTTCTTGGGAGAAGAGGCAAAACGCCGGATCATGTTGGGCACATTTGCTCTGTCCAAAGGGTATGCTGATAAATATTATTTGCGAGCTCAGCAAATTCGAAGTTTATATATTCAAAATTTTAGAGAACTATTTAAGCAATATGATCTTCTTATTTCTTTATCATCGCCAGGAGTTGCTCTACCGATCGGTGCAAGTGCGGAAAGTCCTATGTTTGGAGAATTGCAAGATTTGCTACTAGAGCCAAGTTCTCTTGCTGGTTTACCAGGAATAAGTGTTCCCTGTTTTCGTGATCCATCGGCCGAGACTGATTTGTATCTCGGACTCAATATTATGGCAAATCATTGGCAAGAGGAAAAAATGCTTCAGGCGGCATATGCGTTTGAACAAAATACAGAGTGGAATTCATGGATTAAAAAATAATGAATACCTACGAACCTATTATTGGACTTGAAATTCATGTAGAGCTTGCAACCAAAAGCAAAATGTTTTGCGGATGCAAAAACGATCCATTTTTCGCCTCTGATCCAAATATTTATACGTGTCCAGTGTGTTTGGGAATGCCTGGTGGATTGCCAGTGCCAAATAAAAAAGCTGTGGAATGGTGCATATTGTTGGGTTTGGCACTCAACTGCAGAATTGCTCCGGAGAGTAAATTTGATAGAAAAAATTATTTTTATCCTGATTTGCCGAAAGGGTATCAAATTACCCAATACGATCAGCCCTTCGCGACTCTTGGAAAACTTGGAAACATTCGAATACGCCGTGTACACATGGAGGAAGACACAGGAAAACTTATCCATGCGACGGTAGATGGCAAGCGGGTTTCGTTGATTGATTTCAACAGAAGTGGTGTGCCGCTCGTTGAGATCGTCACCGAGCCGGATTTTCGAACTGTGGAAGAAGTAGACAGCTTTTTAAAAAAGCTTCAACAAATTATTCGCTACCTCGCTATCTCTGGTGCAGATATGGAAAAAGGGAGCATGCGGCTGGAGCCATCAATCTCACTTCGGCGAGTTGGAGATACGAAGTTACCTGATTATCGAGTAGAAATAAAAAATATTAATTCATTTCGATTTGTAAAGAAAACACTGGAAGCAGAAATCGAAAGGCAGCAAAATCCCAAAGAACGATATCAAGCAACTCGTCGATATGATGAAAAGACCGGTACCACTCTGTTGATGCGGGCAAAAGAAGAAGCGGAAGATTATCGGTATTTCCCAGAACCAGATATTCCACCGATGCGATTTGAGAAAAAGTATGTTGGGAAATTAAAAAGTACATTACCAGAACTTCCTGATGCGAAAAAAGATCGATTTATAAAAACATATAATCTTAATGAACAAGATAGTATTCTTCTGGTAGAAACAAAAGTGTTTGCTGATTATTTTGAAGAATGTATAAAAGTCACCCCAAAAATTGGATTGGTAAATGAAATTTCAGCAAAAAAAATTGCAAACTGGCTTATCAATAAACGTCCAGATATTGAAACAGTACTGCCTGTGCAGTTTATTGAAGAGATACGAAATGCTGTGACGGTGGTAGAATTATCTTCCGAAGAAATTACTGGTGCAATTAATTCAGTTATAGAAACCAAAAAACAGGCAGTGGAAGATTATAGAAATGGTAAAGAACAGGCGCTTATGTTTTTACTGGGACAAGTCATTAAAGAGTTAAAAGGAAAAGGAGACAAACAAATTATAATTGAATTACTGCGAAAAGAGCTTAAGAAATAGTGTATGGCCGCTAATTTTGTCCACCTTCACACGCATAGTGAATATTCTTTGCTTGATGGATTAGGAAAACTCAACGACCTGATTGCGCGGGCAAAATCGTACGGGATGGATGCACTTGCCATCACGGATCATGGGGCGATGTATGGGAGCTTTAAGTTTTATTTGAAAGCCAAAGCCGCGGGCATAAAGCCCATTATAGGTGTGGAAACGTATGTTGCCCGAAGAAGTCGTTTTGAAAAGCAAGCAAAAGTTGATGTTGACCCATTTCATTTAGTACTTCTAGCCAAAAATGAGAATGGCTATAAAAATTTGATGAAGCTCGTGACCCATGCTCATCTTGAGGGATATTATTATCGTCCCCGTATTGACTGGGAACTTTTAAAGGAACACCACGATGGTATTATTTGCTTAAGCGCATGTTTACAGGGCCAGGTGCCGTCGCTTTTGCGCGAAGGAAAAATTGAGGAGGCAGAAAAGGTTGCGCGTGCATATAGCGAACTTTTTGGTCCGGATCATTATTACCTGGAACTTCAAAAACATCCCGCGATTCCCGAGTGCGATATCGTCAATGAAAAACTCATAAAGTTGTCAAGGAAGTTGGGATTACCGTTGGTTGCGACGAATGATATTCATTACGTCGATGCAGCAGATAGCGAGGCACAAGAAATTCTCCTCTGTGTGCAAACCCAGCATACGATTGTAGAAAAAAACCGGCCACTTTCCATGATTAGTTCTCCTGATTTTTACATGCGTTCTCCGGAAGAAATGCAGTCTCTTTTTGCTCAATATCCAGAAGCTCTAGAAAATACAGTAAAAATTGCCGATATGTGCGACATTTCCCTTTCTGTTGGCAAATGGATTTTGCCTCAATACCCTCTTCCAGACGGGTCTACTCCTCTGCAACATCTTGAAGAAATGATCAATGAACGAGTGAAGATTCGTTATCAAAATTTGACTGAGGAGATTACACAACGGATTGCCTATGAGTTGGGTATTATTAGCAAAAAGGGCTACGCTACATACTTTTTGATTGTCCAAGATTTTGTGAACTGGGCAAAAGACCATGGAATTGCCGTGGGACCCGGACGAGGATCCGCTGCTGGATCGGTGATTTCTTACATTTTGGGTATTACCGGCATAGACCCTTTTTTCTTTAAGCTTCCATTTGAGCGATTCTTAAATCCCTCTCGGCCTACGCCGCCGGATATTGATTTGGATTTTGCCGATGACCGACGTGATGAGGTTATTGCATATGTGACGGAAAAATATGGATCGGATAAAGTGGCGCAAATTATTACCTTTGGAACCATGGAGGCGCGCGGCGCTGTGCGTGATGGTGGACGCGCGCTTGGTATGCCCTATGCTGGACCGGATCGCATATCAAAAATGATTCCGCCGGGATTTCAAGGAGCTCCCATGACGATTGATAAAGCATTAGATCAATCTAATGAGCTTGGGCTTGCCTACCGAAGCGAACCAGAAACAAAGCGACTGTTGGATGTTGCTCGGAAATTGGAAGGGGTAGCCCGTCATGCATCGGTACATGCAGCGGGTGTCGTTATCGCCGATAAGCCACTCGTTGAATACACACCACTTCAAAAGGAATCCAAAGGAGAGCGTATTATCACGCAATACGATATGTACACGATTGGTGAAGATGGCGTTGGACTTTTGAAAATGGATTTTTTGGGGCTTCGCAACTTAACCATCATGTCCCAAGCACTGGAGTTTATTAAAAATGTCCGCGGAGTGACAGTGAATCTCCAGTCGATTCCTTTGGATGATAAAAAAACGTATGCCATGCTTTCGCTTGGTGAAACTACCGGTATATTTCAGCTTGAATCTTCTGGTATGCGCCGATACATCAAAGACCTCAAACCCACCAGCATTTTTGACCTCATGGCCATGGTTGCGTTATTTCGACCAGGGCCGATGGCAGTGATTCCTGAGTTTATTGATCGCAAACACCATCCTGATCATATTGTATACCCTGATTCACGACTTGCTGATGTATTGAAGCAATCGTACGGCATTATTTGCTATCAAGATGACGTACTTTTAACGGCAATCACCGTTGCCGGGTACTCCTGGGAAGATGCCGATAAATTGAGGAAAGCCGTGGGTAAAAAAATTCCGACGGAAATGAAAAAACAGCAGGAAAAATTTATCAAAGGGTCTGTTGCCAATGGGCTTTCTCAGAAAAAAGCAGAAGAACTGTTCCATCTCATTGAACCATTCGCTGGGTATGGGTTTAATAAAGCCCACGCGGCGTGTTACGCCATGATTGCGTACCAAACTGCGTATCTAAAAGCTAATTATCCCGTTGAATATATGACCGCGGTCTTCACTGCTGAATCACGGGCCAATACCGGTCCGACTAGAGATGAAAAAATTTCCAATATTGTGGATGAGTGTCGTCGCATGAACCTCACGCTCCTTCCACCAGATGTTAATACGTCTTCGGTAGAATTTACTATTGAAAATCTTTCGGCAAGCTCAAGACAAGCTATCCGTTTCGGGCTTTCTGCGATAAAAAATGTGGGAACGGCAGCAATTGAAAGTATTTTGACGAGTCGAAATATCGATGGGCCATTTCTATCACTTTCTGAATTTATTCATCGGGTGGATACGAGCAAGGTAAATAAGAAAACTCTGGAAAGTCTTATGAAAGCCGGTGCATGCGACGCATTTGGACGACGCAGCAGCCAGCTTGCCGCATTACCAGATATGCTTGAAGAAGCGCACAAACAGAAAAAAAGTGTTGCTGCTGGGCAGGGGAGCCTTTTTGATGGTGAAGAAGTGTCTGTTGGCGAAGAGTCAATCAAGCTTCCTGATGTGCCAGAACTTCCTAAAGAAGAACTGTTGCGCTTTGAGCGAGAATTTTTAGGATTTTATCTTACCAGTAATCCACTGTCTGGTCGTATGAATAAGCTAGAAGCGTTGGGAGTTATGCCGATTGCACAGATTACTACGAGCACGGTGGGCCAGCGAGTAACCGTTGGAGGTATGATTGCGGCAGTCAAAAAAATTACCACCAAAGCGAGGGGGCAAGAGATGGCATTTGTAAAACTGCAAGATGCCACGGGAACACTTGAAATCGTTATATTTCCAAAACTCTATGCAAAGACGGTGAGTGTCTGGCAAAAAGATGTGGTGGTAGCCATAAGCGGTAAAGTAGATGAGAAGGACGATCGGTTGACCATCTTAGCTGACGATGTCCAAGAGATTCCGGAAGGCTAGCCTAAACCGTTGACTGGGGAGGGGGATTTTTGTAAAATAAAGGTGTGATAAGATAGAAGGATGAGAAATAGTTCGAAGAAAGAACGTTTTGATGTTTTATTGACACCAGGGAAAACGGAGATTCGAAAAAAAGAAGCAGCAAAGAAACGAGAGCAATCATTGGGATGGTATTACTTAGGATTGGTGGGAGAGATCGGATTTGTGATTGCTCTGCCTATTGTTGCAGGAGGGTTGTCTGGAGTATATATTGATAAGTGGTTAGGGAGTAAACCCACGGCCACTATTTTGCTTCTTTTGATTGGTATAGGTATTTCGTTGATTGGATTTTTTAATGTTATTGCCGAAATTATTCATAAAAAGACTTGAATTTATTTAAGCCATGCCACATATTTCGCTTGCCGCTGAGAAGATAGGTACTCTATTCGGTTTCCCGATATCCAATAGCTTGCTTACCACTTGGTTGGTGATGGGTGTTTTATTTGTTTTTTCTGTTTTATCTACACGAAATGCAAGCCTCGTTCCTTCTTCGTTTCAATCGATTGCTGAGCTAGTCGTGGGGGGGCTTCATGATTTTTTCGCTGGAGTAGTTGGCAAAACACACATTGATAAATTTTTCCCCCTTATTGCAACGCTATTTCTTTTTATCATTGTCGCTAATTGGTTTGGGCTTTTGCCTGGAGTTGGCACCGTCGGGTTTTTCCGAGAGGCTGGGGAATTTGTGCCACTTCTGCGAGGTGCAACGGCGGATTTAAATACTACTCTTGCTCTAGCAATTGTTGCCATCGTTGCTATTCAATACTTTGGATTTGTTACCGTTGGTAAACAGTACACGACACGATTTATTAATCTCCACGATCCCATTTCTTTCTTTTTAGGCATTTTGGAAATTATTTCAGAAGTTTCCAAAATTATTTCGTTTGCGTTCCGGTTGTTTGGAAATATTTTTGCCGGAGAAGTACTTTTAGCGGTGATTGCATTTTTAGTACCATTTATTGCACCACTGCCATTTCTTTTGTTGGAAATATTTGTCGGATTTATACAAGCATTGGTATTTTCTATGTTGACGGCGGTGTTTTTAAACGTCGCTATATCACACGAAGGGGGTGAATCACATGAATGAAAGTATGATCAAATTGGTCATGACGGGGTTGACGATTGCTTTGGGAGGTGCACTTCCTGCATTTTCTATTGGATGGTTATCGAGTAAAGCAATGGAAGCAATTGGAAGAAATCCAGAGGCAGCTGACAGCATTCGCACCACGATGATTTTGGGATTGGCATTTGCTGAAGCTATTGCTATCTACGCCTTAGTGGCAGGGCTTATTATTAAGTTCGTATAAAAGGGAAGAAGAAACTATGGAGCAATTAGGTATAGAGCCAAAGTTACTTTTGGCGCAAATTATTAATTTTTCGATTATTATTTTCGTGCTTTCTAAGCTTTTGTATAAGCCGATCCTTGCCATGCTTGAAAAGCGCAAAAAAGAAATAGAAAAAGGACTGGCCATTTCTCAAAAAATGCAGGAGGAAGAGGCAAAGCTCAAACAAAAACAGGAAAAACTTCTGGATGAAACACGCAAGCAAGCGCGAGTAATCATTGAAGAGGCAAAGAAACTTGGAAAAGATGCAGAAAAAGATATCGTGAACGAGGCACAAAAGCAGGCAAAAGACATAGTAGAAAAAGGCAAACTTGAACTTGACCGCTTACATAAAGAAATGGAAAAAGATCTACGGAGGCAATCGGTTGCTTTGGCTGTTGCCATGACGAAGCGTTTATTGGGATCAGTCATGAAAGAAAAAGAGCAACATCAATTATTGGAAAAACAACTGAAAGAATTGGAGTGAAGGAGTAAGATTATGCAACCGCTGACACGTGATGCTAAAGGATTTATTGAAGGAATTACGAAATATATTCAAGATGAGGGGAAAACCTCAGTGCTTCCCAAGGTGCAGACCATCTTGGCGAAAGTAGCAGCGCACAGTCAAAAGGAAACTACCGCCCATGTAGTGAGTAGTACTGCCTTGACTCTCGAAGAACAAAAAAGGCTCGAACAAATTCTTTATACATTGGTTGGGCATAAAGTATCGCTACTGGTATCTATTGATGAAAAACTTCTTGGAGGATTAAAAATTCAAATTGGAGATTGGATAGTAGATACAAGTCTCCAAGGTCAATTGGAAGAAATGGCAGAACATATTTTGCAATAACAGTATGAAGCAAGATTTTCCATCACAGGTTGCCGAAGAATTGATTAAAAAAGTGGAAGCCTTTACGTCAACTGGCCCAGCTCGTCGTGTGGGCCATATTTTTTCTGTTTCCGATGGCGTGGTGCGCATAAGCGGATTGCCTCAAGTAGCCTATCAGGAGCGCATTGAATTTCCTGGCGGAATTTCAGGAGTAGCTATAAATCTTGAAGAAGATGTCGTCGGTGCTATTGTATTGGGTGACTATCTTACCCTTAAAGAAGGTGATGAAGTACGCGGGACCGGAGAACTTTTGTCTATACCGGTAGGAGAAGGGTTTTTGGGAAGAGTAGTCAATCCTTTAGGGGCGCCTGTTGATGGCAAAGGACCCATTGCTTCAAAGAAAAAATATCCACTAGAAAAAATTGCCCCTAACGTGACGAGTCGCCAACCCGTCAATACACCTTTGCAAACCGGTATCAAAGCCATTGATGCCATGATTCCTATTGGCCGTGGACAACGAGAGCTGATCATTGGCGACCGAAATACGGGTAAAACAGCAATTGCCATAGATACCATTATCAATCAAAAAAAAGAAGGGGTGATCTGTATTTACGTTGCTATTGGACAAAAAACTTCGCGTATTGCCCAAGTTGTTTCTGATTTAGCGAAATATAAAGCATTGGATCATACTATAATCGTTGCCGCTAGTGCTAGTGACCCTGCTTCTTTCCAGTACCTCGCTCCCTACGCGGGATGCGCACTCGGAGAGTACTTCATGGACCAAGGGAAAGATGCCCTTATTATTTACGATGATCTCACCAAGCATGCCTGGGCATATCGACAGATTTCTCTTATTTTGCGGCGCCCCTCCGGACGAGAAGCATATCCTGGGGATGTATTTTATCTCCATAGCCGATTATTGGAGCGTGCATGTCGATTAGACGAAGAGCATGGTGGTGGATCTCTGACTGCCTTACCATTTATTGAAACCCAAGCAAATGACGTATCGGCATATATTCCTACGAACGTGATTTCCATCACTGATGGACAATTGTATCTTGAGTCGGATCTTTTTTACGCCGGGCAGCGGCCGGCATTAAACGTCGGTACCTCCGTTTCCCGTGTAGGGAGTAGCGCGCAAATTAAAGCAATGAAAAAAGTTGCAGGAAGTTTGAAATTGGACCTTGCGCAGTATCGGGAACTTGCGGCGTTTGCCCAGTTTTCTTCTGATTTGGATGAGGCGACCAAAAAACAGATCGATCGCGGAGCGCGCATGGTGGAACTGCTCAAGCAAGGACAATATGCGCCTATTGCGGTTGAAATGCAGGTGGCCGTGATTTGGGCCGCAGTGAATGGACATATTGATGACATTCCCGTTGCCAGCATTACCAAATTTGAAGGCGAGTTTCGAGAATACCTTTCTACTTCATATGAAAAAACTCTTAACGCCATTGCAAAAGAAAAAATTATCACTCCAGAAATTGAAGCGAAATTAAAAGAGGCAGTAGAAACATTTAAAAAGACATTTAAGAAAGAATAATATGGCAAACATCAGACTCATTAAACGGCGGATTAAATCAGCAACAAACATTGCTCAAATTACCAAAGCGATGGAGCTTGTTGCGGCATCAAAAATGAAAAAAGCACAAGCTCAGGCACAAGCAGGCAAACTCTATGCACAGAAAATTTATGATATGGTGATGCTCCTGGCAGCAAAAGTTGATCTATCAGCCCATCCATTACTGGCTCACAAAGCTATTGCCGGAAAACGATTGGTAGTCCTGATATCCAGTAATAAAGGATTGTGCGGCGGTTTGAATACGAATCTTTTTCGGTTTTTTTCGCGCGAGTACGGCATGCATCCTCCCCATGACTGTATTGCCCTTGGGAAGAAAGGGGCTCTGTTTCTTACACAAATGGGAAGTACAGTCACTGCAGATTTTTCCCATGAAACGCCATTTACAAAGATAGTCCCCGCTCTTACCCAACTGGTTATTTCAGAGTTTGTCGCGGGTCATTATGATGGGGTAGATTTGGTTTATAATGAATTTTTTTCTGCGCTCAAACAAATGCCGCGGAGAAAGACGATTTTGCCATTAACGTTGGACTCGGTTCAAGTTGATCAAAAGCAAGAAGTGCGGGAATTTCTCATTGAACCAACAATTTCTGAAGTATTTGAATCACTCCTTCCTCATTATGTAGAAAACCAAATACGTGATGCGATCCTGCAGGCTGAGGCGAGTTTTTACTCTGCACAAATGATTGCGATGCATAGTGCTACCGATAATGCACGTTCCTTTATGCATGACCTGACGCTTTTGTATAACAAAGCACGGCAAGAAAAAATTACGTATGAAATTTCCGATATGGTCACCGCCCGGCTTGCGGTAGAATAATATGAAACCTATGAAAGGAACCATTGTTCAAATTATCGGCGCTGTTGTTGACGTGCAGTTTGAAGAGGGAGTGCCGGCTATTTATGAAGCCCTTCACGTAAAAACCCAGTTCACTGAATCGGCAATCTTGGTGTTGGAGGTTGCAAATCATTTGGGAGATATGCGTGTGCGTACGGTGGCGTTAGGTTCAACAGATGGACTCAAACGCGGCGATGAAGTAGTGGCAACTGGGGCTCCCATCAGCGTTCCGGTTGGTAAAAAGACACTGGGACGTATGTTTGATGTGGTCGGCAATACGATTGATGGCAAAGGCAATGTGACGGGAACGAAGACTCATCCGATTCATCGCATGGCTCCTCCACTGACGGAGCAAAGTACGAAGATGGAAGTTTTGGAAACGGGCATCAAAGTTATTGATCTTATTGCTCCGTTTGTGAAAGGTGGAAAAGTTGCTATCTTTGGCGGCGCAGGTGTAGGAAAGACGATTACGATTCAGGAGCTTATTCACAATGTGGCAGAACATCACGGCGGCGTATCAGTATTTACCGGTGTGGGCGAGCGGTCTCGTGAAGGCAATGATTTGTGGCGCGAAATGAAGGAGACGGGGGTTATCGATAAAACTGCACTGATATTTGGACAAATGAATGAGCCGCCTGGCGCGCGTTTACGGGTAGCCCTTACGGGGCTTACTATGGCCGAATACTTCCGTGATGAAGAAGGACAGGATGTGCTTCTGTTTATTGACAATATTTTCCGTTTTGCCCAAGCAGGCAGCGAAGTGTCGGCTCTGCTTGGTCGCATTCCGTCAGCAGTAGGGTATCAACCTACGCTCGCATCGGAAATGGGTGCGCTTCAAGAGCGGATTACCTCAACAAAAAAAGGTTCTATTACATCGGTTCAGGCAGTGTATGTGCCGGCAGATGATTATACTGATCCAGCTCCGGTTGCCACATTTGCGCATTTAGATAGCTCCATTGCTCTGGAGCGAGCTTTAGCAGATCAAGGATTGTATCCGGCTGTTGATCCTTTGGCTTCCAATTCACGTATTTTGGAACCCGGGATTGTGGGAGAAGAGCATTATCGTGTTGCGCGCGGCGTGCAACGGGTACTCCAACGTTACAAGGATTTGCAAGATATTATCGCCATTTTAGGCATGGAAGAATTAAGCGATGAAGATAAACTTGTTGTTTCTCGAGCACGAAAAATTCAACGCTTCCTGACGCAACCATTTGCTGTTGCTGAAGTATTTACCGCAAAACCAGGTAAATATGTGTCTTTGGACAAAACCATCCGTGGATTTTCCGAAATACTCTCTGGCAAACATGATGATAAAAATGAGCAGGCATTCTACATGATCGGTGGCATTGAAGAGGTGAAATGAAATTTCTTCTGGAAATTATTACCCCTGAGCGACAAGCATTTGCAAAGGAAGTGGAAAACCTCACGGTGCCTACGAGTAACGGTATGATTGGCGTTTTGTCCCATCATATTCCTTTATTTAGTGCACTCACCGAGGGAGAAGTTAAAATCACGTCAGAAAATAAAGAGTATTTTTTAGCAATCGGCGGTGGGTTTATGGAAGTAACACCCTCCCGGGTGTCGATTCTTGTCTCTCGTGCGATGCACGCTGATGAGTTAAACGAATCAGAGATTAAACGCGCTCAAGAGGCTGCCAAAACCATTCTTGCAGCAAAAGCAAAAGGCGATGAGCGCTCTGCGGCACAAGCAGTGTTACACCGATCAATACTAGAACTTAAAGTCTTAGGGCGCCGACATAGTTCTTGACAGCCTCCATTGCCTTCCGGTACACTCCCCTGTAAGGAATCTTATGAAAGTTAGTGAAGTGATGAGTGTCAATGTGATAACAGTATCTCCCAAGGCATCGATACGTGACTTGTGGACGGCAATTTTTAAAAAAGGTATTCATGGTATTCCGGTCGTTGATGCTAAAAAAAGACTTTTGGGCATTGTGGCAGAAGAAGATCTTCTCAAGCCCTTATATCCCACGTACGAAGATCTCATCGAAGATTTTGTGAGTGCTACGAAATTTGAAGAAATGGAAGGAAAGATTGATGAACTAGCGACTTTGAAAGCAGAGCATGTTATGAGTAAAAAAGTCGTTTTTACTCGAGCAGATACGCCGATTATGCGCGCTCTTTCCAGAATGATCGTCCGTAAAGTTCGTCAGTTACCTGTTATCAATGCAGATAATATTCTTATTGGCATGATTACAAAAGGGGATATTTTTGATATCCTCTTTAAAAAACACCTGGTACGATTAACGTCTAGGTAAATACAAAAAGAGCCACGAGGCTCTTTTTTTATGGTTACTTCTTACCTCCATTTAGAAGATGGGAGTGTTTTTGCTGGTGTTGCCATTGGGTTTCGTGGGCAAGCAGATGGTGAAGTGGTTTTTTCTACGGGTATGACCGGCTATCCGCAAAGCCTCACTGATCCCTCATTTGTTGGACAAATATTGATATTTACGTATCCTCTTATTGGCAATTATGGTGTGCCACGGGCTCGTATCCAAGGCAAGCACCTTTTGAGTAATTTTGAATCGGAAAACATTTGGGCAAAAGGGGTCATCATTGGTGACTGTTCGGATAAACCTTCGCATTATGAGTCATATAGATCTTTTTCTCAATTTTTGAGTATGCACAAAGTTCCTGGGATAGAAGGCATTGATACCAGATCCCTCACACAAATGCTGCGAGATAAAGGAGTCATGCGAGGAAGAATTTCTTCTAAAAAAATACTTCCTCCATGGCCACAGAGAGACCAAGAAGTTTTTGTATCTAGGGTGAGTACGAAATTGCCGATTATATATACCCCTCAACACTCCAATGGCAAGCATGTAGTTTTGGTAGATTGTGGTGTAAAACATGGGATTTTACGAAGTTTATTGGCATACGGCTACAAAGTTACGAGAATTCCCTGGGATGAGGATCCGACCAAAATTTCCCCCATTGATGGGGTGATTGCTTCTAATGGGCCAGGGGATCCTAAAGATTGTACAAAAACTATAGAGCATATAAAGAAAGTGATTGATAAAGGTATCCCTTTTGTCGGTATCTGCTTGGGTCATCAGCTCCTCGCATTGGCTATTGGTGCAAATACATATAAATTGAAATATGGTCATCGAGGACTCAATCAGCCATGCCTGGATGTTATTTCGCAGAAAGCCTACGTTACTTCACAAAACCATGGCTATGCCGTGGACAAAAACACTATTCCTGCCGGTTTTATGGAATGGTTTATTAATTTAAATGATGGCACTAATGAAGGAATTCGTCATGAGTCAAAAAAAATTTTGAGCGTGCAGTTTCATCCAGAAGGAAATCCTGGTCCATTTGATACGCAGTGGATATTGAATACGTTATGAAAGTGAAGATTAAAAAAGTACTACTTTTGGGATCAGGGGCACTCAAAATCGGTGAAGCAGGAGAGTTTGACTATTCTGGCACGCAAGCGATTAAAGCACTCAAGGAGGAAGGCGTCCAGGTTATTTTAGTCAATCCCAATGTAGCGACTATTCAGACGTCGGAAGAGCTTGCTGATAAAGTGTATTTTCTTCCCGTGCAGTCGTATTTTGTAGAACGGGTGATTGCAAAAGAGAAACCTGATAGCATACTTTTATCGTTTGGTGGACAAACAGCGTTAAACTGCGGTATTACCCTTCATCGAGAAGGAATTCTTAAAAAATATGGCGTGACAATCTTAGGTACGCCGATTGAAGCTATTATTGCTACAGAAGACCGAGAAATTTTCGCTCTTCGACTGAAAAAAATTGGATTATCTGCAGCCCTTGGCACTATTGTTGGTAATGTCGCCCAAGGTCTTACTACGGCAGGCAACATTGGATACCCCGTTATGCTACGCACTGGTTTTGCTTTGGGAGGTACGGGTTCTGGGGTAGCAAAAGATGAAGCAAAGTTGGAAGAGCTTTTGACCAATGCGTTTGCGACGGGATCACAAGTTATTATCGAAGAGAGTTTAGCCGGATGGAAAGAAGTGGAGTATGAAGTAGTACGCGATAGGGACGACAATTGTATTACCGTCTGCAATATGGAAAATTTTGATCCAGTCGGAATCCATACGGGTGAATCTATCGTTATTGCCCCCTCACAGACTTTGAATAATCAAGAGTATTTCAGACTCCGTCAAGCTTCCATTGATGTTATTCGTGATTTAAAGATTGTAGGCGAATGTAATATCCAATTTGCCCTGCATCCAAAAAGTAATGAGCTTCGTGTTATAGAAGTAAATGCACGGTTGTCCCGTTCTTCAGCTTTAGCATCGAAAGCCACTGGATATCCTTTGGCATATGTTGCCGCAAAGTTAGCCTTGGGGCACACATTGCCGACACTCCGTAATCGGGTGACCGGTAAAACGTCTGCCTTTTTTGAGCCGGCGCTTGATTACGTGGTGGTTAAAATCCCTCGATGGGATTTGGAGAAATATGAGCATGTGATACCAGCAATTGGCAGTGAAATGAAAAGCGTCGGGGAAGTGATGAGCATAGGAAGATCATTTGAGGAAGCTATCCAAAAAGGTGCACGGATGCTCAACGACGGATACGAAGGGGTCATTGATAAGCGCTATGGGAATGTGTCCAAGGCTGTACTTCGCAAGCTTTTGACTCGGCCTGATACCATGCGATTGTTTACGGTCTGCTCTGCAATTCGCGCTGGTATTTCTGTGGGCACTATTTACAAACTCACGAAAATTGACCGGTGGTTTTTAGACAAACTTAGCTCTATTGTGAGTCTGTATCGACAACTTGATGGTACAAAGCGTTTAGATAAGACATTATTGGCAAAAAGTAAACAATATGGATTTTCCGATAAACAAATTGGGGACCTTATGCAACAACCAGCAGAAAAAATACGACAGCAAAGAAAGTTATGGAACGTAGTTCCTAGGACGCTTCGCATTGATACTATGGCCGGAGAGTTTCCTGCAATCACTAACTATCTTTATATGACGTACAACGCACTCTCCGATGATCATGTGCCTAATCCAAAAGAGCGGAAAGTCATGGTATTAGGCTGTGGGCCATACGCTGTGGGTACCTCTGTAGAGTTTGATTGGTGTGCAGTCAACACGGTGGCGGAAATTAATAAACAGGGAATCAAAAGCATATTAGTCAATTGTAATCCGGAGACAGTTTCAACGGATTTTGATACCGCTGATTATTTATATTTCGAAGAGCTGACACTGGAGCGAGTATTGGATATTTGTGACCGGGAAGAGGCGCCTGTGGTGGTATCTGTTGGTGGTCAGATACCCAATAATTTAGCAGCAAAGCTTGCATCTTGGGGTGTGCCTCTATTGGGAACTCCACCAGCCTTCATACAACAAGCAGAAGAACGCGATGCATTTAGCACACTTCTGGATACACTTGGCTTAAAGCAGCCTGCGTGGGGAAAGGCACGTTCACCAAAGGAAGTCATTGCCTTGGCAAATAAGATTGGCTATCCGATTTTACTGCGGCCGTCGTTTGTGCTTTCTGGCAAAGGTATGAACATATTAGAAAACAAAGAACAACTTGTTTCATACATGAAAACCTATCCCATAGAGCTTACGACCCATCCGTTAGTGCTTACGAAATTTTTGCCTGATGCAGTGGAGTGCGATTTTGATGGTGTTGCAAAAGATGGTCATCTGGAATTATTTGCAATTTCTGAGCATGTAGAACATGGCGGCATACATTCTGGTGATTCCACGCTCATGCTGCCTGCGCCTACATTGTCTGGCCGTGTGCAAAAAGATTTGCGCAGTGCCGCAGAAAAAATTATTATGGCGCTCCACGTTGCTGGCCCTTTCAATATCCAATTTTTGATCCACGAAGGAGTTTCGTATGTTATTGAATGCAATCTCCGTGCATCACGCAGCATCCCGTTTGTGAGTAAAACTTTGCATACCAATTTTATCGGCGCTGCAACGCAGATTATGTTGGGTACATATAGAGCACGCGATTTACCTATTCCAACGTCTTATGTTGCCGTTAAGGTCCCGCAGTTTTCATTTCATAAATTACGTGGTGCTGATCCCGTACTTCGCGTGGAAATGCGATCTACTGGAGAAGTATGCGCATTTGGTCGTGATGTGTACGAAGCATACTTGACTGCACTTGCAGCAACCGGTGTGCGGTATCCCGAAAAAAAAGCAGCATTTATCAGTTTGGGTGGAGCGAAAGGGAAAATGGCGTGCTTGACGCATTGTAAAAAATTAGCTAGCGATGGATATACGCTCTATGCGACATCCGGGACAGCGTTATTTATAAAAGAATATGGGATTAGTTCTATTGTTGTGTATAGATTGCACCAACAGGGACGTCCAAATTTTGTTGATTTGGCAAAAGAAAAACAAATTGACTTTGCCATTGTTACTCCAGAAGGCTACAACGGTGATGTAGCAGGCGATTTGCGAGGAGCCACGGATGGGTATTTGATGCGACGCATGGCCATTGATACGGGCATACCAATATTTACCAATACTGAGTCTGCCTGCCATTATATTGACGCCATTACTCAATATAACTTTGATCAATTGTCTGTTAAATCTTGGCAGGAGTATAAAGAGATATAAAAGAAAGGGGTTTTATGGAAACACATAATTTTTATCTTGCCGACATATTGTCAGCGGATCAATTTACCAAAGCTGATTTGAGTACACTCGTTGCCGTGACCAAAAAGATGGAAAAGATCACCAAGGCAAAAGGATCTACTGATATTTTGAAAGGCAAAATCATGACGGCGCTTTTTTATGAACCATCCAGTAGGACGTTTGGTTCGTTTATTGCTGCTATGCAACGGCTTGGTGGCGGATTCATACCACTCCAGGGTGTGACGTACTCTTCTGTTACCAAAGGGGAAACATTGCCCGATACGGTGCGCACGTTTGCTAGTTTTTCAGATGTCGTTGTGATCCGTCATCCAGAAGTGGGCTCTGCCAAAATAGCAGCAGAGTTTTCCCCCAAGCCAGTCATTAATGCCGGCGATGGCATAGGTGAGCATCCGACGCAAGCGTTATTAGATTTTTATACGATTATTCAGCATTTTAAAACAGCAGAAGGATTGACGATTACCATGGTAGGGGATCTTTTTAATGGTCGTACCATGCATTCGCTTTCCAAATTGTTATCGCTATACAAAGGAATTACCATGAATTTTGTTTCGCCGGATCTTTTGCGTTTGCCACCACCTTTAGTTTCGTCCTTGAATAATAAAGGTGTGCGTGTTTGTGAATATGAACAACTTGACGAAGTTCTTCCGCAAACGCAGGTGTTATACGTAACCCGGGTCCAAAAAGAACGGTTTAATGACTTGGATATCTATGAAAAACTCAAGCATAAATATATTATTACTCCACAAACATTGCGACAAATGAAAAGAGAAAGCATTGTGATGCATCCATTGCCGCGCGTAGGAGAAATTGCTATGGAGGTGGATTTGGATAGCCGAGCTGCCTATATTCATGAGCAAATGATAAATGGTATGTATGTGCGCATGGCGTTATTATCATTGATATTACAGAAAAGTATATAGAGAAAAATTGGGTAATCAAAAGATATTGGCACAGACCATATACGATATATGGATATGTACCAATTCAACCAAATCCCATCTGATGCGCAGATACGCAAGTATCTGCGCCGTA
>Ga0209515_10000882_pt1 | contig 52184 bp, 59 predicted proteins | sample Subgroupgradi54m_FD_187454 | JGI IMG/M metagenome (GOLD analysis project Ga0209515, IMG submission 187454) | Subsurface groundwater microbial communities from S. Glens Falls, New York, USA - GMW60B uncontaminated upgradient, 5.4 m (SPAdes)... ... | reverse complement strand
TCTCATATCTTGTCTAAGAAAAATTAATTCTTGGTGTTTTTTTCGAGCAATTGCAAGCATCTTCTCCGATAAATCAGTGCCAACAACTGAAAAACCTTTTTTTGCATAATAAGCAGTAATTCTTCCAGTTCCGCATCCTAAATCTAATATTTTATCTCCTTTTTGTAAATAAGATAAAAACTCATCTAAATAAACATCATTATCGCGGGAGTCATCATGGGTCTCTGCATATTGTTCTGCAACAAGATCATAACGATTAATAGTATTTTTATTATTGTCCATAAAACTGCTTTTATTCAAGAATTTATATAATTTTTGAATAAATAACAACTCCATTAGCAATTTAAACTTTATAAATCAATCTTAATTCCTATTCTTATGATCGAACAATTAATTAATAAATTGCAAGAGCAAAGAAATCAATTGCAGCAGCTTTATCCAGCATTTCCTTACATGTGTTGTGGTCATGCGCAAGAAAGATTAAATGAAGAATTAAATCTTGTTAAGGTTTATGGAGTATACAAAGGAATTCTTTCTGATGATTACAAACAAAAAACTGCAGATGATTGGAGTGAAGTAAATCTTTTATCAAAAGGAATTCCACATAATTTTAATTATGATCCTGAAACAAGATTATTTGTTGACATTACAGCAGATCAATTTCACGATGCATTACCATCAATATTATTAATGAAAATAAATGATAAAAGAGTTGCCTTATCATTTAAACAAATGAAACCACAAACAACTCATTGTGTGGTGCGTTATCTTTAGAGAACTTTGCATAATTACATCTTCATCAGAATATACAAAACTATGTTTTGTATGCTTGATAATCTCGATGAAGTCGAGATTATCATTGAGTTCGAAAATTTATTTTTTGAACTCGTCTGAAAATATAAACAATTGCAAAGTTATCTTAGAGAATTTTGAATAATTATAAAATTGTCAAAATTCTCTTTAGTAACAACATTAATAAATCACCAAATATTACCATTTCTCATGCCAGCAACAATTATTATAGGTTCGCAATGGGGCGATGAAGGAAAAGGAAAAATAGTAGATCTTCTTGCAGAAAATTATGATCTCATCGTAAGATTTCAAGGTGGAAATAATGCTGGCCACACCGTCGTGCATAACAATGAAACATTCAAATTTCATCTTTTGCCTTCAGGAATTCTGCAGGGCAAACGTTGTCTCTTAGCTTCAGGCGTAGTGATTGATCCAAAAGTATTGCTCGGTGAAATTGAAACTGCAAAAGAAAATGGATTTTCCATTAATCTTGGTATCGATAAACGCGCAGCAATAATCATGCCATACCACATTCTGCTCGATAAAGCACGAGAAAAAGCATTGAACAAGCCAATTGGTACAACAGGCAGAGGCATTGGTCCTTGCTATGAAGACAAAGCAGCAAGGCGAGCAGTTTTATTCTCAGAATTAATTGATCAAGAAAAATTAAAAAAAAAGTTAAAAATAGTCTATCCAGAAAAACAAGGTTTATTGGAAAACGTTTACAATGAACAATTAGAACAAGAGCAGCAAATTCTTGAAGAATATATGGAATATGGAAAACAGCTCAAACATTATCTTGCTGATGTTTCGCTTGAAATAACTGATAATAATTATCTCAAAATACTCTATGAAGGTGCGCAAGGCACATTTCTTGACGTAGCATTCGGCACCTATCCTTATGTTACTTCCTCTCACACAATTGCAGCAAATGCATTTGTCCAAGCAGGAATCCCCGCAGAAAAAGCAATGATCATCGGCGTAACAAAAGCATACACGACAAGGGTTGGTTCAGGTCCTTTTGTAACTGAATTAAATCAAACGATAAGCAAAAATGAAGATAAACTCATTGGTGAATTTCTTCTGAAAGCAGGGAACGAATTCGGCACAACAACAGGCAGGGCAAGAAGATGTGGCTGGCTCGATTTAGTGATGCTCAAAGAATCAGCACGATTGAATGGTTTCACGCATTTAGCAATCACAAAACTTGATGTTCTTTCTACTGTTGAAAAACTAAAAGTATGCATTGCGTATGTCTACAATGGCGAGCAGCTTGCAACCTATCCCGAAACTGAAATTCTCGAGCAATGCACCCCAATCTATAAAGAATTCAATGGTTTTATCTTGACAAAACAAATGATTGAAAACAAAACCTTGCCAGACAATGCAATGCACTACTTGCAATTTATGCAAGAATATCTTGGTATCCCAATAACCTTAGTTTCTATCGGTGCAGAAAGAAAAGAAACGATATTTTTGGAAAAAGAGTGAAATCTAATCATAATCAATAACATTAATAAATCAATTCTTCTTCCAATTTTTTATGATTCAAGAAAAGCAAGACAATAAACCATGGACGATAAAATACACGCCAAAAACAAGCAAAGATATCCAAGGCCATGACGAAGCAATCGTAGCAATTAAAACATTTCTCTTATCATATAAAAATCAAAGTAAAAAAGCATTGCTCATTCATGGAACTTCAGGAACAGGAAAAACTTCAGCAATCCACGCATTAGCGAAAGAATTAAATTACGAGATAATGGAAGTCAATGCTTCTGATTTTCGAAATGCAGATGGAATTGCAGCAACAGTTGGCAATGCCAGTAAGCAAATGTCATTATTCGGAAGATCAAAGATAATTCTCGTCGATGAAGTCGATGGCTTATCAGGAAGTAATGACCGCGGTGGCATTGGCGCATTAAGTTCATTAATTGAATCTGCAAAATTTCCAATTATTTGTACAGCAGCAGATGCCTATGATGAAAAAATAAAGCCATTAGTAAAAGTGTGCCAATTGATTGAATTTAAAACCTTGTCCTATCTCTCAATCTTTCAAGTATTAAAAAAGATCTGTGAGCAAGAAAAAATATCTTTCGATGAAATCGATTTAAAATCCCTTGCTCGAAAATCATCCGGTGACATGCGGGGAGCAATTAACGATTTACAATCACTGGTCCAAGAAACAAAAATTCTTGAAAAAAATGCAATCGAAGAAGTCGGTGATCGAGAAAAAGTAGAATCAATGTTTAATGCACTGGTGAAAATATTCAAAGCAACTGATGCAGCAGTCGCGAATTCTGCGCTCGATTATGTCAAAGAAGATTTAGACCATGCAACGCTTTGGATCGATGAGAATCTGCCAAAAGAATACACAAATCCGCAAGATCTAGCAGAAGCTTATCTTGCATTGTCAAAAGCAGATGTCTACAAAGGAAGGATTCGGAAGCGAGAGTACTGGCGTTTTCTCGTCTATCAGACAACAATGATGACAGCAGGAATTGCAGTTGCAAAAACAGAAAAAAACAGAGAATTCACCAAATATTCACCAACCACACGATTATTAAAGATCTGGCGTGCAAATATGCGCTATTCATTACGAAAAGAAATCGCAGAAAAAATAGCAAAAGCAACCCACGCTTCAAAAAAAGAAACATTGCAAAACACATTGCCATTCATCAGCATCATGATGAGAAAAGACAAAGCAATGAAAGCAGCTTTTATCGAAGAGTTTGAATTAACAGAAGAACAGACGAGCTTTTTAATTGGTGTCTAAAAAACAATAGTATAGTATTTTTTTAATATTCTATCCCTGCAGATTTTGTCTTCTTTTTTTAATGATAATATAAAACACCAACAATAATAACAGTATGAGCACGGTAAGACCATACAATACATATTCAACAATAGATGATTGTTCAACGGGTGTTTCATTATTGAACGATGTACTTTGTGCAGGAGAAACTGGATTATTTAATTTATCAATTCCTTGAGTAATAAAACTACTGCATTTCTTGCAATCATTTCCACCGCAGTCAACTTCAGTTTCATCAGAGTCTTTTTTTTTATTAAAGCAATGATTCACAAATTCAGGATTTGTTATACTGATAGTTTGACTGCAAAACTCAACAACAAGTTTCTTTTTATCGCAATTATTGACGGGTGGACAGAAATATTCTTTTTCGCCGCCAATGCAAGGTTCTGCATCTAATCCATCAAGACAAATCTTATCATTATATTCAGGAATACAGGATTGCTTTGAAGATTTTTTTTCATTATCAGATGAACTGGATGAACCAGTAGTTGGTGGAATTACTGGAGCATTTGTTGTATTAGTATTTATTGTTGCATTAGTTGCTGAACTATTTTGTGGTTGTTGTAAACTATTATTATCTAATTTTGTTTCATTAATTTTCGTTTCATTAATAATTGAATTATTCACAGGTGGTTGCTGTTCTGGAGTTATAATTTGCATTTCTGCAATGCATTCTCCATTCGCACATTGACAGGCATACGGTGTAAACTGAATATATTTTGTTTTATCAAGTGTGCATGTATATTCAACAAGAAAATCTCCGATAGCAACACTTTTTCCATTTTTATCAACACAATGATCTTCTACTGATTGTTTTTCTTGCAAAAATTTCCCACCAGTTACTGTTCCTTTGACTTTATAATTAAGATGATTGCCGTCATCATTGTCAGTATCAAAGCATTTTTCTCTGCAAATTGCAGAACTGTTATCGCAATATTCTGATTCTTTACAGTCAAGATTATTTTTACAGGTCGGAATACAAGCGCCATCCAAACATTCTTGATTGGCAGGGCATTTTAAAATGGTAGGTTCTACTTTATCTTCCTTACAATAATATTCGACAAGATATGCTGCAGCAAAATTCACTTTTTCAGCAGATTCATTATTTGTAGTGCAATAGTCAGTAAAAATAGTTGCAGCACCGTTTAAGGAGATTGTACCTTTTTTCATTGATTTAATACCATAATCAGAATCAGTGCATTTTGGTGCATATACGCAGGAATTCCATTGAAGATTACAGATTTGATCAGATTTACACTCGGAATCTTGGGTGCATTCAACCCATTTTTTATTTTTGCAAGTGCGCCCAGCATAAACATCTCCTTCACTTGCTTGCACACCATCAGGACCTTTATTACACCCACAGCCAATCCAACTTTCATATTGTGGATTAATTATCGGATATTTTGCTGCAATGTAAGAGCAGTTATTAGAATCAGCGCTGAAAGTATTGATAAAAACACCTTCAGCAATAACTGATGAGATATACCCAGTGCCTTCTTTATCTCCATTTGGATTGCTTTCAGACCATTTTTTAGAATTACACAAAGCATCAAATTTACCAGTATTTACAACCATTCCTTCATTATCGTTATTGCAAATATTTGCATTATTATTTGCGCATATTGCAGTCGCTTGAATTTTCCCATCAACTGCTATTGCTGAAACATATCCACTGCAATCTGTATCGGCACAATCTATGTTTCCATCACCATCATCATCGAGACCATTATTGCATTGAAATTCTGTTAAAGATGTAGCTTGTCCTGCAAAATCAGTTTTTTGAGAATAAGGGACTAATATCATAATAAGCAATAAAGAGGAGTATAATAATATATTAAACACTAATTTATGCTTTTTAGCTTTATTTCTTATGTCCTGATTTTTTGCCATAATCCAATAATCCTTTTTTACAATTCTAATCAATTGTATTTATATAATTTCTGTTAATTTCTGTTAATGAGCAGCATCAACTTTATAAATGAAATAATATTCCAAAAAAACATGGCACTTGACGAGTTAATTCGCGCAGATGTTTCAGCGCTTTCTTTTGATACAGATCCAAATTTATCAAAAGCAGCAGATGCAATTCTTAATAATGCATGGAAACAGGACAATTTCGTTGGCGCAGTAAATTATGATCCAGCAATCGATGAGCAATTTAGAATAGTTACTGATTTATGGTCTAAATTTGTAAAACTGCCAACAGCAGTAATCAACAAATATGACGGAACAACTTTTAAACAGCAGCGAGGTACTCGTGTTGGTTGGAAACGCCCAGGTGGTACAACTGCATTCGACGATTCTTTTAGGATGCAATTAATGGTTGGCCAAGAATTAGCAGAAGATCATCCTCTTTTAGCTCTTAGAAAATTTGGTTATTATTTCCCAAATGTAACAATTGAAGAATCTGATTTTAAAACTCTTATTTCAGAAACGGTAAAATTAAATGATTTAAAGGAAGATCTTGATATTTTAACTGCAGAAAGCTTGGCTCGCGCGCAAGATTTACCGTCTGGCTATTGGGCAGCGCGATTAGTCTACGGCGACAGTCCCTATCGTCTTATTTATTATATGCCTGTAGAAGGAAAAATACTCAAACGTCATACGATGAATACAACAGTTGGAACGATTAAGATAAACGATGTCAATGTAGTTGACATTGAAGAATCTGACGGAACATTGCGTCATAATTTAATTAAAATAAATCCTCATTTTGATATAGATTGGTCTGCTCTTTTGCTCCGAAAACGTGGCGATGATCTTGTTGTGCAAAGAAGAAATGGCACAAAATTTCATTACGATGGCTCACAAAATGTAATTGTCATTAACTCAGGTTCAACTGCTGCAGATGAAACAGCGTATCAATTAGCAGCAAATTTTAAAGTTGATAGTGATTATCAAGGTGGCGTTCATTGGGTTGAATACGGCAATCTTGAAGACGATGGAATAACAGGAGTACGATTTGGTCATTTCAGGCCAACTGCAATTGTCAGGCCAATCCCAGCAAACAGAACTTCTTTAATGAATCAAGTAAGCCCACTAAACTATGAAGCAGTATTGCTCGCGCGCGTGCTTGCAAAACGCGGTCATTCTGATCCAGCAGCATTGCAAAAAGAATTAGACACCGCAGAAAAAATAGCAACACAAATCTGTCCTGAGCGAAAATTAATCGATGATTTAATGAAGTGGGAACAAAAGCACAAGATCAACAGATTGCGTAGATACGAACATCAAATTGATGATTTGTACAAGATGTGGATGCAATAAATCTTATTCTTTTATTTACTTTTTAATTATACAATATATTCTGAATGAACGAAGTGAAGTCGAAAATATTTATCGAAAACATTTAGTTTCATAAGTTATATTAATAACAAACATAATCATTCTGATTAAAGGTGATTATATGCACGGACATGACCATGAAAAAAAAGGCAGTAGTGGCAGCAGTGATAGTTGCTGCATGGAAACAAAAGATAAGAAAAAGAAAGATAATAAATCTTGTTGTTGTGGATAATTTTTTATTTTTATTTTTGCAACCCACATAAGCTATTCTTAGAAAAAGAGCTATTTAAAGTTTCTGCTCTACAGAACAATTCTACGGCGTCTTCCGCAACATCGTTCTTGGAAATGCAATTGCATCCTTGATATTATCAAGGCCGCAGATCCACGCGATCACTCGCTCAATGCCCATTCCAAATCCAGCATGGGGTACGCTGCCGTATTTTCGAAGATCAAAATACCATGCATAATTGTCTGGTTTCTCGCCTTGCATTTTCAAGTATTTTAAAAGTTCATCAACTTCAGTTTCTCGTTGGCTTCCACCAGCAATTTCTCCATATCCTTCAGGAGCAAGCATATCAAAACATAACGCAGTTTTCTCGTCTTGTGGATCACGAGGTTTGTAAAATGCCATGATCTCTTTAGGATAATGGGTGACAATAATTGGCTTGTCAAAATGTTTCATCAATTCTTCTTCTTCAATTGTTCGTAAATCCTTGCCCCACTCAACATCCATATTTGCTTTTTCTTTTAAAATTTTTAAAGCATCAGTGTAGGTTATTGTTTGAAATGGCAATTTTATTTTCTCAAGTTTTGTAATATCTCTCTCAAGAATTTTTAATTCTTCTTTATTCACAGACAGCACAGTTTCAATTAAAAATGCAATTAATTCTTTTGCCATCTCGCTGACTTCTTTTAGTCCAAGCCATGTTGCTTCCATTTCTGCCATCCAAAATTCAGCTAAATGCCGAGATGTCTTTGAAGTTTCTGCGCGAAAGCAAGGGCTAATGCAATAAATTCTTTCAAGTCCAAAAACAGCAGCTTCTGCATACAATTGCCATGACTGCGTTAAATACACTTTTTCTTTATCAGAAAAATAATTGACTGCAAACAATGTAGCTCCACCTTCGCATGCATTAGGCGTAAAAATAGGAGGAGAAAATTCAAAATATTTATTTGCCTGAAAGAATTTATGAATTCCCTGCAAAACAGTTGAACGTATTTTCATAATAGCAACCATTCTTCTTGAGCGAAGCCACAAATGTCTATTGTCAAGCAAAAACTCAGTTGATTGATCTTTGGTAATGGGAAATGTATCAGAAAATCCAACAACAGAAAAATGTTTTACTTCAATTTCATAGCCGCTTGGTGCTCGTTTCTCTTCTTTAATTGTGCCGGAAATTTCCATTGAAGTTTCAATCTGCAATTTATCAGCAACTGCAAACATTTGTTCGCCAACATTATTTTTTTTAATGACACATTGAATAATATTGCTTGCATCCCGTAAGACGACAAATTTCAATTGGCTTGAACCTCTCTCTCGATAAACCCAGCCCCGAATAGCAACATCTCCACTGCCTTGCTGCATTGCATCTTGAATTGAAATAAATTGTTCTTCCATACTACCTAGAAATAATTATTGGTTTATTAAACTTACGCTTAATTAATGAGAATTTTTAAGGTATAATTAAAATGGAATGTCATCATCTAACAAAGCAAGAGTATCCTCGATGCTTTTTACAATTGGTTTATATTCTGGTTTTGGTAGTTCTTTTTTTGGAAAACGATCAATACCTTCTATTTGATCATTCGCTTTCATTAAATCAATAAGATAAGCAGTATACATTACACAAACATAACGAGTTTTATCATTTAAATATCTATTAAAGAATTCATCTTGAATTATTTTATTCGGTGAATGTCTAAATCCATCTGAATTAACATCAAACAAATAAGAAAGTAATTTTTTATATTCTTCTTTTTCAGGATTATGGTTAACTAATCGTTGATATTCTTCAATGATTAACTCAATTGCCGCTATTCTTTCGGATGTTAAATCTGACATAAGAATTAGAAATGTTTTTTAGTTTTTAAATCTATGTAATTTATAAAAAAAGTGTTCTAAATCATAATTATGTTACAGTAATAAATACTTTGTAAGTGGTATTTTTTCCCGGAGGGAAAAAATGACATATAAGATCAATTTTAAATATAAAATATTAAAACATGTTGAATTAGGAATAACGCCTATAGACACAATTTCTAAGATGAGAAAGATACCTAAACAAACGATTTATAGATGGCTTAATAAATATAAAAAATATGGAGACTTAGGATTAGAAAATAAAAAACTTGGTGCTAAAGAAAGTGAGATTAATCCTACATTTGAAAAAATAATATTAGCAAATTGGAATGAGAGAAATAAAGGAGTACATAAACATTGGCTTACCACACAAGCCAATGGATTTAATGTTTCAGAACGACAAATTCAAAAAATATATGTAAAACATGAATTAAAAATGAATAAAAGAACAAGACCTTCACAAATAAAATTTGTAAAATATGAATGGCCAAAACCTAATATGCTTTGGCATACTGATTGGACTAGTTGCCCATTTACAGGTAAACAATTAATTGCATTTATTGATGATCATTCTCGATTTATTATATATGCTGAATATTTTGATAATGCAACAACTGAAAATACGATTAAATCTTTTGAAAAAGCAATTAAAAAATATGGAAAACCTGAATGTATTTTGACTGATAATGGGACACAATTTACACCTGCTCGTTCCGAGCAAGGACCCTTTACTCGCTGGTGCGAGCAAAGAGGTATAAAACATATTTTAGGAAGAGTACATCATCCACAAACAAATGGTAAAATAGAAAGATGGTTTGGAACCTATAAATCGGAATTCAAAGAAGGAGAAGATACTCTAGATTCTTTCCTAAAATTTTATAATTATGAACGTTTACATCAGGGAATTGGGTATAGAATACCATCACAAAGATACGAAAGTAACATTAATGCGGTTTAGTATAAATTTATAAAAAAAGACAAAAGTATAACTAATTTTTAAATAATAATTTTATATACTAGTTTTCAATAGGATAGTAACATGGTGAATTATTCAATAAACGAGTAGGTGAACCTAAAATGAGGCGAAGAAAAAGCAATATCAATGAAATATTGTACGGTGATGATAAGTTAACAGGATTATTATCTGCAAAAGATGCAATAAACATTAGGAAAAAATTAAGAGAAGGATTTAAATTTAGGGTTTAATGATGGATTATTTAATCCTGCAAATATAATTCAAATACGTATGCTCTTGATCAACAACAGTTTTAGAAAAATAAATAATCTCAAATTCTTTCTCCAAAATCAATCGCAAGTCTTCAGCACGATAAAGACTGATAAACATTTCTTCTTCATATCGTTTGTCTTTTTTATATCCTTCAAAATTTCCTTCTTTCATTGCAATGCCAAATACTCCATTTTTAGTCAGTATTTTTTTTAATTTTCTCAAAATCTTCGGTAATTTTTCTTTAGGAAAATGCAGCAATGAAGTATACGCCCAAATCCCATCAAAGGAACCAGTTTGAAAATTCAATTGTTCAATATCCATCTCAAAAGCATCCAATCCCTTTTCTTTGCAAAGTGCAACCATTGCTTTTGAAAGATCAATACAAACAACAGAAAATCCTTTTTTCTGAAATATAATTGCATCCCTCCCTGCACCTGAGCCAACATCTAAAATTTTCTTTCCTTTTAAAGATGAAAGAAATAATGTAATCTCTTGCTGAATATATTTCTCGCCATATTCTTTTGTATTTTGAGAAAATTCTAGTGCATATTTGTCATAAATCATCTCTACATTTTTCTTATAATCAATATCGTCATTATTTATTGGAGGATACCCCATCGCTTGCGATGATTGGGTGAAACCTTCGATGTTCGAATCGAGGGGGTCTCCAACATTAAAAATCCCATCATGTACTGTCACATGAATACCCTGCCCCTTGGGTCGATTGGGATTTTTATTTAACTTAGCAGTATCATTATTTTTATGTTGAGAATTCATATTCAATCTCCAAAAATATTTTCTTCTTTTTGCCAGCATGATGATTCACATACTTAACAAAACTTTTCATCTCTTGATCTCGCTCATAAATTAAAATGCTGTTTTCAGCAGAAGGCACAACAAAGAACTCTTCACCTTTATGCAGCACAAAATAACCGCCAAATTCATCTTTCCAGTTGGGAGTAATATCAACTAAAACAATAATTGCTTTTTTCTGTTCTATGCTGTCATGAATTAAGCTATAATCTTTATGGCCAAATGATTTAATTTTTAAAGTACAATTTACTACTTTGATTCCTGTGATAAAGGAGATATATTTAATCCATTCTTCTGATTGAAACAATGCTAAAAAATTCATAAGCTCTTTATTTCCATCACTTTTATCGTCTATTTTCTGAACATTTCTAATCTTCTGAGCAAAGGAGTAATTATAAATATTCGGCACATATTTTCGAGTTGCATCTAAACAAAATAATTGTTTTACAACAGTTTTAATTTTGGTATTAAAAAATTGTTGAAGCTGCAGCTGTTTAATCACCTGCTTTTGATTACTATCATTCTCCTGATTATACAATTCTCTCATTTGAATTACTGTTTTTTGCTGTAAATAGTCTTTCTTGAGCCATTGATATAATTTTTCCATTTCTTTATTCACCATGCATTAAATAATCATTAAAATATAATCTTTTCAATCAAACATTTTTGCCATGAAACCAGCCCCCAATTGAAACCCTTTTCTTTTGCGAGGTTACTTCAGCAACTTGATGAAATGAATTTTTCTGTACTTTAAATAAAAATAAAGTATTGTATGAAGGGGTAAACTTTTTCACAATCTTCACCGGTAAAATCTCTTTACCTTTTTTCTTGGTCGAAAAAAATTCCAATTGTCCTCCATCTTTTGCAGTAAATCCTTTTGAAAGATTTACAACATAGGCAATTTTTCTCCCTTGCAGTTGATCATCATGGGGCAATAAATAATCAGTATCAGAATAAACAAAGCCCGATAAATCAATTCCTTGTATCCCTTTTTCAGAGCACAAATACTCAATATATCTCTTGAATTCAGTAGAAGTATAAAATGCAACAAAATCCTTAATCACTGTATTCTTAACAATTCGTAAATCAGCTGATTGTAAAAAAGAAAACAAATCGCTTTCTTTTTTCTCATAATCAATCGAGAGTAATGCATCACGTAATGCATTCGCTTTTTCTTCTCTAAAAAAATCTTGAAGAACAATATGGGGGAAAGGTTTTGCAGAACTAAATTGTCTTTTTAATAAAGATATTTTCTTTTCTTCCAAATATTGTGTGGCAATCCATTGATTAAGTCTGTCCATAATAATCAGTCTAATCTTCTTATTCTATATAAATATTTCCTCAATAGCTTTTTAAACAATTAATTGTTCCTTTTCCAAATGACTTGGTTAAAACAATCAATCACAATCAAAACTGCAATAACAAATTATGCTGCAGGAATTAATGAAGCAGAGTACAGTAGCACCGCGCTTGCAGCCCTTCTCTCTCCAATCTCAGCAGAGCTTGGCAGCGAAATAACAATTGATCTGCTTTGTAATGCTTTTTTTCTTCCATTGCCGGAATATAAAACAAAAAGCTTATCATTATTGGATTTAATAATCTATACTGAACTTGAAAAAGAATCATTGCAAAGAATAACACAAATAAAAGAAAAAAATGCGCTAACTCTTTCAGTTGAAGAATTAGAACAATTAGGATTACAATTTTTCTGTATGAGCAAAAATGATTACAAAGAAATGATAAAAAAACAAAAATTGATTCAATTAGAAGATCCCAATAATCCTGTTGAATTTTATTTTGATGCAGTAATGCCATTTCATATCGCAAGCAAACTCCATGGCACAGATATTTCAGTGCAAACAATTGCAACTAAATTAAAAGAAAGAAAAAATAATTTTGGAATGGTAGGTAATGAGTACGAATACAAACTGCAAAGAATTGCAGACAAAAGTTACATGATGCCAATCAATTCCATCGAAGCTCTTTTCAGAGAGCATTTAGAGCTTTATGGATGTTTCACAAAAAAAGCACAAAAAAATAATGAAGTCCAATCAGTTATGTCAGCAAGAAACACAATCACTCCTCCGCAAAAAACAGCAACACTTGTTCTTGATTATCATCCATTGCAAATTGTATTCACAAGTGATAATCAACTGGTAATCTTAGCCTCCAAACAAAGTCCAATAGAATTAGCAGAACAGCAAAATTATATTCCAAGAATTTTGCAAATAATAAATCCAGAAACAGGAGAAATAATTGCAAGAGCAGAAACAAATGATTCTATTGGGATGAGTCTTTTCTCTTTCAAAGGTTTTTTCACAGGATTTGATTACAAAGACACACTCACCATCGGTCTTGATGATACAATTTATATCGATGGTGGCAGAAATAGATTTACAAAAAATGCAGAGCAAATAATCTCCATAAGAGATTCTTTTGCAAAAGCATTAGCAAAGCTTGCAAAAAGTCATTATTTTGTTAACGATTCTTACACGATGATAGCAGTGCACGAAACAAAAGATGACTTCCTTTACCTTGCAAATCGATCGTATTTAGGAAAAAATGATGCAACACTTTTTATGGTCTCGAAGACAAATCAAGATATTTCTTCTTTAAACTTTTCGCCAAACTCAGGTATGTGTATTACAGGTAGTGAAGAAAAACCAAGAATTACACTAAATAATACCTCTTTATTCTTGAGAAAAGAAGGTCAATTATTTGAATATAATCTTAATCTTTTTAATGCTCAAACTCCAATTGCATCTGATCAAGTAGTCATTCCCTACAAAAGAGGAGATTTTATGCCATCGTATCATTGTTTTGACACATCAGGAAAAATCTGGGCATTAACGATGGAAAATGGTGAGATTCACCCAAGCATAAAAACATTTGAAAGAAAAGATGGCAAATGGCAATTTGCAACCTATTTCTATCCAGAAAATTGTGAGTTTTCTTATAACAGAAGTCTAGCCATCAGTAAATCAGGAATACTTGCATATAGTAATTCTGTAACCAAATCAATTGATTTGTATAGGTTGTAATCAATTTCTAAACTTTATAAGATAATCCTGTTTTATAGAACATATCAAATAGTCTCTACACTGTCTCGACAATTGACTAATCTATTCGACTTTCTTCTCAACCTTCACAATATCCAATTTCAAATGCAATTCTTTCAATTGTTTTGGCTCAATATCACTCGGTGCTTCGTCCATTAACGAAGCAGCAGCTTTATTTTTAGGAAATGCAATTACTTCTCGAATATCATGAAGTCCTTGCATTAAAGCAGAAAGCCGATCAATTCCTAAACCAAATCCTGCATGAGAGGGAGCGCCATACTTATATGCTTCAAGTAAAAATCCAAATCGTTCTTTAATTACTTTCTCGTCCATTCCAGTAACTTTGAACATTTTTTCTTGTAATTCAGGGATGGTATTTCGAACTGATCCAGAAAATAATTCATTGCCATTAACGACAAAATCATATTGATAAGAATATACTTTGCCAGGATTTGTCTCAATAAACTGCAAATCTTCTTTTCTCGGCATGGTAAATGGATTATGGCAGAAATCCCATTTATTTTCTTGGTCATTCCAATCAAACATTGGGAAGTCAGTTACAAAACAAAAGACAAATTCTTCTTTATTAATCAATCCTAAATCATTGCCTAATTTGAGTCGAACTTTTGATAGAACATCATTGACTAATTTTTCTTTATCTGCTGCAAACAAAAGTAAATCGCCAGCTTTTGCCCCAGTTTTCTCAATCAATTTTTTCTGAGCATCGGGAGGGAAAAATTTAGCAATATTACTTTCAAAACTATGTTCTTTTGTAACTTTCATCCAAGCGAGTCCTTTTGCACCTTCTTTCTGAGCAAATGAGATTAAATCATCAATTTGATTTCTGCTTAACTTTTCAGCGCATTTTTCAGCATTAAGTACTTTGACAATCCCGCCATTTTCAATCACATCTTTGAATACTTTAAATTCAGCATGCTTCACAATTTCTGTGACAGTTGCGCAATGCATGCCAAATCGAATATCTGGTTTGTCAATGCAGTATTTCTCCATTGAGTCGACAAAACGCAGTCGAGTAAAAGGTGTTTTAATCTCTTTATTGAGAACTTTCTTAAAAACATGTTTGATTAATCCTTCTGTCAATTGTAAAATATCATCAACTTCAGCAAATGACATTTCTAAATCCAATTGTGTATGTTCAGGTTGTCTATCTGCTCGTAAATCTTCATCTCGCAAACAGCGTGCTAATTGATAATATTTATCAAATCCTGCAATCATCAAAATTTGTTTATAAATCTGCGGTGATTGTGGCAATGCATAAAACTTTCCTGGATGCACTCTGCTTGGTACAACATAATCACGTGCACCTTCAGGTGTTGTTTTGATCAGCAATGGTGTTTCAACTTCAATAAATTGAAGTGCATTCAAATGTTCACGAATTGCAATAGTAACTTGGTGACGAAATTGCAGTTGTTTCTGCATCTTTGTTCGTCGCAAATCTAAATATCGATATTTCATTCGAACTTCTTCAGAAGCATCAAATCGGTCATCGATTTCTAAAGGAGGGGTAATTGCTTTATTAACATGAACGATTGTATCAACAAGAACTTCAATTGCGCCAGTCACTAATTTCTCATTCGTCATCCCCGTTGGTCTATGACGGACATGACCCTCAATAATTATGACATCTTCTCGTCGAAAACCTTCAGCAAGAGTATGCCCTTCTTTTGAATGGCTTGGATCAAAAACAATTTGCGTTAATCCATATTTATCTCGTAAGTCAATAAAAATAACGCCGCCATGATCTCGAGGTGATTGCACCCATCCAGCTAAACTTACTTTTTTCTTAACGTCTTTCTCGTTTAATTCTCCACAAGTATGTGTTCGTAACATAGAAAAAGAAGTTTTATTGTTATTATATAAAGATTGCGGAAAAAAAATTGCTAATTATCACTTCTAATTATTGCACTTCTTTTTTTGAGTGAGGTACATTTTTCATTGGAGCTAATCCATACGTTAGAATCTCCTCAACAATAGCTTCTATTTTTAACTCTTCAGAATAACAATCTTTTTGAGTTTCATGGCAGTATTTTATTAATGTATCATTCATAATTGCAATATGTAATTCACTTGGCCTCTGATTATATCTTTTTTGAGCAGAGCTAAAAAAATAGATTTCAAGAACATCATCTTTCTTGGTGTTTCCTGCAGAATAAGAGAATATTGCTTTTTCATTTTTTCCTTTCATTTTTTCTCTTCGTACAGAAAAAACAAATTCACTTTGCAATCTTGTCTGTAAATTCTCAAACAAAGGCAAAACATCATGGTCATATTTTCGATCAAGAATAGTTATATTAGCCATTGTTGGAGCAATCATCTTCATCTCATCCAACCTTCACAGCATCACATTTGCATTGATCAGCAAAATCATTGACGCTAACACTTCCTTTTGTCGTGCTATAACCAACTGCAATTACTTTCGTTGGTTTTGCATTTCGAACAAAAGTCAGTGCATCTTCAGTTTTCATTGAATCAACGCCATTAATAACTAAAAGTGCAATATCAATATTTTGTACTGCTTTCATCTCAGGAATATAATCAGAAAATCCAGAATAATAAATTCTTCTGCCGTCAATACTCCAAACATAGCCAAACCAATTGCTGTTAAATGGGTGAGAACCACTATTAACATCACTATTCAAAGTATATGCTCGTATTGTATCAACAGAAATCCCATCGATATTATAAGTAAATCCTGGATCAAGCACAATAATTTTTGTAAATTTAATATCTTTCACTTTTTCAGCACAGTCAGAAGTTCCAATAAACCAAGTATTTGTTCCTGTTATCTTCGCAATATCTGCAGGAGAACAGCTGTCAAAATGTCCATGGGTTACATAAATTTGATCTGCTTTTTTTGCAACAACATCTGGCAATTGATAAGGGTCAACATAAATAATCTTATTCAGGGTATTGATTGCAAAACCTGCTTTTCCAAGATAATCAATCGTAATATTTCCAACAGTAGTTGATGATTGCTGCTGAGAGCTGCAACTGCTTAAAATAAACAGTGAAATAAAAGCTAATAATAATGTTAGTTGGAGTAATCTTTTCTTCATATTCCATTATAATTTCATTTTCTTTTTAAATGTTTTCACAATTCAAACTCATCAATAAATCCTCGAATGAGTTGATATTTTTCAAGATAGATAAATCCTTTATCAGTAAGAGTAATATATTTTTTTCCCTTGCTATCAACGATTTCTTTGATAAATCCTTTTGCAAGCAATGTTTCAGAATGTTCGCTAAAACTGCTTGACGATAAATTAGAATAGCGCAATAATGGTGTTGGTTTTATTGAATTGCCATGCTGACTAATGATTTTCATAATATCATAGAGCACTTGCAATCGTTCTCTTTTTTTATTCATTTGACCCACTTTGAAATCTTGTAGTAAATAATGATAAAAACCACAAGTGAAATTATTTGAGAGTATAAATCAACATCAATGGAAAAAAATCTTCCTCGGTCATGATCGATTGTCAGCAAATTAAGCAGCCAAAGAATACAGACCAGAAAATACAAGACACGGATTTTGGTGATCTTTTTTCTTTCTTTTTCAATAACAAAACTGAAGATCATTGCTGCAATTAAAAAGACGAATTGTAAAGCAAGAAGAATGAAATGAGATCGAGTTAGAAAAGAGATAACAGATAAAATGATTGCAATAACATGCCCCCAAAGCAATAACTGTTTTTTTTGAAATTTGTCCCATATTGAACTGAAGATTAAATAAAATATCCCAATGGTGCTAAAATATCCAAGGAAAAGTATAAAAAATGGCGCGAACATTTCTCGTGGCAAAATAAAATCAAATGCAATTTTTGAGAGTATGACTAGGCTTAAAAAAAATCGTAGAAGATAGGATAAACCAAAAAAAAAAAAAGCTCCTCTGAAATATTTAATTCCTTCGTATTTTGTAAGCTCATAACTTTCTCGAGTTTTAAAATAAATCAAAAAGCAAAATATTACAGCGATAAGAGTAAATGCAACATCAATACTAAATTCAACTGGGTCAAAAACATGGGTAATTGGCATAAGTATCACGATATAATCTCAAATATATTAATTATAAATATAATTAATTGTATTGAATCAATTGTATTTAAAATAAACTATATAAAACAAGTGGATTTCAAGTCCACCTTCTTTATATATCTTCTTCAAGATACAAATGTAAAATGAAAGAAATAGACAAATCAACACAGAAATTGAGCAACACTAAAAATATTAAAAACTCAAGAGATATAATACTTCGTCTCGAAAATGTTTGGAAAGTGTACACGATGGGTGAAGTAGAAGTTCCAGCATTACGAGGAATTAATGTTGAAATCACAAAAGGCGATTTCATAGCAATTATTGGCGCATCAGGCTCTGGAAAATCAACCATGATGAATCTGATTGGTTGCCTTGACATTCCTTCAAAAGGCATAGTTTACTTAAAACAACAAGATATTAGTCAATTAAATGAATCCGATTTATCTTCTTTTCGAGGAAAGACAATTGGTTTTATTTTTCAGCAATATAATTTAATTCAGTCAATGACTGCATTCGAAAATGTAATGCTTCCGTTAGAATTTCTCGAGTACGATGATGAGAAAGCAACAAAAAGAGCAACAGCTATCCTGTCTCTTGTTGGTCTCAGTGATAAAATGCATCATCGCCCTTCACAACTTTCAGGAGGGCAGCAACAGCGTGTATCAATTGCACGAAGTTTAGCAGGTGATCCTGAAATAATCCTTGCTGATGAACCAACAGGCGCTCTTGATAGTGTAACAGGAAAAGAAGTATTAAACACATTGCGAAAATTATGGAAAGAGCAAGGAAAAACAATTATTATGGTTACCCACGACTTAAATCTTGCAAAAAATTACGCTCATACAATGATTGAATTAAAAGATGGTCAAGTAATGAAAATAACAACGAATGAATAAATAATGGATCATGAGGTGGAAACACAATGAAAGAAAACATAATAAAACAAATTACAATGAAAAATATAATAAAAAAAAAGAGTGCAATGATTCTGCAATTAATGATGATTTTCGCATTGCTTTCTATAGCTATGCTTTGTATTACTCCAGTCTCTGCAGAATTAACAAATGAACTTTCAATTTCAGTGAGTCTTGTGAATCAAGATCCTGATCCAGCAGCTTCAGGTGATATTGTTGAAGTACGGTTAGGTATTGCAAACACAGGTTATTCTGATGCAAATAATCTCAAGATTGAAGTTTCTTCTGAATATCCCTTTAAATTATTATCAGAAGAAAACTCTGTGCAAGAAATTGGAACACTTTTTAGCACACAAGGTCATTTTGACACGACAAATTTAAAAATAATCAAATATAAATTTATTGTAGATAGAAATGCACCTGCAGGTGATTATGATTTAAAAGTAAAATATTATTTAGATGATTCAAGTATTAAAAATGAAAAAACACTGTCAATTGCTGTAAAAAGCAAGGAAAGTGCTGAAATTATCCACATTGATAAGACAGTTCTTATTCCGGGAAAGCAAAGTAGTTTACTGTTTCGAATAAACAATGTTGGAAGTTCTCCCTTAAAAGATTTAACATTCAATTGGGAAAATGAGGGAAATATAATTCTTCCTGTTGGAAGTGATAATACTCGATATGTTAAATTCATTGACATCGGTGGAAGTGCAGAAATGGATTATCAAGTTATTGCAGATACAAATGCAGTTCCTGGTTTATATAAATTAAATCTCTATTTATCCTACGCCCAAACAGGAAATAAAACTCCTGAAAAAATTGCAACAATCGCTGGAGTCTATGTTGGTGGCGGGACTGATTTTGACGTCGCATTTTCAGATAGTGCAACAGGTCAAACTTCTTTTAGCATTGCAAACATTGGAAGCAATCCTGCAAATTCAGTTTCAATTTCAATCCCTGATCAAAAAGCATGGAGGGTAACTGGTTCAAATTCAGTGATTGTTGGAAATCTTAACAAAGGCGATTATACTGTTGCAAGTTTTAAATTGCAATCTGCATATGTTAATGCAAATGGATTAAACAAAAGCTCTCAATCTAAAAAATCAGCAGCACAACCACAAGATGCAGCGCAAAAACAAGACTTGAATTCTTCAAATGAATTAATAATGGAAATTGCTTATACTGATACGCTTGGTCAAAGAAATATTGTTGAAAAAATAATTAAATTACAACCTCAAAATGTAAACACAGACACAGCAGCAGGACTCGCTGCACAAAAAGCTCTCCAAAATCAAAGTATCTTTTCAAAATATAAATGGTACTTTATTGGATTTGTAATACTTATCATTGGTTTTGTAGTCTATAAAAAATATAAAAAGAAAAAACTAAAAAACTAACAACTAAAAAATTAAAAATGCATTCTTAAAACTGCATTTAATTATCCGTGAACTAAAATGAAACTAACAAAATGTTTAAAACATGCTTTTGATATGGTAATTCATAGCAAACTGAGGAGCTGGCTTACGATTATTGGAATAGTCATCGGAGTAGCTGCCGTAATTGCAATAGTTTCAATAGGCGATGGATTACAGCAGTCATTAAATCAACGATTAAGCGGATTAGGTGGCGATATTCTTACAGTTTCAGCAGGATTTTCTCGAGGAGGAAATATTTTTAGTGGTCGAGGTGGTGGTGGAAACACTGCTGGTGGAAACGGTGCTAGTAGTTCTTCAGCAACACAAAAAGAAATAGTATTAAACAGAGCTGATCTGCAAGCATTAAAAGGATCACCCGATGTTGCACTGATTGATACAAATATTCGCGGAAGTGTTAATGTATCATACTTGGGAAAATCAGGATCTGTTTCAGTAACAGGTGTTGATCAAAAAGTTTGGTCGCAGATTACTACTGCAAAAATAAAGGAAGGAAGATTTCTTGATTCTGCAGATCAAAATGTTGTTGTGATTGGTGGCAGGCTTGCAAGTTCTTTTTTCTCAAAACCAATTGGGATTAACAAAATGATTTTAATAGCAGGCAATGCATTTCGAGTCGTTGGTATCCTCGACGATGAAAGTAATCAAATGTATATGCCTATACAAATGGCGTATCAAGTAATAAAAGATAAACCAAATGATATCTATGACACAATTATTGTTAAAATAAAAAATGAAGATGATTTAGATAATGTAATTCCAAGGCTGCAGGATAAATTAATGATTGAACGGCACGTCACTGATAAGAATAAAGATTTTTCAATTACTTCAAATAAGCAGCAGCAGCAGGCAAGATTAGATACCTTAAATTCGATCAATCTTTTTTTAATTGCAATTGCAGCAGTTTCATTAATCGTCGGTGCAATAGGAATTGCAAATACAATGTTTACTTCTGTTCTTGAAAAAACAAAAGAAATCGGAATCATGAAAGCAATTGGCGCAAGAAATAAAGATATTTTACTGATTTTCCTTTTCAATGCAACACTAATTGGTTTAGTCGGTGGTATAATCGGCATCCTTCTGGGAGTACTTCTTTCAGCAGCAATACCTTCTCTACTAGGAGCACTTCCTCTTGGTAATTCTGGCACATTTGTCTCAACAAATTCAATAATCATGGCATTATCTGTTTCAGTTATCGTAGGAATTATTGCAGGAATCATCCCTGCAATTCAAGCTTCAAAATTGCGGCCAGTTGATGCATTACGATATGAATAAAATAATTTATTTTAATCTATTTATTAAGAAAAAAATATATAAATTAGGTAACTATTAGATCTAATAGAATGGAAACAATTACTATATCAAAGAAAGAATATGTTCAATTAAAACAATTAGAACAGTTAGATTTTGATTTAATTAAGCAATTTGCTAGCAGTTTAGATGACTTAAAAAAAGGAAGATTTAAAAGACTTGCTTAGCTATTTGTGTTGCCATTTTTCTATTTCATTAAGATAAGTTTCAGTTCCAATTACTTTAAACATAAAATCACAGTAATCTTCTCATTTATAAAGTTTATAATAAAAATTATATAATTTAAAATTTAATCTTAAAAAATTTATTAAGAACTCTCCTACTTCTGTTCAAACAACGCTAAACATCCAGGATACTTATCTTCAATTGGAATAACAAAATCAGATTCAGTTTTGTCATATAATTTTCCTGTTGATAAAATTCTATGCCAAAATGTTGGATCATTGCAAGAGTCAATTGCAGTTCTTCTTGAAGAAACATAACCACTTACAATAGAATCAATTTTCTTTCCCATCCTCTCTTCTTTTTCAAAACCATCCTCAATATCCTTTCTGGCCATTCTTTCGGCAAATTTTCTATCTCCAAGTAGTCCAACATGAATTACATGGACATCAAAGATTGCACTGACACCATAAATATCATAATCAACAGGAATCTCATCTTTTGAATATATTTTTCCTTCTCCATAGTACTTTCTAATATGACTTTGTGTTTCTTGAGAAAGACTTTCTCCACAACCAAGATCCTGAATTCGTTCACCTATCAATTTTAGAACTCTTTTTGTAGGTTCAGTTTTATATCCTAACTGTAGTAATATTTCAAAAGCATTTAATCGGGTATTCTCAGGATTAACAATTGCATCATATCGTGCTGTTTGGCCTTCTTCTGCATAATGTGATGGTGAAAATTCAACCAGTTTTCTTCCGCTGTGTAATATCACCAAATCAATATCTCGTGGATTTTTGCTATGCAAAGCAGAGCCAAATAAAATTACATTTTCAATATTATGTTTATCATATGATTCTGTTAAAATAATGCGAGCAGTATCTTTTGCAATCTCATAAAATGATTCAGGATTTGTAGTAATCCAAGACATTGTAAGTTCAAGTGCCGCAGTTACTTTTGGTAAATAATTCTTTTCAATTTTAAAATCATTGCCAGTTCTACTCAGAATTCCTTGCTGGAGCATTTGTTCAAGACTTCGTTCAATAACTCGCTCTCGAAATCCAGCTTTTGTTGCAATAGCAGCTGCCGTCATTATTCCTTGCTGTAATGCACTTAAAATTTCAATATTTTTTAATAAGACATTTGCGTGATACATCTGTAGGAGAGATAACTACCTATTTTTAAATCTAATGAAAAGTTATTGTAATTAAATTTACTTCCCTTTCATGCTCGCATCATAAAGAATATCTTCCATTTTACGAAGATTCCATTTGATTGCATCAAACTTCTTTCGGAGTTCTCCATTGCGTAAATCAAGTGAGGAAAAGAAACCAAAAATATCATCAACAATATTCCGTAATTTTGCAACCTTCTCAAATTCTTTTTTTGTTGCCAAAAGCACTGCTTGCCGTGCTAATTCTCCGGTTAAATCACATAATCCTAAAAAATATTCATCATAGCCAACGCCAAGTTCTTTATTCGTCGGAATTCGATGTTCTTTTACAAGTGCCCAAAAGCATTTTGCTTCAACATATTCTTCAAGAGATGAGAAAAAACTTCCTATCTCTGATAAATTGGTATTTTTTTTAAGAAGATTATTGCATTTTTTGATGACAACTTCTGCTTCTTTTAAATTTTTCTCGCTTTCAGCAACATCATTTCGGTGAATATTATAAATCGCCTGCTTTGAAAATTTTAAAATAGAACGTGATAAAATTATAATCTCTTCTCTTTGCAATTCAAACGCTTCAAATTCTTTTTTCAATTCCAATAAATTCTTTTTATCAAGCATAACTCTTCTAAAACATCAGAGTTATATATAGTTTGTGGAAAAAATCTTTTGTTATAGTCAAGGCACAGTATAATCTAATAATTTAATGTGCCTTGACTATCTAGCTAAAACAAAGTAATATTCGGAAATTATTTGCTTTAGCTATAGGTCTTGATACAATTAATTATTAAGATATTTTCTAACATTTGCAAGAACTGATCCATCTAATCGCTGCACTGATTCAACTGTTATTCCTGCCATTGTCGGCAAAACAACCATGTGAGGAAGTTTTGTAATGGATGAAGAATAAAACATTCCTGCAACTCTATCAAATATTACAGTACTTTTTTCAAGGAGGATATATTCTCTCAATTCTTCTTCATTGAATATTGCACCAACGCAAGTATTAATTAATAATGTTCCTTTGTTTAGTTTACGAAGATCTTCTTTTGTTACAGCTTGAGTAAATGGCGGGACATGAAAACTAATCACTTCAGAATGTTTAAGCAATTCTTGCAGAGGTAAATAAGTCACACCTTGCTCTTCAACCTTTTCTTTTCTTGTTCTGCTATAATAAAACACTTGCATGCCAAAAGCAAGCCCCATCTGTGCAACTTTCTCGCCAATTACGCCAAGTCCAACAATTCCTAAATTCTTCCCATATAACTCTCGTGTAATATTCGTAATATTATTAGGGATATTATCATGCAAACTATTGCCTTTATAATAATTGAGTATCTGCTGAAAAATAAACTCAACTGTTGCAAAATCAGTGTAATTTTTCACAGTAGAAATTTGTATCCCTCTTTCTCGTGCAGATTCTAAATCAATTTGCGCAGTGTTGGTGCCGCAGACACCAATATATTTTAGTTTTAGTGAAGCATCAATCACTTTTTTATCAATGCTTGTTTTCCAATTGATGAGGATTGCATCTGCATCTTTAACCCTCAATATTAATTCTTCTTGATTTTTTGTGGCAGTATCATAAAATAAAATTTGTTCTGCATATTTTTTTAATGCAGCTTTGCATGTTTGTGTAATTCCAACAATATCCGGTGCACATAAATATTCAAATCTTTTCATTGCTTTTCAACTTTAGATTTTATATTCACTAACAATAGTATGCAATCCATGCCCTTGGTGAAAATGTCCAATCACTCCAGCATCATTTCCATTTTTGACACCATTCCATGCATGGTTATTGCCTGCTGCAATTCGTACAGCAGCATATTGTGGTAAGATACGCTCATTTTCTCCTGTATAAACTCCTCGCACACCATTCGTAAAATAAATTGCATCAAAACCATGTTGATGTAATTGCAATGCTTGTCCATTACCAATGCGTTGCTCTTTCCATCCATCTGTCCCAACAAAACTGTGGTATAATTCTCGTGTTAATTCGTTAATTTGTATTGTTTCTTCTGTTTCTTCTTGCGCTTTTCCTTGCACCATTATATTCACCTCAAAATTCATCTCAATGATATTTTTCAAATGTATCTTGATCTCATACATATTATACTTATCATGGAGTAGTACTATTAATATAACAATTATAATATTAGCTATATAAAATAATTCTACTACTTTTTTTTACAAATAGAAATATTTATATAATAAATTACAATAAATGCTATAAATGATTAAACTAAGTCCAATTACAGCAGAGGTAAAAGTAAAAACAGTTGATAAGATCGATCACAAACTGCTTTATTATCTCCATTACAATGCAAGAACTCCTCTATCAAAACTTGCAAAGAATATTGGGATTTCAAAACAAAATCTTAATTATCGCCTAAAAAGATTAGTGAGGCTAGAAGTTATACAGAATTTCATGACGGTAATTGACATTCATCGTTTAGGATTTTTAACGTACCGAATTTATTTGCGATATAAAAACGTCAATGAGAAAAAAGAACAAGAGATTATAAACTATTTAAAAAATCATAAAAATGTATTATGGTTAGTGAGTATAATTGGTTCATGGGACTTAGAAATTGTTTTTGTAGCCAGAAACTATATTCATTTTAATAATATTTTTAAAAAAATAAAAGAAGACTTTGGTGCTCATTTTTCGAAATATAATATTTCGTATACTATTGTTAACTACCATTTTAAAAGAGATTATCTTATTAATCAAAGAAGAGAAGGATTTAGTCAAAAGTATTATGGCTTTGAACCAAAGCAAGAATATATTGATAAATTAGACGTGAGAATACTTTTGCAGCTCTCAGAGAATTGCAGGCAAAGTAATCAAGAAATTGGGCAGAAATTATCAGTTACATACCATACAATAAAAAATAGAATCATGGTAATGGAAAAAAAACAAATCATTCAAACGCATAGAATTACTATTAATCTCAATAAATTAAATTATCATTATTATAAAGCATTGATCAGATTAAATAATCCTACAAAAGAAGAAGAAAAAAAGATCTATACTTTCTGCTCGCAATATAATTTTGTAACCTATCTTGTTGAAATCATCGGTGAATGGCAGTTTGAAGTTGAATGTGAAGTAGAAAATCAAAATCAATTCATCGATTTTTTAAGAAAATTACGAAATCATTTCCCAGAGCTAATACTTGATTATGATATGATACAGATCACAAAAGAGCATAAATTAAATTATTTTCCAACTGCAGAAGAAACATTGAAACAAATGGGTTAGTTTTTTTCAATATTATTCACAATAATATAAACAACATTAAACATCAACAATCTCATTATTCTCATTAACAGTAATCAATTTAAACCCGCACCCATTATGAATAATTGCAGAAACAATTGCCATATGCTCTTTGCCGCCGCCAGAAACAAAATTAAGCGCAACTTCAAAATCAGTGATTTTTCCTTTCAATGCTTCCGTTAATTGCGCTGTTAAAACAAGCAAAGGAATTTCAGGATCAAGAACAATCATCTCAACTGTTTTTTTTGATTTAAAATTCTCTTTCCCAAACGGATAGGTGATTACAATAATTTTTTCCCATGTAAATGCGTCAATAATCTTATTGACTTCATTCCAAGTACCTTTTCCGACAGATACATTGACAATTAACGTTGGCATAGAAAAAAGAATTTATCTTGCTTTATAAATTATTTTATTATTTTTAAATCTTCTTCAAAGTCATCAATATCATAAGTAAGGTAACATTGTATTTCTTTATCTCCATATCCTACACATAATATTTTCTGAATGAACGAAGTGAATTCGAAAATATTAATAAATTAAAAACATTTTTAAATCCATTCTCCCTAAAAGAGCTATGGAAAAAAAGATTGGTATTGGAAAAATAAAAAAGTCGGAAACACATAACAAAGGCGGAAAATATATTAGAGATATCGTCTTTGGCGCTAACGACGGGTTAGTTTCAATTCTTGCGTTAGTTGCAGGTGTCGCAGGAGGAGTTTCCAATAACAAGATTATTCTTCTTGCAGGTATTGCAGGCACATTAGCAGGAGCTATCTCCATGGGAATTGGTTCCTACATCTCTAATAAATCACAAATCGATTTTTTTAAAAGTGAAATTGAAATTGAACGAAAAGAATTAGAAGAAGAGCCAGAGCGAGAATTAGAAGAACTTCGTGAAATCTACAAAAAGAAAGGTTTCAAAGGCAAAGAATTGGAAAAAATCATTAAAGTAATTAGTTCAAATAAAGAGGTCATGCTCGACGTGATGATTAAAGAGGAACTTGGACTCGATACTGATTTCAACAATCCGCTGAAAGCAGGAGTTCTATCAGGCATTTATTTTATTTTTGGCTCATTACCGCCAATACTCCCATTTTTATTTAATCTCAAGCATCCTCTATTAATCGCAATAATCGCAAGTTTAACAGGATTATTTATTTTAGGAGCATTAAAAACATTAGTCACAAGAAAAAATCTATTTTTATTAGGTTTAGAATCAGTAGTGATTGGCGGCCTAGCGATGTTATTAACATATTACGTTGGAACTTTGTTTGGTGTTAGTGGGATATAATATCCATTAACAATTATTTTCTTTGACATTTTTTTCAGTATTATTCAATTCTCGTAATAACCTTTTTAAATTAACCACAATTCTAAAGAATAAAACAAACAGGAGTGTGATTCTTATGGATACAACACAAAATTACGAAGTAAAAGATATGCAACTTGCAGCGCAAGGAAAATTAAATATTGAGCTCGCAGAAAATAATATGCAGGCATTAATCCACATTAAAAAACGATTCGAAAAAGAATTGCCATTCAAAAACATCACCATTGGTTTAGCGTTACACGTTACAAAAGAAACAGCAGTTCTCGTCAGAACATTAAAAGCAGGTGGCGCAACAGTTGCAATCACTGGTTGCAACCCATTATCAACACAAGACGATGTTGCTGCAGCATTAGCAGCTGAAGGCATTAAAGTCTGGGCTTACAAAGGCGAAACAAAAGAAGATTATTATCGCTATCTTACCTCAATAATCGCGCAGCACCCGCATATAACCATCGACGATGGCTGCGACTTAGTCTCTGAAATTCATACAAAGCACAAAGAATTAATCCCTCATTTAATTGGCGGTTGTGAAGAGACTACAACAGGAATTATCCGACTAAAAGCAATGCAAAAAGACAACGCATTGCATTACCCGATCATCGGAGTCAACGATAATAAAACAAAGCATTTGCTTGACAATATTATTGGTACAGGCCAATCAACGCTCGATGGAATTTTGAGAGCAACAAACACATTAATTGCTGGAAAAAACTTTGTCGTCGCAGGTTATGGCAGTTGCGGCAAAGGTTTAGCTTCACGCGCTCGAGGATTAGGTGCAAATGTAATTGTCACCGAAGTTGATAATTTTGCAGCATTGCAAGCAGTCTATGATGGATTTCGAGTAATGCCAATGATGGAAGCTGCAAAAATCGGCGACATTTTTGTAACAGTGACAGGAAATAAAAACGTTGTTGATTTCCACCACATGACAGAAATGAAATCAGGCGTTATTCTCGCAAACTCAGGTCATTTTGATGCAGAAATAAATTTAGCAGAATTAAAAAAACATTCACAGATGCGAAAAATGCGTCCCTACATGGATGAATACGTTTTAAACAACAAAAAATTATTCATTTTAGCAGAAGCAAGATTAGTCAATCTCGGAAGTGCAGAAGGCCATCCAAGCGAAGTTATGGCAACTTCATTTTGCGGCCAAGCATTAGCCTGCGAATATCTTGTAAAAAACAAAGGTAAGATGAACAACGAAGTAATCACATTGCCCCCAGAAATAGACGACACAATTGCCCACCTCCAACTGCAAGCATTAAGCATAAAGCTCGACACATTAACAGAAGAGCAAAAGAAATATTTAGCTTCCTGGCAAGAAGGGACGTAATTTTATCATTTTTATTTATTATTAATTGTGGACAATTGTTTGAGTATAATTCACAATTATTATAGATAAATATTGACTAATCTTTATAAATGATTCACTTCTCCTTATTTATATGTACGTTTCATCACAAATCAATCCATTGCAAACAATCCAGGCAGTCGATCCAAGTCTGACTTATATCAATGAATTCAAAGCAGGTACTCTTGTCTATTTAGTCCAAAGAAATAGTTCACTCTACATTTTAAAAATGGCACCCTTATATGAAGAATGGGGTCTAGGTTACACAGAAATGCTCAAGTCTTTTTTACAAAGAGAATATGAAGTATTGCAAAGGATCAAAGGGGTAGAGAATGTTTCACAATTAGAACAAGTGTATGAAACTCCTAATGGAACAATTGCATTATTAAAAAAATATATTGAAGGAACTGAATTAAAGGAAGGCATCTATCTTTCAACCAAATCTCAATTAAGACGTACTGTTTCTATAATGCATGAGCGAGGTATATCTGGATTAGATCTAACGAGGGGAAGAGATTCAGGTTCTTATAAGAACATAATTAGTTCAGCAGATGGTAACAAAGCATCATTAATAGATTTCGATCATTGTAAATTAAAAGAAAAAGATAAAGATTACGAAGAAAAAAAAGGAAGAGATATCTCTGATTTGAGTTTGTTGTAAAAAACAGCTCTATAAAAAACAAAAACATTTTTATATTAAATAATACTAATTGATATCATTAGCTATTAAAGTAGGTTTATTGATGGATATGTCAAGAATCACTGGTCAATAGACCAGTGGCATGAACGAAGTTCATTACGACTATCTTGGCTAAGTGGTTCTTGACACTTACGAATTCCACCACCAATCAATAGATTAGTGGAATTCGTCTTGTTTCAAAATATGATCTCATAATTAAAAGACATGTATTTGAACAAGCAATGAAGAGAAATATCAACCCAGATTTAATTGAAAATACAATTCAAAATGGAAGAATAGAATCTTTTGGAAAAAATTATGTAAAATTTATTAACAAAGGTTCAAAAAGAACAATTATTTGTATAGGAGAAATTTGCGGTTCACAATTGAAAATAATAACTATCGAAGAGGGGAATTAAACATGAGAAATTGTCCTGAATGTAAAACACAAATGCTTGAATTAAAAGCAAAAACACCGGAAAATGTTGAATATTCCTATTATAAATGTGATAAATGTGGTGAAGAAATTGTGAACATGAACCAATTACACCAAGTTGCTGAAAAATATAGAAACTTAAAAAAATATAATGTTAAATTAACCTATTGGGGTAAAAGTTTAGGAATGCGTCTTCCAAAGGAAATAGTTAAGCAGTATAAATTAACAGATCAAAAAGAGATAGCATTAATACCTGAGAAAAAAGGAATCAGAATTATACCTTCATAATTTAAATCTAAAAACAAAGAAAAAAATAAAAATTAATATTCTACTAAAATCTAGCAAGTCTTCAAACAACTATCTTTCATTTCTCCCGAGAGATAATTGCAAGCTGCACAATTACTACCACCAGTTGTTGTGCTCACTGCTGTGCTTTCGGCAGGAATCACAAATGCACTTGCATCAACGTTTGTTGAATACGAACTTGCAGTCATTTCAGAGGTTACATCTTTGCTTTCATAATAAATATACAACGGAACATGTTCAGAAGAAAAGCATTCAGTGATTGCAACTGATTTTCCATTCTGTTTAATCAAATAACAATCTGTTGTAACGCCAGCAACAACTTTTGTTCCTGCTGCTGTTATTGTATAATCTGTTGAACCTGCTTTGATATCATTCTCGGTATTTTTCGTATCATCTTTCTGCGGTGTTGTTGTATAACATTTCCATGCATCATTATTTTTAGTGCAAGCAGTTAAAACATCATCAATAAAATAACTTCGAGTATCATATCCTTGTGCTGTGACATCCATTCTTATTTTTTTTTCACTCGCAACATACTGCGTTAATTCAGAAGCAACAGTATTCCCCATTGCTTTTGATTGCAGATTATAAACAACTTTCCAAGAGAGAGCTGCTTTTTTATTCAAGAGAGTTTTGAATGCTTCTGTTGCATCACTTTTTGTATCAACAGCGGCATCTTTCACCGCAGCAGTATCAGTATTTGCTGTAGCTTCAGTCTTTGCTGAAACTGCAACTTTTGCATCAACTTTCGTATCGACATCAACGCCTGTTTTAACGTTAGCATCAACTTTAACATCTGCTTGACTATCCGCTGCAATCTTTGTATCAGTTTTCACATCAGCACTCTTTTGCTGTTCAGCAGTTTTATCAGAATTACTCTGTGATTGACCACTTGGGGCACAACTAACAATTGCAATCATTACTACTACTAATAATACCATCATTATTTTTTTCATAAAAACACCTCACACTATTATTAATTATTATTATAATTATGAACAATAGTCACCTTCTTTTATAAAGCTTAATGTTTTTACGAATTAATTTTATAAATAAAGCAATGTTCTATTCTCTTATTATACTAATCATGCCAAACCAATAGCTTTAAAAATTAAAACAATCTCTTAATTATACGAGGAATCAAAAATGCAATGTGACTTATGTGGAAAAGAAGAATATCTTGTAAAAACAATGATCGAAGGCACAGAGTTAAAAGTATGTAAGGCTTGTTCTCGATTCGGAAGAGTGATACGAGCACCGCAAGTTCCACATCATTTAATACAAAAGCCAATACAAAAGCAAGTCCAACAAGTTCCAACTGTTGAAGTTATGGAACTAGTCAAAGATGATTATGCAGAGTTAATTAAGAAAAAACGTGAGCAGCTTCATTTAACGCAAGAAGAATTTGCAAAAAAGTTAAATGAAAAAGAATCATTTTTGCAGGGTATTGAATCAGGAAAACATTTTCCTTCAATTGAGCTTGCAAAAAAGCTTGAAAAAGTTCTGAATATAGTTTTAATTGAAGAACACCGGGAACTGCATGAAAAAACAAACTTAAAAGAAAAAAGCAATGTTTTAACATTTGGCGATATTATCAAAATCAAAAAATAATAATCTTTCTCACTCCTTTTTTCTTCTTAACTCTTTTTTATTACAATTATTATCCGCAAGAAATGAGTCTCATAAATACTCATATAATTTCTTGAACAAAGTTCAGAAATTATAATTTACCTTTCTTTCTTCGCTGTTCAACAACAACAATACCAATGAGTCCAAATAACATAATCCAAAGTATATCCATATAAAATTTAAAATACATCCTATCTCCACTTTGATTAATCGCATGGACTGTACTTACTGTTGCACTTGCCGTTTGAGCAACTTTCTCTCCAGAGGCAACAACAAATCCAGTCATAAGATGCATTGACTGTAAAAATGCAAAGAACCCAACAATTAAGAGTACTACGATAAATACTGCTTCTGTTGTTTCTTTATGATATTTACCATAGCAATTATGGTGTTCAATGAATTTCTCTTTTAAACTTCTTTTCTTTTGCATTTTTATTTTCCTGTTAAGGGAGGTATATAAACTTTTCTTCTAGTAGTCGTTGTAGAAAACAAGAACATAGAGAACTTTGTAAAGCTCTCTATGTCGTACTCTTTTTAAAATGATGCCAATATTAGTATAATTAACTTCTTAACAGTGGTAAAAAATGAGAACCTTTATATATCAATAATTCTTTCATTAAAGAATGATCATAATGAACGACAACACATTTATCGGAAGCCTAAAACAACAATCACATGTTGCACAGTTTTTACTTTTTGCATATTCTATTGCTGCATTTACTCCACCAAATGCAAGAGTATTGGGTATTGGTGTAGGATTTAACAGTATTGCAGAATTTTGTTATAATGCTGAGATTTATCTGCAAAAATATCATTTGGCACAAGAATTCACAGGCATAGATATCGATGACAGGCATCTTTCAATTATTCGAGAAGGTTTGGCACAAAATGAAATTCCTGTTGAACAGTATAGATTTATTCATGCAGATGCTCAAAGATTAGAAACTATAACTACAGGACAATTTGGATTAACAATTGTAAGGCATCCGCAAGTAGAAGAAAATCATTCTGATGCAAAACATCATGAATTATATGATGTATGGATGAACATTTTTGAAAAAGCAAAACAAAAAGTAAGCAATAATGGATTACTTATTGCAACACACTTTCGACAGCAAGGTTTTCTTTATACAAAAGAAATACTCCAAGAACAAGGATATGATCTTAAATTTTCAGGAGAAAATCCTTTCAAGGGAAGTTATTTTAGATCAGAAAACAATGAACCTTGCCATTTCGACAAATATCTAATTGTTGCAAGAAAATAATCTTTCTTTGAATACTTTTTTAAAGAATCTATTCTTCCCATCATTAGGTGATTCTATGTACACAGCACGAAGACAAAAAAATCTCAAAGTAATTGGAAATAATGAGAACTTTCTTAAAAAAGCAGGAAAAGGCACAATTCCAATTCCAGAGCAATATCAAAATCAATTACCAAACCATGGTATTAGGATAGCTCTTCGATATGCAACTGGTTGGTACCAAGGCATGATGCAACCGATGGTTTCATTATATCTTTTTGACAGAAAAACAGGAGAAAGATCTCTTCTTGAAACGTTAGTATTAACGCCAACTCTATCAGGTCGCGATAGTCAAGTAGAGCCGTTATTAAAAACTAATTATACACATAATTATGAAGTCAGTGATATAAAACGAGATATATCTTACCAAATTAACAATATTTTGCAAGATTATTTAGCAAAACAAAATATGAGTAGATAATTTTATATAGCAATACTCTCAGAAATGGTTTATGCATAAAAAACTATTATCCATTATAATTATTTCTTTTGTTTTACTTATCCCTTTTATCTCAGCAACAACAATCTTAAAAGGCATTGTTATTGACAAAGATAATGCATTAGTCGCAAATGCAAACTTGCAATTTGATTGCTCTCCTGCAATTGCAAATCCTCCTCTAAAAACAGATGACTTTGGTTCTTTTCGAATTGAAACAATTGCAGCACAATGTGAGATCTCAGCAAAAGAAAGTGGCTTTGTTGGTTCAACAATAATTGCTGTTGAAGAAAACAAAATCAATAAAGCAATAATTACTCTCAATACACCAATTAGAAAGAATAATTCAACAGCTGCAGTAGTCATTTCTATTGTAATTCTATTTGCAGTGCTATTTTTTCTTTTTTGGCTTTTAAAAAAAACAAAGGACAAAAATAAAACTAATAATAATCAACAACAAGAAAAAATTCATGACAAAAAAATAATTGAATTTCACAAACCAAAAGAAGAAAAGCAAACAATTGCCTCGAGCCGTTTGCAAACAATTGCTCAAACAGTAACAAGGAACGAAAAAATAATAATCGACTATCTTTTGCAAAACAATAACAAAGCAGTGCAATCATCACTCCGCCATGCAACAGGTATCACAAGAACAACATTAACAAGAACCTTGCAATCATTAGAACAAAAGAAAGTGTTAACAATAGAAAAGCACGGCAAAGCAGTTAAAATTAACTTTACGCCATGGATACTGGAGAAAGAGTAAATTGGGCACTAAATAAAGCTTATTATAAAAAAAGAGCAATAAATAACCTTTCTAAAAAACAATTACCCACAACACAATTATATATCTGCTGCATCATTAGTACAGTAAGGATAAATAATAATTCGGAGGAATGAACAATGAAAAAAATACAATTCGAAAAATACATTACAATGCTTGCATTGCTAATGGTAGTATCAGCTTTTTCAGTTGCTGCAAATGTTGATCTTGCATTGCAAGATTTAAAAGCAACACAGCAGCCAGAAGCATATTCAGCAGTGCATTTGCAATTCACTGTAAAAAATACCGGTGATGAACCTGTAATTACGCGATTACAAGTGCAGCCATTTACACCAGACAATCCTGAAGGATTAGGTATTTATGATTTATTATATTTAGGTGGAACTGGAAAATTGATGGATCAAGTTACAGTTTACAAACAAGATGGCACAACAAGAATTGAAACAGTAAAAGAACGGCAAGTGTTAGGAAAACAAGTGATGACAAATGGACAAGATTTTAAATTCAGTCAATTTGTCGATACGATTCAATTATTTCCAGAAGAATATGTAATCCTAAATCAAGAAGTGCATTTTCGAGATGCAAAAGCAGTTACTGCTGGTACTCATGAAGTTGGATTACGTTTTGTAGGCTACCAATTAAAACCAAATCTTGGAATCTACAAAGAATACAGGATTGGAGAAAACCCAGAATCAAATGCAGAGAACAATGAAGCATTGGTTACAATAACAGTAAACAAACGAGCTCCTCTTGTAGAATCAGCAGGCTACCAATTGGAAGGCTACGGCAAGCTCAAAGATCATGAATATTACATGCATGATTACTGGGAATATCATGAAGCTGGAAAATTATGTACAACTGTTGAACAAAAAGAAATTTGTTTGCTTGATAAATCCGACGGAATTAATTTCCAATTTACCGTCAATGGCCAGCAAGCAAAATTAGATTGGGCAGGTAAATTATTGCAAAGTGCAGCAGACATTGATTTGCTAAGTGCAACAGTCAAATGGATGCTCCAAAATCACACCGTAATAATTGATGGCGTAGCAATAAAAGTTGCAGCAGACCCTGGAATGTTGTTTACAGTAGTGCAATAATTTTTTTTTTTATTTTAATTTGAATAAAGCAATCAGTATCATTTTTTATACAATTGTATAATTAAAAATACAACTAGATTTCTAACTTCTCCTACTCCCCCAAACACGCTTTCACAAATCCAAAGAACAATGGTTGCGGCTTAAACACTCTCGACGTAAATTCAGGATGATATTGCACGCCGCAGAAAAATGATTTTCCTTTCAATTCAAATATTTGCATGATATCATATTGCGGCGCTTTGCCGGAAAACACAACGCCAGCTTTTTCAAATTGCTCGATATATTCAGGATTGCATTCAAATCGATGTCGGAATCTCTCTCGAATCATTGTCTTTTTGCCATACAATTCAAATGCCATAGTACCTTCTTTAATTGCAACATCTCTTCCACCAAGTCGCATATTCCCACCTAAACCTTCAATCTTTTTTTGTTCAGGAAGAATATCGATAACAGGGTGCTTTGTCTGTGGATCAACTTCAGTAGTGTTCGCATCTTTCAATCCAAGCACATTTCTTGCAATTTCAATTAATGCCATTTGAAATCCATAACATAATCCAAAATAAGGCAAGTTATTTTCTCGTGCATATTTAACGCAAGCAATCTTCCCTTCTACTCCTCGCTTTCCAAATCCGCCAGGAACGATTATTCCTGCGAGTCCAGCAAATGCTTTTTCAACAGAAATTTTTCCGTCTTCAATATCAGATGTTTCAATCCAAGTAATATTTATTTTGCAATTATTTGCAACTCCTGCATGTTCTAATGCTTTTAAAATAGAGGCATACGAATCACGAATATTCGTATATTTCCCTGTAATACCAATAGTAATTTCATGTTTTGGTTTCTCAATCACTGCAACATACTGCTGCAATTGTGCAATCATTTTTTTTTCTTTTTCAGATTCTATTTTTTTTTCAATATGCAACAATGAACAAACTTGTTCATCTATTTTTGTTTCTTTTAATGACAATGGTACCTTGTAAATTGAATCTTCATCATGCAGTCCAACTACTCTACTGACAGGAACATTTGAATAAATGCTAATCTTTTCTTTAATTTTTTCAGTAATTGGGTGGTATGATCTGCAGGCAATAATATCAGGCATAACACCAGCTGACATTAATGTTCGTAAACCAAGTTGTGCAGCTTTGCTTTTTTGTTCTCCTAAAAAGTGCGGTTCTAAAATATACGTTAATGCAACAAAGCAAACATTTTCTTTTCCTTCTTCATATGCTAACTCTCGCATTGCTTCGATATAATACATGCTTTCAATATCGCCAGCTGTTCCGCCGATTTCAACAACAACAACATCAGCTTGTTGTTTCAAAGCAAGATCACGAAGCTTTTTTTTAATTTCGCCAGTAACATGGGGAATGAATTGAACATCTCGTCCTAAATAAGTTCCTTTTCTTTCTTGTTCAAGTACTTTTGTTAAAATTTGCCCATTGGTTGTAAAATTCTCTTTATTCAAGTCAATATCAAGAATTCTTTCATAAGTTCCAAGATCCATATCTGTTTCCATTCCATCATCAAGAACAAATACTTCTCCATGGCGAAATGGGTTTAAAGTGCCAGAATCAATATTCAAATAACCTTCTAATTTAATTGGTGCAATTTTTAATCCTTTATTTTGCAAAAGAAATGAAAGTGATGATGCAAATATCCCTTTGCCAAGTCCACTCATGACCGTCCCAAAAACAATAACATATTTTGTCACGCCTTTTTTATATCCTTTAGGCATTGGCGTATAGAACTCATGCTCATCAGAAACAGTTGCAATCGTATCCAGCATTTCTTGTCCTACTTTTTTTGTTTGCATTATTGAAGAGAATATTGGTAATTTTTAAAGTTTGTTATTTAACGGCTGCGTAGAAATCCTGCAGTGCAGATACCATCCTCAGGTCAAAATTCAATAGTTTTTCTGAAGCTAGAGCGTTATTAGGGGATGGTCACTACGGGAAAATAGCTCCTTCAGAAAAAATCATCGAGAATTTTGAAGATGTTTACCAAACGAAGTGAAGGTAAGCTTAATAATTTCGATGCAGTCGGAATTATTATTGGTATCTGCATAAAATAGGGGATTTCTACGTAGCCTATTGAACATCCTTTCCAATTGCTTCAAAAATATTCTTAAAACCATCTCTTTGTAATAATCGTACTAAACCTTGATTAATGCTGGAAATAACTTGCGGTCCTTCATAAATCATTCCTGTAATTAATTGAAGTAATGATGCACCATTGCAAATATATTGATAGGCATCTTCTGCTGAAAAAATCCCTCCGCAGCCAATAATAATTAATTTTCCTTTTGTTTTGGTATAAATATATTTTACTTGTTCAAGTGCAAATTTCTGTACAGGTTTTCCGCTAATGCCACCCTTCTGCCAAATTACTTCTTCATCACGAGTAAGTGTTGCATTCTTTTTTTGTTTTATAAGATTAGAGCAAATAATCCCAGTGATTGAAAACTCCAAGCATAAACTAATTATCTCATCAAGTTCTCTCTTGCTTAATTCAGGTGATATTTTAAGAAATACTGGCTTGCAAAATAATTTCTCTTGTTCTATTGCAATAAATAATTTTCTCAATCGAGCTGCATCTTGAAAATCTTGTCCTCCAAAGGAATTTGGGCAAGAAATATTAATTGTATAATAATCTCCAATCTTTCGAAATGCACGTAATACTTGTAAATAATCTTCAATTCCAAGATCAAGTTGAGCTGTTTCTGCACAATTTGTTTTTGCTGCACTTACCCCGATAGGAAATTGAAATCCCCTCGCTTGTAATGTTTGCAATTTTTCTGCAATTTCTTCAGCACCTTTATTTTTTAACCCATACCAAACAACAAGTGATTTTGCTTTAGGAAGTCTCCACAATCGTGGTGAAGGATTGCCAGTACAAGGTTTGCCAGTAACTGAACCAATCTCTTCAAAACCAAAACCAACTTTTGGAAGTATCTCAACTAATTCTCCATCCTTATCAAATCCCGCAGCCAATCCGATTGGATTTTTAAATTCTATTCCAGCAATTTTCTGCCCAAGTATTGGATTTTGATAATAAAATAATTTTTTGATTACAAATCGAGTAAAACTATTTTTACCGAATGCATTTCCTGTTTTCATCATTCTACGATGGACTTTTTCAGGATCAGAAATAAAAAATAATGGCTTTGCAAATTGTTTATAGCAAAAAGAATTGATTTTATCTCTTGCAAGGATATATTTTTGGTTCATAACTCATTAAAAAGAGTTATGGTATAAAAATTCTTTGGGATCATATTGTTTCACTTGACAAATTCGACATTTGGCATATTTCTAAATTCTTTATCACCTGTCAAGAAATGAATACCGACTCGTTTTGCAGCAACATAACCAAGACAATCTGTATATGATAAACTAAGGGATTTATTTTTTAAACGAAATTCCGTTGCTTCTTTTATCCAAGAAGGATCAAGTGAAATACAAACAGCTTTAATAGTTTCAAAATATTCATTTATTTCTTCATCAGAATACATTTTTCGAAGATTATAATATAATTCATACAATTGAAAATAAGTAGTTATTATTTTACATTTTGAATAAACCATATAAGACGGAGAAAGTTGAAATAATTCAATGAGCGCATAGGTATCATAAAAATATGTATCTTCCAATTAATCCATTCCCCACATTTTTTTTGATTCTTGGAGAGCTTTTGCAGTATCAAACTTTTTATGTTTCACTTTTTTCGCGATATCAATAAGATCTTTAACACGAATTTCTTTTTTTATCTCAAAAAAGAGTGTATCATTTGCTTTCAAATCTTCTTTGATCACTATTTCTCGTGGTACGGTTAATCCTAGTGAATTTCCCCATGGTCTTAACTTTGATTTAATTAATTGCGGCATAAAAATCATCTCCTTGTAATAGTAGATATATTATATAATATGTCTAATTATACTAATAGTATAACTTATATAAAAATATTTCTATCACCAAGGCGTATCCTTATCCAAACAACACTTTAAACAATCCCTGAAACACCGCAGCACCGTCAAATGGCGGCAATGGAATCATGTTAAAGAAAAATAAAAACATATTAATTGATTTTGTATACTGTAAAACAATAAACCATTTCCCTTTTACTTTTATCGTTTTCAAAATCAATAATGAACCTAGCCACAAAATTAAATTCAAGAAAGGCCCGGCAAATGCAATCATCGAATCAACGCCAGGATTAATTCCTGCAGCATGAGTCACATAACCGGGAACAAAAAAGATAAATCCAAAATTCATCAATTTTAATGCAACTCCAATTGCAAGCCAAAAATAAGATGCATGAAATGTTGCATCAACACCGAGTGCAATTGCTGTAAATTTATGTGCAAGCTCGTGAAAAATAACAGCTGGTGCAGTTGCCAAACAGGCAATAAAAAAAGGGCTATCAACAAGCCGTTCTGTTTTTTTTCGAAGATTGAGTTTAATGCCATCTTCATTATATTGTGCTAAAGGATCATATTCTTTTTCAGGATTAATAACAATATTTCTTTGAAAAACATCCTTAAAAATAAATCCAACTCCAAGTACCATAATAATAATATCGATGAATTCTGCAATCGTAAGAAATGCCATATGGGGAGTAAATCATTTGTAATATTTAAAGTAGATGGAGGGAAATTGTATCAATTCATAATGGAGATTGTAAATCTCAAAATCTCATTAATTACAAATTCCTATCGGAATAATTTTAACAGAACTATTTATATATCTTCTTGCAAACCCTATTATTAAAATAACAAAAATTGTGAATTGGAGGTAGAGAATATGGTTTTAAATACAACACGAGGACATACAATTACGGCAGAATATGAATTAGCAGGACATCCTGATGTTTTCTCATCAACATTGGCTGCAAAAGTAGTCAAAGCATTAGCACTAGAAACTGCAAAATATGAATCTGATGGTGAACATAAACTTCTTGAAGCATTTAGAGCAGACATCAATGTACAAACAACAACACCGTCCTACAAACCAAAAGGGATTACACCAATTACCATTAATCTTGCTGGACAAGTAAACTTGCATAAACAAATAAATCTTGAAGAAGTTGTAAGAGATACAGCAATGCAATTATTAACTGATTTACATTATTTTGATGCAACTGCTGGTAAGAGAAAAGCTTTTTCAAGTGAAAAAGTAAAAATAAACGTAGCTGGTATTGGCAAGCAATCGCCGCTTTTAACAAGAGCAACAGCACAAGATCTTTTTGCAGATTCCTGCACAGTAAAAGGGCATTATATTACAGGTGCTCAAGCGATTAATGGAACGTATGCACCATTAATTATTGCACAAAGAACAGGAAAAGCATTATTTGACCTCGTAAAAGGATCTGCATTTAATGGATCAAATGGTGATGGTAATGATGGAGCTATGAACGATGCAACTGATACAAAACGATATCCACTTCATGCAGATGGAAAAGTGCATATAACGGCGAAAAACACTATCGAAGGTTACGCAATTGAAGAAATAAAAGTATCAGTGTCTCATGATGGCGAATTAACTCCATTAACAAGATCAGAAATAATCAGCGAAATTAATAGACGAGTGCAAGAAACAAGAGTAAGAAGCACAACGTTACCGAAAGATTATTTTTCTCTCAATAGCGATGCTGGGTTTAATGTTTATTTCGTGCAAGCAGATGCAGGAGTGAGCAAAGTAAAAGATGCAATTCTCATTACCGGCGGTCTTGATACGATTGGTACAGATGCTGTTTGGGGAAAATGCATGTACAAAGCAAGCAGTATTCTATTGCCTTATGCATTTGCACTTTCACGTGCAATCGCAACGCACTTTAATGCAAATTATGTAAGTGTGACTGCACGTTCAAGACATAATAATCCTCATGCAGTTTTGCAATTAGGGGAAATAGATTCAAAATATGAATCAAAAAGAGAAGCAATTAACAACACTTTGGCGCAATTGCCAACAACCATCCCTGATATACGATATCTCACGGGATTAAAAGTAACCCCTGAATCTTATACACGGTGGAATGATCCACTCCATTTTCATACACTTAACAAACCTTGGAAAGCTCCAAATAATGAATTAGATGCTCGATTTAAACGAGTATATACAAGTGGAACTGTGGGAAATGCATTTGGTAGAAATATGGGTATATAATCCAAATTAAATTGTTTATTATTATTATTATTATTATTATTATTATTGTTATTTATTTTTCAATCATTTTATATTTTATTTTTTGTTTCTTCTTAACATTTTATTAAACTTCATTATAGTCACAAAAAATCGTTAATTATATAAACACCCTTGACAGAAATAAACTCAAAAAGGGGTTTATCATGAAAAAAGGATTATTTCATAAAAAATCAATCTATTTTATACTGCTCATCGTTTTATTTCTTATTATTCTTTTTTCTACTGTTATGATTTTTCAAACAAAAGAGTACATTGGCAAAGCCTATGCAGAATATTTTCAAAAAAATCAAATAACAGAACAGCAACAAGTTGATTTAGCAGGAGAAGCATATCGAGGTTCTTCAGGTAGGCAATCTTCATCAGAAAGAGAATCACAACAAAAACAAAATTCACGAAAGCCAGCTTCAAAACCAGGTGCTTCAAATCCAAACAATTTAGTCAATGGTTACACGCAAGATGAAATTGCAAACTGTATTGCGCAGCAATCATGCACTGATAAAATGGACAATGGCAAAAATGAATTTTTACAAGGTACACTTTTATATTATAATCCAAAATTAAAAGATTGTGTAACTGCAACTGATTCCTGCAAGACAAAAAACATTCTTATTGAATATTCTTGTGATAATTATGCTGCATCAAAGCAAAAAGGATCGCTCAATCTTTTTGATCCGATCACTTGTCAATATGGCTGCAATGCAAAAGAATCTCGTTGCTATACAAAAACAGAAGCTGATATTGGAAATTGTTTTGATGGTATTAAAAATCAAAATGAAGAGCAAATAGATTGTGGTGGTGTCTGTCAAAAATGTCCAAGTTGCAATGATTTTAAGCTTGATCAAAATGAACTATTTGTCGATTGCGGTGGCTCTTGTCCTGCATGTAATATTGAAAAGACAAATCATTGCACTAATAAAATACAAGATGCAGATGAATTAGGTATTGATTGCGGCGGATTAAACTGCGGTCCTTGCAAAGAAGATATCAATCAAATTTATCCAAATCAATGTAAAAATAATATCAAGGATGCAAACGAAGAACAAATTGATTGCGGCGGCCCTTGCCCTCCTTGTGGTTACAATCCGCCAGCAAAAACAATTTATCCTGATCATTGCAAAAATAACCTTTTTGACAAAGGCACAGAAGAAGATATTGATTGTGGCAAAGAATGCCCAGCATGTATAATACAACCCCAAGCAACTTGTTTTGATGGCATTAAAAATCAAGATGAAGAAAAAGTAGATTGCGGTGGAAAAAATTGTCCAATCTGTTCTATAGTCGATAAAGATTGTATTGATAGCGACGCAGATACAGCAAGTACTGATGCTGACGTGCAGCAGGGTAAAAGCATTTATGTTCCAGGTCACTTAACATTAAAAACAAAAACAGATCCTGTCTATGATTCTTGTGATGCTGACATCTTAAAAGAAAAATATTGCGATGCTACAGGTGAAGCGACAAAAATAATCAAATGTAGTAATGGCTGCAAGCAAACAGCACAAGGTGGTTATTGTCAAAAATTATATTGTGATGATCAAGATGTAAATGCTGATTCATTAACAGTAACTGTCCTAGGAGTAGAAGTGTATTCGTATGACTACAAATATTCAATTCCATCTTCAGCAGTGCAAACAAATCAAGATGGTGCAATTACTGACGAGAAAAAAGATGTTTGTTTAAATTCTGATTCAGTAAACGAAGCATATTGCAATGGTAACAAACCAGATTATGAAATCTTTACTTGTCCAAAAGAATCCTATGGTCATAAAATATTTGATGGTTGTGCAAATGGTGTTTGCTGTTCAAACAAGGATAAATGTGCCGATAGTGATGAAAATGAAACCAATAAAGGAATAAATCTTTTTGAAAAAGGCGTAGCACAAAAACCACAAATCTGCCTTTCTCCAAATCCAACAATTACAAAAATAGATAGTTGCGGCACAAGTTATTGCACGGCAAAAGGCGATTCAATTGCAGTCCTCGGAGAAAATGGCTACAATTGTCCTACAGGAACAGAAAGAAAGATTGAAAATATTGGTGCACAATACGGTGATCTTATTCAAGAGTATTCTTGTTCCAGTACGAACATACAATCAGCATGGTACAGTTGCCCAGAAGGACAAGCATGTCTGAGTGGAGCATGCCAAGATTTAATTTGTCTTGACACTGATGTAAAAGAGCAAAAGCCAGAATTAATTGCCGGTTCAACAACAGGCATTGGCTTTGAAAAAGGCATTCCAACATTAAAAACATTTAACGACTATTGTGTCGACAAAAACACCTTGAAAGAATTCAAATGCGGAAATAAAAACATAGATTACCCAGACAAAGACGCAGTATTAATCTCTGATAAAATCTATGCTGTTTACGATTACATTAATTGCCCAGGTAAATGCCAAGCAGGAAAATGCACATTTGATCTGCAAGTAAAAGATCAATTCGCAACCTGCACTGATTCTGACAGCAGTTCTTCCTCTCCATTCAACACAAAAGGATTCATCACAATAATTCATCCAGCAAATCCTCCAAAATATGACCCGCCAGTGTGGGACAGTTGTGTTGAAGGAGAAAAGAATATACTTGAAGAATGGACTTGCAAAGATGGTGGTTCGCCAATCTTTTATACTTGTGAAAATGGTTGTTTTGGTGGCAAGTGTGTTTAGAAATAATCATCTTTAAAAACACCTTCATCCACCCAAACGTATGACAATCCTCAGCGACAGAGACATAAAAGCATACATCAATCAAAAACGTATTCTCATACAACCATTTCTCGAAGAAAACATCGGCCCAAGTTCAATTGATCTTCGATTGGATAACAAATTTCTCGTCTTTAAACACGCAGATATTACTCATGTTGATCCAAGAAATGTAAACAGAGCAGAACTCATGACAGAAGTAATCAAGCAAGAAAACGATCCATTCATTATTCATCCAGGAGAATTTATTCTTTCAAACACAATAGAATCTGTCACATTGCCTGCAGATATTGTTGGCAAATTAGATGGTAGAAGTTCATGGGGACGCTTAGGAATCATTGTTCATTCAACAGCTGGCAATGTTCATCCAGGATTTTCTGGCCAATTGACATTAGAGATTGCAAACATTTCAAAATTACCAGTATGTTTATACCCACAATCAAAGATCTGCCAAATATCATTCCAATTGCTTTCTTCCCCTGCAGAAAAGCCATACAATGTCAGAGCAGAATCAAAATATAAAGACCAGCAAGGTCCAGGCGCAAGCAGAATTGATGAGGAGAAGTAAATTCTATAATTATCAAAATATTCTCTGTAATTAATTCTATAATTAAAATAAAAGTCGTACTTTACAATACGACATAAATATTTAAACTTAAAAAATAATAGAGACAGTGAATAAGAATAATTGGGTGGGAAACATGGTAATGGGAATAGGTTGGGGAAGTCCATTAGGAAGAATGGCAGGATTAGCGGGGTTAAGCAGAATAAGTTATTCAAGTAGACCCAGTAGTGAATCCAGTACTTCCTCCTTTTCTCCTGGTGAGCAATTTTATAGTGTTATCGGATACCCTGAACCAGAATACCCAATTGATATATATTTACCAAAATCAGCGAATAAACCTAAAAACAAGAGTTTGCTTGAAGAAGAAGTATTGCTTACAAGAATAAATCTTGTAGAAACTCATATGACTAGACTTTTTTCTGATTTTTACGACTATCATAGTCATGATCCTTCATTTTTTTCTACGAGGGGAAGAGTCTTAAGTAGCTTAGAAGCAGTCATTAAAGATATTTTAGAATCCAATCCTACAGAAATTATTATAAGAAAATTATTTAGGAAAATGGCTTCAACTATAAACAAGACTAAACTGCTAGGGATAGAAGAGATGTCTAACATTTATGGGGAAAAATATATTTTGATGCACCTGCATTTTAAAGAAAAAGATTCTTTTGGAAGCACTTTCTTAGATGATTCAATTTATTTTGAGAAGATTATGGGACATCTTTTAGATGATAGAATAAGCAATAGGTTGGATGAAGAAGATTGCGCAACATTACTTGCTTTTTCCTACAAGTATTATCATGTGATAGAAGCAAGCAGGGAAAAGATACATCAATTTCACGGTGGTAGCGAGCTGTATAAAGAAAAAATAAAAACAGTAGCTGAATTAACTGGCAAAACTACTAAGAAAATAATGGAATTATTTAAAGGGGATAAAAAAATAATCTCTATCTTCAGAGCTGCAAGAACAGATGAATATTGGATTGCAAAAACTGCAGAGGAATTAGGTTTTGAAACAGAAGCTATTCAAGCGCATTGGAATTATACGATCTCAGGGGAAGATCCTACACGACTTATTACATCATACAAAGCTATTGGGCGCTATTATAGCTCTGGAATAGGATCAATTCCTCCAGTATCATTTAGCAAAAGACTTCAAGCTGGAGTAAAATACTGTGATAACTATAAACTTCCACTTGAAAAACTTTTGCCACTCTACACTGCTTTAGGAAAAGCTTACGTTTCGCAAGCTCGTTTAGGAAAAGCAACACAATTTTACAAAAAAATAATAAAAATTGAGCGAGCAAAAGAAGAAAAAGCAAACGAACATCAAACAAGCCCTTCATTGCTTCCACGATTGTATGAGTCTTTAGCTGAAATATATACAGCACGCGGCTATACACGGAAAGCAGCTCTTGCTAGAGAACTCGGTGAATGTTTAGAAAGAAAAGATTTCAAAACTCGAGCAAAAGACTTTTGGTTATTGTTATAACTCTTATTTCTCTATTTCTTTCTTCTCAGAATCTTTTTTCTTTCGCAAGCCACATCTCACATAAAATCCATAATTCATTAAAGCAAGAGAACTTAGAGCTTCTAATACAGTAAACCATACAATATTTTTATAATAAAATTGTTCATTGTGCTGATTATTTGCTACATCATATTCTTGCTGCTGTTGTTGTCTCTCAGGAGATTTTTTTAGCTGCTCATATTCCTCTCGTTCTCGACCAGTTAGTTCTTCTTGTGGACCACACCCACACTTTTGTTCAAGATCAGCATCATAACGCTGATAAAATTCATATTTTTCTACAACTGCAGGTTTTTGAACATTAGTTAATCCAATATATGCTGAATTTCCAGCTATAGTTGCAACTATTCCAATTATACCAATATATTCCATAAACTTCCCAACAACTTTTTCATCAAGTCCCATAAGAAAAAGAATCCTCCTATTACATTAATATCTTTGTTGTTCCTTTCAGAACAATAACTTTTTATATTCAGTTCTATTATTCATTTCCATGAATACTGAACCACTAAAAAAACTAGGTTTGCAAGAGGCAGAAATAGAGGTGTATCTCTCATTATTAACGCATGGCATATCGTCTGCTGCAGAAATTGCAAAAAGCACAAAACTTAACAGAAGCCACATCTATGATAAATTAGAAAATCTCTTGCAAAGAGGTTTGGTTAGTTCTATAATCAAAAACAATGTTGCTTATTACAAAGCAGCAGATCCAAAGAAGATATTTGACAATCTCAAAAGCATTGAAGAAGAAATGAAAGTGCTTCTTCCGCAGTTGCAGAAAATCCAGCAATTGCCAAAGAAAGAAACTGCTGTTGAATTATACTATGGCAAAGAAGGGATGAAAACAGTATTCAAGGATGTTTTGCAGGAAAATAAAGATTATTATGTATTTGGCGAAGAAGGAAAGTTCCAAGAAGTGTTCCCAGTGTTCACACAACAATTCTTACGGGAAGTAAAAAGCAAGAAACTTGTTGAGCATTTGTTAAGCAAAGAAAAATTACGCGGGAAAATAGCAGTAACTTCATTTTCAAGAATAAAATATCTGCCTGACACGCATTTCTCTCCGACAATGACAACGATTTATGGTAATAAAGTTGCAATATTTATCTGGTCAGAGCCTTCTTTTGTAGTGCTGATTAAAGACAAAGAAGTAGCGCAATCCTACAAATCATATTTTGACGTCTTATGGAAAATTGCAAAAAAATAGAAAATTAATTAATTACGTTTTTTCCAACTCCTTGATAACTTCTTTTTGAGTTTACGCCATACCTAATTAATAAGTTATCAAGTTCATCGTGATTAACTCTCTCATGAATTGGTATCAAAACCAAAGTGATATCCTGTACTCTCTCGCCTAATACTGAACCACGATATTCTGTTAAGCTTCTATAGTTCATATCGACAACCGTTGATAATTCTTGACTTTTCTCTGAAGCATAGCTGGCAGCATCATCAAGTTTTGAGTAATGGAAATATTTCAAATTGCTTTTATTCCCCTGTGTATCACCTACAAAATATCCTTGGTCTTGTAAATAATATCCTGAATCTCCAAGCGATGCTACCCTGCCCCATGCTGCTATTGGTTGTCCTCTTGTTACTCTATATGCGCGAGCAAATATTAATCTATTTTTTATCCCACCATTATTTAATCGAGTCATGATTCATCTCCCCACAATAATTATCTTATTTCAGTAATAACTTTGCTAAGCAGCTATATAAATTAGTGTAGTAATAATTATTACGATTACAAAAACTATTTAAATAACTGAGTACATCTCTATTCTTATGATAAAAGAAACATTAAAACAATTAGGCATGACGAAAAATGAAATAGAAGTGTATCTCACATTGTTAAATAAAAATGAGTTAAGTGTTAATGAGATTGGATCAAAATCAGGATTGCATCGTCAGGTGTGTTATGACGCATTAGACAGACTTTTAGAAAAAGGTTTTGTATCGTATATTACAAAAAATAATAAAAAATATTTTAAATCATTAGAACCTAAAAAAATACTTGATTATCTTAATCAAAAAAAAGAGGAAGTCAGCGCAATACTGCCTGAATTGAACAAAATATTTTTTCAGCAGAAAGAAGAAACAGAGGTAGAAGTAATTAAAGGAAAGACAGTCATACGAACGATTTACAATGATATTTTTCAAGTTTTAAAAGAAACGAAAGAGACATTATATGCTATGGGTATTGAAGAATCAAAATTCCACGAATTTGACACCATTGCAATCCAGCAGCATATTCTCAGAATGAAAAAATATAATCTTAAGGAAAAATTGCTTGCAAAAGAAACAGGGAAATACTTCTTTGAAGGCAAACAATCTGAATATCGATTTATTCCTGAGCATTTATTCAATCCCAACCCAACGCATATTTACGGCGATAAGATCGCAATAGTTATCTGGGGCAAGCCAACCTATGGAATCATCATTAAAAGCAAGCAAGTTGCAGACGCAAACAGGAAATATTTTCAAATTCTCTGGAAGACTGCAAAAAAATAAATCAGCAATCTTTATATAATATATTCACCAAACAATTCTTTATGATTCAAAAATCCTATTTCATACTGCCATACAAATTAAAGAAAATAAATTTCAAGGGAAATGCGTCAATGCGCTACCCTGCTGCATTTGCAGAAAAGATGATTCTCAATTACACAAAAAAAGGCGACAAAATCCTGGATCCATTCGCAGGCTTTGGTACAACTCTTTTTGCAGCGCAAAAGCTCGGCAGAGTTGGCATTGGCATTGAATACGATCAAAAGAAATATAATTATATCAAACAAAGAATTAACTTTCCAAATCAAATTATTTTCGGTGACTCTAAAAAAATAAGTAACTACAAACTGCCGCAGTTTAATCTCTGCATAACCTCTCCTCCATACATGCGGTCTTTTGACCAGCAAAATCCTTTTACAAATTATGCACAAAAAGGAAACTATCAGCAATATATCAAAGACATCAAAAAAATCTATTCCCAAATAAAAAAAGTGATAAAGAAAGAAGCAACTATTATCATCGAAGTTTCAAATACCTTTGGAAAAAATAATCCAATGACTCCACTTGCATGGGATATAGCGCGAGAAATCTCAAAAGTATTTTTCTTTGAACGAGAATTGATTTATTGCGTGAAGAATGCTAAACTAAACAAGGGAATTGCAAACCACAGCTATTGTCTGGTGTTTAGAAATAAATAAATCTTTCTTAAATGTTGTTGTCTAATACAACGTATAATGACTAATATTTTTTCAATGTTGTACTTAACAACTAACCATAAACATTATTTCAACTTTTTCTACACGGGTCTATTTGTTCAAGAAGATTATATTTTACAATACTTTTACAAATAACATCAAGAGCATTAGGTGACATTGGAAGTGTTATATCCACAGCTTGAGGCTTTTGATCATATTCTTGCATTTGATAAATACGCACAGCATCTTTTTTACCTGGTTTTGTGTATAAACTGGCATAATTTATAACTATTTTATCTCTATCTCTTGCTTTTTTATGTAACATCACATAACCTACAACAAAACGATCTTCATCCTCTTTAGCTGGAAGCATAGAGAAAGACTCTATTCTACCATTGTTTGGATCAACATAAAAATCAACCATATCATGATGTGTTCCATCGTGATATGCTGGTACACTAAATTGGCATCTTCTTAATGTCTCCACCATGGTATTCATAGAATTGCCCTGCATTAATCTTAAATTATGTGCAATTATTTCATCCAATGAAAATTGATCATCCATATGTTTCACCAACCCTAATTTATGCTGAAGAATAAATCTATTTATAAATATTTGCACAATTTAACTACTTAAAAGTTATACTATAAATTTATTATCTCTTCTTGCTTCCAAAATGAAATGGTAGATTTCCAAGATTTTCAAATGCAACAGCAGCAGATGCAGCAAATGCCAATGCAGCAACCGCAACAATCGCCATCAATTACATTGCCTTTTGGAAAAAAACCAGCATTGCCTTCGCAGGAATTATTAGCACTTTCTGAAGTTGTACGAGATTCCTCAAGTCGATTGCGAGTTATTGAAGAGCGATATGCAAGCTTGCGAAAGATTTTGCAAGTCAACGAGCAAAATACAATTAAGTTAAGCAAAGATCTCCGTACAGAAGTAAAAGCATTATCAGAAGAAGTTTCAGAATTAAAAACAGATTTATCCCAAATGAAAGATGAATTAAAATTAGTGATTAGCGAGATAAAATCAACTGCAAAAAAAGAAGATGTAACATTGCTTGAAAAGTATCTTAATCTCTGGGAGCCATTGAATTTTGTCACCCAACGAGATGTTGAGCAAATTGTTCGTCGTATGGTCGATGATGCTTTAAAGCAAAATAAGTAACTTAATTCAAAAACCAAAACTTTTTTATACATACGAGGCAACTAGAATCTTGTGAAGCAATATGGGTTTATTTGGTTTTGGAAAAAGTGATGATCATGGTCATGCAAGCCATGGACCTCCGCCTGGAATTCCAGTCGATAGAGTTATTGCAATGCGCCAGCAAGGACTAAGCAATAATCAAGCGATTCAAATATTACAAAGAGAAGGGTATGAAACAACTGCTATTTTTGATGCAATGAACCAAGCAGATATAAAAGGTACAGTTGAAGTTGGTCAAAGCAATACTATTCAATTAAATCAGCAAAATCAATTTAATCAATCGAATCAATTAAATCAACAAAGTCAAAATCAACGTAATCAAAATCAATTAAATGAAGGTGCCCCAATGCAGATGAATGCTCAACAAATGAATGCTCAACAAATGGCTCCGCCAATGCCCCAAGATTCTTTTAATCCACAAATGCAAGATTCTTTAGGTGATATCCCGCAGCCAAATGATAATAATAGTTTCGGCAGCGGAAAATCACCAGAATTAGCACGCATCGAAGAATTAGCAGAAGCAATTATCGAAGAGAAATGGAATGAAATCGTCCGAAGCATCAACAAAATCGTTGATTGGAAAGACCGCATCGAAACAAGACTTACAAAACTCGAGCAAGAAGTCGACGGCATGAAAAAAGACTTCGACACACTCCATCAAGGTGTCCTCGGTAAAATCGGCCAATACGACCAAAACTTAACAAACATCGGCGCAGAAATAAAGGCCATGGATATGGTATTTCAAAAAGTTCTTCCAGTTATGACGCAGAATGTAAACGAGTTGTCTCGAATCACAAGAGATTTGAAGTCGAAGTAACAAATTAAATTTTTTCAAAGTATTTAGTCGTACGGCTTTTGCAAAGCAAAATGCCGTACTTAGTTTGTTTTTGCTCAAGCTTTTTGTTAAAAAGGTTGATGCCGACATGGTGTTCCAAAAAGTTCTTCCAGTAATGACACAGAATGTGAACGAGTTGTCAAGAATAACAAGAGATTTGAAATCGAAGTAATAA
>Ga0209515_10000880_pt1 | contig 52246 bp, 15 predicted proteins | sample Subgroupgradi54m_FD_187454 | JGI IMG/M metagenome (GOLD analysis project Ga0209515, IMG submission 187454) | Subsurface groundwater microbial communities from S. Glens Falls, New York, USA - GMW60B uncontaminated upgradient, 5.4 m (SPAdes)... ... | reverse complement strand
CCAGCCGGCCGAACTCCCCCCCCCACGTCAATCCCATCATCCCGATGTCCGGCTCCACGCCTCCGGCGACCGCCGTCAGGTACTTGCTGTGCGCCTCGCCCCATGAGATGGCCTCGCAGCGCACGCGCACACCGGTCTCTTTCGTGAACGGCTCAGCGAGCTGATTGATCGTGCGGGCCTGACCCTCTGAACCCACCAGCCACATCGTGAGTTCGACCTGGCCCTTCTTGGAAGGCCCGCAGCCTTGGAGGAAGACTCCACAGAGGATGACCGCAGACCATGTCCTCATGGAGCCCCACGGGCAGAGCCCGTGGTGCCTTCTGATCCACCCGTGGGGCGGAATCCTGAGCGACCCAGCACTCAGGTTCTGAGTGCTGGGGAGTCGAAGGATCGTCATCGTGGTCGGGCGCGGGGAGGCGCGCCGGCGTTTTCGGACCTCACCCAACGACACGTCACGGGCTCAGTCGAACGTTGTCGAAGAGTAGCGGCCCGGAGTAGACGGGTTTCGTGTTGCTCTCGACGCGGATCCCGAGCTTTCGGATCACCTTGCGGAACGCCTGAGTGGGAAACACCTTCCAATCCAGGCTGCCGGGTTTGAGGTTCGCGGTGATGGTGATCCACTTGCCCGGCTCAAGCGGGACGGCGTGGTTCATTTCTATCCATTCCCACTTGTCACCGAGGGTCAGAATCAGCCTGGCCTCTAATCCCCGCGGGGCGACGGCCGGCACATACACATCGGCGGACACGGAGCCAAACGCGCTCCAATCCGTAACGCTCATCAGGGCTTCGGCGTAGGCCCCAGCCCATTTGCCTCCTGGAAACTCGGCGAGCAGCTGCAGCGACCCCTTGCCGTGCGAGGCAAACTCCTCTGAGATGCTCACGATTTTCCCGACGTAGTCCGGTGACTGCTTTGCCCAGTCCGGAATGGCCCAATCCTGGGTCCCCCCTTCAAAATCAAAGAGCACCACGGTTGCGTCTTCAGCCCGCGCCAGCGTCCCAACTGCCAGCAGGGCCATCACCCCAAGCCCGACGCCGTGTTTGAACCTACTGTGCATCACGACCTCCTGTGGTTGTCCCCTCACATCCCTCCATGGCAGGTCTCACGTCGTGCAATTCACCGGGACGGGGCAACCTCCTCATTCTTACCGGGAGACCCCGGAAGGGGTCTCAGACATGTCAGATGGAAAGAGGTCGATGGGGGCATCAACAAAATACAGATGCCCGAACTGGCTCGGGTCGGAGTGGAGCTGCCCAGACCACGTCACATGGGTCCACGGTTTGCTTTCATCCTTGTCCACCATCGAGATGTTGAAGCCGATCATCTTGCCGATTGACGGCTGGCAACCCTGGAGGACCGCCCACGGCACCGAGGCCTCGAGGAGGTAGCCGGTTGCAGTCAAGGAGGAAGCGACCCGCATGGCGGCAATCACCGGCTCCGTGCGGGGGTTCCGCCATGCCCACGCCACAGCCCGGTCGCGATACTTGCTGGCCGGTGAAAACCCCAGCTGGTATTCATCCTCTTGAAAGAGCGTGTGCGTGACGGCGTTGTGCCGGCAGTCCAGCCAGAGCTCGAGGAGGTCATCCTGCCAGATGTCGGCTCCCTCGTGCTGGGTGACCACTTCGTCGTCATTCACCACCGCGGCGATGTAGAAATTCTGGTCGTCCCATAACGTGTAGACGTTCGCCGAAAAGTCGTCAGGGCTCTTCACGGTGCCCGACTCGACCTTCCCCGAGATGGCGTTGAGATGAACCGGCACCGCTCGCATCCACTTCATCTTCATCACCTGGTCCGTCTTCCCCTCGACCTGACCGACCCAGTTATTATCGTCGAGCCGACGCACCCAATCGTCTAGTGTACCATCGACCGTAATCGGTGTATAGGTTTTAACGCAGACAGTGGCCTCCTCGGAATGGGGCCAGGCCGCCGGCAGCGGCCACAGCGCCAGCGAGACGACCGCCAGGGCGACGGCGCGCAAGAGGCCGCGGCTCATGGCAGCGCTCCCCCGAGCTCCCACCATTGGAGTCGGGTCAGCTTGGCCGCGACATCGAAGCGCACAGCCGGGACCTCCAGCGTCAGGGTCCCCTGCTGGACACGGGTCGCTGATCTGACCATCACCCTCCCTCGATAGGTGTCCCACCACTCGACGCGATACCGCCCCTCCTGGTCCAACCCACGGACCGTCACCGTCGCGCCACGCACCGGCCTGGGAGCATACGTGACCAGCGTGACGGGTTGTCCGCGCGCCCGGGCCAGCCGCGCCTTGGCGAGCTCACAGCGGTACACGCAATACTCACCGAGGTTGTGGGCGCGGTTTCTGATCCAGAGATGCACCCGTTCGGAGTTGCCGATCCCCCACCCGGCCAGCCGGCGGTCTGACAGGGAGACCTCCACGCGCTTCGTCTGCTGCTCAACTCGCTCGCCGCGCCAAAAACTCTCCATCGCCAGAAAGTGGCGCTCGAGCCCTCTCGGGTGGACGTAGCTGTCCCAGAACCAGACCAGGGCACCTCCGTACGCGCCCCCCATCAGACTGGACCATAAGCCCTCGTGGAGATGGATGCCGAGGTCATCGATCTTTCGCACGACGTCTTCTGTCCATCCGAATTCCCCAATGAACACCGGCTTGCCAAAGGTCTGCTTCAGGGTCGCAATCATGGGGCCGCCGAGAGCCTCAGCAAAATCGCGTTGGTCATACAGGTGGAGTTGGATCACATCGATCGTCGGGAGCCGCCACACCTCCGCCGGGGATTGCTGATGGAAACTCGTCGTGATGGGGCGCTGGTTCACATCAATCGTCCGGAGAAACCGGCTCATCTCGTCAATCCACCCCGTCAGATCCTCCGTCCTGAACTCCCCGTAATCCGCCTCGTTGAACAACTCCCACATGGTCAGCTGTGGGCTCGAGCCCCAGCGGCTCACGAGATAGCGCAGCAGACGCTGACACATCGCTTTTGCGCGGGGGTCGGTGAGGAAGTCGTTGGGAAGGCGGCACATCCCTCCCAGCTCCTCGTTGTAGGGGTTGTGGTCCCAGTCCGGATCCTGCGTCCGGCTGAAGCTGCCGTGGTTGAGCAAACAGAGCTGCCAGTAGAGCCCTCGCTGTTCGCTCCGCTCGAGCAGGTAATCGAGCTGCCAGGCCCGCAACTGATCGTAGCGTCCCACCCCGGTCTCCGTGGTTTCAAGGCGGAAGGACCACGGAGCCATCCAGACCCGGATGTAGTTGGCGTGGCGCCTCGCCAGATCTCGAAACCACTGGTCGTACGCCAGGAGCGGTTGAACGCTGGGGCCCCAGCAGAGGTTCTCGCCGACGGGGATGAAGGGCGCTCCGGAGTCAAACACGAACGAGCCTGTTTGGCGGTTCAACTGGACAAAGCCGCGGTGCCATGAGGGAACCACGACAAACGGCTTGGGGGGCAACGATTGCCTCCCCTTGGGCGTGATGAGCCGCACCTCGTATGACCAGAGGCCCAGCCGCCTGGGGGTAAACCGGATTTTCCAGACCGGGCTGCCTGCGGTCTGAATCACCTCTCGAGTTCCCTCCACCCTCCGTTTAAATGGCTGGTAGTAGAATCCTTGAACGGTGACCGGATCGCCTCGGAAGGGGCGGAAGGTCGCCTCCAGTGTGACCTCGTCAGGGTCGTAGGGATTGCGGATGTCGCCCTCCACCTTGACCGTGACCTCGCAGCGCTCAAACAATTTCACGATGAAGCAACCGGACGGCACGGATGCAAGATGAACTTCGGCCCCCTGCGCGGAGGAGGCACTCAACACAAGGAGCAGCCCGCACAGGGGGAGTGCATCCAACAGTGACGAGGTGCTGGAGCAACGCACGGTTGCCTACTCCCGGATGGAGGTGAGAAATACCCCTCGGATGAACTGTTGCTGGAACATGAGGAACACCACGAGCACGGGGAGCGTCACCACGAGCGCTCCGGCCATGACCATGGCGAAATTCGCTCCGAACTGCCCGTTGAGGACCGCGATGATCAGCGGGACGGTCCGCATCTGACTGGACTGGGTCACGATGAGGGGCCACACGAAGCTGTTCCACTGCGACAAAAAGGTGAAGATCGCCAGGGTAGCGAGCGCCGGGGTGAGGAGCGGGAGGATGACCCGCCAGTAGATCCCCAGCTCGCTATACCCGTCGATGCGCGCCGCCTCGATCAACCCGTCCGGGATACTCATGGTGTACTGCCGGCACAAGAAGATCCCGAACGGCATGGCCAGGTTCGGAATGATGAGGGCCCAAAAGGTGTTCAGCCACCCGAGGCTTTTGACAATCACGAAGCCGGGGATGAGGAAGACCTGCCAGGGGATCATCATCGCGGAGATCAGGGCCAGGAAGATAGCGTCCCGACCGGGAAAGCGCAGCTTTGCGAACGCGTAGCCGGCCAGCGAACAGAATAGCATGTTACTGACGGTCACCGTCGACGCCACCAACAGGCTGTTGAAGAGACTCCGCGCCATGGGCAGCAAGGTGAACAGCTGGGTGTACGGCTTCAGGGTGGGGTGCTGCACGGAGAACGTCGGCGGATAGGTGTAGAGCTCTTCAGGGGGCTTGATCGACGAGAGAACCATCCAGTAGTAGGGGAGGACCATCGCGGCGGCTCCGAGGAGAAGCACGGCGACAATAAGTGCTGTCCGCCAATTGAACCGCCACATCAAAGTGCTCCTCAAAACCGCTGCTTGGCTGGAGGCTCGAGGCTGGAGACTTGCCCGCCCCGGCCTGCGGCCTTGGCGGGCCGGGGAGGCAATTGCCTAGAGCCTAGAGCCTTGAGCCTCGAGCACGCCATAGGTTTTGGAACCGAGCTCATTGACGGGACCGCAACATGCGGATGTTCACCAGCGTCAGGCCAAAGACGCAGCCGAAGATGAGGTAGGCGATGGCTGAGGCGTAGCCCATGTGGAACTTCACAAACCCCTGCTCGTAGAGGTACGCGACCAGCGTCAGCCCGCTATCCAGGACCCCCCCGATCCCTTCCCCCGTGCCCCCGGTCATGATGTAGACCTGATCGAACACCTGGAACGAGCTGATGACGGCCATGACCACGACAAAGACCAGCGTCGGGCGCAGCATCGGCACCGTCACGTTCCAGAACCGCCCCCACCAATTGGCCCCATCCACCTTCGCGGCCTCATAGAGGGTTTGGGGAATCGTCGAGATCCCCGCGGAGAAGAACACGAGGTTGTAGCCCAGACCCGCCCAGATGCTCATGATCATGATCGCGGGGAGGATCCACTTCGGAGAAACCAGCCAATCAATCGGCTGCAGGCCGAGCTGGATCAACGCGTAGTTCATCAGGCCGTACTTCTCCCCAGCGAAGAGCCACTTCCAGACCGCCGCAATGGCGACCACCGAGGTGACGGTGGGAATGAAGTAGAGGATCTTGAACAGCTGTTTCCCGCGCGTCAGCTCCTCCAGCGCAGCCGCGAGGAGGAGCGCAACAGAAATCCCGACGGGAACGACCCCCACGACGTAGAGGGCGGTGTTGCGAAAGGCCTTCCAGAAGCGGGGATCGGCACACAGCAGCGTGCGGAAGTTGTCCAGCCCCACCCAGCGGGGTGGCTGCATCACGTTGTACTCGGTGAAGCTCAGATAGAGGGAGGCGAACAGTGGCAGGAAGATGAAGACGACAAACAGGATGAGCGCGGGGGCGATGAAGAGGTACGCGACGGGTTGCCAGTGGCGCTCGCGAACTCTCATAGCGTGTATTTGCGCGCGTAGCGGCGGAGCATTGCCACCGCTTTCGGGACGCCCTCACGCTCATCGAGCTGGCCCTCGTACTCGAGCGTCACGAACCCGTGGTAGCGGTGGCGCTTGAGCATCGCGAAGATCTTCTCGTAGTCGAACTCCAGCTCCTCCCCGGCAGGGCTCAACCGGTGGATCTTCGCAACGACGTGCGGCGCGTACGGCAACGAGGCTTCAAGCCCGGCATAGAGATTCGGTTCGCGATAATTCCCGGTATCCAAGTTGATCCGCACCCATGGGCTGTTGATCTCGCGGATGAGCCTGAGGGTGCTGCGCGAATTGGAGAGAAATCCGCCGTGGTTGTGCGGCTCCACGACCAGGGTCACCCCAGCCTGCGCGGCGGTCTTGGCCACGGCATGGATGCACGCGACCATCTTCGGCCAGAGGGCATCGAGCTGCCCGGCAGGAGGCCAGCCGGAGAAGATGCGCAGGCAGGGGGCGCCGAGGATGAACGCCGCCTCCACCCAGCGGTTGACGCGGTCCACCTCGTCCTGACGGGCCCTCGCGGTGGGCTTGCCGAAGTCATTGGCCGGTGAGAGCGACACGATGCTTAACCGAAAATCGGTACACCGCTTCTTCGTCTCCACCCAGAAGCGCTTCGTGCGCCTGGGCATCTGCTCGGCGATGATGTCCACGCCCCCCACACACAGCTCTTCGGCGCAGACGCGGAGCCACTCGTTGAAGGTCATCCGCTTGGCGGCCATCGTCCGGTGGTAGGACCAGCTGCAACAGCCGAGTTTCATGCGCTCGACAACACTTCACAGCACACCACAGAAACACAGAATGGCCACAGAGACACAGAGAATGCCTGGCGAGTTGTCCTCTATGTTTCCGTGGAATTCTGTGACATCTGTGGTGTCAGGGCGACATGTAGGGCACTACCGCAACGGGAGCTCCACCCACGAACCAACTCGAACCGATTCGTAGGCGGCCAGAATCACCTCAAGGGTCCTGCGGCCTTCCTCGCCGGGGACGGCCAGCGGGCGCCCCGCGGTGATGGCCTCAACGAAGCGCGGGTAGGCACCCCCTCGCCGACTCGCGGCGGGGACGGCGATGGGCACGTCGCCTCGCAGCGGCTTGTTCGGGTCGCCCTTGCGCTGGCAGTAGCGGACGACCACCGGATGAGCCGCCCCCACGGTGGTCCGCAACTGGCCACGCTCGCCGTAGAACTGGGTCGTCACCTCATACGGTCGCGTGGTCCAGCTCACCTCAAACGACCCGAACGTGCCGTCGCTAAATTCCAAGAGCGCGCTGGCATTATCTTCCACGCGCACTCGTTTCTGGAGCGTCTTCGCCTGGCAGCAGATCCGCTTCACCCGCTTGCCGGACAGCCATCGCAAGAGATCCACGATGTGCGCGCCCACATCAACGAGCGCCCCGCCCCCGGACTGCCGTTTGTCAGTGAACCAGCTTCGCGTGGTCCCAGACCAGTACTCAGGACCGGCGTGACCGATGCGCCCTCGGAGCTGGGTCACCTCCCCGAGGGCCTTGCGCCGGAGGAGGTCATACGCCACTTCATGCACGGGATCGAAGCGTTGGGTGTGCTCCACCATCAGGAGCCGCCGGTTGGCCCGCGCGGCGTCCAGCATCGCATCCGCTTCAGCCAACGTGAGGGCCATCGGCTTCTCCACCATCACGTGCTTCTTCGCCTCGAGGGCGGCAATCGCTACCTCTGCGTGGAGGACGTTCGGCAGGTTCACCGCCACCGCATCGACCTCCGCCTCCCGCAGCATCCGCTTCCAGCTCGTCCAAATTCGGCCACGGTCGATGCCGAACCGGTCAGCCATCCGCTTCGCGGCCGCACGGCGCGTGTCAACGAGCGCAGTCACTTCAGCGTCCGGGCACCCCTGCAACTGGGGGAGCGCGAGCCGCTCGGTGATCTTCCCACAGCCCACGAGCGCAAACCGAACCGGCACGGCGGTGGCCCTCAACTACATGCGCCCACAGATGCACCTGAACAGAGCGGGGGGCGCATGTACCCTGAGCCTGTCGAAGGGTCACCCCTCGACGCGCTTCGCTTGCTCGGGGTAAATGGAACCACCCTCGAGATGTTCACGTGCATCGGTGGTTCCATTTAGAAGCTGTGCGTCTTAATAAACGTGAGGAGCTCACTCAGCTTCGCTTCCGCCATGGAGATGCACGTATCGGCGCAGCCGTAATACAGGCGGAGCGTGCCGCCTTCGAGGACCGCCGAGCTCGGAAAGATCACGTTGGGCACGTCGCCCACGCGTTCATAGGGTTCGGTCGGCGCCAGGAGGTAGTCCTTGGTGCGATACCGGACCTTCCAGGGCTGCTCCAGGTCCAGGAGGGCCCCTCCGACGTAGTAGAGGTAGCCGTTACAGCTGGTCCAGACGCCGTGGTAGATCAAGAGCCACCCCTCCCGGGTCTCAATCGGGACCGGCCCCGGCCCGACCTTGGTAGATTGCCACCCGCCTCGAGGGCCAAAGACGAACCGGTGACAGCCCCAGTGGATGAGATCCGGGCTGCTCGCGAAGAAAATGTCCCCGAATGGGGTATGCCCTCGATCGCTCGGTCGGTGGAGCATGGCGTACTTGCCCTTGATCTTTCTGGGGAACAGGATGCCGTTCCGATTGGCGGTGGGGAGCGGGTTTTCCATCTGGCGGAAGGTCTTGAAATCCTTGGTCGCGGCCAGCCCGATGCAGGGCCCCTGCGCCCCGGCGTTGCACCAGGTGATGTAGTAGGTGCCTCCGAGCTTGGTGATGCGCGGGTCATAGCTATGGTCCTCAACCCGGACCTCCGGATCATCGCTGACCATCTTGATGGGCCGAGGATCGATCTCCCAATGGATTCCATCCCGGCTCTTCCCCACATGGAGCCGGTAGCACATGTCCTGTTCATCCACACGGAAGATCCCGGCATAGCCACTCCCAACGCGAACGACGGCGCTGTTGTGAATGCTGTTGGCCCGTGGGACCGCCTTGGCGGTCACGATGGGATTTCCTGGGTACCGTTTCAACACGGTCTCGTTCGCCATCTGCATCCCTCAGTCGCCTCTGCCGATCCGATGGTCGCTTGTGGAGCCCCACCCCGCCTTGGCGGGGTGGCACCCTCACGCCACGCCCCATGTGCCCGCCCCGGCTCGCGCCGGCGTCGGGCCGGGGGGGCGACATCCCGCCCATCCCTCGGCCCGCGGCCTCGGGATCCTGGCCGAGGAATCCCGAGCGAAGTCGAGGGACGCACTCGATGAACCAGCGCGGGCCCACGGCCGAAGGCCGTGGCCCGATGGCGGGGTCGAACCCCTCCGGTGATAAAGCCCTATCCTACGGAGTTCTCCAGCCCGCGTCAAGAACGGTGAATAGCGAGAACCCGCGTCTCTCTGGTATAATCTGCGGGATCCCAGGTGGAGTCGCGCTTCGCGGACGCAAAGAAAAAAGAACAAGGGACCACGACGGTGAACCCACCCCCCACATCTCGCGTCCCCCATCAAGATGGGCTGGCCATCGCAACCGCCCTCAGCCACCAGCCCATCACGACCCATCCCAATACCATGAGCTATGAGTGGGCCGGCTCAACGCTGAAGACACTGTTCGGCACCACGCAGCCGGTCGCTGAAACCTGGCCGTTTTTCTCCGGACCCAACAAGGCCGCGTGCATTGCCGCAGCTGACTCGATCGGCAGGATGACCATGGAGGAGCTGGTGACCAAGGCCCCGCAGGTCCTGGGTCCTGCCGGGGCCGACCCGGAGAACTCCAACCAGAAGTATTTCTTTGTGAAGTTCCTCGATCCATCGGACTTCCCACCGTTTGCCTATGTGGGGCTGAATCCCGATACGGTCAGTGCACTCGGCAAGAGCCCCGCGGCGTTCAGGGCCTATTTCGCCAATCTCCTCTGGGAGGACCGGCAAGCTGTGGAGGCACTCGCCGGCCTCATCCGCCTGCGCGTGCGCTCCCGGAAGGCGTTCGAGCGCTTCAAGGCGGCCTATAAAGCGTGGGCCATCGCGCAGGCGACGACCGATTGGACCGGGACCGCACCGTGTGAGCTCGACCCGTTCGTCGCCCCGCCACACCGCGCCGATGCTCAGGCGAACCTGATGCGCCAAGGCGACATTCGCCGGCAGATCATCAGGCTGCTCCACCGGATCGATTTCCAGGAAGATCAGGCGATCCTCGTCGAGACCCCAACGCTCCACGCCATCGCGGGCCTCTCCCTGCAGGTCCACCCGAAAGCCCCGGGGAACTTCCACCCGAAGGATGAGCTGTGGATCTATAAAGAGATTCCGCTTCCCGATGGGAAGCGCGGTTGGATCCTGGTCGAACCGCAGCGAACGTTCGATCGAACCGAGAGCGGGGCGGATTTCTTTACCCCGTTTACCTGGGAGGGGACAGCGGAGCGGGGGAGCCTGAGACTTCGGAAGTCAATCTCCCGGACCTATCTGGACCAGTTTGTCGCCCTGATGGATGTCACCCCGCATCCACGGAGCCATTTTATCCGCACCGCCGCGCCGATGACGGTGCCGGAGGGCTCCGTGCAGGGCACGGCCCGGTGGCATCGGGTGGTCGAGGAGCCAGGCTGGCCGCACTTCGTCGCGCGCGAACTGCGATTCGCAGGGCCTGGCGCATCCACCACGCCGCTTCCGCATCACAGCTTCATCGAATTGCACGCCACGCTGGGCCGCGTGGAAGCGAGCGTGGACAGCCGCCAGGGTGAGGCGCGGCGCTTCACGGTCAGTCCAACCCAACCGGTGTTCCTGCCAGCCTCTCTCCCCTACGACACGATCACCTACCGCGCCAGCCGCCCCGCGCACCTGTTATTCTTCATGCGCCCGGAGTCTCCCCGCCGACCTAAGAGCACCTAACGAAATACCGACAGGGTCGCGTTGCGAGCGCCAGGCGGCCAGGTGCCAGGAGCGACGACGACGGCGTACAAGGGAGACCGGTACGGCGAGGAGGAGCGACGCGGCAGATGGCCGCCTGCCGCCGCAACCCTCCGGGCTGGGCCGATCCGCGTCGCCGCACGGCGTTGCTCGTCGTCGGCGTATCTGGAGCCCTGATACACCTTCCTCCTCACGCCTTGTGCGGCTCGCGGCTAGGCCCAGCGCGGCCCTGTGGGTATTTTGTTAGGTGCTCTAAACACTAAACGCGCGTTACTGGACAGGTCCAACCCGCTCGCCGTGCAGAACGCCTTGGAGCTCGCTGGCTGGCAACCCCTTCACCACCCCGAGCAGTCCAGCATCCGCGGACACCACGGGAATCTGGAAGATCATGACGTCGGCGAGCCCTCGGTGACGCAGCACTTCCAGGGCGCGATGACGGATGCGCCCGCCCAACCCGGCGCTGCAGCCCACCGAGCCCCCCAAGAGAAACCGGCGGGCTCCGCGGACCGCGGCCCGGTCCTCCGCCGTCCAGGCGCGGTCTGGTTCATCCGGATGGCGGAGGAGGTGTCCGTCGCGCGTGGGCTCCAGGCGCACCTTGACGATCGTCCCGCTGTGAATGGTCTCAATGAGGAGCGCGAGGATGTCGCCGTGGGCATCGGCCATGCGCTCGGCCTCAGCCCGATCCTTCGACTCGCACCACGGCCGCCGGCCGTGGGCTCGCTCAGGATTCCGCCCCACGGGCGGATCAGAAGGCACCACGGGCTCTGCCCGTGGGGCTCCATGCGCTCGAGAACGTTCAGGGTCAGCGAGGAGGCGGTCGAGCTGTTCAGCCGTCGCAGGGAGGATCGGTGACGAACGGTGCGCATTCCGTCGGGCGATGTCGCGCGCGATGGCCGGGCCGGTCAAGAGCTCCTCGGCCGTCAGCGTGCCGTCCCCGAAGCCTGGGATCTGCAGGTCGAAGAAGTGGCCGTCGGTCACCGTCGTCACCTCGCCCTGCAGGCTCACCTGGGCTACCCCGCCGCCCATGCCGGTCCCCGGGCCCAGGTACACGACGGTCTGGCCGAGGAGGTGAGGTCGCACCGCCGGCTCGCCCAGCAGCACGTCCACCCCAAACCGCATCTGCGCCACCGCGTCATTCTCCGCGATCACCGTCGCCAGGAGCCGCTGACTGAGCTGCTGGGCCGGATGGAGCCCATCGAACTCGCCGGGTGCCGCGCCGAGATTGGGGGTCGTGCCCCGGGCCAGCCGTCCATCAGAGAGAAACCGACCCGGATGCGCCACAGCGACGAGGGGGAGGACCCGGTGCCCGGTGCGCTCAGCCTTCGCGCGAACGTCGCGCACGAGCGCAGCGACCACATCGTACAGGACTGCCGGGACCGCGCAGGGTGTGGCGATCTCCTGAGAGGCAATGAGGCGGGTGACGAGGCCCGACGGTCCGACTTCGACGGCACCGGCCTTGATCTTCGTGCCCCCGATATCGACGCCGATCACCACAGGCTGCCGAGCGGGCATGGGCCGATGAGACGACGGGAATGGAAAGATGCGGGTGATCATTGGTGACGCGGCGTCGTTGGAGTGAGCGAGGGGAACAGCCGTGACGAAACGAAGAGACAAAGACACCCAGGGTACGACCCACGACGAGCGATCTGACTTCTGACTGATGAACCGCGAGGCTCAGCCCCGGCTCGGGCTGGCCGTCAGGGCGGTGATCTTGTCGCCAAACTCAAGCGCGATGCCGAATCGTGTCTTCCCTTCGGCTTCTTGCCACGGCAGTTGTTTCACTCGGACCACGCGGCTGGGACCGGCCAGCCGCGTAAACGGAAAGTCACGCCGGAACGTCTCCGGGATAGCCACCGAGGCCATGAGGAACTCATTGAGCGCGTAGGTGTCTTCGCCCTCTGTCTCAAAGTAGACCCCAGCCAGGCTGACGTTCTTCGCCACCAGCTCCTTGAACGGCTGGAGCTCTCGCACGCCCACGCGCCGAATCAAGAGCGGCGCCTCGAGACTCACCCGCCTTCCGCGTCGTCGCTCGACGCTGTCCTGAACCATCAGTCACCTCCTTTCCTGTGTGACGTTGAAACCCGTGTGACCCTGAGAAACGTTATGCAACATACACAAATCTCATGTAACCCTAAGCAGGGTTGGACGCTCCATAGTGCCCATTTCAAAACCGAAGAGATTGTGGATTTCGGATTTTCGATTGCGGATTTGCTAGTCATCCAATCCGCAATTCGCAATCCACAATGCGAGGCGGTTTTGAAACGACTTCTAGCCTGCCCATAGTGTAATCCAATCCCATGCCGCACTCAAGAAAAAAGTTCTAAAAACATTTCAGCGGTTGGCTCCAGCAGAAAAGGGTAGGCGATCGAGGGAGGAACCGGTAAGACATCATCTCTATCATGCACATCTGCTGCGGATCAGTCCTTGGTCGCCGCCGCATACTCTGACTGCATTCGCCGTTCGTACTCGCTGATGGGCGCCTCAACATCCGTGAAGAGGATATCCTGCCGTGGCCGTGTGAGATTCCCCATCTGCTTGAGTCGGTCTCTTAAGAGGGGAGGCAAGTTGCGGCCGGTCGCGAAGGTGAACACGGCGTCGATCAGGGCGGGGCTCACCACCGTTGGCGCCTCACCCTTCTGACCCTCTGTAAACGCCGCGACTTTCACGCCAGGGTTGTGTCTCGCCACGTCTGCCGCCCATCCTTCTTCGCCCAGGACACCCCCCAGGCGGCTGCCGGGCCATTGGGCTGCGAGGAGCGCTGCGAGCTCCTTCGGAGAGGTCCGCTGATACACAAAGATGTCCTCCGTCCCAAGCTGCAGCGTTCCGTCAGACGCTGTCGGCATTGTGGCGAGCAGCTGTTCTTTCACCGTCTGGGCGTCAAGGGCAGAGTGGGCCCTGTTATCAATGACCGCAACACGGATGGCCTTCCGCCCTCCTCCGACTTCCCGCTGACGCTGAAGGTTTTCAACAATGCGGCTGGTGCTCGGCCCATTGAGCAAGGCTTCCACCGGCACCACGATCCACTGATGTTCCGTCCCGACCGTCTGCTCGAGCCACGCCTGCGGATCAACGAGGGACGCTCCATACATACCGGTTCGCCGGAGATCCTGAAGAGCTGCTGGATCGTCGGTCGTGATGCCAAGGTCGCGCATTCGCTGGACAAAGGAGACCGATGCTGTTCCCGGAGCCCCTTCGGCGGCGACGGCGGTCAGTGCGGCCAGGGCACGAGTAGTGAGCGGAGAGGATTCGCGCGCCCGAAGCCACTCAACGAGTTGCGCTCGTCGCGCATCATCCGGGGCCAGGCGACGGTAGTAGCCCACAAGCTCGGGAATCACCGTCTCATCCTGCCATTCGATGCGACGACCCATCGCCTCCAGGAAGTGCGGCCAGGCGGCTTTCGTCCTTGGCAACAGCTCCTGCCAGCGTTCCCCTAACACGGTAGCGATCTGACGAACATTAGCGTTGCGCACAGCAGGGGTCTCGGCCCACAGTTCGAGGATCATCGCTTGCAGCACCACGGGCATCGCCTCGCGACTGTAACCGGTGGCCGCCGCATAGTCGCGCTCTTGAAGAGTCGGCGAAACGACCATCAACACTTTGTTCGCATCATCCGGTTGCCAAGCGGCTAATCGAGCTGACAACGCCTCCTCCGTGGCCCCCTCAACGTTGCGCCCCATGGCATCCAGCGCTTCCCTCAAGGTCTCCTGGGCCCGTCGCAGCGGTGTCGTGAAGGCGACGCGGATGGTGCGGTTCCTGACATCAAGTCGCGGATCCTGACTACGCAAGACCGCATCGATAATCTCGCCCCCCATCGCGGCATCCACGCGCCCTTCATCCGTCAGCGGCACGTCCACCCGCGGCCCAACCCAGAAGCCGCCCTGTGCCCCCCCCGGCACGGTATCGCTGGAAATCGTCTGGCCATGGCGTAGGGCGTATACATCGCCCCAGCCGGAGGGATTTGGCTCGAGTGCCTTTGGCGATCCACTCCCCAACGCGAAGTCTTGGCTGGTTCTGTCGTAGTAAACATGCCTGAAAGGAATTCCCTTCTGAACGAGAAGACGCATCAACGCCCCTACATTCTTCGGATCGGGTTGGCGGTCTTTGTCTTCAAAGATGTGCACGCTGTGCACGGTCCCGTCCTGTTTGAAGCGCACGCGGATGAGGGTCGCCAATGGGAACGTAAAACCCTCGACCTCGCTTGCCGTCAATCCAAACCATTTCATCGAAAGACTGCGGAAACTGTTTCCATGAAGACTCTCGATCACGTTCTCGCCTTGCTCGAGAAGCGGCTTAACATGCGCCTCATCATAGAGCCACGCCCGCGCATTGACATCCTGCAGACTCTCTGTTCGCCCATCCGCCGCTCGAGGCGGCGCGATATCGTAGCTGCGACGGTACAACTTAAAGACCTCCTCGGCCGCTGTCGCAGCAGCCGCGGTAGCGCGGAGGCGGTCGAGCACGATGACGCGATTGTATTTGGCGCGGCGGACGGGCTGGGTGGGGTCGCCGGCTTTCAGCGCGTAAGCGCGGGTGCCGATGGCGAGATCCCCGATCGCGGTATCCATGGTCTCACCGGAGCGATGGGAGACGATCCACTGCCAGCCCGCGCGCTTGGCCATAGCAATCGCATCCAGGGTCCCGGAGAGCGTGCCGTTTTGGTTGGGCTTGATGAGAATGGCGTTCCCGGCACCCATCTCGATGCCCTTCTGCAAACGCGGGGTCTGCGTCACAAGCAGATCATCACCGATGACCTTAATGCGGCTGCCCACCGCGTCAGTGAGAGCCTTGAAGCCGTCCCAATCCTCTTCGCTGAGCCCGTCCTCAATCGAGTCGAGGGATGGGACTCGTTCGACCACCTCGTGATACCACTCGACCATGGCGCGTGAATCCCTCTCGGCGCCCTCAAAATCATAGCGATCAGGATGGCCGGTTTCGATCTGCGAGAAGGACGTGGCGGCTGGATCTAAGGCAATCGCCACCTGGCCAAGCTCACGGCCTGACTCAAAGCCGGCGCGTCGGATCGCCTCAAGCAGCAAGTCGATGGCCCCAGCGTTGCGTCCCTGCTTGTTGGGCCATGCCGGGGCAAGCCCCCCCTCATCGCCAATCTTGGAATCCGTGATGCGCCGCTCGGTCTCTGGCTTTGCTTGTTCCTCCTGCAACAACGCCACGAGCGCTTCCCGCACTCGCAAGCCCATCGCCAAAGCTCCCTCATACGTGGCGGCTTTCGGTGTCACCATAAACTCCTGAAGCTCGAGCGCCAATTCTTTTGGAATCGGCACGTGCGCCCCGCCGTTGAGGACGTTCATCTGAAACCGCACCGGCTCTGTTGAGTCGCTGACTGCATCAGGACGTGAGGCCTCAAGATAGCTGGCCAACTGAGCCTGCTCAATTGCTGACAGCGCGACATGTCGCGGGATGCCGTGTGAGGCGAAGGCGGCGAGGGCGTCCTCCAACATGCTGTCAAAGGCTTCTGGTGTGACCTGGGCAAAGCTAAAGCGGTTGAAGAGCGCTTGGACCTCCGTACGCTTGGCCTGCCGTTCACCTTCAGGAAGTGCGGAGAGGGCGACTTCGATCCCATGGTATGTTGCGGCAGCCTGTGCCACGGCCATCGACACGGCCAAGGTCGTGTTCCCGCCCCACTCGGCCATGCGTTGTTGCAGCAACGCATCAATGTCTCGCTGCTGACCTACCTTTAATCCAGCGGTGATGATCGCGTGAATGGCGCGGCCGAGATTGGCCACGGCGTCATCGACTTCAACCGTTGGCGCCTCACCCTTGCCTTTGGATTTACCGGCCGGCACGGCGAACCAGTCGCCCACGGTGCCATCCGCCAAGCGGATCCGAGCCCGAATCGTTTCTTTCCCTCGCGAGTCGTTGACTCGTTCATAATCAAGGGAGGCGATCGTCGGAGTTTCGCTCGCTGGCCTTACGGTCACCACCCCTTTATCGGAGGCTCGTGTGACGACCGCAATCCCAGGCAACTTCTCTCCCCCTAAGAATGCCAGGGTCGCCCCACCGCCTGTGGATACGTGCGTCATTCCACCTTCAACCCTTGCGTCCTTAACCGCCGCGCCGGTATCGCCACCGCCGGCAATCGTCGTTGCTCCTTGCCCGAGTGGACCAGTTGCCACAGCTAACGCCTGTGCAATCGCCCTCGTGCCTCGCGCAAACTGTTCATGTTCGAAGACACCCAGAGGTCCATTCCAGAGGATGGTCTTCGCCTGTCTGATCGGCTGGCGGAATCGTTCGATGGTTTGCGGCCCGATATCAGCCCCTTTCATGACTTCAGGGATGTTCTCAGTCGCGACTTCAACAATCTTGGTCGGATTCCTGACGTCATCGGTGGCCACGTGATCGACAGGGAGCATGACCTCAACACCTCGTGCAGAGGCCGTCGCTAGAATGCCCCTGGCGGTCTCGAGCTGATCGAGCTCAACAAACGAAGCCCCGACCTCCTTGCCCTGCGCCTTCAGAAAGGTATAGGCCATGGCGCCCCCGATCAGGATAGAGTCGCCCTGTGTCATCCTTGCCAAGAGGTTGTCAATCACCTGAATCTTATCGGAGACCTTGGCTCCACCAAGGATGACCACGAATGGATGTTGGGGATGAAGGGCCCGGCTCAGCTGAGTCACTTCCTTCTCCAGGAGCAACCCGGCGGCCTTGACGTTGACATACTTCGGGACACGAACGATCGAGCTGTTGGAGCGGTGAGACGTGCCGAAGTCGTCGTTGATCCACACATCAGCCAGACTGGCGAGCCCCCTCGCAAAGGCTTCGGCTTGTTGGAAGGCTGGGTCGGCGGGATCCTGCGTGATGATCTCCTCTTCAGGGTGGAACCGCAAATTCTCAAGGACGAGGACCTCGCCCGGTTGCATCCGCTCATCCACGAATCGCTTCAGCTCACCGAACACCTCGAGTTTCCCTGCTTTTCCCGCTTGATACTCAACGAGGTCACCAGCAAACAAGACGTTCGTTTCCGGAAGCAGCCCCTGGAGTTCCTGAGCCACGCCTCTCAGGCTCAGATTCGGCACGACCTTCCCCTTCGGACGGCCAAGGTGGCTGCCCAGGATCACCTTGCCGCCCTGTTGAAGGGCAACGCGGATCGTTGGGAGCGCCTCCTCAAGACGATAGATGCCGGCGGGATCAATGGCCCCAGACGCATCAATCGGCACATCCAAATTCCCCCGCATCAAGACCCGCTTGTTCCCCGTCAGATCAATATCATTGAGGGTGATCAGTTGGCGCGCCGCTTCCTCGCCGCCGGGGCCGATGGGAGGTAGTGGACCGGCCGGGTCGGCCAGGAAGGCGATGTGTGGGGAGCCACGGCGTCCGGGGAGCTCATCCTGAGGGGATAGACCGCTGAGTCTCACACCGCTAACGGTATCGCTAAACAGCCCGGTGGTGTCTGCCGGATGAATGGTCGTCACCCCGCCGCCGCTGCCAGCACCTCCGCCGCGCGGCAACTTCGGTGCAGTAACAGGAAGAGTTCTCGGTGATGCGAGCACCAACGTCAGGCGGTTGGCCTGGGCATCGTACTGGGCGTCGAGGACCTTCGAACCGGCATCGGCCGAATGCAACAAATAGTACACGGGATCGACATCGCTCGCCTCAAGCCCTTCTGGCACGCGAGGCTGCCAAGACCAGTTCCAGTACATTCTCCCATCTTTGCCGACGACCGGCTGCCGCTGGCGCCACTGCGGCCAGGACCAATACCGGCTCTCAAACTTGCGTGGAAACACCTCGACTCCCCTTCCCTGCCGATCTTTCAAGAACAGACGTAGAGAGGGATGGTCTTGCGCCGCAACGATAATCTTCCAAAATTCGCGAGCCTGCGCGATGGTCTTGATGGCCTTGGCCATTTGCGCGGCGCGCGGCTTGACTGTTGCGATACTCGCAACGCTTAGCCCCCTCTCGGCAAACAGCAGGGCAATCCTCTCCTGCGCCCATCCCCGATCGCCGCGAGCAGGCTCAGGATATCGGTAGGCGGCCTCGAGAATCCGCAGGATGTCGCGAACCAACTGCATGCGCAGGGGGGAGGCGCCATGTAGTGCTTCATTCAGAGCGTAGGTCGCCGTTTTCCCCGTTCCGGTTTTGATCACGAGGGGCACATCGGCGGGGCCGAGATGGAGCCGAAGCTCGCGCTCATCCAGCCGGATACTGGCTGTTCCCCGCAGACCAAGTCCTTTGGCGATCGCCTGCAAGGTATGCGGACCGGGGTGCTCCGCGAGCCATCGGAAGATGCTGGGGACGGACCCTCGCGCTGGCGAGCGCGGCGTGCCCGGCGACTGCCGGCGCTCTTGGAGGAGTCCCCGCCGGAACGCCTCGTCCTCTGCCGGGGTGCGCCCCGGTGCCCCGCCCGTGAACTGCGCTGGCGTACCCGGCGCTGGTGGCGGCGCGGGCGCTGCAGGTCCAGCTGGGCCAAACTGGCCGTGCGTTCCCCCGTGTTCGCTTCTGAGGGACGCCATGGCGTCCGCTCCACGGAAGACCAAGGCATCTTCGGCGGCGACCCGCTCCATGCCGGCAGGGGCCTGGTGTTCAACGAAGCGGGACCCCACTTTGTGCTCCTCCGCCTGAACCGACATGACGTATCCACCGGCTCCGGATTCCTTCAATCGTTGCGCGACCTTAAAAATGTTCAGTGTCGTGATATGATCACTAAACACCGTGACAAACTGCACGACCCCGCCAGCTCTTCCCACCCGTTCGCTGTACGCCATGATGGCGTTGACCATCGTCTGAACGTCTTGCGTGGCCTGGCCCCAGCTCTCCGGATTCGTCCAATCGAAACCTGGGGCCGCCATGGCCTGTTTGATATTCGCAATCTGCTCTGGCCTGAGTTCAGATTTCCAGTTGTCCGGATTGAGCCAGTTGAATGAGGGAGACACGTTCACCGCGACGAAGGCTCCTTCGGCTTTCGGATCGGCGCGCACATTGCTGATGAGCGTCTCTTCCTCCGCGGCGCCAGGTCCTTCCTTCTCCATCCAGGCTCCATCCGCGATGCGCACATAGAATCGCAGCCTCACGGCTGAGTTGAGCGCACCTTGGGTCGTGTTCAATTGGTAATAGCCCTCGTACGTTCGGGCCTTGTCTGCATCCCACTCGATGGCAATCCCAAGGGTCTGAGCCAACGCCCGGAGTTGCTCATGCGACAGGGTGTTCTTCAGAGGATCCGTGGCCGCCTCCCACTGCTGCCGAGTCGCCTGGCGGGTCTGGTCATCCATCGTTTCGAACCGGCCGGTCCTGGTGGTCAGGATCGCTTGAGAGACCGCCTGGACATAGGTCTTGAGCTGGGCCTGCTCGATCCACAGCGCCGTCAGGCGGGCGGTGGCCTCAATCTCTTGATCAATATAGGCCGGCCGCCTGTCCAGCACCTCTTGGATCGACATGACGGTCCCCTGGCTGTCCTTCACCCGGGTCGCGACGCCCACATCAGTGATCTCGCCAAACTCAATCGCTTCCCGGTTCTGCCACACCGCTTGAACCGTTCCCAGGGGGCGTCCATCCCCTGCGAAGGTGAGGGGCTCGTCGGGGTGGAGCCTGCCTCCTGCCACTTCCCCTCGTCGCCTCCAGACCTCCCGAATCGCATCAGCCAGGTCGGGGAAGTTCCGGCTCAGCTCATCCACGAGCGCTTCAGGAGATTTCGGCGAGAGGATATTTCGGATTTCCGCTTCGTCCAACCCCGGCATGAGCCGCGCGAGTTCCTGGATGACCGTCTCGTTGTCTCCGCGGTGGTCGTACTCCTCGACCTCCCGACGGGCCAGCCGCACCACATAGCCCAGGGAAGGCAACCCTGGCACGCTGGTTCCTAACTGGAAGTAATCGTCTTGAGGCGCCTCGTCGCTCTCCAGCAATTTGGCCCCCTTGGCATCTGTCCGCGCCACGAGGACGATCTCGGAACCGAGCTTATCCAGTTCCTTGCGGAACTCCAGCAAGGTCCGGAAAAACGCCAGGATGGATTTCACCACTTTCCCAGGCAGGTGCCCGCACTTTTTTAAGCCGTGGACCTGATCTTCAACATGGATGGCGGCCGCCCCAGCCTCCACCAACAACCGGACCATCTCCTTCACCGAGAGGTGGCCGGTATCCGCATCAACAAGCGCCGGAAGCAGATAATCGACCAGCTTCGCCTTCAAGGCCCCTTCCATGGTCTTTCGCAAGGCCTCGCGCTGCGCTTGGGACGTGGTGGTTTTTTGCCTGACGGCCTCAGCGACGATCGAGTCAAACAGCGGTGTCAACGTTGCATCAGGGTTGCGCATGACCTCATTCACAAAAATCCGCAGGTCTTGCTTGGCTGCACCAACCAGACGCTGCACGAGCTCGGCTTGCATGCCTGATAACGTGTCTTGGGGGGTCTCCTGAATCGTTCGAAATACCTGGCCAAGTTCTTCGTTGAGGGCGTGCAGCAGTTTCTTGAACCTGATCTGTTGATCGACGTGCTTATTCAGCAGGTATTTGTTAATCTCCTCCAGTTTCTTAGCGACGGTATCCAGCGGATATCGTGCTTGATCGGGTTGGCCCCAATGATGAGAGGTCTGCCACCCGCTGAGGTACCACGCCTCCAGCCCCGCCTCAGCCATCGCGGCTACTGTCGGCCCATCCATCGCCCCGCCCATCATGATAGGCCGGCCTTCCGCTTGCGCCTGCGCCACCCGACTCGAGAATTTCCTGGGCAAGAGCTTCCGCAAGTCCTCAAAGTTATTGACTTCCCCCTGGAGATCGGCGATTTCTTCGGCGCTCCAGAGGCGATGTGGAGTAATGCGTTCGAAACGGGACGATTCCATCCACTCTCGGATGCGGTCCGCCTCGCCTGGCGTCGCCTCAAGAAGCGGCTTTGGCGCCGGGGCTTGAGCGGGAGCGGCTCTGCGGGAGGCCCCCAGTTCCGCTTGTTCGAGGAGACGCTCCGCCTCTTCCTCGCGCTCCTCTCGATCCAGCGCAGGGTTGGCTTCTCCCGCAAGCTTGACGAGTTCCGAAAAGACATGGCCTCGGCTGGCCCGGTGCTTAGCATAGTCGCGAAGCAGCACCGCCCTGAGCCCTTCAATCTCCTGTAGTGACCGAGCGGGCGCGGCAGCGACTTCAACAGGTTGAGCTTCTGTCTCTGGAACGATGTCGTAGACGTAGTCATGGGCGTCGAGGGCGTACCGCGGCAGCGCGCCTGATGCGACCGCCTCCTCCAGCTTGACGCGGGATGGCTGCCCCTGCTCGTCCCTGAAGAGGGCGGTGCCGTGTTCATCAACCGCGAAGATAGCCCGAAGGATCTGCTCGCGCTCCTCGTCGTTGGCTTCCACCACGGCGAAGAGGACGCGGGCGCTGTGCTGGAGCCAGCGCGGCGAGAGCAATTGCCGCCTCAGCACATCCATGATGATGGGTGCCTTGGACCGGTCAAAGCGCGGCGCAGCGGCCTTGATCTCGTCCAGGGCAACCGATGGCTCAACGCCGAGCAGCTCGGCGACCTGAGCGGCTGCCTCCTCAAAGGAGAGTTCTTTCGTGTAGGACGCCCCGGTGCCGTAGGCCCGTGACAGAATCGGAGTCATGGGCCTCACCTGCTGGATCAGCGCCATATCGGCTTCAACGGTGGAGGGCTCAACGCCAAGGACCGCCGCAATCCGGGTGGCGGCCACTTCAGCGGGCAGTTGTTTCAGCAGGATCGTCACGAATTCTTGGATCACGCGCAGGATCAATTCCTCACGCTGCGGGGACGTGCCCGCATGCCGATCCACAATGGTCGCCGCAACCAGGCGGATAGCCGCCAGGCGATCCTGCTCTTTGAAGAACGCCTCCGTCCACTCGTTGTGGAGCTCCCACACCTTCTCGAAGAGCGCTGGGGTAAACCGTGTGCCGGCCTCGACGAAGATCGCATTCTCCCCTGGCACCACGCCATTTTCAGTGAGCTTCGGCTTCTTGAGCCAGCCATCTTTGGTAATCACGCCCCCTTGGAGGCCTGTCTCCTTGTCGACGTGGTGCAGCAACGTCCACGGCCACCCGACGAAGATCCGGTAGGTCGCCAGGTCGTTCATAAACCGCAGGAATAGCTCATAGTCATCGATGGCGGCGGCGAGGTTGCCGTTCAAGATCTGAAAGCCGTAGTTGGCGTCCATGTAAAAGGCGTGCTGGATGCGCTCGATGGTGATGTCGCCTTTGGGGACGCCGTAGATGCTTTCCCAGAGTTCTGGCGTGAAGAGCTTTTCCGGCGAGTCAAACATGTCTTTTGTGATGACCCAGGGCGTAATCTTACCGTCGGCGTTCAACAAGCCCAGGCTGTGAAAGAGCTGTCGTTCCACGGTGGTCAGCCCGCTGGCTACCGTCGGCACTGGTCTGCCGTCGATCTCTACAGTCTCCACCGGGGCGTCGATCATCAGTTGCAGGTCCTCAAGAGCCGCACGGAGCGAGGCGGTGCCAGCCGCCACATAGTCCTTATCGGGGGTGGCGACCCAGCTCTGTCGGATGACGTCGTAGAACCGTCCTTTGACTTTGCCGGTGAGGATCTCCTGGAGGGTAGGCTGAACGCCTTCAGGCAGTGGGTCATCAGGCACGAAGATGAGGCCAATCAGTCGTTCGCGCAGCTTGTCCAGCTTCATCGCACGGAGCGCCTTGGGATTATGTTTCCATCGGCCATACGGATCGGTCTGTGGGTAGAGCATCACGGCGGCCATGCCGCCGACGGCGCCCGCATTGGTCAGCTCGCCGTTCTTCATGCCAGCCATGAGCATCATCAGCGCGGTAAACCGCTGGCCGGCCATCATGCCGGGGGAGGTCATCCCGATCCCTTGCGGATCCGGAAAGACCGCTGTATTCTTCCACATCTCAATGAGACTGCCCAGCCAGTCCCAGCGGCCGAAGCTCTCCTTGGTGAGCCAAGGACTCAAGATCCACATAATAACTGGCAGATGCAGAGCTTTGATGCCCTCCTCCAGGAGCCCTGCGATCTTGATGGTGCCGTGCGGGGCGGCGATGAGGTCTTCTAACTTGGCCAGCAGCTTCGCCACGACGATGGCGTCCTGGGGGGTTTGAATCTTTGGCTCGTAGTAGTAGGCGCCGGTCTTGGCTTTCTTCAAGGAGCCATAGTTGTTCAGGAGATCGATGACGTGGGAGACAATCACGGCTGGGACGGGCTTGCCGTTGATCGTGATATAGGGATCACGCAAGTGGATGCTAGGAGCCCGATGGATGCGTGTCGGCCAGTGGCGGCGTTCCTTCTCAATTTTATAGACTCGGTCTTGGCCCCTCTTGGTCACCCGGTACTCCCTTGGCGCCGTGCCATCCCCCCACTCGCCAGCTAAAATTTGTTTGACGTTGCGCCGTCCCATCCAGACTGCCACCGGCCGATTAGCGGGAGTGCCATGGGGCCTCAGCGGGAACGGCGCGGCGTCTTCATCGTCCTCAAAGGACACGGCCACGTTATTGTCTTGGGTGATGCGTACCCGCTCACCCTCCTGCACCGCAACAATGTTGGCATACTCTGGCACTTCGGCTTGGGCGTTGCTGACCAAGCGTTCCAGCTCCTCGAGCGTTACAGGTTTCTGGGAGCCGAGGTTGTCCGCCAGCGTAAAGTGCCTCAAGATCTCCTCATCAGGGCGCTCAGCCGCCCGTTGCTGCTGGATGTACTGTCTCACGTGCTCCCAGGAGAGGCGCTGCAGTTTATTGCCAGCCTCATCGACAACGTCTGCGGCATTCAACTGGTTCATCGCCATATCGAGCGGATGCCAGGGCCCGGTGAGCTCCAACCCCGGATTCTTGAGCGGGTGCGCGTCATCCGGTATCGGCACCTCGTCATTGAGCCGCCAGCGCCATTCACTCTCGATGCCGAGGAAGTTATGGATCAGGCCCCGGACAATCTGCCAACGCGTCCGGACTTCCCTCGTCACAGGGTGCTGAAACTCGTCGTCCCACTTTGGCCAGCCATGTTTTTCCTGGACCTGGGCTGGTGATTCGAGTAGCTTCCGGCGGGCGATGAGCGCGTTGGCGATGTCTGGCTCAAGTTCTTTGGTGAGGGTCGCAATCGCCTGCTCAACGTTCAGGGTCACTGTTTGGCCATCAGGAGTCTCGATCGTCTTGTTGCCGAAGAGCTCCGGAAATCCCTGAGCGATTTCCTCGCGGACGACGGCCGGCGCCGGCGTGGCGGCGGGGGCGGCAGGCATCGCGAAGGCTTTGCCGGAGCTGCTGACGACCGACTTGGCGTACTCGGCGAGCAGCCGGTCACGCTTCGCCCCATCAGCCTCGGCTAGGATCGTATTGAGGAGCTGGTATTTCTCCTTGTGGGCCACCAAGGGCTTGACGGTCCTGGGCAGACGAGCCAGGAACGCTTCGAGGTCCCGGTCGGCCTCAGTGCCGCGCAACGCCCCAAGGAGGACGAGGTCCACCCGCTCGAGGACCCGTTTCTCCTCGGGCCACTCGTCTTCAAATGTGCCGAGGGTATTGTCGTGGGCGAGTTCATGGAGGAAGCGCTCGAGGAAGATCCGCTGGGCCCCGCGGGAGGCGGCCGGATCGGCCGGGGCCGCCGCCCCAATGGTGGAGCGGTAGAACGCCTCGTCGATCGCAATGACCGCTTCGTCCGCTTCCTGATCGAAATAGCGGGCCATCTGGTTGCCGTTGAGCGTCCCGGCCAGCACGACGACGACCCGCAGCCGCTCATTCCGCGCGTGCGCGCCTGCTCTGGCTGGAAGGATGGTGCCTCGCAGCGCGTTGACAATCATCGCTCGCACCGGATCAGGCCGACTCTCAGGGGCATGGGGGATCTGGACATTCAGGTTCTTGAGGAGTGTCTCTAAGCGCCCGAAGAATGGGAAGGCTTCGAAGGCGGCTTGGAGCTTGGTTTGGCGTTGGGGGTGAACGGTGTAGGCGTAGCCGGGCTCGAAGATATGCGCGAGGAGCTCGAGAACGCCGGACACCGGCTCCTGCTGGAGCGCTGGCCCCTTGAAGGGCGTGACATCGGAGGGCGCGACGGTGAAGAAGTCCGAAAAGATACGCGGTTTGACCGTGTCATATGGAGGCAGGGCCTGTTGCGCCGCCCAGGCTTTGCCGGTGGCTTGTCCCGGCGGCACTCCTGGCGCGACGGGCGCAGGAGACAGCAGCTCGGCTGCGGTGACTCGACGCATGTCGCGGAGTCGGTTGAACTCCGGCAGGTTCCGAGTCGCTTGATTCGACGCGTAGACAACCACCACCTCTCCGGTGACTCGAATGAACACAAACTCCTCGGCGGTGATGCCCGGCTCTGGAAATGTCGCCTGGCCCTGCGACTTTTCTACGGTGAGGTCGGGCCCGCCCAACCCCTCAAGGCGGACCCGCTGGCCCTCCTCCAGCACTCCTGAGAGCCACCGTTGCGCTTCCGCCATGCTCAGCTGGGCGGGCAACCCACGACGACCCACTATGAGGAACGGCGGCGCGGGTGGGGGCTGACGCCATGCCACATAGAACGCCAGACCACCAATCACCCGACTCAGCGCCTCGTCGACCCACGCCCCCTGGACCGGAAGCTGCACTTGCTCCACCTGCATGTCCCGCGGGCGATGGGCTTGCAAGTCCTTGAGATAGGCCTCGAAGACCGCGTCATCGTGCCCGAAGCGGCTGACGGCGGTAAACGTCTCCGTTTCGTAGACGAACGCAAACACCCGACGCTGCGTCTCGTCTGACGGTGTCACGGTCACCAAGGAAATCCGCAGGAGGTGGTCGTTGAGCCGTCTGGGATGCGTGTAGAACCGTCTCGCCACAGGATCATCCAGAGGGAGGAGATGGTGGACGAATGAGCCAATCAGGAGGCTCTCGTGGGACGCCGGATCGGCCATCCGGAGCTCCGTGGTCCCCAACGCACGGACCGCATAACGCTGGACCTCCGGCGACTCACCGATCCGCGGATGCCAGTCACCACGGGTCGAGTCGGCCATCGCGGTCAATCGAGCGAGGCTGAGCGCACGGGCGTACGCACGGTCAGGAGTCAAGCCGAAGGCGACAAAATAAAACGCGGCTTCATTGACGTTGACTGTGCCCACGTAAAGAGCAGCGGCGATGTTCCGGAGGACCTCATCGCGCTTTTGCTTTGCTTCGCCAGCCAGTGGAACCTGGTCTTGAAATGTTTCGATGAGACCATCGACTTGAGGTGTGACCAGCCCACGATCGGTCTTAGATAATCGGCTAAACCTTCTACTGAATTGTTGGATCGCTTCTTGAAATTTGCGGGTGCCAACCATCTGCGGGGCCGTCTTCAAGAACTGCTCCCACGACCCGGGGCCTTGTTCAGGAGCGACTTTGCCACCGTGGCGGGCCGAGCCCGCCATCGAGGTGGGGGTCGTGAGCCTCGTGTAGACCGAGTTGGCGAGCTCTGGGCTCACCCCTAAGTCCGTGAGCGCTTTCACGCCGGCTTCTCGATGGGGTCGCTTCAGATACAAGTTGGTCGTCGCCTCTCTGACTTGCCTGCGCTTCTCCAGCCATGCTGCCGTCTGGTCCAAGCCACTAAATTCCCTCATGCCCATGATGAGAGTGACTTGGGGGTCCACCTGGGCGCGGTCTTCCCGAGACAAGCCCTTGTACAACGGGGTGGCTGTTGATGCGGCGGGGGCTGGCGAGGAGGCCTTGGCGGATTCGGTCTTCACGACTTCCCAGATGCGGTTGACGATGCGCGTGGCGGCTTCGGTAGCGGATGGCCGGTAGCGCACCACGACCCTGGCCCCTTCTTCCACCGTGCCACCGGTGAGCGTCCCGTCCCTCACGCCTTGACTCAGGATGTCCTGAATCGCACCGATCACCTGGTTGGGAACTATCCCGCCCGAGAAGCGCGCGCCGAGATCAGCCGTGGAAAACGTCACATCCGGCGTGCTGTCGAGCTTCGCGCGGATGACGCGCTGGCGCGCGGCGGTGAGCGCAGCCACCTCTGCTTCGTTCCAGCGGTCTCGGATGGTGCGAAGTGCCCTCGCGATCTGCGCATTGATCCTCTGGAGTTGCTCGCGGGATGGCTCCTGGTACTGGCGGGCTTTGACGCTTGCGACGGTCCTCTCCACGATCTCCTTGAACCCATCCACGGCACCTTGTTCGATCAGCGTGGAGGCGAGCGCGAGACTGCTCACGTACACCGCATGTTTCTCAATGCTGTAGGCCACAAGCGCGCGGTCCGTGACGCTGCCGATCCCACGGCCCAGCGCGAGGGCCGGCAGATCCACCTCATCAAGGATGAACCAGACCGGGATATCCCGAGGGCCGAGGACCTTCGCGATCTCCCTCAATCGCCGTTTCAATTCATCCTGCTGTTGATCTGTGAATGTCTTGTCGTAGCGTCCTTGGTACTCCAAGGCATACGTGGTGACCTGCGCATCAAGCGCTGGGTCACTGAGACCGATTTGAAACAGCCGATGCTCGGCGCGCGCAGGCTCCGCCCGCTCCTTACCTGCGATGGCGACGTTGATGTCACCAAGTTTATCCCGCGCGACCGATTGGCCAATCAGGGGATCGGTGATGACCTCACGCTGGACGTCGGAATAGGCGGCCGCCCCAGCCCGCAGAGAGCTGTAGCTGGAGGCGAAGGCCATGGGGACCGCCTGCGAGAGCGTGAAGACCCCCGCCAGGACCCCGGCGACCGGTCTGATCCAGGAACCCCGTGCCCAGCGCTTCATCAGCTTATACGCTTCCCCTTCTCAGACCACAGAGACACAAAAATCCACAGAAACACAGAGGACTTCTCGATGGAAATCCCCTGCGTCGCTGTGGTTTGGTCATCTCATCCAATGTGTTAGGGCTCGTTGCACGCACACCCAGCCCCCTGAGGACCGGGACTGGGTGTACGCTCTCAACCATATGACGCGGGAATTATTTCCCTATTGCATCCGTCTGGACGGAGCGTTTTCGCTCCTGGTAGGCGCGAATCCCTGCCGACGTCTCGGGCAGCATGGGGAGATCCTCTGGAACGGAGAGGTCTCCAACCTGTCGCACGTCGAGCTTGGCCGCGACCTGGGGACCGAGCCGGCCCCCGGCCGCCGCGGCTTCGAACCCGGCAATGATCGCCCGCGCGCCTGAGGCGACTTTCGCTCTGTCCTCCGGATGGTCGAAAGCAATCGCCGCGACCTGGTCAGGATGCCGCGTCGCAGCCTTGATGCTCTGAGCCCACTCCTTCGGACCAATGACGCTGCCAATTGTGCTTCCCGGCTTTGCGGCTTCGAGCCGTCCTACGAGATCGCCGGGGGCGATCAACCCCGGCAGAACGAGCGCGAAGTCATCGCGCGTCAAGGTCACCGTGTGGCCCGAGGCGTCCGGAATCGCCTTGAAGATGGCTTCAGCTACCTTCTCGGCATCCTCGGCCGAGGTGGTGCCATCGACGACGAGTGCAAAGCGCAGCGCGCTCTCGCCGCCATTCAACACCGTCTCGAGCTGGCGCTTGATCTGCTGGTGCACAATCGCCGCATCCGGCGCATCGTACACCGAGGCATGCACCACGACCCACTTCGGCGCTGCCGCATCGGCCGAAGCTCCCGCGACGCTCTTACTCACCACGTAGCCCGCCGCATCCGGGTACTGCTTCACCCATTGTCCCTGCTGGATGGTTGTAAGGGTCGTGTCGTCCACCGGGAAGGCGAACGGAGAGTCCGGGCGAATCAGGCTTTCTAGTGTCTGACGCGCCGGATAGGCGGCTTCGACGTCCCGCAGAACGTTCGGCCCATGCGGGGTGAAGCCGCCCTGCGTCTGGATCCAGATCAGGTTGAAGTTGCTGACCTTGTCCCGGATGGCATCAAAGGCCGCAGCGCCGTACATGTCCTCGCGGCGGGCCAATCCGGTCCGCTCATCCGCCACGACCGTTCCGTCCGCGTTGAGCCGATACCGGTAGGCAATCTCAATCGGGTTGCTCCACTGCACGGCTACGGCCGACTTGCTGATCCCGCCGGCCACCGGGCTGCGCTCCGGACGGATCGCCACCCAGTGGGAGCCGCGGGCGTTGCCGACGTTGACCCGGACGAACCGCTTGGCAATGCCACGATAGAGCGCCATAAAGGGTTCCAACCCGATCATGACGGAGTCGTCCTTGCCGACGTACTGGCCGTGGGTGATCGCGGCCAGCTTCTCGGTGGAAACGGACGCCAGGTAGTCATCGCCCAGGAACATGCGGACCTTGTAGACCTCCATGAACCTCGGGCGTACGGCCGCGATGACTACGTCAATGTCCTGGTCATGCAGCATACGTTCCCAGGGATTCAGGACTCCCAGGCTGCGCTTCTTGCTGGCTACTTCCTGTTGTAATTGTGCTTTGCGCTCTTCAAACTGCGCCCGGTTGTCGCGCAACTCCTGATCGACCTGGCGCTCAATCGCTGACACTTCGTCAGAGGTCAAGTCATTAAGCCACCCCTTGCGCTTCTTCACCCAGATGCGCTTGACGTTGTGCTCGTTCTGCGCGCTGAGCAAGGCCAAGAGCTGTGGATCCTCGCGCTCCACATCAATGAACGCCCGGGAACCTGGGATGACATCCCAAGTTTCGACAACGAGGCCGTTCTCGATCCATTCCGCGAACTGCTGGCCTTGCTCCGGCAGCAACTCACCGCCGACGTCCAGGAGCCGCTCGACGAACTCCTTTTGCAGAGCCGCCGGCGTCTCCGGCATCCGCTCCGCCACTTCTTGCTCAAGCGCGGCGCGGATCTCGTGGCGGAGCGCCGTGCGCGGGATGGTCTTCTCGACGTAGATCTTCGTGAGGAGCATGGACAACCGCAGCGCCCAGTAGATGCCGAAGTTGAACGCCCCACCGGCGGCCTTGTCGTTGCCGACCATGGCTGCATAACCGAACCGCTCAATCTCCTCCTTGGAGAACGTCTTCCCTGCGAGGCCGATCCCCATCCCACCGACGTTCCCCGGCAGGCGCAGCTCAACGATGTCACCGCTCTTGATTCCCTGTTTGACTCTGTTGTAGCCCTCCTGGACCTCGTTCCAGCGGCCCGCTTCGGGCATCCACTCCAATTCCTTCTTCAACTCGGCGATGAACTCATCATCGAGGTGGGCGTAGAGATGCAGCTGACGCCTTTTGATGAGGTCCTGGACCGCGGGATCCACGAAGTCCTGCATGTCCCCGTAGAGCTGATAGCCGAGCTGATGGATGAGCCAGCCTGCCCGGAAGAACGTGCTGAACCACAGCGCGTGGATGTCCGGATCATCCACCCCGCGGTGGTGGAAGAGGATGAAGTGGTTATCGTCTCCGGCGTTGCCCAGGTCGTAATTCTGAATCAACCCTTCGCCGGCCTTGGCGAGCTGATAGTCGGTGATCAGGCCGCGCCGCTTGGCCACATTGAAGCTGGCCCGGAAGGCCGCATACTGCAGGGCGTACGGCGACTGGTGCCCCGTGGCCCCGATGTCAGCCTTCCCGTCATCCACGGTAATGACCGCCTTCTGGTTGGAGGCTTCCAGGATCGGGTCCAGCTTCACCACCGGCTTGTCGCCTGGCCCAAGCTTGGGGGAGCCGTCCGTATTCCGCACGATGACGGAGGGAATCTCATGGTACCGGTCGCCCAACGCGTGGACTGCCGCATGCGCCCGCCGTTCCGCCTCCGGGGCCGTCACCGCCGGCTGGAAGGTGCCCATCATGGCCAGCTCATCATGCACCCAGAGGTTCTTCTCCCGGGTGGCCCGGATGTCGGAGGTCATGCCCACCTGATCCTGAATTTCCGCATGCGGGATCAAGCCGGGCTTATCCTGGGGACGGCTGGTGCCGTGCGACATGTAGGTGTCAGACACCACCCGGACGAGTCCGCGGTCCGCAAACGCTCCGCTGTCCGCTTCTTCAGCCGTCACCGGAATCGTGCCGCGGTGCACAGTTCCCTCGCCCGATCCGGCGATCGTGAGGTAGGGCTGCGAGGTGGCTGCGGCGTACTCCCCGAGGGCCGGAAAGCCGGACTGCTGAAGCCCCACCAGGATCGGATTCAGGCTCTCCCCGGCCGTCGGGGGGCCGGAGACCGGATCGACCATGACCATCAGCATGGGGTCCTGGTCCTCCGGCGACTTGCTGACGTCGTAGCGCCGAGAGCCTGGCCGCGGCAGCGCCTCCGTGATCACCCACTCGGTCTGATCATCAACCAGGGTGTGGATGTACGGCGCCGAGCGAGGATAGACAAACCGGTAGGTCCTGGGCTTACGCTTACCAGCGAGGATGTCGGCGACGGATTTCACGACGACGACATAGCCTGGTCCTTCCTCAGCAGCGAGTTTCGCAAGGTTCTCTGCGTTAAACTCGAGATCTTTCACGAGGTCTGGGTTCCCTGTTCTGAGTGCTTCTTGGTATTTATCGGACGCCGCCTTCGCGTCCTTCAGTTCCGTGACCTGGTCCAAGCGAGCTTGTTCTCTCGCGAGGTAGCGCTCGAGCATCTCATGGAAGCGAGCCACCGCCGCCTGGAGGGTTGAGCTGCCGGACTCCACTGCGCTTCGGTACTCCTCGTGCGCGGCCTTCAGCGCGGTGAGCGGCTCGCTGAGCGATGGATCAATCTGCTCTTCAGCCGTGAAATACTTGTCCAGCGCTCCGTGGAGGAGCTGGGCTGCGGCTTGGATGGTGTGGCCGCTGCGGGGCTCAAGCGCCCTGCGGTATTTCCCGTACTCCCCCCGTAACGCCACGAGCTCGGCGTTCCGAATCCCTTCAATCTTGAGCTGATTCTGGACCGCTTCGTCCAACAGCTTCATGACCGCCCAGTTAAAGGCGGCCGGACCACCCCCCAGGGCGATGCTGTACCACACCGGTTCCGAGCCTCCGTGCTTGAAGGCGAAGCTGCCATTGGGGCCTCGCAGCAGTTGTCTCATCCGCACCTCATAGGGCAACGTACCGAGTCCTGCCCAGCCCTCCTTCAACGCGACCGGTCGGCCGTCGGTGACGGGCGCCTCAGCGGCCACCTGGAAGGTCTCCCGACGGTTAAAGGGATCCAAGCCGTCGGTACCGGAGAGCACGACGTTGCGCACCGCATCGGGAATCTGCCCGTTGACCAGCAGGCCTGCCTGCTGCAAGGCGCCAGAAGCCTGCGCATCGAGGACGTAGTACGGATCCCGGCTCTTCCGGATGGCTTCGCGGAAGCTGCGACTGTCTCTCGCCAGCAGGCCTTGCAACTCCTGCCACGTCTGCGTGACGGCCTCAGCATTCTCCACCGCACCGTTCGCGAGCACCCGCGTGTCCTGCGGGGCTGCTTGGACGCGCTCACGCTGCTGATCCCGCGCGATCACCTCCGTGACCAGATCGACAATGAAGCGGTCCACCTCGGCATTGCGCTCCGGCCCGTTGTAGTGCACATCAAGCAGCGCCAGGTGCCCCAACGGCTTCACGCGGGAATCGGTGATGCGTCCCTCACGGGCCGCCTGTTCCAATCGGGCCTCGATCATCCTGAGGATGTAGGCGGGTGGACGGTTGCCCTCGAAAAACTGGCCGAGGTTCATGAGGTAGGGGACAATCTGCACCCGCTTCGCGAGGTCCCCCGCCTGTTTCTCGGCCGCCGCCTTGCGCTGCCTGAGGTACTCGGCCTGCTGGATCGCCTTGGCGGTCTCGACCGACTGGAACACCTTGCCGATGACGGCGTTCACGCGATCTTGGATCTCCCTCGGCTCATCTTCATGGCGGCCGCGCAACGCATCGTTGACTTCGTGGCGCAGCTTGAGCCGAAGTGCATCCAACCCTTCCTGGCCATCCGCAAGCATGCCTTCCACTTGGTCGAGGCTCAGATAGACATTCTTGGCGCCAATCGCCTCACGAGCTTTCCTGGGCATACCGGAGGTGTGGTCCAGAATCGTGGTCTCACCAAGAAGGGTCAGCGGCGCGTCGTTCCAGCCCTGAAACTTGTGCTGACTTCCATAGGCGATGAGGGCCTGGTGAGTCAGCGTGCCAGCGACGCCCACAGAAGCCAGTGCAGGCGTGCCGCTCTCATCCAAAATTGGCGTAAACCGTGCGAGCTCCCGCAACAGATATCGCCTCGATCCAATCTCTGGACCCAGATGCAAGGCCGACGGCGCGGGCCAGTCCATGGAAATCGTTTCATCGCCGAGCGCCTGCTCAAGGCCAGCCTGGACCTTTTTGAGCCGTTCCTTCAGATCCGCCTTTCCCTTGTCAGACAAGGGTGTGCCGGATCGCGGTTGGTAGCCAATAGCGTAGGACTCCACCAGCTCGTCAATGGGACGAGCCCCTGGCCCCACCAGCGGGAACGCCCGGCCTTCGTTGAAAGCGTCTGAGACGACTTCCTTGCCCAAGCTGACGAGGTTTTCGCGGCCAATCGTCGTAACGGGATCGGCGCCTGAGGGCCCCCAGACCCAGGCGGTATCCTTTCGGAGATCGTGCCCACTGGTCCCGCTCTCAGCCGTATCCGTCGGCCTCAGGTACTGGTGGGCGAATGCCACCGGCACCATCTGCGTGACGGATAACATCCAGGCCACAAGCATTGCCACTGGCTTGGTCCACTGCTTCATCTCTCTACCCTCCTCCGTGTTTGAACGCTCCTGGTCATGATCACTCGCGACATCTTCGACATCCTGTTTACCGCGAGACCGCTTTGGTCAGTGGTGGGTTGGCAACCGACAGGACGTCGTCAAACGTCCCGTGGCCGCTTTTGTACTTCACGACGGCGTGGTAGAGCCGCTCGTCGGTCGGCGTGGTCACCTTGGGGGCGAGGACGACGGTGCCCACCCCCTGCTCCGTCAGCATCCGCGTGATCTCCGGCGAATGGAAGCCGCCGGTAATGAGCACCGCCACCGGCTCCTTGGTCTCACGCAGCTTGGCGAGCGCGTTCTTGACGAGCTGCTCATCGCGCTGCTGCGCGACGAGGTAGAAACGCTGCACGGTGGGGAGTTTCGCCGCCAGCTCAGTGAGCGCCTGGAATGAGAGCGGCGGCCGGCCTTGGCGGGCGAGTTGGGCGTTGACGAACCGCTCCCATCGCGAGGCGATGGTCACGAGATCCACGGAGTCGAGCCGGCGGTACTCCGCCGGGGAGAGTCGAAAGTCGAGCAGTTTCTCAACGAGGTCCACTTCTTCTAAGAGGCTGGTGAGCTGCCGGCTCTCAGGTGTCGCGAGGAAGCTCTTGCGCAGCTCCGCGGCGAGCGCGGTGAGCTCATCCGACAAGATAGTGGGTCTGATCTGCGCGCTCTGGGCGACATAGCGGATGTAGGCGGAGAGATTCGGGTAGGCGCTCAGGTCCACCTTCGAGACTGAGGCCAACTGCTGAAGGGTGTCGTAGAACTCCGCCGCCTTCACCGTGCCTGCCTTCATCCCCTCGGCTTTAGCAACCAACCCGTTGAGCCGCTCTTCAGGCGCTACCTGGCTGAGCCGTCCGATGAGCGCTTGCTGCTCCTGCTTGACGAGGGGAAGCTGCATGGACTGCTCCAGGCGTCGGGCTTCGAGGAACCGCACCAGGTTGGGAGAGCCGCCCAGCGGAACCTCTTGGCGCATCGCCGCGCGCTTGAGCGCTTCGGCGTAGTCCGCCAGGCCCAGCCGCTGCTCGTCAAAGGCCTTGGCTTTCGCATCGAGATCGCTGAGGGCGGGGTCGAGGAGCTGGCCTTTCAGGCCTTCTGCCGCCTCCCGCACGGACGCCAAGACCGGTTGGAGCGCCACCTGCAATGGTTCGGCTGCCAAGAACGCCTCGACGTTCTGCTCGTAGAGGGCTTTCTGCTCCACGCCCCAGAGAATGAGCGGATGGTCAGAGGCAATATCAAGGTACTCCTCTGCGCTGAGCACACCGGTCTTGAGGTACTTCTCCGCGACCTCCTTGCGGTTCTCCGGAGGGCCGTAGCTGCGCAGATACTCAAGGCCTACGTCCCCGTCGCCTCCTTCGACCAGGATCAGCTTGAGGCCGTAGCGCTCAATCAACTGCTCGAGGATGGCGACAATGTGTTGCTGGGCTTCGTAGTTCGCGTGGGCTTCTTGGATATGGATGATCGTGGCGGGAACTGACGAGGCGGCGGGCTGGTGGGTCTCGATCACATACCCCAGCTCAGCGGGAATCGACAGGTCCACAATGGAGAGCGTCCTGGCGTCGGAAAGCTGCGTCGGTTTCGTCTGCGGGTGGGCGGGGGTGGGGAGGGTCAGTGTTGCGGCAACGAGTGCCGCGGGAAGGTGCACGCGAAGATGTCGCGGTGTCCTCATCACGCTTCTAGATCGAACGCGCCTGCTGTATGATGAACGAGATAACCAAAAAAGGTATTCATAGCATACTCAATTTTAAACATTTTTACAAGTATTTTGATATATATTTATTATTAAGCCGCGAAAAATCCCTTTTTATCCTCATGTGCCGATTATGGTCCTGTCGTGGGAGCGGCGGACGAGTCTGATCCCCCGTCGGGATCAGTGGGTCGGGAGCGCCCAGCCGCCGTGGTGGTCGGCATCCCCCAATCCCTCAGGAGGTGGGGCGCTTTGGCCTGGGCGAGTCTGACAAAGGGCTCGCGAATGTGGGCCGGAAGGTCGGGGGCTTCGAGGATGGTCTGCACCAGCTCTTCAGGCATCGCATCGGTTGGGCCGGCCACCGTCACGAAGGACTCGGCGGCCAGCTCATCCAGGTCGCCTTGGGTCAGGCCGGCGCTAGACGTCGTCGCTGAAGGGGGGCTCGTTGTTGAGGCGGAAGGGATTGAGACAGCGCGTTGGGAGGAATCCTCGTGAGCGGTTCGTTCGACGGGAGATTGAGCAAGCGCTACCTTTGCACCACAAAAAGACAGGATGGCACATACCCCGAAGCACAAAGACCACTGCTGATGCCCTCCACGCTTCATGCTCATCGCCTCTCACCTCCAGGGATGTTTGGTGGCTCGCTCAGACTGTTGTATAGTAATACTTTAACAATACATTGTCAACAACTTTTTTCTAGGGAGCTTCAACTAATCGTTCGACTGATCTCATGGTGGGCTCGACCTCGCCCAATTGTTCAACCGGCTCGGCAACGGGATCGGACGCTTGAGGGTTGAGGTCCATCGTTCCGGCGCGTTGGGCTCTGAATCGCTCCAGCGCTCGCTTCACGGACTCGCGGAATCTATTCCCGGCCGACCTGATGGCCCGTAGTGAGAGGGACCCTGAAAAGGTGGGGAGCTTCGGCTTGGGGGTCTGCTTACCCTTCCCCCCGATCACCCCCGCCACAATGAACGCCGACAGAGCCGCGATCTGCGCCCCGGCCCCCACCTGCGCTGCGTTCACCATGGAGGAGAGCACCGTGGCAGCTTCGGCGGGCAGGGGCGCGGCGGCGAGGAGGCTCAGGCTGATTGCTGTGAGGATAGGAAGAAGAAGACTCCGCAGCCCGGCAAGTTGAGCCAGGGCCCGCAGCATCGCGATGATAACAAGGTGCTGTTCTGGATCGACCCCCTCCCTGGATTCTGACTGGATGAACTGCTGAAGAACGCGCGGATCTCCTGATGCCGCTTGGTGAAGATTGCCTGCGACCATTGCCGCAACCCAGAATTGTTTCGTTTTCTCGGCATCGAGTTTGGACGCCTCTTGGAGCATTCGCTGTGCATGATCGGGCGGGGTCTTGGGAAGGATGACTCCCAACAATTCGCCTCTGTGACGGTAGGAAATAAGCTCCGTGTCTTGATTCCCTCCAACCTCGAGCTCCTCTGGCCTGATGTTGTAGAACGGTGTGTGCTCTGGTGCAAGCTGCGCTCTGGCCTTGATATATTCTTCCAACATTTGAAACACAAGGCTTGCAAGCATTAGGTGCTGAGCGTATTGCTCGAGTTGTTTTCGTGGAGCACGTGGACGCCGATCCGGGTCGACCACTTCGAAGAAGCGTGTGATCGCGTCGTCTAAGCGTGCAAGTTCACGCTCAGCCTCTTCCTGGCTGTTCTGAGTGAGGGCATTTTCAAGGGTATCGACCTGCGCGTTGACTTCATCCGCAGTTCGGGGGGCATCGGAGCGATAGCGCTGGATGGAGTTCTTTAACGTTTCAACCGCAGTCCGCACGATTGGGGGGAGTGGATAGGAAGGGCGCGGGGTGGCTGGGTCGTGGGCCATCGCAAATGCCATGGCGGAAAGGGTCCCAACGAGCGCCGCGATACCGATCCAATCCCCTGAAAAGTGTCTGACACTTTCTGCGGCGGAAAACACATTTGCATCGAGCGCCCAAGCCGGCGCGGCGGCGAGCAGCACGGCGCTCAGGGCGACGACCGGCAGGAGGAGTGTGAGCTTGACAGTGGTGAAAACCCAGCGTAGAATCCTCGCCATGTCCCCCCGTAGATCAACCAAGAAAGATTCGTTCACTACCACGGAAGTCGGTGCGCTGCTCGAATCACTGCGCCACGACATTGGGCTCATCGCTGATGGCGTCGCTGACATTCGGAAGGAAGTTGCAGGGTTCAAGGCGTGGCGCGCCAAGGTAGATGAAGACCTTGCCCTCATCAAGCCCGCGCTGCGGACTATCGAGGCTGACCTCAAGGCGATCAAGGCTGATCTGAAAGCGTTCGACGAGCGCCTCAAAGCCATCGAGGCCAAAGTCGGACTCTGAGGCGTCCTCAGCCGCACTACCACCCACCGCCCGAGCGCCCCTCCTCCTAGCACAACCAGCACCGGCAGAGCCGGCGCGCCGCCCAGGAGAACCAGCCCCAGCGCCACGACGACCAGGCCGGTCCCCTGCCCGCGCGGTAAGTGTTTGGTAAGACGAGTGACCAGAGAGGTAAGCCACGACCACCGGTCGCCGGAAGGGATGGAACCGTCCTGAATTTTCCCAATACCTTTTGTGCATCGGATGATGAACAAGTGCTCAGAAAAACCTCCGAACCCTGCTTTGAGCAAGGCACGATTGAGCGGATCGTTTAAGTACTGATAGGATCGAGACGCCTTGGCCAATTCGGCGACCTGATCAAATGGAATCACTTGTGGATCAACTGAGAAACCGACGGCCTCCAAGTTGGTAAAGAACGGCCTCAGCCATGCTGAGGCAATTGTGACAATCACAAAAACCCCTCGCGGTTTGAGCAGTTCAAAGACCTTTTGCGGAACAGCACTGACTTCTGGGAAGAGATCGTTGGCTTCAGGAAAGATAAACCAGGCTTCATCGACCTTTCCTGCGACGGTCCGACTCCTCCAATCTTGAACCTTCCTTTTCTCAACCCGTGCATTCGGTAACCCCTCAATCCCCTTGCGAGCCACCTCATATTCCTGCTCTGACGGTTCCAGGCCGATCACCAGATAGTCTGGATGAGCTATCGCCAAATGACGGACGACCTCACCAGTACCCGTTCCAATATCGACGATGATCTTTTGGTACCCCCGAAGAGGCCTCAAGACCTTGCCAAGTTGTGAACCAACCCACTGCCCCAAGGATCGGATCGCCTGGGCGAGGGCATGGGCCCGGGCAAGCAGATTGCCGTTACTCGTGGCAATCTGGTTCTGGAGCTGACGCCACCCACCCCACAGCCCGATGATCGCCGCGAGGCCGCCCGCCGCGATGATCTGGCGCCACTGCGCGTCATCAATGTTGCTGCCGGTGCTGATCAGGATCGCGTTGCGGATCCCGCGCTCACGCAGCCGGCGTTGCAAGTCTCGGCGTTCAGACAGCGCCACATAGGGCAGCACCGAGGCCCCCTCGGACTTGATCCCGGCCTCCTGATCGTGCGCTCGAATGCCTTGAGCGATGCGCGTGTGCGGGACGACCACGACCCCATCGCCAAGCTGTTGGAACACCTCAAAGGCAACCTCCACAACGTTGACCGCAATGCCGTCTTCTTCCGCCTGTGGGGGCATCGGGAGCTTCACGACCCGGCCGGCCTTGGCCGATTCATACAGCGATCGTGCGCGATCAGATCCCACGCCAATCACCGTCACCCCCGGGTGCAGCGATTTCAGGGCTACGGCGACGCCGCTCAGCAGGCCTGCCGCCCCAGCCGGCACCAACACCGCCACATGGGCCAGCGGCTCAAGTTGTCTGCGCAAGGTCGCCAAGCGCTCGTGGCCGTCTTGGGACAACCGGCCCTCCGCGGCTTGGACCGCCAGGTCGAGGAATGGCGGCAGGTCAAATGAGTGCTCGATGATCCCTTGCGCCTTGAGATCCTCGATGAGCTCAAAGCCTAAGGATCCCCCGTAGCTCGCAATCGTCTCCGGCCCGCCATGGGTGGCAAAACGAGCGCCAGGTCTTCGACCCTCCGCCAACGCCTCCCTGGCCGCCTCATCGATCGTGCCGCTCACCTGTCGCACGTCCGCGCCAAGATCCCGCATCGCTTGCACCTTACTGGCTGCGGCATCAGCCGGCACGAAGATCACTGCCTTCAACCGTTCAAAGAGCTTGGGATCGCGTCGTCGAAGCTCCTGCACCAGCCAGGCGATAGACAAGCCGTGATTGCCGGTTGAATAGGTCACGATCTGCTCGGTACTCTGCGCAAACTGGCGGCGCCCTTCCTCCGTAGCGAGAGGCATCAAGAACGGCGCCAGGGCGCGAGGCTTGAAGGAACCGGTGTGCTGTTGGCCCTCGTCCTTCACGAAGACACGGATGCCCACGCGGTCGCTGAGCGTCTGGAGGGGAATGAGTGGGGTGTGCTTGACGAATCCTTCAAGCGCGTGTGCACTCTCCGCCATCGCACGAAGTGAGACCTCAGGCACAGTTCGCGCGGACGCGTCTTCCATGCGCCGCCAGAGCAACGCCCAGCCAGAGGAGGTAGAAATTTGCTCGAATGAACTGGGTCCCGGTTCCGGTGTTCCTGGTTGCGCTCCCATGGCGCGGCCGGAGCCGCCACCGCCGGGAGGGCTGCCGCTGTCGATGAAGAGGCCTCCCACGGATGGCTCCAACTGCCCCAACTGCGCACCGCCAACGCGATGGCGTGTGAAGGCCTCGATCTCCGATTCGCTGTACCGCCTAAGCTGCGCGAGGAGTGGGCCGCTGGGTGGGGCGGTTGGCTTGACAGGCTCATGAGCGGATGCTACAGTTGTGTCAGGAGCTGATTCCATGAGGGGTGGACGATGGACCTGATCGAGCAGTACATCTCGGTGAACCCGGAGATCTGCCACGGGAAACCGTGTTTCAAGGGAACGCGGATCATGGTCTACCTTATCCTCGAGATGCTGGAAGCGGGCTCGACGATCGAAGAGATCCGTGAGGCCTACCCGGGACTGACCCCCATGCACGTCAAGGCGGCCCTCCACTATGCCGCGCGGGTCTTGGAAGCTCGCGAACTTGATCCCGCGTTCCTGAAGCTCCGGGATGCGCTTTTTACTCGATGAGAACGTCCACCATGGGCTGGTGCCGTTTCTCAACGGCCTCGGCCATGAGGCGATCCTCTCCCCAAAGGGGCTCTCCAATGGAGCGGTGTTCGCCGCAGCGACGTCAGCCCTGAGAGTCCTGGTCACCCACGACAACGACTTCGCCGCACGACCCTCCCTCGCCAGCCACCCCGGGATTGTCCTGCTGAAGATCCTTCCTAGGGACTTCGACCAACTGAAGGCAGCGCTCCAACGACTGCTCGCCCAAAAGCCTTCGGCTGACCTCTTCACAGACCGGTTAGTCATTGTCTTCCCTGATCGCCACGACGAGTACCCGTTCCGAATCGCGTTGACCCCCTTTCCGTAATCACTCCACAGCCAGCCGACTGCCGCCAGCCCGCCCCCCATCACGAGCATCCCGACCCACCACGGCACGCCCTCCGGCAGACCCCACAGGACGCCTGCCCACCAGATCCCGAAGCCCAGCGCCGCCGCCGCGAGCTGCGGGGTCGAGCTTCCTGGTCCCGTCCCCCGGCCGCCCCGTAAAGAAATAGAACCCTTCCCTCTTTGCCCAGATTCGGTTTTCTTGAGGATGGCAAGCCTGCCTCCACCCGACCACGTCACATCCTGCTCACCTTCTAACGGAGCGCGCAGGGTATATCCTTCTAGAAGAAGTGGATCGCGGTTCATGTGATCCAACCGTCGACGCTGCTCGGGTGTCAAAAGGGTGTTCGTCTGATCCGCAAAGAGCCCACTCTGCAACAGATACGCCGTCACGCCTTCAGGAAAGACCCGCTGCCTGGGCCATTCATAGACCACAACCGACACCCCCCTCGGCAAGGCTTCAATGAAGCGATCAACCCACCTCTTGATCATCTGTCTGACGATTTCCCGAACCTTTGCTGCATTTTCCTCGTTGAGTGGGTGTCCCGCTAGGTAGGCCCCGAGGTGCGAGAAGGCTTCCACCCAGTGCTCCAGGACTTCAACAGAGAACTTTAGCAGAACGAGGTCTCCTGGCCTCATCTGCGCTGTCCAGGTTTGAATGAAGCCCTCCTCAAGTACATCTAACCGAACATGATGCACGGCCCCAAGCGCGTCAATCGGTGGAAGGGGTGTCGTTCGCAGCGGCGAGCTGGCAACGTCCTGATACAGATGCCAAAACCAGCGCCGGACTTGTTGGTCTGACAAGCGCATATCCACCGTCCACTGGTCAGAACCATAGAGGCCTGGAAACAGGTCCGCCCCAGAAAGGACATTGAAGAGGCGGGTCTCTTTCGTGAGGACGCCAAGGGTATGAAGCAATTTGAGTTGTCGCAGGTAGATGCCCACAAAGTCCGTGCGCATACCTTGACCAAGAAGATCCTCAATCTGCGAGAGAATGACATCGACCTCCGCGGCGCGGCCGGACTCTCCATCGCTGTAGTGCCGCACCCCGCGGCTGCTGAGCGCCTCGCTAGCCTGCGGCGCGAGCACAGATCCATGTCCCTGCGGAGACGAGAAGTCCAGTTCGCTTGCTACCTGCCTTCGATAGTGCCGCTCTTGCCCCGTCCCCCGGCCGCCAGCGTCTGCCGGCAGTTTGCTGAGTACGCCGTGAATCTCGGCAAGCTCCTGCTTGAGCTCTTGGAGCGTCTCGAGCGCTCCTGAGAGAGTCTCTGCCGGAATCTCGCCTCGGGCCGAGGGGTCCCGACGCCATTCCTCATCCCAGCTCGCAAGTGTCTCATACGAGTCACGGATGCGTTGGAGCTTCGTTGCGATTTCCTCGGCTCTTCGACGTGCGCGGCGCTGTTGGAGCCTGTCGTGGAGCGCCGTGACGCGCTCAAGGAGCGCGGCAACCTCCAATTGTCCTATGGCGGCTTGGTATTCTAGAATCATGGACAGGTCTCGTCGCCGCTCGCTTAACGTACGCGTCAGCTCAACGTCTAGATACCGGATATCGACACTTGCAAGTGAATGACTCTCTGCTAGGTGCTTGTAGTTCTCCCTCAAATCCTGGTCGAACTCAGGATCTGTCTCAAAGCCTGGGGGCAACTGCTCATCACCCAGATTAGGCAGATTGGTGGCGTGGGGGTAGCTCACAGATCCTGTGAGAAACGAGGGCAGTCTGAGAACTAGCAGCACCGGACCGGCTCCGAGCGATGGTTCCTTGCGAACCTGCTCGCTCGCAGGATACTGACCGACAACCATCCAGGTCCGATAGGCAACCGCGGGCCGACCGATGAGTGTTTTGTATTTGGCAATCTGTCGCAGTTCGCCCAAACTAGTGCGACGGTGCCATTCTTGCCAGACAGCTTCTGTGATGCGCTTCGTAGCTTGGTAATGCAACCCCTCGGACCCACCGTCCAGTTCTTGAGCGACTTGGAGCGCCAGCGCCACGGCCCCCTCTCGCTCACTCGTCCAACCGCTCTTCTCCAAGAGTTCAAAGAGCGCCATGCTGCTGAGATAGGCCAGTCGCTTCTGGACGATCTCTTCCCGATCTTGGAAGGCCATCCCAGAATGGAAGTTCGTCATGGGTCGCCCCTCAACGAGCAAATGAGGAATCAACAGCTCAAACTGCGCTTTCAACCCTTGTGCCGCTTTCAGCCTCTGGTGAAAGACTTCTATGTCGTGGCTGGGGTCGCCGGTGGTCGCCATCGCGAGTGGGAGCTTCCGCCAGGGAGCCAAGCCGAAGTTATAGCCGAGGTGGCCGAGGACGGCGAAAAGCAGGCCCAGGGAGGATGGTGTGCCAAGGCTCAGGAAGGAAACCGGCAGAACGGCCAGGAGCGCAGGAGAAACCAAGAGGGCAAGCTGAGGGAGTAAGAGATGCAGGAAGAAACCGAGAACGGTCAGCCGCAGGAGCGCCTGCCAGCGCGGGGGCGCGCGAGTTGGGGTCGTCGTGAGCTGCCAGGTGCCAGGCATCCACCAGCGCAGGCGCCCCCAGCCGTGGAGGGCGAGCGGGAAGAAGAGGAGCTGGACGGTCTGAATGACTGCGGGGCTCAGGCCGCCCAACAGCCAGGGCAGGCCCGCGACGATGAGGCTGCTTTCCGTCACCGCCGCCAGGGCCACCACCACCCACGGCGTCCATCCCCAGTCCAGCAACTTGCCCCACAGCCAGCCGCTCATGCCCAGCGGGTTGGATCGTCGTGTGGTCTTCTTCGGCCGGAGGTGGTACTTCCTGATGAGATGCGCGACATGGTTCGTATGAGCCTTCAGGCCTGCTGCCTGTATCGCTGGATCGTTTTTCAAGGCCTCCGCATATTGGCGTATCATCCAGTCAGGGTGAGCGGCAACCAGCGGACGAAGCTTCTTGAGGATCAACCCGTATGGGAGGCGCTTTTGCGGTTTCAAGCTACGAGCGGCTTTTTCCGCATCCTGACGTGACCACTCCAAGTATTCCCGCATACCAGCCTCTGTTGAGAAGTCAAAAGGAGGTCCTTCTTGAGGGGCGGTCGCGGCACCGCGTGGGCGCCGTCTCGGCCGCGGGCCAGACCGGGAGGGACGGCTGCCCAACTTGCGCGGGCGGCGCTTGTGCTGCGACCGTGGAGCGGCATCGAATGGGAGGAGGGCTTCGTCCTGAACGGCCCCCGCCTGAAGTTCCTGCGCATGGGTCGGGGCCGCTGCCCCGACAGCCGCCGCCAGCGCGAGCAGGAGCAGCCCCAGCCAGCTTCGGAATGTGGGGCCTTGCGGTTTCTCCTTCGGAGGGTCAATGACCCGATCCACCGCCGCGCGCATCCACCAGGGGCTGGCAAGTTCAGAAATCGCCATCCCAGCCAACCAGAAGCCGATCCCGAGATAGAACAGGGGCCCAAAAGACCTCCCCAACGTGGTCCCAGCCCATGCCGCTGATCCCAACACACCCAAACCGATCAAGACGAGCCCATAAGCCCCCGCTCGCAGTGGCCAAGCGGTCACCCTGCGTAGTTCCTGCTCCTTCTTCGCCGCCACGAGGCGAAGCATCTGCTGGAGATATTTCCTCCTTAACGCTCGATAGGACTGGAAGAGAGCGAAACTACCTGTCGCAAGGAGAAGGACGGCCGCCAGCGCTCTTAAAGCCATGTCAGCGATCTCTGCTGCTGTCGGACCCTGCGGCGTCACTGCCGCCGAGGCGGCGCTCATTCCGTCGACAAGCTGATGCAGCGGCTGCGGCAGCCCTGGCGCACCGAGGAGCGCCAGCCCGAGCCATTCTGCCAACACCGCCCCGAGTCCCACAGCCAAGACCAGGATCACCGAGCGCATCGTTGAGTCGCCTTGGCCTTCCTTTGGCTGCCGTGTTCTGAGATCACGGGCGCGCTCGCGCGCGGCCTGCCTCAAGAAGTACGCCGCCATGACACCACAGAGCACGCCGAAGATGAGCGGGAGCCCGACTTCCACACTCAGCAGCCCCCGCCCCCACTCAGCCAATCCATGGCCTATGGACAATACTGCAGCCATCCCCAACAACCCCCCAGCTATCGCATAGAGGACGCCATAGGGAGGGAGCCGCCACCCCACGCGGCCTTGATGTTGGCCGTCTGGTTGTTGGGACGGTGAGCTTGACCGCTTGCGGTCGCGGGCCTCCTTGAGCCACATGAAGAGGGTGTGGTACGGCTCGGTTTCGCGCGCAAGCTGCTCGATCTGGGAGAGCCGGCTGCCGCGGATGGTGCGGCCATCGGCCGAGGTCCCCGCCTTCATCAGCTCCCGCAGGAGCTCGCGCACACGCTCATCGAGATGCCGGCTGTTGCCTGATCCGCCCAGGACGTCGTTCAGGACTTCGCCCACCGGCTTCAGCTCCTGGTGAATCTGATACAGGCGCGAGCGGTCGTTGACGGCATCAATCGCATCAGCCGCATGGAGGAGGCCAAGGAGGAACCGCACGTCCTCACGCTGCGGATGCCAGCGCCATCGCACGCTGCGTTCAAATCCCGCCAGGTCGGCGTGGTAGCGCACCAGGGCGCGGAGGATGGCTCGTTCCCTGGCACTGAGGCGCAAGCCGGCTTCGCGCAACTGCTTCCAGACCTTCGCTCGATTGAGCAGGCGCACGCTTACCCGGCCGTGCGTTTGCATCCGCGCTTTCTGAGCAGGGGTGAACGGGTGGACCTGCTCAGCCAACGCCCGGATCGTTGGATCCGCCTTGCCCAGATCTTGAAGCGACGCTCCGAGGAGGAGCAAGACGATCGAGCGCTCCGGCAGGCGCCTCTCGACTTTGGATTGCCACTGCTGGGCGAGCAGCTCGGCGATGAGGCGGGTGCGGATCTGATGGCGGGCCACATCGTCTTGCACGAGCGCCAAGAGACGGTCCAGGAGCGCTGCGAGCGTCGGTTTTGGCAGCGAAGGGACCAGGACTAGAGGCTGCAGGGGGTATCGCTGGGCGAGCCGTTTCACCAGCTCGTGGAGCGGGTAGTCATCCGGCGGCTGATCGGGACGCAGGGGGTCGTTGGCGGGATCGGAAAGATGGCGGACGACGCCGACCACGGCATCCCGCCAGTCTTTGTCATTGAAGAACCCGAAGTAGTGAACGTACAGCGCCGCCGCAGACGTCTCATGCTGGGCTTCAAGATAGTGGATGACGTCAAGCAGGGCTTCACGGAGAGGATCAGATAGTGGGAGCGTCTCGAGCTTCTGGCGTAAGAACAGGACCGGTCCATCGGGCGGCCCGCGGATGATGTGTGGCCAACCGAGCGCTTCTCCGTGGGCGGCCTTCTGGGCCTCAACGAAGGCTAAGCGGGCGAGCAAGAGCTTCGCGCGCTCCGCCGGATTGGGCAGCGCGAGCACCATCTGGCGGAAGATATGCGGAGCGGATTCGATGTGCTTCACAGACGCCGCCGGCTGCCCGAGCAGCTTGGCCGCGCGATCCAGGGCCAACTCATACTCCACCTCCTCCTTCGACAAGAAGATGAGCTCCAGTCGGTCGCCAAACTGCACAGGACGTTTCCAGAACCCAAAGGACCGGTGATCGCTCAGGCGGCCGAGACGCTCCCCGATGATCGACCCGCCTTGGCCCTGCCGATTGGCCAGTGCACCGAGCATCACGGCGACCAGGTCCATGGTAAGGGCCGCCACAGGGCTCGGCTCCGCGATCGAGTAAACACGCAGGCCGCGCGCCACCACTGCAACACGTACGATGACACGGCGATAGCGTCTGTAGTCTGTCTCGGGAGCGGTGGCGCGAAGCGCTTCGAGGTCCCTCCTCAACTGTTGCACGTCGCGCTTCAAGTCGCTCACCACCTGAGGAACCTGGGGGGAGCGTAACCGCGCCGCGATGTCTTGAGCCTGCGCGATGAGCTCGGCAAGGGTGGGGTGAGGGACCGACTGACGGTCGCCGGACGCCCGTCCTCCGCGCGGCTCCTGCGTGTCGCGGCTGGTCGCCTGGTTGTGCAAGATGTCAACCCGGGACAACGCAGACAAGAAGTCACCATGCGGGCGCGTCTGTGGCGAAAGGCCGTGATGGGCCAGCATCGCCTGCCAGACGCCGGATTCCCGCTCCATCAGCATTCTCACCACTTCAAAAACGGAGGGCTCCTGCGAGGCGAAGGCGATTGCCGGAAGCTGGACCGGCCCAAGCGACTCCGGCCCGCCGCTAAAGGTGATGGTGACAGGAGGAGCCCCGTAACGTTCAATGTAAAACGTTGACGCGCCCTGGTCATCCGGGGTCGCTCCAAAGCCCTTGGCGAGGACTCCTGACTCGACCGGCTCGACCTTGCCGAGCTGCTCTCGCTCCCTCAAGACGCTGTCTACGTGAGCTGCTCGGGCACCTTCATGGTCGCGGAGCGCTTGCCTGGCCTGATCATAGGCGTGCCGGATGCGCTCAGCTTCTGGACCGCCATAGGCTTTTGCAATCGCATCGAGCTTCGCGAGCTCCTCCAGACTGAGCCTCGCGAGGATCGACTGTGCCTTGTTGCGAATGGATGGATCGCCGTGGGCCAGGGCAATCAAGAGAACTTCTCGTTCGGCTTCCTCTTCAAGCGCGAGCTGCGCTCCTGCACGTTGTGTCATCCGCTCAAAGATGTCGTCTCGGAACCCCACCCCGCCCTCGCCGGGCTTCGGCGACGTCCGCGGCGTGCTCGGCTGGTCACGCTGTTCCTCTCCGCGCGGGTAATGAGCCATCCTGTACCGCTTAAGCCGCTCCTGCAGGTCTCGTACGCTCATCCCGATCCCCTGTGCCGCTTTCGTCCGATTGCCGTAATGGCGGATCAAGGCAAACCCGATATACGCGCGCTCAACGTCATCCAACGACCGGCTCGCATCAACGAAGGGCTGGAAGGGCGTTGCCTGCTGGTCTTCTCGCCCTGCTCGCAAGCGCTCCAGGAGCTCCGTGAGTTGGTACCGATTAATCCAGTACTGAACGAGCCTCCTCCTCACCCCCAGTCTGTCGGCGGTGTGGGGGATGTTGCCTCCGGTGTGTCTCAACACGGCTTCGAGATAGCCGCATGTGAGATCGCGCGGCCCTGCCATTTTCCACCCTGCGGCGTGGAGCCCCTGAAGCGCCTCGAATTCGCTCGGCGTGACGTCGCGGCCCAAGAGAGCAATGAATTCTCCCTCGCTCACCAGTCGCAACGGTTCGCCCTCCTCGTGGATGCGCTGGGGGAGGCTTTCCGCACGCGGGGGGCTCGCTGGGCCAAACAACTCTTCGATGGAAGAACCCAACTCATCCGCCAGGGACTGTCTGCGGTGAGAAGCGGGCGTCGCCTTCCCGAGCTCCCACCTAGATACCTGCGCCTTGTTCACATGCAATCGCCTGGCCAACTCAGGCTGCGACAGCCCCTTGAGCAAGCGCAGGAGCAGAATGCGCTCGCCCGGGAGCCGTTGGACCATGGCCACAGGCCGCTCAACACCAACGAGGAGGCGGAATACGCTCACGTCCAGTGCAGTCGCCAGGTCTTCCCAGTGGGCATGTTTCCACACACGTTTGATCTTGCCGGTCTCCAACTCTTTCAACTGCCGTAGAGTCACACCCGTCATCGATGAGAGAGTGCCACGGCTGAGCCCTGCTAACTGACGAAGAGCTTGGAGACGCTGCCCGAACTCCTGCGTCGCGACTTGCGAGAAGACCACCGGCTCCAGTTCTGCACGAGCGCTGCCTCTCCTCAACAAGATGGGCTCGAGGCCCAACATCTGGCCCCATTCTTCCAACGCTTCATCCAGATCCTCGACACGTCGTGGATGCTGACCTACTTTCCAGCGGTAGATTTGCATCCGGACCGTATTCCACGGCTTTCGTAAGACCTGGCCAATGTGCTCCCACCTCAACCGATGGACGCGTTTGATCAGGAGGATCCGTTCGGCGATCGCTTTCGGCGATTCATCCCCCTGAAGGGCTCGCCAACGGCGACGGGCTGATTCCGGCCAGCCCGCAAGGCTCAGCAGTTCCCTGCGCACGACCCCATTCACAATCCAACGGTTCCCGACTCGCCGGACGGGAAACCCTTGCAGCTCCAGCCAGCGGAGTCCATGGCCAAGGAGCTCGTCGCTGTTGACAAACAGCTCCCCGCGGCTCTCGCGTAACAGGGCCAGGAGTTCGGTGAGACTCAACAGCCGCCGGCTGAGCAGCTCATAGGCTTCCAGCAGCTCTTCGGCGACGTATTCAGACACTTCGCCAGACGCATCCGTTCGATTCGTGATGCGGTGGCGGTGGGCATAATCCTGAAGGATGGCCCCCAGCGCTTCACCCCAGAGGTACTCCAACAGGTGGACCTTTCCGTGTTTCCTCAAGGTGGGTGACGCCGGGAGTTCTTGTCGGTCAATTCCGTTCCATCGAATACTCACCTGATCCGGCCCCTCCTGCCCTTCTCTCCCGCCGCTGCGGTACCGGGGCGTCTCCAGCGGCCTCTCAGGGACATCCGAACTACCCGCGATGCGCCGCTCGCCTACCACGATCCCCTCCACGATATCGCCGCCCGTCCGACGAGGGCCATGGTACTGCCGAGTCTCCGGCGGCCGCTGCGGGGACGGGACGCGGACGCCTCCTGGCGGAGGCCGTTCAAATTTTTTCGCAAGCTTGACGCCGGTCACACCACGCTGGATCAATTCCTGCGCACTTACCCAGCGAGCGTGAGCTACCGGGGTGCGCTCACGATCTGGCTCAGGGCCCTCGAACGCCGCGCGGAGGAGGCGGTTGATGCGCTCGACGAGCGCAGTGTTGAAGCTCAGGGCCGCCCGCGTCGGGTGGCCACCCAGGAGCTGGCTGGCTTGGTTCAATGACAGCGTCACGGGACCAGCCGGGAAGGGTGAAGCGCCAGTGCGAAGCGCCTCCAGCAGGCGGCCGGCCACGGCGGCAGGGTCTTGGCGGCGGGCGAAGAGCGTCCCGAGGCGAACCTCGCGATACGCGCGCTCAAGCTGTTTCATGGACCACCCGGCGTCCGCGAAGGCCTGGAATGGAACCAATCGGTCTTCAAGGGGTGGATGCTCCGTTCGTATCCTCTCCAGCACCTCGAGAAGCTCCAGATCCTTGATCCATCTGTGAATCGTGGCACGAGAAACCCCCAATCGCTGAGCAGCTTCTGTGGGATGGCCTCCAGTGATCGTCAGGACTGTCTCAAGGTACGCCCGTTTGAGATCGTTCAGCGTCAACCGCTCTTCAATGAGGCGGTGAAGGACTGCCTCCGGTGTGTAGGTTGGCACGCCTCCTGCCCCGCCGCTGCGGTACCGCCGGGCACCGGGCTGGGTGTTCTCGCGGATCTCCCACTCCTCGGCTTGCCCTTCGCCCACCGCGACCCCGTCGAGATCGCCGCCCATCAACCAGGTGCCGTGGTGGTGCCGCGCCTCGGAGGGCCCGTGCGGGGACGGGCCGCCGGCGGGCGGGTCGGCGACCCGCAACTTGCCGGCATCTGTGGACAACTGCTGGGTTGGCAGAGATTGAACTTGCCGCATCATCCGCTCAAAATGCTCTTGGACTTTCTGGGCATAGGTTTCGTAGGGCTCGCGGCGGCGTAGGCGTGTCAGCGCTTCCATGTGGTTGCTCCAGGACTTCAGGGCTTGCCTGATGCCTGACTGATCCAACGGCTTGTCCGCCATGGCCCTAAAGAACCGTTCTCGTTGCTGGTCCAGAAGAGCTCCAAGGCGCAGGGTCTCTTGCCTCAGCGACTGACCGAAGGCTTCCGCCGCCTGCTGAGCCTGCTCAGTCGATTGGATCGCCACATCAGCCGGGAGCTCTCCACCCTCGACATGAGCGTCGCGCGCTCTCAGGCCTGAGATGATGGAGGGAACAAACCGCGTAAACAGATCATCATCCAGCGAGGCGAAGAAGCGGCTCTCACCGACTTCGCCCCATCGGCCAGCCCGGTTTCGGAGCTGCCGGTCAATCCGCTTGCTGAGGTTTGGCTCGGTGCCAATCACCACGAGCTTGGTTGCGCCACCTTTGAGGCGGATGTCGGTCCCTCGGCCCGCCATATTGGTGACGATGGTGATGGACCCTTTCCGGCCGGCTTCGTTGATGAGCGACTCTTCTTCCATTTCATTCTTCACGGTCAGGAGCTTGGCTTCGGGAATGAAGCCCCGAATGGCGGCGGCTAACCTCTCAGCTTCTCGGACCGTTCGCGTGATGAGCACCACCGGCTCCTGCGTTCCATGGAGGCTCCACACCTCCCTCAGGATCGCCTGACGCTTTTGTGGTCCTGTCAGATAGAGTCGGACGGGAAGATCGGTCCTTCTGACCGGCTGGCTTGGTGGAATGCGGACCAGGCTCAGGCCATAGACCCGCTGGAGCTCCTCGGCATCTTCAGCCAGGGTGGCCGAAATCACGCCAAGACGGTCAGCCATCCTGACGTAGTAGCTCTGGGGGGTCATCATGTTGTGCACAACGGGTGTCCGGATCGGACCCACCGAGTGGCCGGCTGCCCGCTCCTTGACGGCGAGGAAGTTGTTCAGTTGGCCTTCCCACACCTGATGCTCTCGAATCCGGCCTGTGTTCGGGTCGAGGAGCTTGATCATTCGATCCCGAAGGACGTAATCAACATCCCGGTGGTAGAACAGCCGCGCGGCGATCGCTTCTTGAGCGCGTTCAATGAGCGTTCTGTCGTCCGCCATCCATTTGGCGAGGGCGGCAGAACCAGGAAACGAACGACGAGAAAACATGCGCAGCTTTTGCACCCCGGTGTCTGTTAACCGTACGGCTTTCGCATCCGGGAGCAGCGTGAAGTCGCCGCCTCTCACAAGCCGTTCGGTGACGAACCGGTAGAATCGGGAGGAAGTTGGCAGAGCAAACCGCTGGTCAGAGGGGCGAGACAAGATCAGCGGGTTCTGCGCCTCATCCAAGAGCGGGACATCGCCTTCATCCACGAACACCGCCCCTGGCGGTTCAAGAGGCTGCCGCTTCGCTATCGGGAAGCTCTGCGAACGGCCGAGGGCCAACTCGTCATAGAGAAAGTCGAAGATAAACTCCTGGTACGCTCCATACGTGATGTCCGCTTGATACGCGAGGCTGCGCTTCACGGATTTGAGCTCTCCCGGCCTCCCACGCTCGCCCGGACGCCAGAGGTAGTCAGGACCTTGCTCCTGGAGAATCCCCACGGAGAGCCCAAGCGCCGACAGCACCGCACCCATCCGCTCGCCGTCCCGTCGAGCGAGGTAGCTGTTGAAGGTATGCACATGCACCCCTCGACCTTCCAGAGCGCGCACATCGGCGGCCAG
>Ga0209515_10000879_pt1 | contig 52247 bp, 51 predicted proteins | sample Subgroupgradi54m_FD_187454 | JGI IMG/M metagenome (GOLD analysis project Ga0209515, IMG submission 187454) | Subsurface groundwater microbial communities from S. Glens Falls, New York, USA - GMW60B uncontaminated upgradient, 5.4 m (SPAdes)... ... | reverse complement strand
AAAATCATTTGGTGGAGATGGGGGGAGTTGAACCCCCGTCTGAGAAAACACTCGTATAAACGTTTAGTTAGAGATATTCTGTTTTTTACTCAAGCCTGAAGAGGAAAACAAACAAACCTCGTATCAAGCTGCCGATTAATAGGTTTTGTTGAGACTTTAAGCCAATCGGAAATGCTAAAGCCTCTCACCTTGGTTGGTTTTCCCCTTTTAAGTTGAATCAAGGAAAACTTAAAAAGAGTGCTCTGTTACAGATTATGCAAAAGCAAACCTGTAAGCAGGAGCATATGCAGTTGATTCTTCTGCAATTAGATTTTCCATTTAACGCATAGGTGCGCCCTAACCGTTTTATAAAAGTGCGATTTCCCGTCGATACCCGGCATCCCCAAAATTAATTTTTTATGTACTCTTTTGCTTCTCTTTGCTGATCTCTCTTGACCTTCTTCTGTTTTTCGTACTTTCTCTTTTCTACTTCTCGTCGCCCCCTTACTAAGGCTATTTCGAGCTTGAATATATCACCCTTATTATAACAAGAAACTGGCACCAGAGTCAACCCCCCACCGCCTTTGATCTTGGTTAAAATACGCACGATCTCCTTCTTGTGCAGCAGGAGTCTGCGGCTGCGTTTAGGATCATACCCCTCGATCTGGCCAAAGCGGTAAGCAGGGATTTCTGCATTGATCAACATAGGTTCGTTATCTACTATCTTTACATAGGCATCATCCAGCCTCAAACCGCCATCTCTTATGGCTTTGACCTCTCCGCCATAAAGCACGATCCCGGTTTCAAAACGCTCAACCTCCTTATAATCCCGACCAAACTTACGGTTTACTATTTTCATATCGTAGATATTCTAGCAGATAAAAACCTATACAACGTGACTGTCGGCGCATACTTTGTACAACTCCTGTGAACAGTAACTTTTCCCTTTCAAAAAAAACCGGCTTGATACAACAGTCCGCTTCATTATCCCATAGTTGAAAAGCCACTGCTACTTAGTTATAATACTACATAACTGAGTCCCCCAAGGAATTTTTCTTAGATGATGAATTTAATCCTGGCGATGGAGAATATTATATAGCAGTACCATTTTCAGATATCCGAGGAAAAAGAGTCACCTTACCGGTTCAGCTGCCTAATTCCGATGGAATGTATCAATATCGGGAAGTTTTTTCTAAAGAAGCCGATTGGATTGAAGATTTGGAAGAAGACACGCACGGCTTTATGGTATACTATGAACCTGATACGGATTCTGACAGAAATAAGTTCCGTCCGATTATTGACTTTCTAAAAGCTTCTTAACTTTTACATCCAGGCGCCTAGAATTGCCCCCATGATCACTAAGCTTACCAAGACATATCCAACGTTGATCAGATATAGACTCCAGGGTTTCTCTTTGACTGCGTAAATAAAGTCGTTTGCTACCATGGTTGCGACAAATCCGAGCCATCCCCAAAAAGCGATTTTAGCTCCACCCAGAGCTGTTTTTTCTCCAGCAAAGAATATGAAATGTGCCAAAACATAGCTCATAATAAGTGCGGTTATAAAACTCAGAAGGATAGGTTTGGTCATCTTTGAACCCTTCATCTCTCCTTCCTTCATTCCGACAAGTTTCATCCAGGGTTTGCCAAATCCCATCGGGGAATACCAAAACATCCCTACAACCATATAGACTACTGCAGCAACAACAATTGCCACAAGATTTACAGGTGCACTAAACATTAATCATCACCCCGCTTTCTTTCATAATTAGAATTGTACATCAAAAATTGCTTTATAATAGCAACATGCAAATTGTGGCCGATCTACATCTTCACTCGCGTTATTCCCGAGCCGTTTCTCAGAAAATGGATCTATCGGAAATAGTTAGCTGGGCAGAAAAAAAAGGCATTGGTCTAGTCGCCACAGGCGACTGGATGCATCCTGTCTGGTTTAAAGAAATAACAACCCAGCTCAAAGAGACTCAACCGGGAATTTTTGCACTCAAGGAGAAAGAGTCCCAAGTCAGATTTATCCTTTCGGTTGAAGTGGCAAGTATTTATTCCCAGGGTGTGGGAAAAGTCCGAAGAGTCCATAATCTTATCTTCTCGCCCTCAATTGCCGCTTCAGAGAAACTTATTAAAGAACTCACAAAACGCGGAGCCAAACTGATGTCTGATGGTAGACCTATTGTCGGTATCTCATCAAAAGATCTGCTTGCTCTTTGCCTTGAAGTCGATCCTAACTTCATTTTTGTCCCAGCTCACGCCTGGACACCTTGGTATGGGATCTATGGTTCCCAGTCCGGTTTTGATTCACTTCATGAGGCTTTTGGTGACTTGGAAAAATATGTTTATGCAGTTGAGACTGGACTCTCTTCAGATCCTTTGATGAACTGGCAAATCAAAGAACTTGAAAACAAGTCTATTCTGTCGTTTTCGGACGCTCACTCCGGGCCGAAACTCGGCCGGGAAGCTACTGTATTTACTTCTTCCGTAAAGAAGAAGTTTACTTATGACGATATTGCAGGTGCAATTAAAAAAGTGCCGGGCGGGCTGCTGAAAATCGGCTATACAATTGAGTTTTTTCCCGAAGAAGGCAAATATCATTGGAGTGGCCACCGAATCTGCCAAATTCGCTACTCTCCCCATGAAGTCAAGGAAAAAGGGCTTATCTGTCCTGTTTGCAAAAGACCTCTCACAATTGGAGTTGAGAACAGGGTTTTGGATCTTGCTCACAGACAGCCTGACGATCAAAAGCTTCACTTGGCAAAAAACTCCGCAGGAACCACTTTTGTTTATGATGCTAACAAAAAAAGAGTTCCTTTTGTTTCTTTGATTCCATTGCTGGAGATCTTACTTGAGGTCCACAACAACTCTCCGACAAAATCTTTGGCAGCCTACGAAGCTCTTACCACTACGTTGGGGACAGAATTCGATATCCTGATGAAGAAACCATATGATGAGATTAACAGTTTTGGTGGGGATAGATTAGCACAGGCGATTCAAACAGTGCGAGAACGCCAGGCGTTTGTTGATCCAGGCTACGACGGAGTATTTGGTAAAGTTAAAATTTTTCCAGAAGACAGTGGAGCCACAGCGCAAAAAAATACCCAGGATCAGGAGCGCCAACTTGGACTTTTTTAAAAGGATCAACAGTTGGCTCATTTTTCTTTTTATCCTCCTTCTTCCTACTCAACTAGGCAGGCACTTCTTTTTTTCATTTTCCTATCTTTCCGGGGTGAGGGTGGATTATCTTGCCCCGACGATCTTTCTTACGGATGTTCTGGCAGTTATCCTGATTGTTTTGAATATTAAAACTGTCCTGAGGTTGTTTAAAAAAAAATGGATCGTTTTCTTTTTTTTGCTTTTGACAATCGGAGGATTTCTGGCGCAATCCCCTGAGCTTTTTCTTTATCGACTGTTAAAAATTTTTGAACTTCTTGGTGTGTTTGCGGTATTTAAATATAAAAACATATCGCCCAAGACCATACTCGTTGCTTTTTTTTGCGGAGCTCTATTTGAGACTGGCTTAACGCTTCTGCAGTTTATAAACAAACACTCGATTCAAGGAATCTTTTATTTTTTCGGAGAACGTTATCTTAATTTATCGATGCCCGGTATTGCTAAAGCATCGCTTCAGGGGATAGAGTTTCTGAGGCCTTATGGTACTTTTCCCCACCCCAATTCACTGGCAGGGTTTTACCTTCTTGTTTATGCGTTTTTTTATGGTCAACAGAAACTCCAACCTTCATCTATAAAAAAGGCTCTACTTATCCTCTCTTTTATTATCATCTTGTTTTCTTTTTCCAAAACAGCTCTTATCGCATTTTTGATAATTCAGCTTTTTTATCTTAAAGATGATTTTAAAGACGCCGAGTGTATCCCCTGCATGATATCCAGAGTGGTTCTTTATGCCATACCAATCGTAATCTTTGCTTTGGCTAAAACAGACCCTTCATCTCTTGAGAAGCGCTACCTGCTTACGCAAAATTCGCTGACTCTGATATCCCAACATCTGTTTTTTGGGGTGGGCCTGGGTAATTATCTAATTGCTCAGACTAGATTACCAAGCTCCTCAATTTCCTTCCCATATCAACCTGTCCACAATATTTTCCTGCTCATTACGGCAGAAACCGGGCTTATTTCAATCCTCCTTCTTGGCTATTTTGGGCTGAAAAAATTCCTCTCCTCTCAAAAAGATGCGGTTTTTGTTGCCTGCTGTATCGTCTTTCTGTTGACCGGTTTACTTGACCATTATTGGTTGACTCTGCAGCAGAATTGGTTACTGGGCGGAGTTATTTTTGGAGTCCTTGCAGCTGGTCATGAATCGACTGGGTAATCTTTAAAATCCCGGAGACTGCTTGTTGCTCGCCCTGCGGAATATCTTGCAACAACCGTCCTATAACTTCCTGATGTTTCTTGCTACTGATTTTAATTCTATCGACAAGCTCTGCGCTGGGACTCGTGCCTTGTTCCTTGGCTTGCCGCAAAAGGGGCGGAATCTTTAAGAAATATTTTTCTCCTTTGGAAAGAGTTGAAAGAGCCAGTGTTGTTTCCCCTTTTTTCTCAAGCGCCTCAGCCATCACCAGCCGTTTATCCGAGAATAAAAGATAAAGTTGGGCTTTTTTAAGATTGTCTCTGGTCAAAAAATCCTGGACTTTGTCTCGTGTAACTTTTAAAAAATACAAGGGGTTGTCGGGAAGTATTCCAGGGTACGGCAGTTGATAAACTACTTTATTATCCGGAGTAGTAGTAATTTGCTGAGAATAGTTGTTAACGTAAAAAAAAGGGACTGTGAGAATTATTAAGAATAATAAAACAATCGGTGCGATTATCTTCTGTAAAGCTCTTCCCATTAAATGATTATAGCAGTTTAGCTGACAAAAACAACCCCGCGACGATGCGGGGTTGTTTGGTTGGTTTTTTGGATTTTATTTAACCATTCTTTTCAGGGATTTACCTGCAGTAAAGCCTGGCGTTTTGGTAGCCTGGATCTGAATAACAGCTCCTGTTTGAGGATTTCGTCCTTTGCGGGCTGCTCTTCTTCTAACCATGAAAGTGCCAAATCCAGTCACGACAACTTTTTCTCCTCTTTTCATTGCTTGAGAGATTGAGGAAAAGACTGTGTTAACGGAGTCTTTGGCTGCTCGCGCTGTAAGCCCTGCTTTTTTGCCGACTTGGGCGACTAAATCTGCTTTTGTCATTTATCTTTTCACCTCGCTCTCTGTAGATTTTGAAATTTGTAACTGATTGTTATAAAAACAAATCCAACACAGAATAGTATTTTTTTCCTGTCCTGTCAATCTATATTTAAACTATCTTATTGTAACAATCTATATCAATTTTGGGCTGTGTAACAATATAAATAACTATGTTTTTTCAAAACGTCCCTTGACGGCGGGAAGGATTGGAGTATACTTAACATTTAGCTTATGTCAACGCCGCAAGAAAGAGGAGCGGAGTTCGATATTGGGTATGACGACTTCGCGGAACAACTTTTTTATCGAAGAGTTAATGCTTCTCTTCTAAGATTAGCGCCTAACATTGACACCGCAGTAGATTTAGCTACAGGGACGGGTGCAGCTGTAAAGATTCTTTTTGAGCTTGAAAGAATAATCCCGGGAAAGGGTTCTTCAATTTATGGTTTCGATATTGATTCTGTAGGGTTGCAGGTCGCAAGAAAAAAAGTGAATAGTATTAACACGATTGGCGTTAATACTCTTTTTGCGGAAGGAAGCTTCGACCAAATAGCTTTACCCGGAAGCAGCCAAAAGTTTGCAAGCTTGCTGAATGGTCCTCATTTAGCTAATGAACTTTTGCCAATGTACAAAGAGATGAGGAGAGTGCTTGTTGATGAAGGATTAGAAGCCACTATAGACGATATCTCCCCAAGAGATGCTTTTTTAAGCAAGTTCCACCTACCAAACGAAGGTCTTGTTCCATTTCCAGATTTTCAATTAGAAGAATCTTTTTTCGATTCAGAGAGCGGAATCGCATTTTTGAATAGCGCATATGTTAAAAACAAAGCTTATCCTGAAGGGACAGGAGTCGTTTGGAAAGATATTATTCTTGCTGCAAGGAAAAAGCTTCGTCGTGAACTTGGTGTTCTTAAATTTGAACGCCCGGTTGATCGTTTTAAATACACTCAAGAAGAATATGTGGAACATGCAAAGACTGCTGGATTTTCTTTCGTTCAAACCTTTGACTACACTGCTGAGATGGATGTTCAGGCAATGCAAGCCATCTGTAAATATGCTGAGTTTGCAAAAGGCGCACTTCCAGGTATCCCAGTTCTCCAAGCTGCAAAATCGCTTTATGATGCTGTCCCAGAAGTGTACGAGAAATACGGGATCGAGAGTGTCCCCCGTACCTGGATGTTTCTTGTCTTGAGAAAGTAGCTTCTTAGATCTTTGTTGTTGCTTCTGCTCTGGTTTCCCGAACTACTGTAATTTTAATCTGTCCCGGGAAGACTTCAAATTTCTGCTCCAGCTCTTCCTTGATTTTTTCAGCCAAAACAGTCGCCTCATCATCTGTAATGTCATCGGGTTTGACAATTACTCTCAACTCGCGACCGGCCTGAAGCGCGTAGGCTTCTTTCACTCCTTTTTTGGTTTTGGCAACGTCTTCGATCGTTTTGATTCTTTTTAAGTAATCTTCAAAGTCTTCATGACGGGCCCCTGGTCTTCCGCCCGAAACTGCATCGGCAATATACACAATAACTGCCTCAAGAGACGGGAAAGGTATGTCTTCGTGATGGGAAGCGACACAACCAACCACATTCTCCGGAAAGCCTAATTTTTTCAGGAACTCAACTCCCAGATCCACATGTGAACCTTCTTTATCAGTAATCACTTTACCAATATCGTGAAAGAGGCAACCAAGTTTGACCACGTTTACATCTGCTTTCAACTCATGAGCCAGAGCAATCCCGATTCTTGTTTCCTCAAGAGTATGTAGAATCATGTTTTGACCATAAGAATAACGATACTTGAATTTTCCCAAAGCCGAGACCATCTGACTGGGTAGGTTATAAACGCCAACCTTGTGGGCAAGTTCTTCTCCCGCTTTGAAAATTGTTTTCTCAATTTCGCTCTTGGTTTTATTAACAATCTCCTCGATCCTCTCCGGTTGGATTCTGCCGTCTTTAATCAAACGCTCAAGCGAAACTTTGGCAATCTCTCTTTTTATTGCGTCAAAAGAAGAAAGTTTAATTACTCCCTCCTCCTCAAGATCCACATCCACACCAGTTGCCAACTCAAAAGCCCGGACGTTTCTTCCCTCCTTACCGATAATCCTCCCTTTGAAGTCTTCGCTTGGAAGCTGGATCGTTGATAAGGTGTATTCCGCAACATAATCTGTTGCTCCAAAACGCATCGCATCAACCAGAAGCTCTTTGGCTTTTTCCTCGACGGTTTTTTTTACTTCTTCCTCAGCTGCTTTTATTTTCTGGGCTATTTCTGCTTTAAGCTTATCCTCCCAAGCGCTCATCAGCAGTTTTTTTGCTTCAGCTTTAGTCGTCCCCGCAAGTTCCTCGAGCTTAACCAGCAGGCTGTCTTTTTTTTCTTCCAGCTCCTTTTGCAGGCTCTCGATTGAACTGTTTTTTTTGGCAAGTTCTTTTTCTTTTTCTTCAAACTGCAGTAGTCTCTGCTGCAGCCTTTTTTCGGCTTGAAGAGCCTCAGCCGTAATCTTCCTTGCCTCCCTTTCCGCCTCTTCCTTGATCTTTAGGCCCTCCTCATTGGCTCTCAAGATGATTTCTTTGGCCTCTGGGGGTGCGGGTGAGACGGGTTTTGAGGCCGGTTGTTTTACCGAATGTTTAGTTGCTTGAGCTTGAGGTTTCAGAGTCTCTCCCCCTTTTAATTGGGCCACTTCGTCTTCAAGTTTTTGTTGATTGGAAAGAATATTCTCTAAAATTTGTTTTAAATTCATGTGATTAAAGACAAGCTTTGAAGAAGATAAAACGTCACGCCTGGTTAGGGTCCCAGAATCAGCGGATTAAAAATGCGGTCAATTGCGATATGACGTTATGGCACATATAATAAAAGTGTCTTTTAATTAACTTCTTCAAGCAAATTACTAATTAGTGTCTATTTTACTCCTTTTCTTCCAATTTAGCAATTGCGTTTTTGATCGTGTCATAGCGGAAACCCCTGCGGCTTAAGAATGCTGCGACTTTAAGAAAGCGCTCTCTCTTTTCAAGACCCATCCATTGCTTCCAACGATAAAGTACTGCCTGCTTCGCCAAGGCTACCTCATCAAATTCATTGGCTGTAAAGTACTCATCAACTATTTCCTTAGGAACCCCGTACTGGCTAAGCCTACTTTTCATAAGGAAAACCGCTTTGGGCTTTAAGAAAGAGCGTTGTTCAACAAACCACTCAATAAACTTCACGTCGTCAATTAATCCAAGCTCAACAAGTTCTTCTAGCGCACCTTTAACAAGCTCCTCCCTCAAATGATACCGTTTGGCTTTTTTGGCCAGGTAATCAACCATTTCTTTTTTGCTGCGTGGCCGAAACTTGAGGTAAAAATAAGCGTAATTTAAGACTTTAAGCAGGTTTTCTCGATCATTCATGGAACTATTTTACTCTCCTATTTTTGCTTAGCAGTGAGTTTCGCTCTTACTTCGTTCAATAATTTTTCTTTAAACTTTGGGTCCGTTGCTAACTGTTCCTTCAGTTGTTCTCTCCCCTGGGCTAAGATCTTTTCTCCCATTTTTAAAAAGGATCCGCTTTTGGTAATAATCTCAGCCTGTAAAGCAGCATCAACTAAAGCCTCATCCACATCGATTCCTGCACTTGTAATTACAATTTCTGCCTCCTTAAAAGGGGGCGCTATCTTATTTTTAACTACCTTTACTCTGATTCTTGCACCATAAGCTTGGTTGTTCTTTTTCAGGGTCTCTATCTTTCTGACATCCAGACGACAAGAGGAGTAGAATTTTAGCGCCAGTCCTCCCGGGGTGGTTTCTGGGTTACCAAACATAATTCCGATTTTCAGGCGAAGTTGATTGGTGAAAATGACAGTGGTTTTGGATTTGGAGACAACGCCAGTAAGCTTACGCAGGGCCTGAGACATCAACCTTGCCTGAAGCCCTATCTGCTGATCACCCATCTCACCTGCAATTTCCGAGCGTGGCACAAGCGCGGCCACCGAATCAATCACCACCACATCCACCCCTCCTGAGCGAATCAAGGCTTCTGCAATCTCCAATGCCTGCTCTCCTGTATCGGGTTGGGAAATAAGCAGATCTTCCAGTTTTACTCCAAGAATTTTAGCCCAGGACGGATCAAGTGCGTGCTCGGCGTCCACAAAAGCGGCAACACCGCCTGTCTTTTGTGCTTGAGCAATGATCGATAAACAGAGCGTTGTTTTTCCCGAAGATTCTGGTCCAAAGATTTCAATAATTCTTCCCCTGGGAATCCCTCCTACACCTAAAGCAACATCCAGTGTAAAAATCCCGGTTGGAATAACCTCAACCGGCACAACAGGAGCCTCACCAAAACGCATAATTGAACCCCGTCCAAATTGCTTTTGAATCTGTTCAATCGCCATATTGACAGCCTGCTTTTTCTCGCTCGTTGCAACTCTTTCAACCGGCGCTGGAGCTTCTTTCTTTTTTTTAGTTTTCATGTCCCTTTATTTTATCAAGTTATACTTTACGTCTTAAATATAATCAACCGCTTTTGAACCCAAAATTATAAAACATATATCAGAAGCACAACAGCCAATGCCCACAAAAATATGGTTGAGATAAGCGGTACGTCTTTGGTAATTATCTTTTCCGGCCTCTCACCCTCGTCTCTTTCGTAGAGAAGCTGGGCATAGCGGGCAATACCATAGACGACAAATGGGATCGTCGCCATGAGCCATTTTCTAGCCTCAAAGCCTGGAAAAATTTCAGAAAAACTCTGTGATATTTTGGTCGTTATACTAGGTAATTTCTCAAAATATGCATAAGAAGCATAGGCAATGATTGTGGTTGTTGCGAAGGTATTAGTCAAAAACTCCAACAGGTGTTCTTTATAGAAAGAAAGTGAGGTGCGTGCCTCAACTCCATGCTTCAACAACTCGGCGTGGCGCTTGACTGTCGCTATAAAAAGAGCTCCAAAGAAGATCGAGAGCAGCAGCCAGATTGAGATATGAAAACCCGTAGCCACTTCTCCTGCAAAAGTTCGTAACATGAAAGAGAGGGCAATGGCAAAAATGTCAATTATTGGGAACCTCTTCAGGTATAGGGAATAAAATAGATGCAGGAGTAGAAAAGCAAATGAGAGCAGGAAAAGATTGACTGAAAAGAAAAGCGAAATAATCAAAGTAAATATGGAAAGAATAAAAACTACAAAGGTTGCCTCGCCAATACTAATTTGACCCGAGGCAATTGGGCGGTTTTTTTTGAATGGGTGTTTTCTGTCAAAAGGATAATCGATGATGTCATTTAAGACATAAGAGACTGACGAGAGTAAACAGAAAAGGAAAAAGGCGTAAATACTTTGGTATAAAAATTTGCTGACAAATAAATTTCCTGAAAAAATTACTGAGATAAAGACAACCAGATTCTTTACCCACTGGTTTATACGAAGGGTTCTCAGATATAAAAATAGTTTCTTCTGTTTCACAGCTTGAATTATACAATATGCTTTCCCTGTCATTGCCCAGAGTGGGTAGCCAAGGAATCTTGAATCCAAAGTCGGATCCTTCACCAAACGTATGGAATGACAATAATGGTACAATTTTAAGATGATTAATCTCGACGATAAGGAGGAGGTCTTGAGAATTCAAGGCGGAGATGAAGTTGCCCGTTCAGTTGACGCACTTCCCAAGCAACTTCAACAATCTTTTGAAGAAGTACAACAAGTCAGCTTTCCTGAAGAGTTTAAAAGTAAGAAAAACATTCTGGTTTGCGGTATGGGAGGATCACGCTTCCCAGCCTATATTCTTAAGGAGCTTTTCAAAAGTAAGTTAACTATTCCATACCTTCTAAACGATGACTACAATCTGCCAGAGTTTGTAAATTCAGATACGCTGGTTATTCTGTCTTCATATTCAGGGACGACTGATGAGGTAATAGCAAATGGTAAAGCCGCCTTAGCCTGTGGAGCAGATCTTGTCGGAGTGACAAGTGGAGGGGGGGTAGCTGAATTTTTGAAAGCTAACAACTTCCCAGTCTATGTCTTTAACCCAATTCACAACCCCTCAGGTCAGCCCAGAATCGGCTTTGGTTATGCGGTTGGAGGACACCTGGGTCTTTTAATCAAGTTGGGAGTGATAAAAATAACTCCTGCTGAAATTGTCTCGGCAATCACCAACGCTGCCAAATTATTTGAGGAGTTTAAGCTTGCAGTTCCAGAGGAAAAAAATCCTGCCAAGAAGCTGGCTAGGCAACTATATCAGCGTTATCCTTATTACATTGTGGCGGAATTTTTGACCGGAGTCGGCAACGCAATTGCCAACCAAACCAACGAAACGGCTAAAACGATTTCTTCTTTCCGCATCATTCCAGAACTCAATCATCATCTGATCGAGGGATTGAAATTTCCAGATCAGCTTCACGATATTGCCACTTTTATTTTTTTCTCCTCTAAGCTCTACTCAGCTCCAATTCAAAAAAGATTCCAGATCACCAGAGAGGTGGTTGAGCAGAACAAGATTCAAACTCTGTGGTATGAGCTGAAAGGAGAGACACCAATTGTACAGACTCTTGAACTGATGGGTTTTGGCAGCTATCTAACACTTTATTTATCAACTCTCTATGAACAGGATCCATCTGCTATCCCCTATGTAGACTATTTCAAGCAGAAGCTGAAGGAGGCCTGATCATCTGCCTTTAAGACCCTTTTGGCTTCTTCGAAAAATATTTGTCCATAGAGGAAAATCAGTTGTCTCCATATGGGCAAGCACCTCTGCCTGAGCAACTTTCCAAATCTCATCTCCTCCTCCTTTTGAAAAAAAACTCCATGAATTACTATGTGTAAGTTTAACGAGTCTCTTTAACCTTAAACTAAAATCCTTATCTTTTTCCGCTTGAGCGTATTTAGCCTCATAGTTGTCTTTCTCTGGTCTCCAGCCAGATTGAAGAAGATTTTGGATCATCAAAAGTCTATAAGATCCCCTCAGCTCAGCATAATCAACATGCGACTCTCCTTGTGCGTCTTTTAATCTCCCATAAAGGCTATCAATAAGCGGCTTAAGAGAAAAATCACGCCTAATCCTCCAGTCAGGATCCCATTGTTCTGTGAAATTCTCAAGCATGGTTGGTGTTGCGATATAGGGTACATAATGAGGACAGGTGACAGTTGGTTCTGGAAACAATCTATTTATATCGGTCGGGGAAAGAGTCGTCCTGATAGATTTCAGTACTTTTTTACGGGCTTCGTTTACAACCTTATTGCTCCGACTAATCCAGAGATCTACAAAATCTATATTGTCGGACTCAACCAGTCTTTCTTTCGGCATGGCCCGTTATGATACTATATCTCTCAATTATATTCAAGTTTTTAAAAGAAGTCAGAGACCTCTTTGCCGAGTTTGACTGCGTAGTTTGTTCCCCGATCATAAGGATAAGTCATGTCAAGGTTGGCAATATAAAAATTTTTGGCAGGGGTCTCAAAATCCGGCTTGTTTTTAAGAAAATCGTTATCAAAAATAGGTTGGGCGAATGGGCCTTTAAAAACATAAGCCTTGGCAGGTGAAACAATAAAGCTGGGATTGATTTTTTTCAACTCTGGCAGATAGAAATCCAGCAGTTCTTGTTTGTTCATTCTGATTCGGGGATCTTCAAACTCGACGTAATTGTAGGCGTATAGAATATGATTGCCTGCATAATGTTTTTTATCGATGAAGTTTGTATGTTGCATCGCCCCCATGATTTTATTATCGGGATCACAGACATTGAGCCAATAGACCTTATCCAGCAACGGTTTTTTCGTCTCAAAAACCATGGAAACCGCGTGTAGAAATTTCAACTTTTTAAATTGCGAAAGATAGTTTGTGGAAAAAAGTTCTGCAGTAATTTTGGGTAAAATAGGACTGGGGAGAGTTGAAATCACCGCATCAAAGGGTTTATTATCAACCATAAACCCGGTACCTTTTTTAACAACGTTATTAACTTCATATCCTTTTTTAACTTCAACCTTCAACTTATTAATTTCTCGCTCCAAATAATCAATAAATGTCTGAAACCCTCCCTTGATATAGCCTAGCCTTTTACTTCGCTTTTTGATCCGTGCCCAGATAAATGAGGTCAGAATATTTCCCGCATATTTACCGAACTTTTTCCTAAAAAGCTCCTGCCACAAAGTTTCCCAGGCATGATTCCCCATATTCTTTCTCAAAAACTCCTCTGCGGTTTGCTTCTCATAGATAGACAAGAAAGGGGAGAATTGTAGAAAAGCTAAAACGAAGCCGGCGCGTAGTTTAGCAGGTAGAGAGAGGTAGGGAAATTTCAAAAAGTCTTGCGGAGTATCTACGGGAATTATGCGGTAATTATTTGCGCTTTCTTTATACAGCGATGCAGTCTGCGAGGATTGCCAAAAAATGCCTCCAAAACCACACTCCTTGGCTAATGAAACAATCTCATTATCATTCCCTAAGAGATGGTGAATTGCCCTTTCCAAGTACCAATCCCAACCCGAATGTTTAAATCCCACTGCCAACCCGCCTAAAACCGGTTCTTTCTCAAATAGAGTAGTGGAGTGACCTTTCTTGGCAAGATAATAAGAGGCGGCAAGCCCGGTGAAGCCACCACCCAAAATTGCGATTTTCATCTTTGGAAGTAAAATTCCGTCACGACTACCTCAATTAAAAGGGTTATAGGAATGGCCAGAATAACTCCTAAAAGTCCCAACAGCTTTCCGCCAATAATCAGTGCAGCCAAGGTCGCAATCGGATTCAGTCCAACAGCCTTTCTCATCACAAACGGTACAAGAATCTGGTTTTCCGACTGTTGAATAACAAAATAAAGAGCAATTGTTGCCAAACCTAAAAAATACGATTCTGAAGAGGCGACAATAAAAGCTGGGACTACTGATAAGATTGGCCCCAGAATCGGCACAACTTCCAAAAGTCCTGCAATAATTGCCAAGGGTAGGGTATATCTTACTCCGATCAAACTCAATCCGATAAAAGTCAGCGTCCCAATTGATAACATCAGAATCGCCTCTCCCCAGAACCATGAGCGCATTCTTTTTTCTACTTTGTCAAATATCCTCTCTAGTCTCTTTGCGTCTTTTTTGTCAACGAACCTTAAAATAAATTTCTTAATTACATCTTCTTCCATCAGTAGGTAAAGGCTAAAAAAAAGAATGGAAATAACTAAAATCAAATTTGAAAAAACCGCTGTTAGAAAAACGAACGCATTTCCAGTAAGGTTGGGAATATTTTTTTCAATGTAACCAAAAGCCAAGTATTGGGAAATGTTGGGATTAATATTTTTGATCAAGGTGGGTAGATTTTGAAAAAGAAGAGTTGTCTCATGGAATATTGGCGGGGTGATCCAGGAAAAAAAATAACCGAGGGAAAAAAGTAGAACAATAAAAATAATGACGGTAGATAATCCCCTGGGAACTTTTTTTTTGTTTAGTGCGGTGATCCAGGGATTGAGTGCGCTCATCAGAATAAAAGCTATGAGAAATGAAAAGATAAGTTCTTTGACCAACCACAAAAGCTGTAGAGCCAGCAAAAAGGCAACAGTAAAAACGATTGTACGCGAAGAAATCTCTATTTTATATGTCTTATCCATAAGCCTACTATATCAAGCAGTTTATCCTTTAGCAAGGGAGAAAACACAAGACTCCTGAAAAAAAATTGCCTAATAATCAGATCGTTGTCATACTTCAAGCGTATACGGGAAATCCCAACTAAAGCTTGTTCCCTCACCTGGCGCCTAATGATGATCGCTTAGGATCTTAATAATTCTTAACCACTTCATCAGCGGATTATGTGCTAAAATACAATTAGATTGCTATGGCAGCCTAAACAAAAAGATAACTTTTGGTTCCATAACTTTAGGGCACAGTAAAGCCTGGAAGGAACACTTATTTTTTAGCGTACTTAAACTTTATCTTTTTTTGTCACAATCAGAATTTGATTTACTGATAGGGTTTTCCCAAGTTTTTGTTCAAAAAAAAGTTAGCAAATAATCACCAAAAGAGTGGAGAGAAAAAATTCGAGGCTAAATTTTTACCTGATATAGTTTTAATATATTTTGACACCTTGTATTGTTACAACTAGTGTTTTAAATTGGTTATTGACACAATATATGATTTTGGTTCTTGATAAAGTTCTTTTACAACCATGATCTGTCTTTTTTGCAAGAGTAAAGATACCGATGTTATAGAGACGCGCGACTCCGAAAACGGTGCGACAGTCAGGCGAAGAAGGCAGTGTCCAAAATGCAAAAAACGTTTTACGACCTACGAGCGGGTTGAAGATTTGCCGCTGTTGGTTGTCAAGCGAGACGGAAGACGAGAACGTTTTGACACCGATAAATTGAGAAAAGGAATCTTAAAGGCGACCGGAAAAACCAGCGTGACACTGGAGCAGATTGAGAAAATTCTTTCGATCGTCGAGGCAGAGCTGAAGCAGAAGGAGGAGACAGAGGTGGAGAGCAAAACAATCGGTATGATGGTCGCCAAACACCTTAAAAAGATCGACAAGGTGGCTTATATCCGCTTCGCATCAGTATTCCAACGTTTTGTCGACGTTGAAGACTTTGAAAAGGAATTAAAAAAATTATTATAAATTTATAATTACATCTATTATTTATGAAACTCGCTGGTATATCTGAAAAGGTCTTCTCCGACCGCTATTCCCTAAAGGATAAAAAAGGAGACCCTGTTGAAAAAACTCCCAACGAGATGTGGAGAAGAGTCGCCAAGGCAGTTGCCAAGATCGAGAAAAAAGGCAAGCAGAAAAAATGGGAAAAAATCTTTTATGCTGCACTGACAGACTTCAAGTACGTGCCCGGGGGGAGAATTTTGGCTGGTGCAGGAACAGGTTATTCGGTAACGTACTACAATTGTTTTGTCATTCCGTCTCCTCAGGATTCGCGCGGTGGGATTTTAGATACCTTGAAACAAATGGTTGAAATCATGGCCCATGGTGGGGGAGTTGGAATCAATCTCTCCTCGCTTCGTCCAAAAGGTGCCCGGGTCAGAAAAGTAAACGGATTCTCCTCTGGCCCGTGTAATTGGGCAGAACTGTTTTCTTTAGCTACAAAAGACATTATCCAACAAGGCGGCACCCGAAGAGGAGCTCTTATGCTCATGCTCTGGGACTGGCACCCTGATATTGAAGAATTCATCACTGTCAAACAGGATTTGAGCAGGATCAACGGCGCTAATTTATCGGTTAATGTTTCAGACTCTTTTATGGAAGCAGTTGAAAAGGATGACGACTGGCCTTTGGTTTTCCCAGACGTCAGCGACCCTGAGTATGATGCTAAATGGGACGGGGATCTTGAGGTGTGGAAAAAAATGGGTAAAAAAGTTGTCGTTCACAAGGTAGTAAAGGCAAGAAGAATCTGGGATATGATCGCTGAGGCGGCCTGGAGATCTGCTGAACCAGGAGTGGTCTTTATGGAACGCTACAACAAGTGGCACAATAATTACTATTGGAACAGAATAAACTGTGTCAACCCCTGTGGGGAAGAAGGGCTTCCACCGTGGGGAGTCTGCAATTTAGGTTCAATCAACTTATCTGCTCTTGTTAAAGGCAATAATGTTGATAAGGCTGGTGAGTTTGACTTTGCGGCTTTGAAGAAGATTGTGCGCACAGCGGTGCGCTTTCAAGATAATGTGGTTGATATGGATCCGTATATCTTTGAGGGTATCCGTAAAACTCAACTCAATGGGGAAAGACGCATCGGCCTGGGAACAATGGGCTTGGGCGATACCTTGATTAAACTTCATCTGCGCTACGGATCAGAAAAAGCTCTGAAACTTATAGAAAAAATCTATAGAATCATTCGCGACGAAGCATATGCTGCCTCTTCTGAAGCGGCCAAAGAAAAAGGCTCTTTCCCCAAGTTTGACGCAGAAAAGTTTGGTAAGAGCAGATTTGTCCAACAGCTTCCTAAAGCTCTGCAGAATAACATAAGTCGTGGAGGAATCAGGAACTCTGTCATTCTCATGCAAGCGCCAACAGGGTCAACTTCTTTGATGGCTAATACCACCTCTGGTATCGAACCAGTTTACGAGTTTGAATTTACTCGTCGTGACCGTCTGGGGATACATAAAATACGCCACTTCCTTTATGACGAATGGTATAGACGACACGGTAAAGAACTTGAAGAAGGGAAAATCAAAAGGCCGGATTGGTTTGTTTCTGCAAACGACCTTTTTCCCGAAGATCATATCCGAGTACAAGGAGTGATTCAAAAATATGTGGATGCTTCGATCTCAAAAACAGTAAACGCGCCCAATACTCACACTGTTGAGGATGTAAAAAAGCTCTACAACCTGGCTTACAAGTTGGGATTAAAAGGTGTAACTTATATGAGAGACGGGTCTAGACCGGGAGTTTTGGAGCGAAAAGAAAAGGAGAAAAAGGAAGAAAAACCACAAAACCCACAATATAATATCAAGCCTCGTCCCATGGTGGTACACGGTGCAACCTATCGCATGCAAACCCCTGTGGGAACGGCCTACATAACCATTAATACCAACGGTGGTGGAGAGCCTCTGGAGGTATTTATTAATGGCGTTGGTCGAGCAGGGTCTGATCTTTATGCGATGGCAGAGGGTCTGGGAAGGATTATATCATTGGCCCTACGATATTCTTCTCACCTACCGCCTCACGATCGGATCAAAGACATTGTCAGGCAGCTTGAAGGAATAGGTGGAACCAGAACAATGGGCTATGGGAAAGATAAAATCAGAAGTCTGCCTGATGCGGTTGCTAAAGTTCTGGCAATGCATTATGGCTTAAATGGTTATGCCACAGACAAACATGTTGCAGAGGCTATGGCTGAAGCCAATGGTCATACCAAGCCTGCTGCGAAGAATGAGCCGGAATTGATAAGTCAAGTTGCACAACCAACTTTAGTCCAAACCCAGGTGACAACTGGTGGGCAACAATCTACAACGCCTCAGGCATCCTCCTACACTGAAGATCAGGCAAATACGTTTGATATCTGTCCAAGTTGTGGTGAGGCGACTCTGGCGCATGAGGAAGGTTGCGCCAAATGCTACTCCTGCGGCCACTCCGAATGCTAAAGAGGTTGAAAAAAATACCGGTTGATAGTAAACTACCGCCGTATGCCAATCTATACCAGGACCGGGGACAAGGGGACTACTTCGTTGTGGGGTGGTATAAGAGTTCCTAAATCTGATCCGCGAGTTGAGGCTTATTCATCAGCCGATGAACTAACTTCTTTTATCGGATTTGCCACTGCAAGTATTAAAGATAAAAAAGATAAAAAGATTCTCCTAACAATCCAGAAAGACCTCTATCTCATCATGTCTTATATGGCCGGCGCGAGAGTAGATATAGTATACTTGCTTGATAGAGTTAAATTATTTGAACGAACTATAGATCAAATCACGTCAAGACTATCTAAATTAAACAGGTTTCTTTTACCTGGCGGGACTGAATCAGGTTCACGTTTTCACTTGTGCAGAGTGGCCTGTAGAAAATCGGAAAGACGAATCATTTCTTATCTAAAGAGGTCAGAAAAAGATCAGCGCAAAGGAATTTATACTTATATTCTTCCTTACATCAATCGCTTATCAGACCTATTATTCACCTTTGCCCGAAAATATTCCAAAGGTAAAGAAGTTGTTACTTAAATATGACCGGCGAAAAGTTCGTAGAAAGACTATTATCTGAGAATGAGATTGTCGATGACGGACCAACTCATAAGTGTGGAATCGTTGGAGCGTATTATCATGAAGGCCAACCATCCATTGATCCTATTGCATTCGCTATGACCAGACTCTCACATAGAGGTCAGGAGGGAATAGGTGTTGCAGTAATCGAAGAGAATGGGGAAGTATTCGCCCACTATGAAAGCGGAGTTATGAATGACAGCTTTAGAAACGCCGTAAATGCACAGACGGTTAAGGCTAAAGTCGTATTAGGACACGATAGGTATTCTACTTCTGGCTCAGCTCTCGCCGCACAACCGATTGTAAGGGGAGAAAACGGACATTCTCTGGTAACGGTTCATAACGGAAATCTAACCAATCCTCTTTATCTTTCTACCCTCCTCCCAGAAAACATGAGAGAAGAACTTTTATCAGACACTTATGTTCTGCATCAATTTATTTGCTCTCAAAAAGGAGACTCTATGGAAGAAAAAATTAAAATGGCTCTTCCTCAGGTTGAAGGAGCATATAGTCTGATTCTTGCTGATCCAAAGAATTATACTCTCTATGGGATTCGCGATCCTTATGGTTTTAGACCGCTCTATCTGGGCGAACTTAATGACGGCTCTGGATTTATTCTTACCTCTGAAGATTACGGGTTTCAAGGCATAGCCACTAAAATAGACGAGGTAAAAAGAGGTGAAGGTATTAAAATACAAGATGGACGAATAGAGTCGTTCTTTACGGATCCTCGAACAAAAGAGTCAGCAAGCTCTTCCTGTATTTTTGAACTGATCTATTTCGCACACCCTGCCTCTGAGGTGTTTGGTGTTCCAGTTGCTCAATTTAGGAGACACTGTGGGATGGAATTAGCAATACAAGACTCTAAAGAAGAAATAAGCGCTGATGTTGTTGTCCCCGTAAGGAATTCAGGAACAATTGCTGGCGAAGGATATGCCTTACAATCCAATCTCCCTCTTTTATCAGGCCTCCTTACAAATCAACGCGCTGATCGAGTTTTTATTTTGCCTGAAAAACGAAAAGAGGCTCTCCTATTAAAATTTTCCGAAGACCGTTCTGTCGTAGAAGGAAAATCGTTGATTGTCGTTGACGATTCGCTCGTTCGTGGGACAACTTCTCGTGAAATTACTAAAATATTGCGGGGAGCAGGAGCAAGTGGAGTGCATTGGCGTATTGCATCCCCTCCAATTGTCTGGCCTTGTTTTTATGGAATTGATTTCCAGACTAGGAAAGGCCTTATTGCTCCAGGAAAAAATATTGAAGAAATCGCTGCTGAGATTGGAGCAGATTCACTATCTTATCTCCCACTGAAAAAAACAGAATCAATAGCTATGGAACTGCAAAAAGATCCGGATGGAGTTTTATTCTGCAAGGCCTGTTTTAAAGGAGGTCATTCACCTATAAAAGTTGACCGGAGCCAACTCTTAACAAAATATTAATATCTTGATTTTTTGTTTTAAAAGATTTTTATGGGAGAAAGATTAACTCGTTTTTTTGAAAACCATGGTACGATTTTTGGGGTCTTTGCAGGAGACCCAATTCTATTTCCATTCAGATTAAGACGAAGAAACAAACATTTATCCGAACGCGCAGATGATGCAACACCTATTAACAAATCAGTAATCCCTCGCTTCAAGACGCTCTTTAGAAAAAAGCCTTGATCTTTTAACCTTAAAGGGTTATTATTATTCTTGTTTGACAATTTACTTAGATTTGGGGAACGCTGTGTAAATCAGCGACTGTGCCGCAACGGTGAGCCCGCAAGGGATAAGTCCGAGCACCAAACTAAGTCCGCACCCCGAGCAGGGAAAATAATGACAGTAGAGAATTCTTTAGCCCAATACAGTATTAATACTCCAAGAGAGATCAAGCTTGTCGAAAATCTCCCACAAGAGGACGCATTAAAGAGAATTGAACAAAATTTTCTTGCCTATGATAATGAAGTTCTTCGTGATGAGACAGTTTCAATCAAATATTCCTATTGGTTTGGTCCGGAAAATAAACTCTATCTTCACTCTTCCTTAAGACCGGAGGATTCTGTTGAAAAAGGATTTGATCCAGACGAAAGAGAAGGAAAGTTTATTGAAGGTTTTCAAAAGACTGCTGATTTATTAAGAAATAATCCGAATAAAGTAGTTCTTTGGTATAGCCCGCCGGGGAGGGCTGCGTTTGTCGAAGATCCTGACAATAAATTCTCTCAAATCAAGTTTATTTACGGGCAGCTCTATATCCAATATTTTGATGGCGAAAAAATTAATGCTGCTGCAGTAAAGATCAACGAAAAGGAAGCAACCGAAGAAATAATCCCCACTCTCCATAATCTTTCGGTCAATTTTGACACCGAACAGCTAAAAACTTATTTCTTTTTACGACATCCTGTTTTGACCGGATTATCAATCAATGATTTCTTAGATAAAGATTGGGGAAACGTTAAAGTCTATAAAGACAAAGAGGGGGAAACTCACAGATTACATGAAATATTCCAAGAGATTAGATCTGTTTTTTCAGGAGAAAAAAGGTTATCTAGTGTTACTTCTGGAGTAATTGGACAACTTAGAGTGTCTGGTATCTCTGAAGAGACTTTATTCAAAGGTTACATGTCTCTTATTAATTATGAGATGGGTCGAACAGGTAGAAACTACATCCAGCTTGCAGGCAGTTGTGGTGGGAAAACAATAAGTAAAGATACTGTTCTCTCTCTTCTGGGGTTTGATAGTCCGCTCCAGAATCTTTTTAGTTCAGACTTCAGAGTCCTATCAAAAGAGAATAACTCCAATCATTATCCTGACTATGAATGCCCTCATTGTCATAAGGTACTTACCGGGGAATCAAAAACAGATGAAAGCTCCTGGCGCAAAAAATGTGACCATTGCGGTGGAGCTTTAAAATGCTAAAATGATTTTATGGCTGTGCAAAACTATAGTCCGCTTGACGATCTGATAGCTAGATACAAAAAGACCTCCTATACTCCCTTGCCGTCGAAAGAGATGGAACCGGTTATTACCCAAGAAGAACAAAAAGACGTCAAGATCGTTGCCGAACATAAGGATCTGGATCAGGAAATAAAACCACACGTACAAGTACGTAGAGAAGTTGTCGAAGTCCCGCCCGATCTGCAGGCAATTGGCGTTCAAGCAACACCAACCACGCAATTTGCGACACAGCAGCAACTTCAAACGCTTATCCCAGACGCAGATATTATAAAAGGCCTGCACCAGCCGCCGACTTCCTCCTTCCGATGGCTAGCAGAATTGGCTCTTTATATTTTAAAACGCGCACATATCACTTTAAAAACCGTGCATGGAAAAATAATGAGAGTGGTGAAAAACTAAGCAGTTTTTTGGATTTCACTCAAGAACCCTTCTTTGCCCATCGCTCCCACAAATTGGCCAACTACCTTACCACCTTTAAAAATCAAAAAGGTGGGGATAGAGAAGATAGAATATTGTTGTGAGATTTTTGGGTTCTGGTCCACGTCAACGCTGACAAATTTGATGTCTTTCATCTCTTCTGAGAGCTCCTTAACAATCGGCTCTGTCACTTTACAGGGTGCACACCATACGGCGTGAAAGTCTACAAAAACTCTTTCTCCTTTGTGATCCACTACCTCTTTTTGCCAATCGTTTTCTGAAATCGCCTGCACTGCCATCTTTTTATTATAACAAAATGTTAATCGCGTTTGCGTATTATAATATTTAAATGAGGTCTTCGCGAAATTATGAGATCGACATTCTGCGTGGTATCGGAATTCTTGCCATCATAATCATCCATGTCAACGCTTATTTTCTTGGGAATTCAACTGCTAAACTTCTCTGGGACTATAGTCAATTTACCGTACAAACATTTGTTTTCTGTGCAGGATATATTTTTTTTAGTAATAAAAAACAGCTGTCTCTGCGTACTTTTCCGTCGTACTTTCTAAAAAGAGTTAAGCGCCTCATCCTCCCGTATTATTTATTTCTATTTTTGTATTTCTTCTTCATCTGGTTATCCGACCCTAAAAGTCTAAATATTGCATATCTTATTCGCCAACTTACTCTTACCACCCCTGGAAACGAACTGAACTGGTTTGTTGTTTTATTTCTACAGTTTGCCGTACTTATCCCTATCCTTTCCTGGTGGGGTGAAAAAAGAAAAGTTTTTTTTCATTTATATTCGCTTTTTGCTCTTGGTTTTTCGCTCTTCCTACTTAGTTCCCAAGTTCCCATAAATTACAAGCTTACAATGTGGTTACCTTGGTCCCTTATTCTTATTTTATCTTGGTATACGGCGCGCTTGGAAGATAGAAATTGGTTCTACCCGATAACCATCACCGTAACCTTCCTGACGTTTTACTTTTTGCGGCTGGCTCTTCAGCTTTGGGGACGTTCCTTAACTTTCTATGACAACAAATACCCCCCTAACCTTTACTTTACTTCCTACGGAATCTTAATCACCCTTCTCCTTATGCTGTCTGCCCAAAAAGGAGTCTTCAAGGGAAGCATTGTTAAAAAAACTCTAACGTTTCTCGGTGTTAATTCCTACTCTATCTTCTTCATCCATTTTCTTTTAATCTTTTCTTTTGCTCATTTTCTAAACTTTGCTCTTTATAGCTGGTGGCAGGTATTTCTTGTGATCTTTGTCTTGACTGTTATTTTGCAGCTTTCTATAAATAAAATCAGCGCTTCTCGACATTGAAAAGTGGCCCGACTATTTGGATGTTTGCCGGCGCACGTAAGTTAAAACGACTCTTGAATTCGTCTCCGTTAAACGACTCTGATCTATTTCCAGAAACAGTGACCGTAGTTGTCCTCCCGCCCCCAAAGTCGGCGCCGAGCGAGAGAGATGTAACACTGGTTAAGGGCGTAATCCCCCGACTCTGTAGCTCTTGTCTAACTCTATTGTCATCCCAGGTGTCAGTGCCTGCCGGGTTAGACTTATCTGTTTGATAAAGGTGTTCTGTAGTCTTTGGGTCGCCCTTAACAAGCAGCAGTGTATTTGCAATATCCGCAATTTCGCCTTGAGTTAACCAGGCAGTACTATTGTAATTTGATCGCGACCCCCAATCACAATAAAACCAAGGGGAAGAATGGTCATAAGCACTAGCTTGCAGGTCACCAAAATTGCCAACGTTGCCGGTTGTTGTGTCAATTGCGTGTTTTGTCCAACCTGTTCCTGACCAACCAATCTCGCCTGAGGCAAAAACAAACCCTCCGTGGGTCGAAGAGTACCAAGCTTTAATTGGAGATCCTCCTTGAACCATTATTTTCCCGTGCGTTGCTTCAACTGCCGCGTTCCAATTCCCACCTTTTTCGTTATCTTGAAATACCTGACAGTTTTGTGAATCGCAGATTGAACCGGCTCCGTTATTGGTATATGAGAGGGCATAAGAACGTGCCGCAACAGCTTGCGCCTTTAAAGCCTCAATCGACCAGTCTACGGGCATCTCAAAAATACGCTTTACATAATCCTCCAATGCATAATCGCTATGCCCGTCTACTCTTATTCTGATATTAGTGTCTGCATCTTGGAGCCCATCAAAGTTATAATAGGCTCTCAGGATCGCCTCATAATTTTGGCCTGCCTCAGCTCTTCCTTTTGCTCCATACTGATTAAGTCCTACTCTGTTTGGGACGCCGTAGGTAAATAGGGCAAAGCGTGGAGAAAATCCTGGGTCTTTATCTCGATCGTCAATGCACCCTGAAAGGCGTGTGGCTGCAGAGCGTGGGATGTTTAAAGCCGCTAGTCTCTGCGCTAAAATCTCTTGTTGGCGGGCAGATAGCTCAACTATTTTCGACTTGGTTGTGGTGATTTCCCCGGCCAAAATTTGGGACTGTCTGCCGATTTCCTCTTTTAAGACAGCTAGTCCAGTCTTCTCGCGCGCAAGCTGGGTTTTTTTATCCTCTAAGCTCTTGATATAGAGAACAATTTTAATAATTGTGTCTCTGTCCTGATCTACAACTGTCTTTTGATAAAAGAAATTCTGTAAGGATGAAGACAGATCAGAGGCAACAAGTAGCGTAAAGAAAGTGTCAGCGTTCTTGTTGATATTTTTATAGTAGGATTTAGCCCGTTCGTTGAGCAATTTTTTCTGGTACTCCAGGGTCTGTTCTCCCAGCCTGACCTCTTTTTCCTTTTTGACGATCTCTTGTTCAAGAAAGGCAACGCGCGATTTGATACTGTCCAGTTGACTACTAAGCTTTTGGTAATTAGCCTGTTTGTTTTTAAGATCCTCATTCAAAGAAGCCAGCTGCTTGGTAATGTCGTCCAATTCATCAGCCCGGATGATAAACAAGGGGAGTAGAAACACAGCCACCACAAGGAATACAATAAATAAAAGCCTCATTTTATCATTATAAAATAAAATTAGGCCTTTTTTTTGCGTAGATAGAAGCCAAAAAGAAGAGTGGAGTTTAGGGCCAATAGTAGTTCTGTAGGCGAACCTGTGCTAGGGATCGCTTTGACAGTTTTTGGTTGATACTGGTTTACCGGCTGAGGGCTTTTTGCTTGAGGCTGTGGAGTCATCTTGTTTCCTCCGCCTTGACCAGGATAGAAACGAAGAGCTGTCGCTGGGGTTGTCTCTTTTTTGGCAGTTGGCGAAACCACAGGTGTGGTCTCCTTGAAAGGTAAGAATTTATTCCCTAGTTTTAATCTGTTACTCAAAACAACAATAAACACAATGACTACGACCAAACCCAGGACAAAAGAAAGTACCTTATTAAAGCTGTCCATAAAGCCCATTATAACACTATAAGATAAAAATTGCAACTCCCTTGATCGCGTTGACTTTTTTGATTTTCTGCTACAATGAGTCTATGGATGAGGAGAAAAAAAACCCGCAAGTTATCTACTCCTGGAAAGCTCCACTGCGGCCTTATATCAAGCGAAGTCGGCGGGTCATCCGCTTTTATCTAGCCTTGACTTTGTTGATATCACTAATCGTCTTTTTTTTCGGCGATAAGATTCTGCTTCTTCCTCTCTGGACGTTGCTTTTCATTTTTTACGTCTTTACCGTCACTCCGCCTACGGAGGTTACGCATAAAATCAGTAAGTTTGGCATAGAAACAACCGGCGCAACTCTGCGTTGGGAAGCGCTTGACCATTTTTATTTCTTCAAGCGCTTTGGCTATGATGTCCTGGTTTTGGTAACTCATCCGCCTTATCCATATTATTCCTACCTAGTTGTCCCCAACAACGAGGCTAAAAACAAGGTTTTTCCCTTGTTGTCAGAACACATTATTTATCAAGAAGAACCAAGAAACACCTTTACCGATAAGATAATCGACTGGTTTACCAAGCTCATCCCCAATGAAGACGAGATGAAGGAGCAGGCTAGTCCTCCTGAAGCTTCTGCCCAAAAACCTGCGCAGACATCTCTTTAACCCCAAAAATTCTACCCCACTTAATAACACCCTCATCGGTCGTGACCACATAAGCCTCAAGTTCTTTGGCTAATGCAATAATATCCAAGTCTGCCAGACTGTCAAGAAAGCCAAATCTCGTGGCCTGACGATAACGCTCACGCAGAGATCGAACAAACTGGCCGATTTTGATCTCATACTCCATGCCTTCCAGCTTGGGTTTGCCCATAAGCTGTTGAGCGGTTTTTTTAAGCTCCTCCTCTGCGATAGTTAGCCCACGGTAACTTCTGCCTCGCACATCTTCTACTATTTTGTAAAAAACCTCTGCCGGGAACTGGATTTTGTGCAAATCCGGGGACTTGACGCTAATTTCGGCCAAAAACATCTTTAGAAAAGGCTGTTTCTGATCTTCAAAAAAACTCAAAAATTCATCTACTATCCGCGGGGGCATATAAAATTCTGCTTTCTTCCCTTCTTTAAGCTTTTTCATTACTTGTGTTACCTTTGTAACCACATCTTCGGTTTTTTTCCCTATCCCAAGCCCAGGTTCCATGTTAAAAAACAGATTGGTATCTAAAACATATCTATCCATGCGTATATAATAACACAGTTTTATATAGAAAATACCTCTTGAAATTGTTGGTAAAAATGTTTATTCTTTGTGGATAGTTTATCCACATTTTGCATGTTAGCTTCACTCTGGCAGGATTTTTTGCAGTTTTTATCCAACAAAAAGGACAAAAGTCCGATCATCTTCTCTATCATCAAGCAACTACGCCTAGTCAAGGTCGAGGATCAAAAAATTATTATCAGCTGTGACAACCAGGCTTTTGCTTATTTTCTTCAAAAAAAGGTTCCCCTAATTGAAGAGTACCTTTCAGAGTATCTCAACAAGAAAATGCAAGTTGAGATTGTGGTTAAAACTAGAAAAAAGAAAGTGGAGGAACCTCTTTTGAGATTTGAGCCATCAATTGAGGACATTTATAGGAAAGCTGGGCTCGTTGGAAAACATAATTTCGACAACTTCGCAGTCTCCTCGACCAACCAGGTAGCTTATGCAGCTTCGCAGGCTGTTTCTGAGGCTGTCGGAAAAGCTTATAATCCCTTATTTTTGTATGGCGGAGTTGGAGTAGGGAAAACACATTTGGCTCAAGCTATCGCCAGACAAGTTTTAGAACAAAATCCCGAAGAGAAGGTCTTCTTCTGTCCGGGCGACCAGTTTACAAACGAGCTTATTGAGTCAATTAGGGAAAAGTCCACTCAAAAATTCCGGAGAAAATATAGAAAACTTAAGCTTTTGATTGTTGATGACATCCAATTTATTGCTGGAAAGAACCACATCCAGGAAGAATTTTTTCACACCTTTAACGCTATTGTCTCATATGGTGGTCAGGTTGTGTTGACTTCTGACCGACCCCCACATGAAATAAGAAAACTTGAAGATCGCTTAGGGTCGCGCTTTTCTGGTGGACTAACTGTAGACATTCAGCTGCCTGACTTTGAGCTTCGTACCGCTATTTTATTGATAAAAGCACAGGAAAAAAACATTGAGATTGATATTGAAGTCGCCCGTTTAATTGCGGAACAAGTTGAAGACACAAGGGCGCTTGAGGGAACACTTCTTTCGATCTATGCCCGTAGCTTAGGTGGTAAGGAAAGGGTAGACTTGGAGACAGTAGAGGGTTTTTTCACTACTTTAAAAAGCAATAATAATGGGCGTAGGAAAATAAACCCTTCTGAGATTATTAAAAGCGTCTGTTCTTTTTATAATATTAACCAGTCCCAGTTGAAAAGTCCCCTTCGGGCAGAGAGGATGGCCTTGCCTAGGCAAGTGGCGATGTATTTATTAAGACAGGAGTTGGGGTTAAAGCTGGAGGAGGTGGCCTACCTGCTTAAGCGCAAAGACCATACCACTATTCTTCATGGGGTGGGTAAAATAAGCGGGATGCGGGCAAGAAACCCTGTTTTTAAAGAAGAGGTTGATAATATAATTAAGTCTATTTCCTCATCAACATAATGTCCCCAGCTTATCTACCCTTTTTTATTACTATTTATCTCGTCTTGAAAATCTGTTCTTTTTTTTATACACTTATCCCCACGCCCTATTATTACTATATTAAATACATAAAAAAACAAGGATGAAAATTGTTTTAGATAAGGACCTTTTTCTTGAGAACCTCTCCCTGGCGGCTAAGTTTACTTCAACCAAACTCTCAACCACAACCACCCTACAAGGCGTATTATTAAAAAACAAAGCTGGGGAGATGGAAATCTCCTCAACCAACCTCAACTCCTATTTCCTAACTAAAATCAAGACCCAAGAAAAGCAAAAAACAGAACTCCTAGTTGAGCCAAAAAAAATAATAGAATTTCTGTCTTTTCTCCCAGCAGGTAAAATAACCCTTACCACAGATGAGAAAAAACTCACCATCACCAAAGAAAAAACACAAGGAACCTTCCCCGTTTGGGAAACGAAGGATTTTCCCACACCACCAGTCCTTGAAGGAGAAAAAGAGCAAACGATAAAAACAGACTTTTTAGCCAAAAACCTACCTTTTATACTATTTTCTACCTCCCCGGATGAAACAAGACCTACACTAACCGGGGTAAATTTTCTTAGCCAAGATGAAGAGTTGACAATGGTTTCCACGGACGGCTTTAGACTGTCTTTAATTAAGACCAAAAACAACCATAAGCTTTCCCCAATGTTGGTTCCAGCAGACTTTTTAAGCGAGGTACTAAAGTTTTTAAAAGAAGAAAAAGAGGTTGGATTAACAGCTTCAGATAAGGAAAAAACCATTCTATTCAAAGTCGGCAATAAAGAATTCTACTCCCGCCTAATCGACGGCGACTTCCCTCCTTATGAAAAAGTTGTTCCAGTAGATAAAAAAACAACTGTGGTGGTTGATAGAGAAGAGTTTTTAAAAAATGTAAAAGTAATTTCGGTTTTTGCTAGAGACTTTTCCAACATTGTCTTATGCGAGTTTAAAAAGGATGGGATATATCTAACGCCAAAGGTAGACGGGGAGGAAAAAAGCAGCGCCTATCAAGAGGCAGATCTTGAAGGGGAAGAGCAGAAAGTAGCGTTTAATTTCAAGTTTTTAATCGATTTTTTAGGACACACAGGCTTAAAAAAAGTGATAATCGAGGTTTTAAGACCGGACGCACCTGTCGTTTTTAAATTAGAGGGGAATAAGGAATTCCTCCATATCATTATGCCGGTGAGGATACAAGGCTAGAGTTCTTCTAATTTCTCTTTCTTTTCGCCTTCTGTGTCTTTGACCAAGTTTAAAAATCTCTCGGTAGATGAGAGTCTTCGGTGTCCGACCAGTTTAGCAATATAATCTATTGAATACCCGTTGATTAACTGGTGGGCAATAAAAGTGTTTCTAAAATCATTGACAGTTGCGTTTTCTATTCCAACTTCACGAAAACAACGAGTAATAATCTGTCTAATATTCCTGATTAAAAGAGGCTTTCCTGTGCGTGTAATAAAGAGATAATCCTCATCAGACGCTTCAGGGTTATTGTTTCTGGTTTTTATATAGTCGCCTATAGCTTTTTTAACCGCTTTATTCAAGGGAACATTACGGGTAGGATTTTTTCCATAAGGACGCACGTGCAACTCTTGGTTTTTTACATCAGCAAGTCTGATGTTTGTCAACTCTCCGATTCTTACCCCGGTCTGAAGTAAAATCTCAACCATAGCATAAGTCCTTAAATCCTCTTTGGCAACATCACGGATAGCTCGATATTCCAGTTTGCTGAAAATCCGGGGGGGGCCTTGAATATATTTTGGGTGATAAACATCAAGGGAGGGATTTTGTTCGATCATCCCCTCATTTTTGAGGAAACGGAAAAAAGTTCGGATGGAGTTGAGTTTACGGGAAGCAGACTTTTTTGAATAATTATCCTCAATGAGTTTATTAATAAATCCTTCAATTTCAGCTTTTTTGACATCACGGATGTCATTGATGCCTTTGGTTGATAGGAAACCCACAAATTGCTCTAGGTCTTTCTTATAGGCGACAATAGTAAAGTTAGATTTATTCTGCTGAGACAAAAAAAGAGCAAATTTCTCGATTAGTGAGGGAAAAAAGTAATTATCCATGACAACCCATAATATATCATATAGTTTGTCAAAATTCAATTAAAAAATCAATCGGAAAACAACTGGACAAACATTTTCCCATAAACCCCGCCATCAGCCACCCCAATCCCCACTTTTCCAAAATCAGGCGACAGGATGTTTCTTCTGTGGCCTGGAGAATTCATCAGACCCTGGTGGGCAATATAGAGATCTGGAGCAAAAGCCAAATTTTCCCCCAGTTGAGTGTATTTAATACCGGCTTTTTGCGCTCGATCAGCAGCTGTTTCTCCATTGAGCGAGGTGTGGGAAAAAAAACCGTTAACCAGCATAAATCGTGCGTAATCTTGGGCGACAATCTGCAACCCGGGGTCAAAAACCAGAGTAGGTAGGCCTCGACTTTGACGCTCCTTGTTAACGAGAGCTGACATAGTCTGTTCTGAATATGAGTCAAAATGTATTTGGGACGGGGTTACTGTAAAGCCCAAATTGACTGATTCATTGGAGGAGGGCTTGATCGTAAGAAAATTCAATGTTTCACTGGCTGCATTTCCGAAAACTTGCCTCACTTTTGATTCTGAAGACTGAGAAAGATTGACGAAAAAGGGGCCGACTTGGGAGTTGAGGATGTCCTGTTTGACAGCTCCACGCACTGGTAATCCAAAAACAAGGCTGATAAAAAAAAGAAAAACAACAGCTCCTTGGATGAGGCCGAAAGTATATCCAAGGGCAACATCAACCAGGTGGTTCCTCATTTTAGAGATGACATTTCGCAGTAGAAAATGTGCCAGGAAAAAAAAGATGAGCTCTGTTATGGTCCAAGCCGAGAAAAAACCCAAGACAGTGGCGTATCCTCGAGGAAGTGAAAAAATTTGCGCCAGAGGCCTGGCAAAAAATTCATAAGTATTGTAAGAAATAGAAAGGGCAAACAAAAAGCCGCAAAGCTCAATTAAAGTAAAGACAAACCCGCTATTGGTGAGGGAAAAGTAAAGCAAAACTACAAAAAAAATGAGATCCACCCAATTAAACTCCATTAGTAATATCTTAACAATTTATGAACCCACGATGGGTACTTCATGAGGGGTGGGTCTCCCTCTTGTCTCCACTTCTCCCCTCACTTTCGTCAACGGCTCAATCAACTTGTTTTTAGTCGCATTATTTGCTAGAATTGTTTTTCACTCACGATAAGAAGTGAAGGAGGAAACTTAGACAAGATGGCCAAAAGAGTCAAACAGGTGACAGTAAAACCAGCAATCAAAACTACATCCACCTCCCCCCACCCAATGGACCTTCTCCTTAAAGACCATACGATTACTCGTATTAAAAAAGGGGTAGAGGTTGATGCCAAAATAATTTCTATTTCCAAAAAAGGTGCGCTATTTGATATTGGTGCCAAAGCAAACGCAGTGCTTGGAGACCGCGAAGTTAAGGAGATTTCTACTTATCTCTCCTACCTAAATCCGGGAGATGTAATCAGAGTGCGTATTATCTCGGAGGAATCGCGTGAAGGTTTCCCAGTAGTCTCGATGAGAAAATTTTTTGAAAAAGGGAAGTGGGAAATTTTGGAAGAAAAAAAGAAAAAAGAAGAGGAGATAGAAGTAGTCTGTGGTTCCTACGGCAAAGGCGGTATTTTCATCGATTTTATGGGGATTCGGGGAGTTATCCCAAAGATTCAATTGACTGAAAGATACTTGAGTGAACCGCAGAAGCTGGAAGGGCAGAAGATAAAGGTGAAAGTTCTTGAAGTTGATCAGACAAAAAACAGACTAGTAGTGTCTCAAAAAGCAGCCGAGTTGAAAATCTCTCAAAAAGGACTTAAAAAAGAGTTTGACAAGATCAAAATAGGAGGCAAATATAAAGCAAAAGTCCTGGGAGTTTCGGAGTTTGGGATTTTTTGTGAAGTCAATGGAGTGGAGGGACTAATTCACATTTCGGAAATTTCCTGGGAAAAAGTCACCAGCATCACGTCAATTGCCAAGCCGGGCGATGAGATCGAGGCGATGGTAGTTGAAAAAAACAAAAATGACATGAAACTAAACCTCTCAATCAAACGACTTTCTTTTGATCCTTGGGAAAAAGTGGAAGAAAAATATCCTAAAGACAAAGAGGTCGAAGGTGAAGTCGTACGTAAAGAAAAGTATGGTTATTTTGTTAGGCTGGAGCCTGGGATAGAAGGATTGATTCACGAAAGCAAACTTACAGGCCAAGAAGATCTTAAAATAGGTCAGAAATTAAAGGCGTTTATCGAGCGTGTTAATAAAGCGTCCCGCAGATTGAGCCTCATTCTCCCTCAGAAAGAAAAACCAGTCACCTACAGGTGACACTTTTTGTATACTGATATTGATGGAGCAGCATCAGATTCCCAGACAAATTACAACTTTTGAGTTTAAGCTCATCGGCTTCATGACCCTCAAGCAGTTTATTTATTTGGTGGTTTTCCTACCTGTGGCCTATATAGTCATCAGGATATTTCCTATACCGGTTTTAAATTTTCTTCTGGGTGCTATCGTGGGGGGATTTGGGATAGCCTTGGCTTTTCTACCGGTCAATGATAGACCTTTGGATGTTTTTTTAAAAAATTTGCTTAAAAGAATAACTTCGCCGACCCAGTACATTTATAAAAAGAAAAATCAGGCGGCTTATTTTTTGATCGACCAAACAGCAACGGGAGATCCGCAAAAAACTTCTGCCCATCTGGAGTCTCAGCAAAAACTTTCTCAATATCTTCAGCAAAAAAAGAATGGACAAGCCATAGATGAAAGTAAGATCAATCAGACAAGGCAAAGCTTAAGTGCAATACTAAATGCCCCGCAGGAGCAGGTTGTACTGAGGGAGGCTCCGATTGATGAGCCAAATATAGCTGTCACGCAGGCAAGCGAGAAGGTAAAGCCGTTTATGGTCGGGGTGGTAAAAAACAATAAACAGATGCCTTTACCTGGAGTCCTACTCTATATTAAAGACGAAAAGAATACGCCATTGAGGCTGCTTAAGACCAATCCCCACGGGGTGTTTGCCACCTATAGCAGTCTTCCACCAGGCGAGTATAAAGTTGAAATTAAAGACCCGAAAGACACTTTCTTTTTTGATACAATGAAAATACAACTGGATAGAAATAATCCACGGCCGCTCGAGATTTACTCGAGAGAGTTATTATGATAAACCCAATAAAACCTACTTCGCCAGTCAAAGCCTCAACGCAGTCGTTTATAGAGATCGAAGAGATCCGTGACGATATTATTCTGATGAGAGATCATTCCGCAGCAACTGTAATAGAGGTGGGCGCGGTAAATTTTTGGTTACTTTCTCCTGAGGAGCAGGAAGGAACAATCTCAACTTATGGCAATATTCTCAACTCTCTTTCTTTTCCGGTTCAAATCCTGATTCTCTCAAAAAGGATGGACATTTCCTCTTACTTGGGCTTTCTTGAGCAGAAAGTAAAGCAGGAACAGGATCAGAGACTGGCTAAGCTGTTAACCAGCTATGAGAATTTTATAAAGAATATGGTAAAAAAAAGCACAGTTCTCGAGAAGCGGTTTTTTTTCGTCATCCCTTTCTCGCCTTTTGAACTCGGGGTTGCCACAGCTTCGAAGCGACAACTAAATAAGGAATTCATCATAACCCGCGCGAAGACTTCTCTATACCCCAAAAGGGATAATTTACTGCGTCTTTTGTCAAAAGTAGGTTTGAAATCGACTCCCCTTCAAGAACAGGAACTGACCGAGCTTTTTCACAATTTATATAATCCGTCCTCAACCGGTAGGGGTTTGGCGCCGGTCAAAAATTATACAGACATTATCATGACAGCTAAAAATTAACGGGCGTCATCCTGAGGGACTGGTTGAAAGACCCGACTTTAATTGGGATTTCTTAACAAGCCACCCAAAAGGTGACAATAAAATAGCCTATGTTAGGACTAAATCTGTTCGGAAAAAAAAATTCAAAGAAAACTAATGGTGTGGATCATGCGGCTGCCGTTTTGGCTCAAGGAACGGTGTCAATAAAAGATCTTATTGCGCCTTCTTTTATCGAGGTCGACTTTAATCATCTAAAAATAGAGGATAAGTATTATGCCACGCTTTTTGTGGTAGGCTATCCCCGTTATGTTTCTGCCAACTGGCTTTACTCGCTGATTACTTTTGACCATCCTCTTTACATTTCCATGTATATTTATCCGACAGAGTCAAAAGAAGTGATGGATGAGCTGCGCAGAAAAATAGCTGAAATGCAGGCAACAATTGAAAACGATATAAAAGCAGGGAGAGCAGCGGATCCGACAATTCAAGTGGCCCTTGATGACGCTCTGGATCTTCAGTCAGAGCTGGCAAAAGGAGCAGAGAGATTTTTCCAATTCGGGTTATATATCACAATTCCTGCAAACACCAAAGAGGAGCTTACGGAGATATCCAAACAGGTAGATTTAACCTTATCGTCGCTTCTTATTATCTCCCGAAAATCAACCTTACAAATGGAGGAAGGTTTTAAATCAACACTCCCTATGTTTTATGACAGACTGCAGGTGTGGCGGAATATGGATACATCTTCTTTAGCGATGACTTTTCCTTTCTCAACAGCCTCACTGACGCGCAACGAAGGGATACTATACGGAGTCAATGAGCACGACGGGAGCCTAATCATCTTTGACTGCTTTACTTTGGAAAACGCAAATTCGGTAATCCTGGGCAAATCCGGAGGAGGTAAAAGTTTTTTGGTCAAACTTGAAGCTCTTCGTACCTTGATGATGGGGACTGATGTCATAATCATTGATCCGGAAAACGAATACAAAAAGCTCTCAGACGAAGTCGGGGGGGAGTTTGTCGAATTCTCACTTTCCTCGCAATACAAGATAAACCCGTTTGATTTGGAGACAGATAATCCTGAGCCGGATGAGCTGCAGAACAAACTCTTAGACCTTCATTCCCTGATGAGGGTGATTATGGGAGACCTGACGCCTGCACAAGACGCCCTACTTGATAGATCACTAGTCATGACTTATCAGGCTAAAAACATCACTCAAGACCCCTCTTCATTCAAAAACGAGCCACCACTGATGGAGGATCTATATAAAATATTTTTAGGGATGGAAACTCCGGAGGCAACAGAGCTGGCGGTAAGACTGGAGAAATTTATCAAGGGCTCGGCTACCGGCATCTTCAATCAACAATCCAATTTTGACATCAAAAATCGTTTTACTGTTTTTGGGATTCGTGATTTGGAGGAAAACCTAAGACCGATCGCGATGTATATCGTTTTAGATTATATCTGGAACAAAATCCGCAAAGAAAAAAAGAAAAGAATGTTGGTGGTTGATGAGGCATGGTATCTGATTAAAAATCAGGACTCAGGCATTTATCTTTTCAACTTTGCCAAAAGAGCTCGTAAATATCTTTTAGGTTTGACAACCGTTACCCAGGACGTTGAGGACTTCTTATCAACTACTGAAGGAAGAGCAATCATCACCAACTCAAGTTTGCAGATTATTCTCAAACAGTCACCTGCGGCAATTGACAAGATTACTGACACTTTCTACTTAACAAGTGGAGAGAAGCATTTTCTCTTGGCAGGTGGAGTCGGAGAAGGACTTTTTTTCGCGGGCCAATCCCATGTAGGCTTTAGAGTAATTGCCTCTGATGAGGAGAGGAAGATCATTGAATAGCTTGCTTTACCTCTTGATCCTCAACTTGTGGAAAGTGGCTGTAATACTGCGAAACGGCTCCGAATGAGGCTGGGCGATTTAGGATATATAACTTATCAAAACCTCCAAGGTCGGTATCTGCAGCTGCAACCGGTGTTGCCAAAGTTATTTTTTTTGGGCTCATACTTTTTAAAAAAAGGCAAGCAGCCTTGACAGAGGCGCCTGTTGCAACCCCGTCGTCGACCAAAATCAATATTTTATTTTTTGCTTGCGTATAGAGTTTTTCATTAAGGCCAAATCTATTACAAAACTGGATAAATTTATATTCTGCTATTTTGACCTGCTCCTGCAGATCTTGCCGGCTAAGCCCGAGAGATTTTATGATCTCACGCTCTAAATAAGTAACGTTAAAGCATAAGGCGCCAATGGCAAGCTCGGGATTATAAGGCGCAGATATCTTGATAACGATCAAGGGTAAGTGAAGGCAGTCAATTTTTTTTGACAAGATTGAACCTAAAATAACACCACCTCGCAAAATAGAGACAACGATAGCTTTACTTTTATCAATGAACAAAGAATCATTGCGAAGAAGCCTATAGAGCTTGATAGCTGCTTCCTGCCGGTTGTTAAATCTCATTTTGAGTATAATATAACATACGGGCCTGTGGCGCAATTGGCTAGCGCGTCTCTATGGCATAGAGAAGGTTACGGGTTCAAATCCCGTCAGGTCCACAAACGGGTTTTTGGAAGGCTCAAAGTTATTGATGAAACTGATAATAGGTTCTAATTTTCGGTTTGGAACCCCGTGCTTTAAGTCGGTGACTAAATTATCTGCAAAATACATTTTAACAATCGTTGGTTTATTCTCGTGCTTTGGATTTGCCCGCGTTCATGACTTGACTTTGTAGCACAATGTGCTACAATATATTTAGGGTATGGTTGTTGTAAGGGGGCTTATTTGGGACAAGTGGAATAAGGAGCATATTACTATTCATTCGGTAACGAAGGATGAAGTTGAGGAAGTATGCCACGGCAAGCACCAAGCCATTTTAAGTTATAGAGGGAGAATACAGCTTACAGGTATGACAAAAGGTGGAAGGAAGTTAACAATTATCCTTTCTCCAGAAGATAGAGATTTAAAAGTCTATGGATATGGTATCTATTATCTATTAACCGCTTTTGAGGAGGAGGTGAAATAATTATGGCTATTCCTAATAAATCAATATTTAAAGATAGAAACAAAGAGGCAAAATTTTGGGAAGAGAACTACAAAGAGACCTGGAATAAAGGTCGACCTATTGAAGTTAAATTCGCTAAAAACTTATCAACAACTATCAACATCCGTCTTGATCCCAAAACTCTTGATAGTGTGAGAAGTGTGGCTCATAGAAAGGGATTGGGACCAACTCAACTTATCAGAATGTGGATTATGGAAAAAGTAGGCAGACGAAGTTCACATACTGCAGGAGTTTAAAGAATCATACTTTTCAAAAATATACTCCTGAATTTAGTTCAAACTTTCGTAGAGCTTGTCCACTTTCATATATAAAAAATACTCGCTTGACATTTAATACTTAACATGTTAATCTTTAACGAGTTAAGTATATTTATGTTGGATAATCGTCAAATAAGCTATACCATTCACAAGGTCGTTTTTCTTATGGACAAGATTGCCGATCAAGCTCTGCAGCTGAAGGAAGAAATAACCCTTTCACAGCTTCGTATCTTGATTGCTATAGGAAAAAAGAAAGACCTCACCCAAAAAGATATTGCCGATTTTTGGGAAATGACAGAAGCGGCTGTCAGCCGGCAAGTTGAGAATCTACATAAGGGAAAATTAATCACTATTCATAAAAACGAGAAAAACCGACGCGAGCACATCCTAAAATTGACTCAAGCAGGCCACGATAGCGTAAAGCGAGCGTTTGGGATAGTTGAAAAAGCCCATGAAAGACTCTACAGAGAGCTTGATATGGAGGAAAAAAAAGTATTCTTAAGTGTTTTGAATAAACTCCTCAAAACTATTTGCAAATGATAAAAAAACTCGTAAATCATCCACTGGCGGTTATCTTTTTTACGGTCTTTGTAGATCTTCTAGGGTTTGGTATTCTCATCCCAGTTATTCCGCAGCTTCTGGCAAATCCCCACTCCCAGTATTTTTTGCTTCCCAATGGTTGGAGTGTCGCCCAAGGATATATCCTTTTGGGTTTTCTGACAGCTATTTTCCCGTTTATGCAGTTTCTTGCAACACCTATTTTAGGTCAACTATCTGACAGATATGGAAGGAAAAAGCTATTGGCGATATCTCTTTTTGGGACTTGTCTTTCTTATATCATTTTTGCTTACGGAATAATCACAAAAAATATTTTAGTCCTTTTTTTGGCCCGTGGATTTGATGGGATTACAGGCGGGAATATTGCCGTTGCACAGGCTGCGATTGCCGATGTGACTACACCACAGACTAGAGCAAAAAACTTTGGGCTGGTGGGAGCAGCTTTTGGACTAGGTTTCATAATCGGCCCCTATCTGGGGGGGAAGCTTTCAGATCCGGCCGTTGTTAGCTGGTTTAACGCGGCCACTCCTTTTTGGTTTGCGGCAATAATTAGCTTTTTGAACGTTTTATCAGTAATTTTCTTTTTCCCGGAAACATTAAAACATAGGGTTGCGGAGATTCACATCAAGTGGACTCAATCGGTCAAAAACATCATCCGAGCATTCAATGCAAAGCACCTGCGGCCGCTTTTTGTGACAACTTTTCTGTTTCAGGCAGGGCTAGGCTTTTTTATCACCTTTTTTAGCGTTTTTTTAATTCATAAGTTTGGTTTTAGTCAAGGAAATATTGGAGATTTCTTCTCCTACGCTGGGCTATGGATTGTGATAACGCAGCTTCTGATAACCAGAAAAGTAAGCGTGAGATTCTCTGAAGCACAGGTCCTTCGAGTCTCACTTATTGCAATGAGCATGGGAGTTCTCCTCTTTTTTTTCCCAAAGGTTTGGTGGCAACTTCTGATTGTTGTTCCATTTTTTGGTATTCCTAACGGCTTAAACCAGGCAAATATTCCAGGTTTGATAAGTCGGTCCGCGGGCGTCACGATACAAGGGGAGGTTCTGGGGATCAACTCAAGCCTTCAGGCTCTTGCTCAGACAATCCCGCCGGTTATTGCCGGATATATTGCAGCAAATTTAAATCCCGAAGATCCGATTCTGGTCTCCTCGATTGTGATTTTCTTCGCCTGGCTCACATTTATGCTTTTTTACAAACCATATATAGCAGGTAAAAATGAGATTTTTGGAAAAGGCGGGGAGGTGATATATGGATAAATGGACTAATATCCCGGATGAGCGGACTTTGCTTGTGACAGCGGGAGCTCTTAAAAAAAATGGAATTAATGTGGAGATTTTTGAGAGGGGACAAGAGGCAAAAGACAAAGTCTTTACAATGATTCCAGAGAATGCCGAAGTCATGAATTTCACCTCAGTCACATTAGATACGATTGGAGTGTCAAAGGAGATTGTTGAATCGGGTAAATATAACGCAGTGCGGAATAAGCTAAACACGATGGATAAAAGTAGATATCTTTCGCAGATGCGCAAACTCGGATCAGCCCCTGATTGGGGAGTAGGAAGCGTGCATGCAGTTACGCAAGATGGGAACCTTGTTTTTGCCTCCTTTACCGGTAGCCAGCTGGCTGGTTATGTTTTTGGCGCAACAAATATAATCTGGGTAGTTGGGGCGCAAAAGATTGTAAAAAATCTTGATGAGGCAATGGAGAGGATTAATACCTACGTCCTTCCTCTTGAGAATGAGCGGGCAAAAAAAGCATATGGCTCCTCAGGAAGCGCCGTTAATAAGATCCTGATTATTAAAAAGGAGTTAGCTCCCAAAAGAGCAACGTTGCTTATCGTTAAGGAGAAATTAGGTTTTTGAAAGCTTATCTACTTTTGTCTTTAAACGACTTGTTTTTTTGTTTAGATTTTTTTATAGTTGAAAGATGCTAAAAGACCGGGAAATTATAGCCAAATACCATCAAGAAAAGGCCTGGGGTCTTTATACTTCAGTCGATCTTTATGATTGTAATCCGCAAACAATAAGAAGTGCTGAAAAAATCAAACAATTTACAAAAGAACTTTGTGAATTGATAAAAATGAAAAGATTTGGAGAGCCGGTTGTAATTGATTTTGGAGAGGAACCACGCGTTTCCGGGTTTTCGATGACTCAACTTGTTGAGACATCTCTAGTTTCCGGACATTTTGCCAACCAGTCAAATGCAGTCTATCTGGACATTTTTAGCTGTAAAGAGTACCCACCGCATAAGGCTGCAGAATTTTGCAAAAAGTTTTTCGGGGCAAAAAAGATGAAGGTTAACACGAACTTCAGATACTAAGATTCAATTACGGCTTGAGGTAGCTTCAAATACGTGATAGAATACCTGAAATCGCCTGGGCCTGTAGCTCAACCGGTAGAGCAGTAGCCTTTTAAGCTATTGGTTGTGGGTTCGAGTCCCACCGGGCTCACTTTTTATTAGTAAGATAGTCAGAACCAGGTCTCTTTTGCACTTGACATACATATACAGTATATGTATAATCATACAATATGATACGTACTCAACTCTACTTACCTAAAGAGGAACATAGAGAACTCATTCAGGTTGCGAAGCAAAAAAAACAACCAATGGCAGAGGTGATTAGAACTTTTATTAAAAGGGGGCTAAAACTTGAAAAATCTATTGATCGTACAGGTCGTGAAGCAATGAGAGCATTAGCTAACCTCAAGCTTAAAGGTGGTCCTGCTGATCTATCCCAAAATCTTGACCATTATTTATACGGAGCCTCCAAAAAAGATATATGAGAAACAAAGTTTTTGTTGACGCTGATGCGTTTGTTGCTCTTATACGAGAAGATGATAACAATCATGAGAAAGCCCTTTCATTTCTTGACCGACTGGAACAAGATAGTACCTTTTTTGTTACTTCTAACTATGTATTCTCCGAGGTCATTACAGTCTTAAGCCTTCGTATGGGTCACGAAGCTGCAGTTGCCTTTATCGATACTATGAAATCTCCAACAAGCAAATATGCTATTTTGCGAGTTGATGAAGATTTGGAAGACAAAGCGATAGAAATATTTAAATCACAATCATCAAAAAATGTTAGTTTCGTAGATTGTACCAATATCTCTATAGTACAAGATCATAAAATAGAAATGATTTTGAGTTTTGATAAGATATATAGGAAGAACGGATTACAGATGGTTACTGATAAAAATAACTAAAAGAATCATCTACTTTTTTGTTTTTGTGAAAAGACTAGCTTAATAAGTTTTGCATGTAAACGAATTAAACTTGGGGAAAAGTTTGCAATCAACATTCAAAATTATGTATACTTAGTACCGTTTGTTGAAGATGAAAAGAAAGTATTTCTAAAAACTATTATTCCAAGCAGAAAAGCAACAAAACAGTATATTATTAATAAGCAAAAATAAATTATAATTTACAAATAACCATATGAAATATATCCAATTAGACAAAAGTGAACAAAAGATACTTAACGATTTTGAAAAAGGTGAATTTATTGATATTGACAATGTGGAAGAAGAGAAGAAAAGATATCAAGAATATGCGGCAAATACCATCAACAAAACAAAAAATATCAATATTTGTTTATCTATAAGAGACATTCATAAACTCAAAGCACAAGCAATTGAGAACGGTCTTCCCTACCAGACTCTTATTGCAGCAATTCTTCATCAATACGCCAATAAGAAAATAAATGCCAACCTATAAAGAGCTATATCTCTCTTTCACTTTCTCAAGATAAAAGCTCATTAGATAATCAAATAGAGATAAAAATAGATCAAATAGAGAACCATCAGGGTCACCAAACTTTTATGGACAAAGAAAATAGAAAAGGGATTCGCTACCATTTTGCTCATTTAGATACGGACAAAGCGGACGAGGTCTTAGTTCAAGCGGATGTACATCTTAAAGAGATGTCTGTTTATTGGACTACAGTTATTGTTCCAGCAGTACAGGGGCTAATGAGGAATGCAAAAAAACTAGTGTCGGCGAGACATCACGCGCCGATGAGTAAGAGATAAATGTTTTTTTCTGATCCTCAAACTCTTAGGAGTCACCTCCAAAAGCTCATCATCCGCTATAAAATCAAGAGATTGTTCAAGACTCAAAATAGTGGGGGGCGTTACCTGGATCGATACTCCTTCGCCTGATGAGCGATTATTGGTCAACTGTTTGGTCTTGCAGACATTGATCTCAATATCCAGATTCCTGTTTGCGACACCTACGACCATTCCCTCATAAACTTTGAGATCTGTTGCAACAAATAAAGTTCCTCTATCCTGGGCATTGGCAAGACCATAGGAGACTGTGGTTCCTGATCGACTTGCGATAAGTGCGCCGTTTCTTACAGATTCCAATCTCTGGCCTCTTTTCTCAAAGCCAAGATAATAGGAGTAGATCTGGGCAGTACCTCTTGTTTTAATCAGCAGATTATTTCTAATCCCCAAGAGATTGGCACTTGAGACTTTATAGGTAATTTGGACATTTCCGGAAAGTTCATTTTTCATATCTCTCATCTGGGCTTTTCTCTTACCCGCCTCTTCGGTTACTGAGCCGATATATTCTTGAGCGACCTCTATGGTTACTTCCTCATACGGTTCACAGACCTCCCCGTCGATGGTTTTATAGATAACCTGGGGTTTGGAAACTTCCATCTCAAATCCTTCACGTCTCATATTTTCAATCAGAACAGCCAAATGTAGTTCTCCTCTCCCATAGACTACAAAATGTATGCTTTGTGGGTCAGGCTCTATTTTCAGTCCAAGATTCGTCTCTTTCTCCTTGAGCAATCTTTCTTTAATCTGAGAGGATGTTGTAAAAGTTCCCTCTTTTCCTGCAAAGGGAGAAGTATTTGGGCCGATGGTGATCTTTATTGTCGGCTCCTCAACTTGTATTTTGGGTAGACTTTCAGGATAGTTGGGATCTGTAAGAGTCTGGCCAATTGTTAGATTTGGAATGCCGGCAATAGTTACGATGTCTCCGGATGAGACCTCCTCCTCCACCTGCCGCTTAAGGCCCACAGTCGTATAGAGTTTCTGGGCTTTATATATCCCAAGAATTTTGCCTTCTTCAACCAAGGCCATAGGTTGATTAACGCGAAGCGTCCCCCGGGTGACTTTTCCGATACAAAGTTTACCAACATAATTATCATAACCAAGTGTAGAAATGAGCATCTGGAAAGGTTTGTCTTTATCTTTGGCCGCATTGGGCAGCTCTTTAAGAATTGTTTCAAAAAGCGGCGAAAGATCACCTAGGGTAGAGGAGGAATATTTTTCAGGGAGTCTGTTATAGCTCTTGCCGTCGCGGCCAACCGCGTATAGTGTTTTAAAATGGAGATGAGATTCGTGTTTAGCCAATTCCAGAAAAAGATTCTCCACTTGTCGCTTAACTTCAGCAGGTCGAGCGTCTTTTTTGTCAATTTTATTGATGAGCAGGATTATTTTTAGCTTTGCCTCAAGCGCTTTTTTCAGTACAAATCTAGTCTGGGGTAGGCAACCCTCGGCTGCATCAACTAAAAGGAGAGCAGCTTGAGCCATATTGATAGTCCGCTCAACTTCGCCGCCAAAATCAGCATGACCAGGAGTGTCAATGATATTGATCTTGGTGTCTTTATAGAAAACAGAGGTGTTTTTGGCCAGAATCGTAATCCCTTTTTCCCGCTCAAGCTCAGCAGAATCCATAATAAGCGTCTGGCTCATCTCTTTTTGGTTAGTGCGGAAAGTATGAGTTTGTTTTAGCATCGCATCAACCAAAGTGGTTTTTCCGTGATCAACATGGGCGACTATAGCAATATTGCGGATGTTCATTTATAAAAAAACCGCCGGTTAAGTGGCGGTTAAACCTATAAATTACTGACAAGCCTTTATTATACCATATTATATTATTTAACAATTTTAAAGTCATCAAGTGGCTCTTTTGGATCTTCCCAGACAATCTCAATCTTGTGGACATTGGATACGGGGGGGCCTTTCCGAAGCTTTTTAATAAGTTTTTCTATGTGTTCCTCTTGAGCCTGAAGTAAAGCCTCAACTTGATCCTCGACGTTTTTAACCCAACCTTTGATCCCAAATCTCTTGGCGTGGTATCTGGTCCAAGCGCGAAAACCAACTCCGATGACTTCCCCTTTGATGAAAACTTTAGCCTGTTTGATCATAAGATTTGGGTGGGACGGATTAACTACTTTCTCTATTTAATCAATGGATCCACATCCTTTGCCCTGATAAGATATTCCTTGGCTTTTACATAGTTTCCTGCCTGATTGTAGATGCGTGAAAGGTCATATAAGACGTCTCGGGCAGAGGCGTTTTTTTGCAGTAACCCCTCAAGACGTTTCACCTCAGCTGTCTGTCTGACCTCCTCGAGAATAAACTGCTTTTGAACATCAAGGCTAAATGAGCTTTTGTAATCATTAAAATCAGGACGGAGTTTTATTTGTTGCAAAAAAGAGAGGGCCGCCTCCGGGTCTTTGCCGACAAGGTCGAAATAAAGAGGTGAGATGGATTGGGAAGAGGCGATATTTATGAGCAGAAACATCAAAAGCAGACCCGCAACTGCAATATAAAGAGCTTTTTTCACGCTTTCTATTATATAATTTTTCTATGGAGTTCTCTCTCATACTTGACCGAATTTTCATTTTTGGCCTGGCTCTTTTTGCAGCTCTCCTTGCTGGAGTTTTGACTCTTGCACTTATCTATCTGGTCATCATTTATGCCCGAATGAAAAAAAGAGAAGAAGTTTCAATGGAAATGGTAACTATTGAGGTGACTTTACCAAAAGATAACGAGATAAAGGTTGACGCCGCAGAGCAGATGTTTGCAGCCTTCAGCTCTCTTAAAAAATCAGGTTTTTGGACATTCATGGACGTTGACGACACCATCGCCTTTGAGATAGTCGGCAAAAAATCCGATATCCGCTTCTTTGTATCTGCGCCCTCCCGGATTATCGACCTGGTTGAAAAAACAATTTATGGGTATTACCCCAATGCAGATATCCAAAAAGTCGATGAACCCAATATTTTCAGCGAGGAGGGGAAAGTGGCCTATGCGGGACTGGTTCAGAAAAGCTCCTCTTATATGCCAATTAAGGTTTTTAAGGACTTGGCAACTGACGCTCTGGCCGCAATCACCTCGGCCGTATCCAAAATAGATGATGGGGAAGGGGCAATTGTCCAATATCTGATTAGGCCAGCCGGATCAAAATGGCAGAAAGAAGGGCGCTCCTATATCTCCTCAACCAAAAAAAGCGAGTCTGATCCTGAAAAGGCAACTTTTAAAACTGACCAGAAGACATTGGAGAGAATTGATGAGAAGACTTCAAGACCAGGATTTGAAACCGCGATTCGACTAGTCGTGTCCTCAAAGACAAAACAACTGGCTGATGCGCATTTGAGAAACATCAAATCCGCTTTTTCCCAATTCAACTCAGACCTCAACAGCTTAAAGTCAGTCAAAGTTTTTTTCAAAGGCGGCTTTATGCTCAACTTTATTTATAAATTCTTCCCTGTTTCCCAAAATCCATTTGCCAAAAATATCTCAACCTTTTCCTCAGATGAGCTGGCGACTATGTTTCACTTTCCAAATAAGACAATTGAGACGCCCCACATTCACTGGCTCAAAGCCCGCACAGGACCGGTCCCGGCTGATGTTCTCCAAACAGGCGGTACTTATATCGGCCAGGGCTACTACAGAGGTATCAAGCGCCCAGTTCATATAGGATGGGATGACCGGAGACGGCATATTTATATCGTTGGAAAAACAGGAACAGGAAAATCAGTCCTTCTTCAAGATATGGCAATCCAAGACATCAAGGCAGGGCACGGAGTTTGTGTGATCGACCCACATGGTGATCTGATAGACGAGATTGTCAAATATATTCCGCCGGAGCGGGCAGAGGAGGTTATTTATTTTGACCCCTCAGAGACTAACCGCCCCATGGGCTTAAATCTGCTTGAGGCATATAACGAGGAAGAGAAGCATTTCATCACCACAGCAATCATCAATCTGATGTATAAGCTCTATGATCCCCAAAGAACAGGAATCATCGGTCCTCGTTTTGAACACGCAGTCCGCAATGCGATGCTGACTGTAATGTCTGATGAGGGAGCAACTTTTGTCGAGGTGGTTCGAGTCTTGACGGATGCAAAATATGTGCAGGAGCTGCTGCCCAAGGTAACAGATCCCATAATCAGGCGTTATTGGACTGACCAGATTGCCCAGACCTCGGATTTTCATAAATCCGAGGTTTTAGACTATATCGTCTCCAAATTCGGCCGCTTTGTCACCAACAAAACAATGCGCAACATCATCGGCCAATCAAGAAGCGCTTTTGATTTTAGAAAAGTGATGGATGAGGGGAAAATTCTTTTAATCAATCTGTCAAAAGGTAAACTTGGCGAGGAAAATTCCAACTTTTTAGGCCTTGTTTTGATTCCTAAGATTTTGGTTGCCGCAATGAGCCGTCAGGAGATCCCGGAGGAAAAGCGCCGGGACTTTTATCTCTATGTTGATGAGTTTCAGAACTTTGCTACCCCGGATTTTGCCACAATACTATCTGAAGCCAGAAAATATCATCTTAACCTCACGGTCGCCAACCAGTTCATCGGCCAGGTGGAGGAGGAGGTCAAAAATGCTGTTTTTGGCAACGTGGGGACATTGATCTCCTTTAGGGTAGGAGTAACCGATGCATCATATCTGCAGCGTGAGTTTCAGCCAGTTTTTTCAGAGGCTGATTTGATCAATGTTGAACGCTTCCACGTCTATATGAAGACGATTGTTAATAATGAGCCGGTGCCGCCTTTTTCAGTTGATCTGACCAAAGACCTCGCTCAGCTCAAATCACAGGCCAATGATAAGTTGGCTGAGACGATAATCCAACTTTCCCGACTGAAATACGGCCGTCCCAAAGAACTGGTTGAAGCAGAGGTGTCACAAAGGGCGAAACTCTAACCAAGATAAGCAGCTTATAGATTCTGGCATAAGTATTGATAGCTGTTTTCAAAACCCCCACAAATCCTTAAGCGCTGATTTCTTTGGTTAAAAACATCCTGCAATCGCGAAGCTAAAAGTCTATAACACACTCCCTTATCTTGAAGAGAGGAAAGATCTTTACATAATTCAGTCGCTTGGTTTTGCAACCCCTCTCCCCAAAATTCAACGAGCACATTCTCTGCGCCGATTAGGCATTGATCATGATAATCTTTAGATCTGGGGACTTTATCACAGAGTCTAATTATCTTATCTGGAGTGCGAAGAGTATAGCCTGCGATATCTCTTCCCAGAGATTTAAAGCAGACAGGAACGAGATCAGGTCGGGCTTTAAGACACTCAGGGATTATTTTATCAAAATCCCAGTTGAAGAGAGTTAACATCCAGCTTGTCTGCATTTGATAACACTCGTATAGCAGAGGGTAATCGCTTTGGTCGATCTTGTTGCAGGGGAAATGGGGGTCGTTGCTAACCCATTTTGTCTCGTGTCCAGGTATTGTTCCTTTGCCTTGTGCAGTAATAATATCTTCCATGAAAAGTCCGCCATAGCAGGAGGAGGTTTCATAGGAGGAGCCCAAAGATCGGCAAACGCCGATTGCTAAAGGGAGATTATAATTCTCGTAAGCCATTATTCCATGGCCAACACCGTGTAGACATTCAAAGTTCCCAAAGCTTGTTGGAAAACTGTTGCAAAGTTTTTTGAGATTTGCTGTGAGATTGAAAGTCCCCTTTTCTTTTAGAAATCCTTCCATCGCACCATGATAGAACCCGGAATGACAAGATGAGTTACCTTCTTTAAAGGCATCTGCTCCAAAGACTTCATAAGCGACCCTGCCAATTGTATGGGCTTCCTGATGACAATCAAGAGCAGATCCACCGCCTGACTCGTCCAGCAGTTTCTGCATGATAGTTTTTGCACCAAAGACTTGAAGCCAAAAGGGGAGCTCTCTTTCAGTCTGCTTCTGTCCTAAGCTCGAGGAGTTGGGGATTCTGGTGAGTTCAAATAGTTTTAGACTATCAAGTTTATCCTGTCGAACTTTTGGGTTTAGGGAAAAGTACCCGCGGTAAAGTAAAGCTTTGCCTTTTTCAATAAAGCTCCAAAGACGCTCACCTATACTTGGCGCTGTAGTCGACGAGGTTTTCGATACAAAATCATTATCTACCTGTACTGTAATTTGGCAGGTATGGTCTGCATTAAGGTGATCATGGCACCTGAAGACTCCAGCCCTCTCAAAGGTAAAAGACCAGCTTTTACCGGGGTCAACAGGCTGTTTGGGATCAAACTGCGGGTATATTTGATGAGTCGGATGAATATCTGATGCTGGCCAATGTGGTAGTTTTCCGGTATTTTGAAAATCAATTGCGTCTCCTTGTTTTATAGTAATTGAAGCCGGAGAAAATCCACTCTCGTCAATCTTTAAAATGTGACTATTAATTTCGTGTGCCGAAAGATAGGTTACGCAGAAGAAGAAACACAAAATAAGAGCTGGCAAAAAAAGAGTCTTTCGCATGAATGGCACCATAGTTAAAAAATTGTGACGAAGAACTCGGTAGGAATCTGCGGATAAGATTGGAAAAGCTGTACTGTCTTTGTTGCACCTGTTGGGGATTTGGCTTGAGAGACAATGGTTCTTCCTTGGCTTGGTAAAGCAGAGTCACCAATTATTTGTACTCTTGCGCCTACTGTACCCGTCCCAACGAGTTTGACAAAAAGCAAGAGATTGTTTGTGCCGATATCAGCGGAGTTGAATTGGTTCCAATAAGCAAACCCTGGACAGCTACCCTGATTGTTTGCATCTTGACCGTTGGTAATAATTCTGGGATCACCGCCCGGATTGATAGCAAACCTTCTTAATGTGTATTTGGAACCGTCGTATTTCAAAAAAGCAATTGACATGGAAAAATCCTTTGAGCTGGAACAAATGGTCAAGCCCTGACTATTATAGGCGGATGTTAATGGTTTGCTAAAGTCAGGGTTTTCGCTCGTCCCACCAGGGGTGCTTAAGTAGAAAGTATACTGATCGCCTTTTTTAAGAAGAGGCGTGGTGAAGGAAGAGGACGCAGCAGTCTGGATAGCTGCTGAACCTGTGAAGCCGGAAGGAGCGTTTAAACCATTAAAATTAGCCACTGTCCCGCTCTTTAAAGCAGCCTCAATTCCTGCCTCAGCTGCAGCTAAAGTTTTCTGATTCTCCTCTTCAAGCTTACTGATTTGAGTATCGGTTCTGGAGACGAAAGAGGCAGAAAAGACCACAGTCATCAGAACCGCCATCAGCATGATCGCAATAAGTAAAACTTGTCCAGATTGCCGTCTGATAATGGTTTGCCGGTTATTGTAACTGTTTCCAGTCATAGGTTCTAACTGATAAATATGGTAAAAGGCTAAGATAGGAGCGTGGGTCAAACTCAACAAGAACTGATGGTTTACTGTTATCGGCCTGTGAGCGTTGGATCGAGATTCCCTTTTGAGCGATCAAGTTTCCAACCACCTTAAGGCCATTATTCCCCGCTCCTGTATTTATTTTCCCGTCAACAATAAATATTCCATTAAGTTCGGTGACTAGCGGATCGATTGTAAGGTCACCGGTAACTAAAATAGCGACTGAATTTGTTAAAGGAGAGTTTTTGTTATTGAATTTGGGAACTGATATCGTTAAATTCCCATAAATAATAACAACAATATTATTCTTGTTTATTGTATTGTTGTCGCTTATGTTAGGATCACCACTACCACTCTTGGTAGTGTCTAAGATATAGATTGTGTTATCTGCGTTTATTCCACTTTTAAGGCCTTGAGTTGAAATGTCGGTATAGGTCTTTCTTGATTTGATGTAAGAGATAAAGGAGTAGGATTTGAGCAGTGGAAGATAGTTTGTCCCTTCTGATTTCCAACCTGTTGAGGAGACTTGGGAGGGGGCGGTATTGATGCTTTGGGCAACAGCGTCTCCTGGATCTGACCCCGTGTTACTATCTATGAAGTAGGCCTTACCCGGATCTGTACTATCATATTTGGTTACCGTTTTTGGGACAGGATTATTTAAGCTGGAGACTCCGGCAAAGGAGGTGTCTACCAGCTTTATCCAAGACAAAGGACCAGGTGGAGTTGGAGTTAGGGTTTGTGTGGGAGTTGGACCTCCTCCTGAACAATTGGTTAGGACATTGGTGGTGTACCAAACTCCCATGTCTTTTATCTCTACTTTTATCGGATATATCGTTCCTGGATTGGTAAATAAGCCTGCTGGTGCAATATATTGGTATTGGCCATCCGCACAGGTAATATCTCGATAATTATTATTGCTAGGGTCGCCCCAAGTAATAATGCACTTGGCAAGCCAACCAGGATTTATGCCGGAAAAGCTTACGTTGACTAACGGTTGGAAGCCTGAAGAAGGTACAGGTCCTGGTTCTGTTTGCGGTGAGGCAGAGACATTGGCAGATGTAAAAGGACTCCCTGAACTGGTGTCAGCAGGAATTGTGGGGGGACAGATCCCAGGAGTGGGAGTGGGGGTTACTACACAGCTATCGGGTCTAACGAAAATTTGAGTATTTGCTATATTGCGCGAAGTATTACCGAAACATTGATAGTTCCCTGGTATACTACTGGCTTGACATGATAATCCATAACAGCAACTCATTTGTACACCTGGTATAGCGCACGCGCCTCCCACGGTTTGACAAGGACTATCTGGGGTCTGCTCAACTATTGCTGAGGCATTATACCAATTACCAGCTACTGTGTAGGCATGGGTGAAAGTTACATCGTTGTAGGAATCAGAGACGACTCTACAAATTTTACCCCAATCATAGTTTAAACATTCTCCAGGCGCAGGATGTACACCTTCTAGATTATAATAATTAGGATCTGTACCATCCCCAAAATTGAATGTGTAAAGACGGTCTTTAGGAATATTATAATAAGGTGGAAACCCTGGCGGCCCTGGCTGTCGGAGACTTACTGTAAAAGTTACTGGAGAACCTATACTTGTTGTATGAGGAATGGCATATAGATCATACACGAAATCACTGAAGTGATTCGCGATAGGTTGGGGAGCAGGCTGGCCAGTACAGGGATCTGGAGGTGCTGCACAGGAATTTGAGATATAGACATAACCGGTAAAATATACAGAGTTCCCGCCATGCGCCACTCTTGATATGGTAGCCTGTATCGGATATGTCCCTTCGGTGGTATAAAGACCTGATGGAGCACTAAATGTCCCTCCTGAACATGATGGAATATTTGTTTGAGATAATGGATTAGTGCTCCAAGTAATTGTGCAAATATCGTTAGCAACTGGGAAAAGGCTATCGCCAAAGCTTACGGTGGCTGATGGACGGAAACCTACAGGTCCAATTATTGGTGAGACGATGTTTGCATTTAGACCTTCACATGTATCACGATTGCAGGATAGACCGCCAGGAGGACCGCCTCCAGGGATGCATGCTGAACCTTGACTCCCACATTGGTCTGTTCCCGCACCACGGACTACTTTGCAGCTACAGTTATCAAGGCAAGCGTAATGGTAATCTGACGCTGGTGGAGGAGGCGGGCCGGGTGGAGGAGGTGGTGGTCCTGGTGGTGGAGGTGGAGCAGGGCCACCACTAGGACATGGGAATTTGGAACTTCCTGAACATTCACAATCTTGGCTGCAGGTGTCTGCTCCTCCCCCTGGACGTACTTGACATGATCCAGCCCAACATTGTTTATGAGTGGCACCACATGGATATGAGGGACTTCCTGGACAGTCACAATCTTGGCTGCAGGTGTCTATTCCTGTTCCTGGTCGCACTTGGCATGCTTGAGCCCAGCATTGTTTATAAGAACATTGAGGGGCAGGATCTTGAACAATATTACACGTATCTCCTCCACCTCCGCTCACCCATGCACATCCGGTTCCACTACATCCTTTGTGTTTTGTTTTAACACATGATCCACTTTGGCATTCAAAAGGTGGATTACTACAAGTTGTCCCATTTACCCAACTGCACCCATCGCTGCTGCAGGTTTGAATTGTATCGCCTGAGCAGGTTGTACTACCTGGGCTACAGATTTTTGTACAACCACCGCCCCCACCACAGGTATTAATCCCACAATCTGCAAGACCGAAATGTGACGTTTCGGCACAAGCACTACCACAAGTGCCTGGATCACAGGTTGACCAACTTACATTTCCCGAACAGCATGCAGCCGAAGAATCATATGTGCAGGTACCACCGGTGGCAGTATATGGTGTGCAACAGTGGCTCGTTCCGTTACAAATAGATCCGGCATGCGACGCTGATGTTGCGCATCGTCCTTGAGCAGAACGTCCTTGAGCAGAAACTATACTTCTA
>Ga0209515_10000878_pt1 | contig 52273 bp, 38 predicted proteins | sample Subgroupgradi54m_FD_187454 | JGI IMG/M metagenome (GOLD analysis project Ga0209515, IMG submission 187454) | Subsurface groundwater microbial communities from S. Glens Falls, New York, USA - GMW60B uncontaminated upgradient, 5.4 m (SPAdes)... ... | reverse complement strand
ATCTGTTCCCCCTCACCCCTCCTGCATCTCTCTACTGAACAGCTCCGCGACCACCGTGGAAAACGTCTGGGCGACAAACTCGGCCCTGGCGTTTTCAAATCGCTTGATCAGTCCGCGGACCTTAGCAGAGTTGGCTTCCGGCGCCCTCCGACCGGCCGCCCGGACCTGCTTACTCCAGAGATGAGCGGCCTCCACCAGTTCTCGGATGTCCAGGCTTCCGACTGGTTGCACTTTAACCGACCTGACGCCCTTAGCTCGTTTCTCTTTCGCGGCATCCACGTCCTCAGTCCGCCAGCAAAACAACTCACGCTCCCCTCCCGGCCGTTCGGTCTGGACTCTGGGCGTCATGGCACCCAGGAAAGCGGCAGCAACCCTTCGATCCTCGGCCGAAAGCTCCCGCACCTGCCCCGTCAGATGCCGGGCCCAACGCTTCGCCCGATCTTTTAGCCAGCCGAGTGGTACGCCAAACTGAATAGTTTCCCGGCCTGTGGCGCGATCAGCTTTCACGAGCACCAACTGCTTTCGCTCCTGTCTAGCGAGCTCGGCGTAGGCCACGATCAGCCTCGTCGCGGCCAGCTTATTCGGCCGAGTGGCGACAAAGTCGGCGCCCATCCCGGCGAAAAGGGCAATCCAAGAAGGGATCGTTTCTGGGTCTCGGGCGCAGAAGCCGACCCTGCGCTGAGGTCGAAGGCGTTTCGCCTCCTGCAATAGCTCCCCGCAAAACCGTCTCGCGGCGGCCGCCCCTTCTCTGAAGAGCCTCCGGTCATGGCCAATATCGCCCGCGCCCATAGCCAATGACACAAGGTCATCGGCCTCCACTATGAAGCCGTCGAAGAGACGCCCGAACTGCTCAATGAGGAGCAGGTTGCTGGGGGCCTGAACCTGCAGGTAGACCTCCAGGCCGTTCTCGCCCTGAACCAAACCGTTCTTTTCCATCAGCGAGAGGAGTCGTCGCCCCTCTTCCGGCGTACGGCACAGCGGGGCGATCAGCTTGACGTTCCTCAGCCCCATCTCCTCCCGAACGCGCTTGATCGCCTGGCATTCGAGGGTGAACGCACGCCCGTATACAGGGTGACAGTGACGGCCCGCACCCCTTAGATCGCGGAGCGGATCTCCCGCCTTGGGCTCATAGCGATCTCCACCAAGCAGGCGCATATATCGATCCGAACTGAGGCTCGAAAAGCGGACAAGAACATCCCCCTCCACGCCGCCGGCCACCTCACGGTAGGAGCCGGCAGCGACAGAGCCGACTGCGCAGGAAAGATGATCAATGAGCCAGTCGGCCTTGTTGCGATACGGCCCTGTGCGCTCCTCTATGGCTTGTACCAGTGTGGCAAGGCCCGATCCGTCTCCAAGATCCTGATCTGCCCGCTCCTGCAGCTGGTCGAAGTCCAGAAAGGCAAAGGGATGAATGCCGACCTGTTCTTCAATGATGGCATCCAGGGCCGCCATTCCAACCCCCCCGGTGGGGTACCTGGCCTCGAAAAAAACGCGATCCGGGGGTCCCGCGATTAACATCAGTTCAATCTTGGTTCCCGGAAGCTCCTCTGGCCGCATCCGTTCAACCTGATACGACCGATGCCCCTTCATCACAATGCCTATCTCATTCCGGCAGTCCACAGTGACGTCCATCCCGTCGATAAGAAGTGCCGCGGCGGGGCCGGCGCCGACCAGGCATGGCAAGCCACGCTCACTACAGAAGCGGGTCGCATGACCGTTCCGATCACCCCGGACGGTGATCACCGCCGCAGCGGCCTGCATGGCCTGCTCCCATTCGGGGTCGGTGGCTTCGGTCACCAGCACGCTCCCCACGGTGAACTCGTTGAGGCGACCTGTATCTCCTATGACCTTTACCTTGCCGCAGCCAATCGCGTCTCCGAAACCCCTCCCCCGCAGCAGAACCTCTTGAGGCTCGCCCGACGACTCCATCATGTAGATGGTGAACTCGGTGGGGCGCGGCCGCGGTACCATGGGGCGGACCTGAAGCAGGAACAACATGCCACTTCCGGCACTGATGCCATCGCCGTCTTTTGCCCAAGTCAGTTCCGCTGTCCCTCTCAGGTGTGCCTCGACACTCAGCGCGGCCCGCGCCAGTTCCAGGATCTCCTCGTCGCTCAGGATGTACCGCCCACGATCCCGCTCCAGTACCGGGACCGACACGAGAGCCCGATCGAGGTCGGGTCCGGGAACCCACTTCCACCCCTTCGTCCCCAGGCGCCTGTTCACCACCGGCCTGAACCCCTTCCGCAAGGTCGGCTTGTGGACGAAGAATCCATCAGGGGTTGCGTCCTCCCTTCCGGACGGACCCAGAACCCCATAGCTCCCCTGGACCACGATCAGGTCGGAGAAGCCTGAGCGGGGATCGAAGCCGGTCATGCGCCCTGAGCAGGCTGCATCGCTCCGCACCATCTGCTGTACACCAAGGGCGAGCACGGAATTGACCGGATCGATCCGCCTGGCCACCAATTCAGCGACGGCTCTTGCAGTGAAGAGTGAGGCGAAGCAACTGCGACATGCGTCCAGGACGGAGTATTCCCCCTTGACCTGAAGGAGGCTATCATGAAGGCCGACGGGCGCTTCGGACGCCTGCCCCCACACAGCGCTGGATCGGACAGCCACGGGTATCGCGCCAGAGCCTGTGCGCGAGCAAAGTTTCCAGTAGGCCCTTGTGATCTCCCCCTCCAGGTTGGACGGGAACCTCGCCCGGAGGAAAAGGTCACCAGCCTGCTTTGCCTTAAGGGCCAGGCCTTCAGGGTCCCGCAGGTCGAGGCCGCTCAGCACCCGCTTGAGCTCCGGGAGCAACCCGGCCTCCCGTACCAAGTGACGGTACGCCTGCGTGGTGACCGCGAACCCGGGAGGGACGCGCACCCCACGCCGGCCGAGGTGGCGCATCACCTCGCCCATGAGGGCGTTCTTGCTCCCCACGAACGGAGCATCGTCCGCCCCAATCTCCTCAAACCACAGGATGAATCGCCGATCTCGGCTAGAAGCCATAGCCATTAAAATAGAACGACCTATCCCACACAGAAAGGGATAGGCCTGTTGTCCTCCAATGCCAACCTGACGCCCGCGCCCGGCCGGCTGCGACGCCGGTCCACCCGCGCCTCGATCGCATCGGCAAGCTTATCGCCATGCCATTCCGCCTTGCACTGACCACCTCGTCAGTCGTTTCGTTCCACTCCTCCGCAATCTGTTCAGGGGACGACCGCGACCTTGCTGAAATCTGCAATCCCGGAAAACAGATCCGCAACCTCCTTCAGGATGGCCAAACGGTTCTCCTGGAGGTCGCGATCGTCCGCCATCACCAGAACCTCCTCGAAGAACATGTCCACAATGGGGCGGATCGCAGCGATCCGTTGGAGCGCCCGGAAGTAGTCACCCGCTCGTACTAGGTGCTCGGTCTCAGTCCGGAGGTTCGCCGCCTCGCCATGGAGTGCCCGCTCGGCGCTCGTGACGAACCGGCTGGAATCGACCGCCTTGGAGAAGCCCTTGGGAAGAATATTGATCACCCGTTTGAAAGCCACCGTGAGCTCGCCGAAATCGGCCTCCTGTCGGAACTTGGCCAAGGCTTCGGCACGCCTCCCAGCATCAGCCACCCGCTCGACGTCAACGGACAGGACGGCGTCGACGAGATCGCCAGTCGCGCCCCGTTCGGTAAGGATCGCCTGGAGCCTGGCCGCCAAAAATTCGATAACCTCCTGCCTAGCGCGCTCCCTGGGCCTGGTCAGGCGATCCCCGAACAGCTCGAGACTCTTGGCGACCGGTTGGGACAACGGCAGGTCGATCCCTGTGCTGAGAAGGATCTGGACGACCCCCTGGCCGAGTCGCCGCAGCGCGTAAGGATCTTCTGAGCCGCTCGGGATAAGGCCGATCCCGAAGCACCCGCAAATACTGTCGATTCGATCAGCGAGCCCTACGATAGCGCCGATGGCTGATTCAGGGAGCCTGTCGCCGGCAAAGCGAGGGAGGTAGTGCTCCTCGATCGCCTGGGCCACAACCGGCGCTTCACCCGAAAGCCGAGCGTACTCATGGCCCATGACCCCCTGTAGGTTGGGGAATTCCTTCACCATCGTGGTCACGAGGTCGGCCTTGCACAACTGCGCCGCCCGCCGGACATCGTGGACAAGTTGGGGGGCCACCTTCTCGGCCATAAAGCCGACCAGCTCTTGAAGGCGCCCTACCTTATCGAACATCGTGCCAAGCCGCTCCTGGAAAATGATCCCCTTCAGTTGAGAAACTCGCTCAGGAAGCGGGGTCCTGCGATCCTCTTTGAAAAAGAAATCGGCATCCTTGAGCCGCGCCCTCAGGACCCGCTCATTCCCCGCACGGATGACCTCCATGTCCTTCGTCATCATGTTGGAGATAGCCACGAAATAGGGAAGGAGCTTGCCGGCGTCATCGACCACCGGGAAGTAGCGCTGGTGCTTCCGCATCGGGGTCATGATGACGTCCCGGGGGAGCGAGAGATATTCCGGCTCGAAGCCGCCACAGACCACGTTAGGATGCTCAACCAGGTAGGTCACGGTTTCCACCAGCTCCTCATCGAGGACCGGCTTCCCACCGACCTTGGCCGCAGCCTCTTCGGCCAGCTTCACCACCAGTTCCCGGCGACGTGCCTGGTCCACGATGACATATCGTTCTTCCAGCTTCTCAATATAATCCTGAAAACTCCTGACACGGATCTGGCCACGGCTCAGAAACCGGTGGCCGTGCGTCTTGCCCCCGCTTTTCACACCGTCGATTTCGAAGGAAATCACCCGACCGCCGTAAAGCGCCAGGAGCCACCGGATCGGCCGAACGAAACGGAAGGTGCCTTGCCCCCACCGCATGAACTTCGGGAAGGAAAGGGAACTGACCATGCGCGGTAAGATGGCCGGGAGCAGCTCCTGCAGGCGCGCGCCTCGCTCCTGGATGACGGCGACGACATAATCTCCACGATCAAGAGTTTTCACCTGGAGTTCCTCGACGGGGATGCCCTGCGCCCTGGCGAAGCCAAATGCGGCCTTTGTCGGGTGACCCTCCTGATCAAACGCCACTGCCTTGGATGGACCCACCACCTCACGGACCAGGTCGCCCTGAGTCTCCTCCAGTCGCTCGATATGCAAGGTGAGGCGCCGAGGCGTCCCAAGGGTGCGCACACCAGAAAAGGCGATTCGTTGGTCCTCGAAAAGTCGGCAGGCCACCGCTTCCAGATCCTTCAGGGCCGCCGCCATATAGCCCGAAGGGATCTCCTCGGTTCCGATCTCAAACAACAGGTCTTTGGCCATCGGACGGTTTTCCCGCGAGATTGGTTACGCCTGCCACGCTTTCATGAGGGGGAAACCCATCGCCTCGCGTTGCTTCAGATAGGCTTCCGCGCAGCGGCGCGCGAGGTTTCGGACGCGGCCGATGAAGCTGGTCCGCTCAGTCACCCCTATCGCGCCCCTGGCGTCCAAGATATTGAACGTGTGAGAACACTTGAGACAGTAGTCGTACGCCGGCAACACCAGCCCCTTCTCAATGAGGCGGAGCCCCTCCTTCTCATACTGGTCGAAGAGCTGAAGGTGAAGCCCAACATCGGCGTCCTCGAAGTTGTGGATCGACCACTCGACCTCGCCCTTGTGATGGACCTCGCCGTAAGTGACACCCTTGACCCAGGTCAGGTCGTAGACGCTTTCCACCCCCTGCAGGAACATGGCGATCCGCTCGATCCCGTAGGTCAACTCCGCAGAGATCGGTTTCAGGTCGATCCCGCCAGCCTGCTGGAAGTAGGTGAACTGGGTGATCTCCAATCCGTCTAGCCAGACCTCCCAACCCAGCCCCCAAGCGCCAAGGGTCGGCGACTCCCAATCGTCCTCCACAAAACGGATGTCGTGCTTCAGCGGGTCGATGCCAACACTGCGAAGACTATCCAGGTAGATCTCCTGAATGTTGTCGGGAGAGGGCTTCATGATGACCTGATACTGATAGTAGTGCTGGAGGCGGTTCGGATTTTCCCCATAGCGTCCGTCAGTGGGGCGGCGAGACGGTTCGACATACGCAACATTCCAGGGCTCGGGCCCCAGGACCCGCAGGAAAGTGGCAGGGTTACTCGTCCCGGCCCCGACTTCAACGTCGTAAGGCTGTTGGATGACACAGCCCTGCTCGGCGAAGAACCTTTCGAGCGCTAGGATCAGCCCCTGAAATGTCATTACACGGTTTGCTCGTCGTTTCATCATTTCAAGCCTTTACGCTAATGAAAAAGAGGAGGGAAAAAGACGCGTTACGGTGCAGCAGCTTGATTTTAAAGCCAAACGAGCTACACGCTACCAAGAGGTACGATTCCTGTCAAGGAAAAACAGGCGAAAAAGCTGTCAGAAACCCCGTTCAAGAGGGTTCAGGAAGGGGGCGGAGCGAAGATTCTTGCCTAAAAAGTAGGCAATACAAACTTTCAAGAGTTCTTGAAGGGTACGATCATGAGGCGGCGGGAGGGGAATGCTCAGCGATTCTTGCAATCCACCAACGAGGACAGAACGGAGGTATGCAACTGATTCCGATGAGATAGCTAAACTATCTTGCACTCTAGGCCGGCAATTGGGACACACCAGCCCACCTTGGGCCGGGCTAACCACCAACTCATTGGTCTGCCGAAGGAGGGAACGACAGACAAGACAGCGATAGAGCTCCAAAAGATACCCGACAATCCTGAGCAGGCGGATCTCAAACGTCCGCAGGAGCCGCGGGTCGTCGTAGGAGACCAGCAAGGTCAGGGTGTCTCGAAGCAGGTTGAAGATCTCTTCGTTGGGGTCTCCCTCCTCCACGGCTCCGCCTGCCAGCTCCACAAGATAGGCGCCGCGGCTTAGCCGGTCCAGATCTGCTTTGAGCGGCGCAAACGGCTCGATCACCGAGAACTCGTTGATCGTGTGCAGGGTCCGGTTGGGCCACTCGAAGAAGACGAGTTGTCCGAGAGTAAAGAGCTCGAGCGTCCCGCCGAATCGACTGCGGACCCGCCTCGCCCCCTTGGCGACCGCCCGGATCTTCCCCAGTCTTCGAGTGAAGAACGGGATAATCCGATCCGCCTCGCCGAGGTTATGCCCGCCAATGACAATCGCTTCCGTCGTCCGTAGAGGCATGTTGCAAATTCAAAGTTTCAGGTTCCGCGTTCCAAGTTCAAAGTTCGGGTTCTTCCCACCTGCAACTCGGCACCCGGAACCTGGAACAGCCTATGGCTGAAGATAGCCGAGCTGCTTCAGCGCCTCGTCGTCCTTCTGCCAGTCGCTGCGGACCTTGACCCACAGCTTCAGGAAAACCTGCGTGCCGAGCAGCATCTCGATCTCGGGCCTGGCCTGCTCCCCGATTTTTTTCAGCATCGCCCCGCCGCGCCCGATGATGATCCCCTTCTGAGACTCCTTCTCGACGTAGATGGTCGCCTCGACATCGGTGAGCTGACGCCCTTCCCGCGCCTTCACCTCCTCCACCAGGACGGCCACCGCGTACGGCACCTCCCGATAGGCCAGGTGGAAGACCTTCTCGCGGATCAGCTCGGCGATGATGAACCGCTCGGGCTGGTCGGTGAGCTGATCGAGCGGATAGAGGGGTGGCCCCTCGGGCAGGTATTGGATCAGCAAGGACTCCAGGAGCTCAACATTGTCCCCTTTGGTGGCGGAGATGGGGACGATTTCGACAAATGGCAAGAGCGCACGGAAGCGATCGATCGTGGGAAGAAGTCTCTGTTTCTCGACAAGATCAACCTTATTGATCGCCAGGAGGATTGGAGACTTGATGGCTTTAAGGGCCTCCAGGATGAGCTTGTCGTCCGCGGAGAGCGGATCGGCGGCCTCCACCATCCAGAGGATCAGGTCCGCCTCCTGTAGCGTGTTCATGGCCGCCCTCACCATCACCCGATGGAAGTAGCCACTCAATTTGTCGATCCCCGGCGTATCCAGGAAGATCAATTGCGCCCCGGGCAAATTCTGAATCCCAAGGATCCGGGTCCTGGTCGTGTGGGGCTTCGGTGATACGATCGAAACCTTCTGGCGCAGCAAGCGGTTCATGAGGGTCGATTTCCCCACGTTCGGTCGGCCCACGATTGCAACGAAGCCACATTTGTAGGAAGTCACTTCCACCTTTCCGAATTCCTTTGGCTGGTCCAGCTTCAGGACTCCTTTTACCTATCCGCCCCTCTGTGCAGGATTATCTGATTTCACGACGACAATGATGCGATGATCCCGCCGGATATTTTGGCCCCCACTCGATGGGCGGATCATAGGGAAACTTCCTCCCCTGTGTCAATCATTGACCAATCGCTAGGGGAGTGAGAGCCGAAGAAGCGCGGCCGGATCGATCCTGGCGCCTTGGAGGCGAACACCGAAGTGCAGATGCGGCCCGGTGGCACGTCCTGTCGCCCCGACCCTCCCGATCTCCTGTCCCTTCTGCACCTTGTCACCCGCTTTCACCAGGAAACCTTCGAGGTGGAAATAGATAGTGTACACGCCGAGGCCGTGGTCGAGCACCACCGCCTTGCCGCCGAAGAACTGCTCCTCTGCCAAGGCCACGCGACCGGCGTTGGAAGCCCGAACGACCGACCCCGTGGGCGCTTGGTAATCGGCGCCCGAATGGGGCGAGCGAGGCCGCTCGTTGATGATCCGTCGAAGTCCGAATCCCTCTGGCGCCGCGGCCGATACGACGGGCGAGAGAAAGTGCCCATGCCAGTACCGTGCCGGGGCCACACTCTTCCAGAGGTCGTTCAACCGGCCCGTCTCTTCAGCGACCCGAGCTGTGGTCTCCGGATCCAGATCGACCATATGTTGCGGCAGCGTCAGGCGCTGCAGGGCGAAGCGGCGCGGCCTGATTCGAATCGTCCATTTCCGGACACGTAGCCGACCCTGCCGGTCCTTTCCCTCAAGGCGCAACAGGCGTCGACCGGCCCACTCCAGATCGATCCCCACAATAGCCTGGACGCGGCCCGGCTCAACACGGAAGAAGATAAGCGGTTGCTCGTCCAGGCTCCCATGCAGGTCCTCGAGCCAAGCCACAGGTCGCAGTGTCACCGCAAACACCCCACCCTGCGGGACTGCTTGCGGCACTCCCCCCTGAATCCCGAAGGGATCAGCCGCTTCTAGCAGACGCGGAATTGTAATGAGCGGCAAGAGGAGGAGAATGATCCGTCGTAACCAGAGGATCCGCAGGCTTGAACTGACGGTCATCCTCGCCTGGAGGCTGGTTTGCTGGAGAGGCCCTGTCTAGAGGCGCGGGGCAAGAAGGCGGTCAAGATGGTCCCCACTAGCGCCAGCGCCATGGTCGCCAGTAGGGCCGACTCCACAGAAAATGGACGCGCGACCAAGGTGCGTAACAGGGGAGGAGCAAGGGTCATGGTACCGAGGACTGCCGAGACAAGAGCGGCAAGGAAGACTGCGCCGGCTGCGATGTTCTTTGCCCGCCTAGCCATCGGGTCGAAGGTTGGCGACGCCAGGTCCACGGCCAACTCCACCGCGGTATTAAACAGCTCCGCGATCAGGACGAGAGCGATAGCGATGAGCAGTAGGAGTAGATCGGCGCGCGGTAATCGAAGCAGAAGCCCGAACAGCACGACCAGGGCGGCGACCACAACATGGATGCGCAGGTGGCGTTGCGTCGCGAGCGCATCTGCGATCCCTTCCAGGGCAGAGCGAAAAGGGTTCAACGGTCCCCCGAAATCTCATCCCGGTCTGATGTCGATGAACGGGAAGCCGAGCTGTCCTTCGAGTCTTCTCATCTTTCTCGCCTCTGAACGTGTCTGATGGTCGTAGCCGAGCAGGTGAAGGATGCCATGGATCAGGAGAGCCGCCAACTCCTCTCGGAGGGAGCAGCCTGCCGCCCTGGCCTGCCGATCGGCCGTTTCGGCTGAGATGACCACGTCCCCCAGCAACCCTGGCGAGAGCGACTCGAATAGCCCCTCGCGCATCGGAAATGAGAGGACGTCGGTGCTGCGGGCGATCCTTCTGTAGCGCTCGTTCAGTCGAGCCATGGTCCGGTCGCCCACCAGCAGGAGGCCGCACTCCGCCCCCTCAACGCCCATTTTAGCGAGGGTGGTCTCCCCGACCTTTTTTAGGAACCCGATGTCGAGTCTGATCTTCCTTAGTCGGCTTTTGACCAGGAGCGCCATCTCCCTCCCGTCTGGCGGCGGGCTCTTCGAAGACGGCTCGAAGAATCCCAGCGCGAGAGAGCTCACGTTGATTGACCCCTCGTCTGACAGCGGTTCCTTCGAAGACGAACCCCGGGTAATCCACCCGGTGGTGGTAGATGCCGGAAAGCACCCGGACAAAGCTCTCCTCGATGAGGCGAAGCTCTCTGAAGGTCAACTCGCATTCGTTAAGCTGGCCGTCTGTAAAGATCGCGTTCACGATATTGCCGACTAGCCCCTGGAACCGTCCCGGCGTTCGCTCGGTCAGGGTTCGCGAGGCGGCCTCGACGGCGTCGGCCAGCATCAGGATGGCCGCCTCCTTCGTCTGGGGCTTGGGGCCAGGATACCGGAACTTCTCTTCTTGAACGTCACCCATGTCCGGATCTTGTGCCTCCTTGGCCTTATGGTAGAAGAAGGTGACCAGCCGGGTCCCATGGTGCTGTGGGATCATCTCGACCACCGCCGGCGGAAGGCCGTAGGCCCTGCCCAGTTCGACGCCGGCCTTCACATGAGAGACGATGACCAGGCTACTGAGACTCGGCCGGAGCTTGCCGTGCCGGTCCTTGGTATCGGTCTGGTTCTCGACGAAGTACAACGGCTTGGTCATCTTCCCGATGTCGTGGTAGTAGGCGCCAACGCGGCACAACAGCGTATTGGCCCCGATCGCCTCGGCGGCCGCCTCGGCCAGGGTGCCGACCACCATGCTGTGGTGGTAGGTGCCCGGGGCCCTGAGGATCATCTCTTTGAGGAGGGGATGGTTCAGGTTACAAAGCTCAACCAATCGGAAATCGCTGGCCACCTCGAACAGATATTCGAAGAGTGGCAGCAGGCCGAGTGCCAGAATCGCAACGAACAGCCCGTTGGCGAGGCCGCAGAGCAGGTCGAAGCCGAGCGATGCCGTAGCCCCGGAAACGAGGGACCAGGCCAGGATGGAGTAGAGATTAGCGAGCCCGACAAGCGCCCCCGCCTTGAGCAGGGTTGCCCGATCTTTCTGGCCAACGAGGGCAAAGATCGCAGTGAGACTGCCCACGAAACTATACAGGAAGAAGCGGAGCTGGGCAGACGTGAGTAGCGAGGTCAGAATGCTAATGGCGAGGGCGCCCGCAAAGGCCAGGCGGCTGTTGAAAAGAACCGCCAGGAGCAGACCACCAAGGGCGACAGGGAGCGAGTACTCCAGCGCGGTCAACGGGACATTGGGAAGCGCCTGAGTGACGGAGGGAATGAAAAAGAGGAAGTACCGAGCGACGGCCACCGTCAACAAGATCACCGACGCCAGCAGAAACAGGTTCTTCGGTCGCCGAATCGGCTTGGGTTGCAGCGTCCAGATGTAGAGACAGAGGCTGCCGAGCAGGAAGCTGACCAGCAGGCAGATCCCTAGCACCGGAAGGATCCCAGCCGGGAGCGCCGGGGACGAGGCTAAGAGGAGGATGATAGCAAGGACGGACAGGCCGCAGAGAGAGTAGAGCGCAGCCGGATGCTGCTCGAGACGCCCTATGGGTCGATGGAACCAGGAGAAAAACGACCGAGGGGACCCCCCTAGTCGGTTTTTAGTTAACGATTCTACCGTGGTAATGATGCTGCCGGCAGTCCTGTTGGGCGCCATGTGGCGCCCTCCTATCGCCCCTCTGCGCCGGGGGAGGAAGTCTGGTACAACTCGTACGCCCTGACGATCTGCTGGACCAACTCGTGTCGCACGACATCCTCCTCGCTGAGATAGGCGAACTTGATCCCCTCGATACCTTTCAAGATGCCCTGCACCTCGATCAGCCCGGACAGCCTGCCAGTGGGCAGATCGACCTGGGTAATATCCCCCGTGATCACGGTCTTCGAGCCGAAGCCAAGGCGCGTCAGAAACATCTTCATCTGTTCTGAGGTCGTGTTCTGGGCCTCGTCCAGCACGATGAAGGCATCGTTCAGGGTCCGGCCTCGCATGAAGGCGAGCGGGGCGACCTCGATGGTGCCCATCTCGATCAGGCGAGTGACGCGCTCCATCTCGATCATATCATACAGGGCATCGTACAGGGGTCGAAGGTAGGGGTTGATCTTGTCATAGAGGGTACCCGGCAGGAAGCCCAGTTTTTCGCCCGCTTCCACGGCGGGCCTCGTCAGTATGATTCGGTTCACCTCGTGCTTCAGGAGGGCTGAGACCGCCATCGCCATCGCCAAGTAGGTCTTGCCCGTCCCGGCCGGTCCTATGGCAATGACGATGTCGTGATGTCGGATCGCTTCGATGTACCGTCGTTGGCCCGAGCCCTTAGGCCGGACCGGCCGCTTCTTCGCCGAGACCTCGATCAACTCACCCTGGATCCGCTTGAACTCCTCCTCCTCCTTCTTGATAAAGAGGCGCAGGGCCAGCTTCACATCCTGAGGGGTGACGCGCTCGCCGCGCGTGAGCACCGATATAAGCTCCGACACCACCTGCTCTCCTACGGCCACATCGTCCGCCTGACCCTGGATGCTCACGAGACCGTTTCGGGCTACCAGCTTGACCTGCAAGGCCTCTTCGATGAGTTTCCTCACCTCATCCTTTCGGCCGAACAGTTGTTGGATCTCCTCCCCGATGGGCAGAGAGACCTTCTTTTCTTGTCGAACCTGCTCCTTGGTCATCTCCCCGCTATGCTGTCGTCCTCTTTAATAGCTTCGAATCGCTGCCACCGCGCCGCATCCCCGAGACCGGAACCAGCATATTCCCGTCCCTCGCACCTGTCAATAGCGCCACCCGGAGTTCATAGTTCATGGTTCAGAGTTCAGAGTCAAGAGTCGAAACCGAGACTTGAGGTCTTTCCATGATCTATGAACGCTTTTGGGTCTACTGTGAACGCTCTTGTTGCTCAGTCGAGATCCACTCTAATCTTCAGCTCTCTAAGCTGCCTGGAGTCTACGGGCGATGGGGCCTTCGTCATCAAGTCCTGCGCCTTCTGGGTCTTGGGGAAGGCGATGACATCCCGGATCGAGGTTGCCCCCGTAAGCAGCGCGATGATCCGGTCGAAGCCGAACGCGATGCCGCCGTGGGGTGGGGTCCCGTATTCGAGCGCCTCCAGCAGGAACCCGAACTTAGCCCTGGCCTCATCTGGAGCGATCCCGAGCGCAGCGAACATCTGGCTTTGGACGTCCCGCCGGTGGATCCGGATACTGCCACCGCCCAGCTCCTGCCCGTTCACGACCAGATCATAGGCCTTGGCACGGACCCTTCCTGGATCGGTATCAAAGAGAGGGAGATCCTCGTCCAGCGGGGCCGTAAAGGGGTGATGCACCGCCTGCCAGCGCCGCTCCTCCGAATCGTATTCGAGCAGCGGGAATTCAAGAAGCCAGGTGACCGCGAACTCCATCTGATCGATCAGCCCAAGCTGGTGGCCCAATTTGACCCGAAGCCGCCCCAGCGACTCGGCCGCCGTCTTCGGCTGATCGGCGACCAGCAATAGGAGGTCTCCCTCCTCCCCTTTCAGTCGCTCCTGAAGCCGTTCAAGTACCATCGGCCCGAGGAATTTGGCCAGGGGCGACTGTAACCCATCCCTCCCCACCTTGAACCAGGCCAGGCCCTCGGCGCCGAATCCCTTGGCGCCATCAACTAACGCGTCAATCTGAGCCCTGGAGAACGAAGCGGCGCCTTTCACGTTCATCCCCTTCACGACGCCGCCTCGCGCGATTGGTTCCGCAAAGGTCTTGGCCTCCACCCCGCGTAACGCCTCGGTCACGTCCTGAAGCTCCATCCCGAAGCGGGTGTCCGGAGCATCGAGGCCGAAGCGCTCGATCGCCTCGCGGTACGTCAGTCGCGGAAAGGGCCTCTGGAGGGATGGCTTGCCGGCCGCCTCAAAAAGCGCGACCACCAGGCCTTCCATCATTGAGAGGACGTCTTCCCGATCCACAAACGACATCTCAATGTCGATCTGGGTGAACTCCGGCTGCCGGTCAGCCCGAAGGTCCTCGTCTCGAAAACACTTGACGATCTGGTAGTACTTGTCGAACCCCGCGACCATGAGGAGCTGCTTAAAGAGCTGGGGCGACTGGGGCAGGGCGTAGAACTCCCCGGGGTTCAGCCGGCTTGGAACCAGGTAGTCCCTGGCGCCCTCGGGCGTGCTCCGGGTGAGAACAGGGGTCTCCACCTCGACAAAGCCGTTCCGATCCAGGTACGCTCGGACCGCCTGGTAGGCTGTGTGTCGCAGGCGGAGGTTTCGCAGCATCGAGGGGCGACGGAGATCGAGATATCGATACGTCAGCCGGATCTCCTCAGCAACGTCGGTCTGCTCCTCAATTGGAAAGACCGGTGGCTTGGCTTCATTGAGGATCCGAGCCTCCTCGACGACGATCTCGATCGCCCCGGTCGGCAGCGAGACGTTTTCGGTCCCCGGCGGGCGCGGACGGACGCTCCCGCTGAGCGCCACCACGAATTCGGAGCGCATCCTTCTTGCCACCTCGTGGGCCTCCGGGTGCAACTCAGGGTTGAAGACCGTCTGGACGATCCCCTCACGGTCCCTAAGGTCAACGAAGATGAGACCACCGTGGTCACGCCGCCGATGCACCCAACCCATGAGCACCACCCGCTGGCCCACGTGCCCCGCGCCCAACTCACCGCAGTAATGGGTCCGTGTCAGGCGTACCATCCTACCCTTTCCCCACCCTCTCCAGCTCTACGAGGCGCGCGACGACGTGGTCCAGAGAAACGGGCTGCTCCTCGGCCTTCGCCATATCCCGCACAGTCACCTGACCCTTCGCCAGCTCATCCTCCCCCAAGATCAGGCAGTAGCGGACCCTGTCCTTATTGGCCTGACGCATCTGACCCTTCAGGCTCCGTCCTTCGAGATCGATCACGCCCCGTACCCCACGACGACGCAGCTCCTGAAGGAGCAGCATTCCGGTCCTGTGCGCCTCCTGGCCGATGGTGGCGACGTACACCCCCTGAAGCACACTCTCCCCCTCTGCTCCCGCCGGCATGGATGCCAGTACCCGCTCCAGCCCGATGGCGAACCCGATCCCCGGGGTGGAGGGCCCGCCCATCACCTCAATCAGGCCGTCGTAGCGTCCACCGCCGGCCAGCGCATTCTGGGCCCCAAGGCGAGGATTGACCACCTCGAAGGCGGTCCTGGTATAGTAGTCAAGGCCACGGACCAGTCGATCATCGATGGTATAGGTGATCTTCAAGAGGTCCAGCAGACCCCGAACCCGGGCAAAGTGGTCGGCACACGCCTCACACAGGCTCTCAAGAGGCTTTGGTGCTTGAGCGACCAGCCGCTGGCATTCCTCCTGCTTGCAGTCCAGGATCCTCAGCGGATTGCGCCGGAGCCTCCCCTGACAATCCGGGCAGAGCTCGGATGCCCGATCCTGCATGTAGCGGAGGATGCGATCACGAATCTGTGGCCGGCAGGCGACATCACCAATCGAGTTGAGGCGAAGCTGCAGATCGGGGATTCGAAACTCCTCCACCATGAGCGCCCACAGCAGGGCAATGACCTCTGCATCAACCGCCGGCTGATCAGAGCCGATTGCCTCCACCCCGATCTGATGAAACTGTCGGTATCGCCCCGATTGCGGCCGCTCCCGGCGAAACATCGGGCCGAAGTAGTAGACCTTCACCAGCGGTGACTGGGCGGCCATCTGATGTTCGAGGTAGGCTCGGACAACTGGTGCGGTCCCCTCCGGCCGAAGCGTGAGACTTTCCTGACCCTGGTCGGTGAAGGTGTACATCTCCTTCTCCACGAGGTCGGTCCCCTCGCCGATGCCGCGGACGAACAGCTCCGTCCGCTCGAAGATAGGAGTCCGGATTTCGGCATACCCGTAGCGCCGAAGGGTCGCTCGCGCCGCATCTTCTACACGCTGCCACCTGGAAGACTCCTGGGGCAGGATGTCGGGTGCCCCTCGCACGCCCTTCAGGTTCGCCATTGTTCTGGTGCCCCCGCACCACTATCGGGAGATGGGTCGGACGGCCTGTTCACCGACTAAAACCTCACCGACGGCTTCCGCTGTCGCCTCGATGATCTCTGTTGAATGAACGTGGAGAGTAGGGCCCTGAGAGGGAACAATTAACGCGGGCCTAATTGACCGGCTTCCGGTCGAAACGGTGAGTTGACTCGATAAAGCGGACAGTCGCAGACCTAGAGTGCATCACCAGTGAATGTGTCCTGGCCCCGCCGCCAAAGAAGCGAACCCCTTTCAGAAGGTCACCGTCGGTCACCCCGGTTGCGGCGAATATGATGTCCCGCTCTGCTCCTCCGGCCAGATCGGAGATCTTGAAGACCTGGTCCGGGTCGCGCATCCCCATCCTGAGCGCTCGCTCCGCCTCCTCTTCCGTCCGCGGCTTCAGGCGGCCCTGCATGTCGCCTCCAAGACACTGGAGCGCGGTCGCAGCGATCACGCCTTCTCGCGCGCCCCCGACCCCCATGAGAACATCCACCCCAGCGCCCTCGAACGCCACAGCAACGGCGGCAGAGAGGTCGCCGTCCTGAATGAGCTTGATCCGTGCACCGGTTTCGCGGACCTGCCTGACCAGTTCCGCATGACGGGGTCGGTCAAGGATGACCACCGTCAGGTCTTCGACATAGCATTTAATCGCCTCGGCAATGGGGCGGAGATTCTTCTCGGGAGCTGCGGTGATGTCAATCACACCGGCCGCCTTGGGCCCCACCGCGATCTTTTCCATATAGGTATCCGGCACCTGGAGCAGCGACCCCTTGTCAGCGACGGCAATGACAGAGATTGCATTTGGGCGGCCCTGGGCCACGATCACCCCGCTTTCAATGGCGTCAAGAGCGACGTCCACTTCAGGGGGGCCGCCCTGGCCAAGGACCTCTCCAATGTAGAGGGTTGGCGCCTTGTCGCGCTCACCCTCGCCGATGACGATGGAGCCCGTAAAGCTCACGCCATCGACGGCATGGCGCATTGCGTCAATCGCGGCTTGCTCGGCCGCACTCGGGTTACCTATCCCCATCCACCTGGCTGACGAAAGTGCCGCCGCCTCAGTCACCCGCACCAGTTCAAGGGCGAGCTTTCGGTCCACCGGTTCCCTCTTCCTCGTGGCGCCTCAGCCGCGAATGGTCTCGCTCCTGTTCGCTCGCTCTCCATACTCCTCGAGCCGACAGGAGTATAGAAAATGCGCCTAAACGAGTCAAGAGAAACCTGATCCCTATCATCGGACTTCACGGCCTATCTGGGCCGGAATTGGTTTGACTTGCCCATCCTCTCATGGTAGAAAAGTCGTAACATTGGCGCTCATCGCGGTGAGAGGCAGACGATTTATCCAGTGGGGTCGAAGAGGATGAAACATCCTCCAGTCACCCTCTATGTGAAGGCGAATATCGGAAGCGTGACAGACACAACCGACCGCGCCCGGACGTGAAGAAGAATACAGACACGTGCCCGGATGTCACCACGAGCGCGCTTCGGGATCAGTGTATAAGGGTTGGGTAAGGGGGACGACAACAGGCCGTGCGACGGCGGCTATCCCTCGGCCACGGGTTCAATTTTTCTGTGCTTCGATGAAGCAGAGTGTGTTGGTCGCAGTAGACGACCTTTTCTTCTCCAGCAAGATCACGGAGACGGCGCGCCAGCTCGGCATTCCGCTCCTGTTTGCGCGGAGCCAGGATGAGGTGATCGCCAGGGCCCTCGCAGACAAGCCGGCGCTCTTGATCGTTGACCTGAATTCGACTTCCTGCAAGCCGCTTGAGACGATCGGTCGAATCAAAGAGGATGCTGACCTACGACACATCCCGGTCGTCGGCTTCCTCTCCCACATCCAGGCAGACCTCAAAGTCAAGGCCACCATGGCTGGGTGCGATCGGGTTCTGCCCCGCTCCGCGTTCACGGCCCACCTTCCGGAGATCCTCGCTGAATACACTGCCGATCCCTGACAGACAGCTATCCGATTTCCGCCGTCTTCGACCGCAAGTCCCTCCTTTCCTGCCCTTCAGAATTGTTGCGGCGGACAACCATCTGCAAATGCAGCGAGAGGAGAGGGGTCGCGACATCGGGCTACTGATCCTGAGATAGCTCCCTGGTGGGCAGGGAATATAGCCGAAACATCCCGCCAAAGATCATGCTGACCCCCCCCCCACCAAGAGTGAGTCAGGTTAGCAGTCATAGGGTGCGTGTCAGTTGCGGGGGATCAATCTGAGAGGAACGCGGAGGTCAGCAACTACCGAGAGGGTGCATTCGGGCTTGCACTGGGTGGCGGGAGTCCATTACCCTTCCTCGAAGACACCCATTCGACGGAATTTTTCGTAGCGACGCTCGAGTAACTCGTCCAGGGGGATCTGTCCGAGCCTGGAGAACTCCTTGATAAGGTACCCCTTCAGCGTCATGGCTATCTCCTGGGGGCTCTGGTGGGCACCCCCCATCGGCTCCGCGATGATCTCGTCAATCAGGCCCAGGCGCTGGAGGGTCTCGGCGGTCAGTCCGAGGGCTTGGGCGGCATCCGGCGCCTTCGCCGGATCTCGCCAGAGGATGGAGGCGCACCCCTCTGGCGAGATGACCGAATAGATGGCATACTCAAGCATCAGGATGGAATCGCCCACCGCGATCCCCAGCGCGCCACCCGACCCCCCTTCGCCGGTAACCACCACCACGATGGGCGTCCTGAGCTCCGACATCTCGCGAAGGTTACGGGCGATCGCCTCGGCCTGCCCGCGTTCCTCCGCGCCGATCCCGGGGTAGGCACCGGGCGTGTCCACGAAGGTCAGGACCGGTTTCTTAAACCTCTCCGCCAGCTTCATCAAGCGCAGCGCCTTCCGGTACCCCTCAGGGTTGGCCATGGCGAAGTTCCGGGCAATCTTCTCCTTCGTGTCCCGGCCCTTCTGGTGGCCGATCACCACGAGCGGCATTCCGTCCAGGCGGGCGAGCCCCCCAACGATCGCCTTATCATCGCCGAAGGCTCTATCGCCATGCAGCTCAACGAAGTCGGTCATCAGCATCCGGACGTAATCGAGGGTGTACGGGCGGATCGGATGACGGGCGATCTGACACCGTTGCCAGGGAGTCAGGCGAGAGAAGATCTCCTCCCGAAGCTTCACCACCTTGTTCTCTAGGTTGGCAATCTCCTTGGAAAAATCCACCTTCTGAACCCCGGACAGTCGCCTCAGCTCTTCGATCTTATCTTCTAGCTCGACGATTGGCCGTTCGAAATCTAACGCAAAGGTAGCCATGGCGTTTCTCTCGAGTGCCTCTCCAACGATTCTACCCACTAGTTGGTCGGCACCGTGCCGGGCCAAGAAACGAGCATAACAAGGCGCGGACGCCGTGGCCGACCGAGGCGTACGATGTCTGGTACGTCGCAGGGAGTGTCACGGCGGCCAGCAACGCAGCTAGGCGAAGTTAATTGAACCGGCACGAGGTCACACTACAGTCACCGTGCCCGGGCCCAACAGGGCCTCCACCTCCTGCCTGAGCGACTCGCTCGGCGCGACGGTCATCCCCGGCGAAGCGGCAATGGTCACTTGGCCACCGGTGGCAACCTTCAGGTGGAGCCTGAGACATGCGGGTCCCGGAAATCTCGACAGCAGGCTCTTCAGCTCCTCTAGGCGTTCAACGGAAAGCTGTGCTTCGCCTACTGTGATCTCCACCACTGACGCGTCGTTCCGCCTAACGGTCGAGAGGGGCCTGACGTCCGTCAGAAGCAGCTTGACCACCTCTTCCCCCACATCCACCTGTCCCTTTACCAGGACGGCCGCGTCCTTCACCAGGTGGAGCAGGTTCGCCTTGTAGAGCTCAGGGAAAGCGATCGCCTCTACCGTCCCGGCCAGGTCTTCGAGCGTCACGAAGGCCATTCGCTCTCCGTTCTTTGTGGTGATCTCCTTGATGGCAGCGACGACAGCGAACACCTTTACCGTCTCTTTGTCCTGGCAGAAGGTGAGGCGGTCGGTGGTCACGGCGGCCTGCCCGGCGATGACCTCCCGATAGTCGGCCAACGGGTGGCCGGTGACATAGAAGCCTAACATTTCTTTCTCCGCGGCCAGGCGCTGGTTCGGGGACCACTCCGGGATCGCCGGAAGCGCCGCCTCCTGGCGACCCAGCCCGCCCTTGGGCTCCAGGACATCCAGCAGTGAACCCTGGCCCTGGATCCGCTCCCGCTGCGCGCTGGCAGCCGCCTCCATCGCCTTGTCCACGACGGCCATGAGCTGTGCCCTGGCCGCGCCGAGGGAATCGAAGGCCCCACACTTGACCAGGCTCTCGATGACCCGCTTGTTCACCAGGCGCAGGTCCACCCGTGCGCAAAAGTCGAAGATGGAACGGAAGGGACCTTTCTCCCGTCGAGTGGCCTCGATCGACTGGATGGCCGCCTCACCGACATTCTTGATGGCGACCAGTCCGAATCGAATCTTCTCACCTACCACCGCGAAACTGCTTCCCGACTCGTTGAGATCCGGTGGAAGGACGGTGATTCCCATCTGCCGGCATTCGTCAATGTACTTGACAATCTTTTCGGTGTCAGCCATCCACGAGGTCAGAAGGGCTGCCGTGAACTCCACCGGGTAATGCGTCTTGAGGTAGGCGGTCTGATAGGCCAGGAGCGCGTAAGCGGTCGCATGGGGTTTGTTGAAGCCATAACCGGCGAAGGGGGCCATCTTGTCGAAGATCTTCTCCGCCGTCCTCGCCGGAATCCCTTTTGCCTTCGCCCCGTCGATGAACTTTTTCCGCTGGCGGTCCATTATCTCAGGGTTTTTCTTCCCCATTGCTTTGCGGAGCATATCCGCCTCGCCCATCGAGAATCCGCCCAGCTCCGAGGCGATTCGCATCACCTGTTCCTGAACGATCATGACCCCGTACGATTCTTGAAGGATCGGCTCCATCAACGGGTGGTCATAGCTGATTTTAACCTTGCCATGCTTGCGGTTGATGTACTCATCAATCATCGCCATGGGCCCGGGACGGTAAAGCGCGATAAGGGCGATGATGTCCTCCAGTCGTTCGGGCTTCAGGCGACGCAGCAGATCCCGCATCCCGGATGACTCGAGTTGGAACACCCCGAAGGTGCGCGCCTCGCTTAGCAGGTGGAAGGTGGCCGGGTCGTCAAGGGGGATCTCCTCGATGTTCAAATGAATGCCCCGTCCTGACGCGATGAGCTCCAGGGTGTTGACAATTTCCGTCAGGGTCCGCAGGCCCAAGAAATCCATCTTCAAGAGGCCGATCTTCTCGATGGCCCCCATGGCATACTGGGTCGTCGGTTTGCTGCCCGCCTTTGGATCCTTGTAGAGGGGGACATGTTCGATGAGCGGTTCGCCCGAGATCACGACACCCGCGGCGTGGGTCGATGCGTGCCGCGTCAGCCCCTCCAGCGACCTGGCAATCTGCCAGAGCTCCGCCACCTCCGGTCGACCGCGCACCGCCTCGGCCAACGGCGGGCTCTCCGCGATCGCTTCGTCCAGGCTGATGTTCAACCGGTTCGGCACCAGTTTGGCGATCTTGTCAACGTCGGAATAGGGCATGCCGAGACCGCGTCCGACATCACGGATGACCGCCTTGGCCCCCATCGTCCCAAAGGTGATGATCTGGGCTACATTCTCGGCCCCGTACTTCTTGGTCACATAGTCGATGACCTCGTCTCGCCGATCGTCGCTGAAGTCGATGTCCATGTCCGGCATGCTGATCCGTTCCGGGTTCAGGAACCGCTCAAAGATCAAGCCGTACCTCAAGGGATCGATGTTGGTGATGCCAAGGCAGTAGGCAACCAGCGAGGCGGCCGCGGACCCGCGGCCCGGGCCTACGGCGATCCCGCTATCTTTGGCGAACTTGATGAAGTCCCAGACCACCAGAAAGTACCCGGCAAAGCCGGTCTTCTGGATGACACCCAGCTCGTACCTGAGTCGCTCCTCTACCTCGGCATTGGCGGCCGGATATCGGCGCCTCAATCCATCCCAGGCCAGATGGGCCAGATAGGTCTCGAGCGTGTGCCCCTCGGGCACTTGATACTTGGGCAGGCGAATCTGGCCGAACTGGAGCTGGAGGTTGCACCGTTCGGCAACAGCGATGGTGTTCTTGACCGCTTCGGGCAGGTCGGCGAACACCTGCTTCATCTCCTCCGCCGATTTGAAGTAGAACTGGTCGGTGGAGAAACGCCAACGGTCCTTGTCCTTGATCGTCTTCCCGGTCTGAATGCAGAGAAGCACCTCATGGGCGCGCGCATCTTCCTTGGTAGGATAGTGAAGGTCATTGGTGCCGACGATCGGCAGATCGAAGGCCTTGGCGAGCCGGAGAATCCCGTCGTTGACCCGTTTCTGCTCTGGCATCCCGTGATCCTGGATCTCCAGGAAGTAGTTCTCCCGTCCCAGGACCTCTACGTACCAGCCGGCGGTCTCCTTCGCCCGACCTTCGTCGCCCTCTAGCAATGCCTTGGCAACCTCGCAGTTGAGACACCCGGAGAGGGCGATCAATCCCTTGCTATGCTGGGCAAACAGCTCGCGGTCGATTCGAGGCTTGTAGTAGAACCCTTCGAGATAGCCAGCCGACACGAGTTTGATGAGATTTTTATAGCCGGCCTGGTCTTTGGCTAGAAGAGTGATGTGGCTGGCGCCCTCGTAGCTGCTGTCCTGATTCGACTTCTCGAGCCGGCTGCCAGGAGCGATGTACATCTCGCAGCCAATGATCGGCTTCACACCTTCCTTCATCGCAAGGGTGTAGAAGTCGATGGCGCCAAAGAGATTCCCGTGATCGGTGACCGCCAACGCTGGCATGCGGTACTCTTTGGCCTTGGCCACCAGCGTCTCAAGTGCACAAGCCCCGTCCAGCAGGCTGTACTGGCTATGAACATGCAGATGGACGAAATCGGAATGGTGCATCGCTCCCCCGGAGACCTAGGGTCTAGGGTTTAGGGTACAGGGTTTAGTGGGGCCTTGCCATCCGCCTTTACCCTAAACCCTCTATCCTATACCCTGTCTTTCTATTCAAGGACATCATGAATCTCGGCCTCATTGAGGCGGATAATGTCTGCCGGCTTGATCCGGAGCATGACATCGTGCCTGCCGCCCCCGGCATAGGCTTCTGGAAGCGCAGCGGCCCTCGTATCGACAATCATGTGGATCTTCTGCTTGAGCCCGATGGGCGGGGTTCCGCCAGCCGGATAACCGGTGGCGTCCAGCACAACTTCCGGCTTGGCCAGCCGCCAGCCGTCGATCCCGGTGACCTGCGCCAGCTTCTTTGTGTCAATCCTTCCGGTCCCTTGCGCGACCACCACCACGATCGCCCCGCCCTTCGCCTGAAACAGGATCGTCTTAACGACAACATCGATCGGGACGCCGAGCGCCTCCGCCGCCATCTGTGCCGTCGTCGTCTCTTGGCCGAGCGTAATCAGCTCGGCGGCGATTCCCAGATTGGCAAGGTACTCTGCGAGGCTGATTGCCGCTTTAATGGAGTGATCCTGGCTCATCAAATGGTTCATCCTGAGCATGGTGAAGCGGGAACTGGATTGTGCTCCGCGCGATGCTCCGGAACCTATGGCGAACGGAATGGAGAAGCCGTTTCCATTTCTTGTGGATCCCTCAACACGCGATCACCTCCGGTTGGTCACTCCCACTCGATGGTGCTTGGCGGCTTCGAGGAGATGTCGTAGACCACGCGGTTGACTCCCTTGACTTCACTGACGATCCGGCTGCCGATGGTTTGGAGCAGGTTGTGGGGGAGGCGGGCCCAGTCGGCCGTCATCCCGTCCAGGCTGGTGACGGCCCGGATGGCGATGACGTGCTCATACGTCCGCTCGTCGCCCATGACCCCCACGGTCTTGATCGGCAGCAGGACGGCAAATGACTGCCACAACTCGCGGTCCATCTTCGCCTTCGCGATCTCCTCCTCGACGATGGCATCGGCCTCTCGCAGCAGCTCTAGCCGCGCTCTCGTCACTTCGTCAATGATCCGGACGGCCAGGCCCGGCCCGGGGAATGGCTGGCGCCAGAGAATGGCATCCGGCAGGCCGAGCTCCTTGCCCAGCTCTCGCACCTCATCCTTGAACAGCTCCCGGAGCGGCTCAATCAACTGAAAATCCATCTGTTCCGGCAGGCCGCCGACGTTGTGGTGGGATTTGATTGTGACCGAAGGGCCCTGGACCGACACACTCTCGATGACGTCCGGGTACAGCGTACCCTGCGCCAGGTACTGGAATCGCCCCAGTCGCCGCGATTCTTCCTCGAAGACGGCGATGAACTCGGCGCCGATGATCTTCCGTTTCTCCTCCGGCTCCACAATTCCTTTGAGTCGGGTCAGGAACCGCTCCTCCGCATCAACCGAGACCAGGTTCAGCCCCAGGTGCTCGCCGAAGGTCCGTTGGACCTGGGCTCCTTCTCCCTTCCGGAGTAGCCCGTTATCGACAAAGACACAGGTCAGTCGAGGACCGATCGCCCGGTGGACCAATAAGGCCGTTACCGAAGAATCGACGCCTCCGCTGAGGGCACAGAGGACCCGGCCATCCCCCACTTGGTTCCGGATCTTTTCGATGGCGATCTCGGCGAAGGAACGCATCTCCCAGTTCCGCGCGGAGCCGCAAACCTTGAACAGGAAGTTGCCGAGGATCTCCTTGCCCCTGTCAGTGTGGGCGACTTCGGGATGGAACTGCACGGCAAAGAGGGGCTGCTGCCGGTGTCGGATGGCGGCGAAAGGGGCATTGGCCGTATGGGCCAGGCGACGGAATGATTCGGGGATTTCCTCAAGCTTATCACCGTGGCTCATCCAGACCGTGAGCCCACTCGTAAGCCCCGAGAAGAGATCGGAGGCATCGTCGATCGCCAGCTCGGCCCGGCCATATTCCCGGCAGGCCGCCCGCGCGGTGACAGCGCCAAAAAAACTACCGATGACCCCCATACCGTAACAGATCCCCAGGACCGGGGCACCTTGTCCGAGCACCTCACGGTGGCAGAGAGGAGCATTGGGCTGATAGACACTGGCGGGGCTTCCGGAAAGGAGGATCCCCTTCGGGTTGAAGGCCTTCACCTTGTCGAGTGGCAAGTTGAACGGATGGATCTCGCAGTAGACCCCCAGCTCGCGAACCCGGCGGGCAATGAGCTGAGTGTACTGCGAGCCAAAGTCAAGGATCAGGATCTTATCCATGGAGGATCGGGGGGGAGGTGAACGAGAAACCCTCAGCTATCAGCAGTCAGCAAGGATTTGAGAGCTGAAGGCCGACAGCTCATAGCTGATGGCTGACCGCTAAACGCTGAACGTTAGTTAGTCCAGCCGGTAGTTCGGAGCCTCTTTGGTAATAATGACGTCATGGACGTGGCTCTCGCGTAACCCTGCCGAAGTGATCCGGACAAAACGGCCATTCTGGCGAAGCTCCTCAATGGTGCGACAGCCGCAGTAGCCCATACCTGCCTGGAGCCCGCCCACCAATTGGTAAATGCTGCCGGAGAGGGTCCCTTTATAGGGGACACGCCCTTCGATCCCCTCGGGAACCAGCTTGTTCTCCTCCGTTTCTGCCTCCTGTCCGTACCGATCTCTGCCGCCGCGCTGCATGGCGCCCAGGGAACCCATGCCCCGGTAGACCTTGTAGGTCCGCCCCTGAAAGATGACCACCTCGCCTGGGCTCTCCTCGGTCCCTGCCAGGAGACCCCCAAGCATGACTGCATGCGCCCCGGCCGCAATCGCCTTGGTCACGTCACCTGAGAACTTGATTCCGCCGTCGGCGATGATTGGAATACCGTACCTGTCGCCCACCTTGGCACATTCGGCGATAGCGGTGATCTGCGGGACCCCAGCCCCGGCCACCACACGGGTCGTGCAAATGGAGCCGGGACCGATCCCGACTTTCAGCCCGTCCGCCCCGGCCTTGATCAGCTCTTCTGTTCCTTCGGCCGTCGCGATGTTTCCGGCGATCACCTCGGCATCCGGATGACGCCGCTTGATCATCGCCACCGTCTCCATCACCCCGCTGGTATGTCCGTGGGCGGTGTCCACCACCAGGACATCGACGCCGGCCTTGATAAGGGCGTCCACGCGTTCCATGGTCTCCTCACCCACACCGACGGCCGCGCCCACGCGCAATCGCCCCAGCTCGTCCTTGCAGGCGTTGGGGTACTTGATCTTCTTCTCGATGTCCTTGATGGTAATCAGACCGCGGAGGTTGAAGTCGTCGTCCACCACCAGCAGTTTTTCGATCCGGTTCCGATGGAGGATCTCCTTTGCCTCCTCCAGGCTGGTGCCGACCGGCACGGTGATGAGCCGCTCTCTGGTCATGACCTGGGAGATCTTCAGATCAAGCTTGGTCTCGAAACGGAGGTCCCGGTTGGTCAGGATGCCGACCAGTTTGCCGTTTTGCGTAACAGGGACCCCGGAGATCCGATAGCGCTGCATCAGCCCCAGAGCGTCAGACAGCTTCTGGTCAGGCGAGACGGTGATCGGGTCCACGATCATCCCGCTCTCGGACTTCTTAACCTTGTCCACCTCAAGGGCCTGGCGATCCGGAGGGAAGGCCCGGTGGATAATGCCAATCCCTCCCTCCCGCGCCAGAGCGATGGCCATCTTGGCCTCGGTCACGGTGTCCATCGCCGCGCTGACGACTGGAACATTGATGGTGAGACGTCTGGTCAGGCGGGTACTCACATCGACGTCTCGTGGCAGGACTTCGGACTTTGCAGGAACCAGCGACACGTCGTCAAACGTCAAACCTTCCGGAATCAAGCCATCAAGCATTCACACACCTCATTCTGGGTTCCAGGTTCCGAGTTCGGCTTCGCAGTTCTGATTGTTTGGGAACTTCGGAATCTTCAACCTGGAACCCGGGACTTGGAACCTAGAACCTCTTTGATAACGCGACGCTACCATAAAACCATGGGGCGGTCAAAGAGAAAGGGGAGTCAGATTTGCATCGCTGCCTTGGCCTCCGCGAGGGTTTCGCCTGCAACCTTTTTGGCCCTGGCGCTCCCGTCCTCCAGTGTCTCCTGAACGAGATCCGGGCAAGTCGCCAGCTCCTGCCGCCGCTCGTAAATGGGCCGGAGCGCAGGGAGCATGTGCTCCAGGAGGACGCCCTTACAATCCAAGCAGCCGATTCCCGCTGTCCGACAGCCCGGGTCGATCACAGTGTCCCGTTCCTCTTTGGGAGTGAAAATCTTGTGGAGGTCAAAGACCGGGCAGACGTCAGGATTGCCGGGATCGCTCCGGCGCACCCGGGCGGGATCCGTCACCATCGGCCTGATCTTTGCGGTCACCTGCTCGGGCGAGTCAGCCAGGTAGATGGCGTTGCCGTAACTCTTGCTCATCTTGCGACCATCGGTGCCGGGGACCTTCGGGAACTCCGTCAGGAGCGCCTCGGGCTCGACGAAGACCTCGCCGTAGAGGTGGTTGAAGCGCCTGGCAATCTCGCGGGCCAACTCCAGGTGGGGTACCTGATCGACGCCAACCGGAACATAATTGGCCTTGTAGATCAGAATGTCGGAGGCCATCAGGACCGGATAACCCAGAAATCCATACGTGCTGAGGTCCTTCGTCGTCAGCTCCTGCTGCTGCTCCTTGTATGTCGGATTCCGCTCCAGCCAGGGGACCGGCGTGATCATCGAAAGCAACAGGTGAAGCTCCGCATGTTCATGAAGCCGGGATTGGAGGAACAGGGTCGCCTCTGAGGTGTCGATCCCGGCGGCTAACATATCCAGGACCATCTCGTGGATATTTTCTCTGATATTTTTCGTCTCCGCGTATTCGGTCGTAAGGGCATGCCAGTCGGCGACGAAGAAGAAGCACTCGTACTCTTCCTGTAATCGGATCCAGTTATCCAGAGCCCCGAAGAGGTGGCCGAGATGCAGGCGCCCCGTCGGCCTCATCCCGCTCAAGACGCGACCCTTCGACATAGATGGTGTGCTCCTTGCTCGCTCCTACGCCCCTAGCAGCAGACCGGCTACGAGGGCAATGGGCGGCCAGATCAGTCGATCCACCGCCCCACTGAAGATCAAGACCAGCAGAATCACAAAGCCATATCGTTCGAGCCTGCCGAACGAGGTGGCCTGGCGCGCCGGCAGGAGGCCGGCCATGACCCGCCCGCCGTCGAGCGGCAACAGGGGAATGAGATTGAAGATAGCCAGGGCCACGTTGATCAAGACGCTCCTGTGCAGCATCAGAAAGAGCGGGGTCATCAGTCCTGGCAACCAGGCGGAACCGCTGATCCCCCCAGTACCTGCGAGAAGGCGAAGGGACCAGGCAGAAACCGCGGCCAGGATCAGGTTCGCGCCCGGCCCCGCCGCCGCCACCCAGATCATATCTCGCCTCGGCTTCCCAAGATTGTCGAAATTCACTGGAACCGGCTTGGCCCAGCCTACCGGCGAGAAGATCAGGGCCAGCGTTCCGATCGGATCGAGGTGGGCTAGGGGGTTGAATGTGAGGCGGCCCGACAGTCGCGCGGTCGGATCGCCCAACTTGTCAGCGACCCAGCCATGGGCGTACTCGTGAAACGTCAAGGCTGCCAGGATCGCCGGCAGCCTCACGCTCATGTTCAGCATGAACGGTGTCAGATCAAACATGTCATCTCTATTCTTTGTTCATCAGCACTCAGACCAAATTCACCTTAAGCTACCGTAACAGAGGGGACCCTCCTTGTCAATCCTGAAGGGCCGCCCTGGCGAACCTCCGACGGACGAAGGAAACTTCATCCTCCCTGGTTCCCAGGTGACCATCTAACTTGGCCGATCGCAGCGCCGCGAGAATCTCCCGGTAGAGGGAGCCGGGTGGGAATCCGAGGTGCCGGAGATCTTTTCCTCTCAATTCTGGCATGATTTTCCAGGAATAGGTGAGGTATCTAGAGACCGCCCTGCGCTTCGACCCCCTCTCAAGGGAGGCCAAGACCACGACCCTGGCCTCAGGGGAAAGGGGATCGAGGAGCCGTGCCATCCGGCTTTGGCGAAGATCCACTGCCCGAGCCAACTGGCGTGCGGTCCTTCGACAGGCATCCAAGTCGGCCACGAGCTTCTCGGCTATTCGCCGGGGCGGGTTGAGCCTTCTGACGACCGCGACAACAGTCCTCGGATGCAGAGGATAGAGCATCGCGTGAAGATACGCCTCTCCCGGGGATGGCGATTGAAGCAGAGGCAGCGAACGGGACCGAGCGAGAACCCGTCGCATACGTTCGAGCAGGCCGAAGGCAGCAGGGAGTTCGGCGAGGTTCGGATGGAGAGCCGCAAGAACACCCCGGTCGCTCAGACGCCTGATGGCGAGCGGGGCCGATGGCTCTTTCCCAATCAAGAGCAATTCTGTGAAAATCCTCGGACCGGCGAGATTCCTGATCACCCGCCCTCTCACTGCTGCCTTCATCAGCCGCAGGGTGTCCCGGGCGATAGCAAATCGGTATCGTGCTTCAAACCGAGCCGCCCTGAAGATACGGGTGGGGTCGTCGATGAAGCTCCTATCATGCAAGACCCTGATCTGACCCCGCTGCAGATCCTCAAGTCCTCCCAGAGGATCGATCAGGGGGCCGAACCGATGGCGATCGATACGGGTCGCCATGGCATTGGTGCTGAAGTCGCGCCGAGCAAGATCAGCCAAGAGCGGGGCGGGGCAAATCTCGGGAAGGGCGGCAGGTTCCGGGTATTGCTCGGACCTCGCGGTGGCGAGGTCGAGCGTTATCCCCTCGGACAGGCGCAGGCGAGCAGTCCCGAACCGGGGGTGGGGTGTCACCGCGATATTAAGACGTTGACCCACACGTCGTGCCACGGCGATGGCATCCCCCTCGACCACGAGATCGATGTCAACGTTCCTGAGGCCCAGGAGCAGGTCCCGAACATAGCCGCCGACGGCATAGATGGGGGAAGGTGCGGCAGCGCAGCGCGCCACCTCGAGGGCCTTTCGGACTTCAGGGTGCAGTTCTCGAAACGGGGGGAGCTGCCTCAAGCCCGCGCGATGTCCCACGTTCCAGGTTCCAGGTTCCGGGTTCCGAGGGTCACCCGGCATCTACAGAGCGGCCGTGCATCGAGCCATCGCTATGCCCGAGGGTGATAGCGGTTGTAGACCGCCTTCAGATGCGCCCGAGAGACGTGGGTATAGATCTGTGTGCTGGAGATATCGGCGTGCCCCAGCATCATTTGGACCGCCCGAAGGTCGGCGCCGCGCTCGAGGAGGTGCGTGGCGAAGGAATGCCGAAGGGTGTGAGGAGTGACCCGCCGGCCGATCCCCGCCGCTGACGCATACGCGCGGAGGAGTTTCCAGAACCCTTGGCGCGTCAGAGGCCGCCCAAAGCGGTTCAAGAACAGCGCGGAGCTCGAGTGCCCCCTCGCGAGAAGCGGCCTCGCCGTGGCCAGATACCGGCGGGCCCACGTCTGGGCCTCGGCTCCAAGAGGAACCACGCGCTCCTTGGAACCCTTTCCCCGGCAACGGACATAGCCCACCTCCAGATCCACATCGGACAACCTGAGGGTCACGAGCTCCGACACTCGGAGGCCGGCCGCGTAGAGCAACTCCAACATCGCCTTGTTACGGATGCCGAGATGACCGCTGGTCAGTGGCGCCGCCAACAGGCGCTCCACTTCATCCTGGCTCAGCACCCCGGGTAAACGCGCCCAGGGACTCGGGGTCTCAAGGTGTGCGGTGGGGTCCTCTTTGACATGGCCCTGCGCCAGCAGGTATCGAAAGAGACCCCGCAACGACGCGATATGGCGCGCGACCGTCCGAGGAGCCAGCCCCTCCTCCCGGAGCCAGAAGAGCAGACGCGCTACCAGCCCGCGACTGACCTGCGGGAAGGAGCTGGCTCCTGCCTGCTTCAGGTAGCCCGTCGTCCGGCGGAAATCCCTTCCATACGCCGCCAGGCTGTTCTCGGCCAGTCCCCGCTCGACCGCCAGGTACGCGAGGTACTCCGCGATCAACTGCTCCATCGGGCCTTTCATCGTAGGATGCGGTGAGGGATAGAGCCCCAGCCGGACACTGGCGTCTTCAGCATGAGAAGTCGCTCATAGGCCGCGAGCAACCTCATGGCCGAGGCCTCCGCCGTCAACTGCATCGCCCTGGCCCTTCCCTGCTCGGCGTATCGAGCTCTCATGGTCCCATCGCGAAACAGATCCATCAAGCGCCAGATGAAATCGTCCTCGGAGTCCTCAGACAGCGCGCCGTTGACCCCATCCACGATGAAGTCCGCTGTGCCAATCGACCGGATGGCCAGGACGGGGAGTCCATGCGCCATTGCCTCGAGAACAACCAAGCCTTGGGTCTCGGAAACCGACGGGAAGACGAAGAGGTCCGCAGCCCGATACCAGCTGCCCACAGCCTGGTGCGGGACCGGGCCCACGAAGCGGATGCGGTCGGCGATGTCCAGGCTGGCCGCCAGCCGCCGTAACGGCCGCTCCTCATCCCCCTCGCCGACGAGCAGCAGGATGACCGAGGGGGCAACCCGTACCGCGGCGCGAACTGCCCGAAGGAGCAGCCCGAGATTCTTTTCCCTGGCCAGGCGCCCCACGTACAGGACGACCGGCCCGTCCTCCGGCACACCGAGGCGGCGGCGGACCAGCGGCCTCGATTCCTCTGGCAGAGCTGGCGGCTCGACCCCGGTCGGGATCACTTCCACAGGGACCCTGACCCCGTGGGCCAGCAGCCGCCCCAGCACCCCGGAGGTGGGAGCGATGACAAGGTCGGCCCGGTTGGCAAAGGCATAGCTCCTGGCCTCTCCGATCCGGGCGGCCAACGGCGAGATGACCGGAAGGTAATGAGCATAATGCTCGTACAGCGTATGATAGGTAAACACGAAGGGGACTTGCAGCCGGTGGGCAAGACGGCAGGAGTAGGGTCCGATGAGGAAAGGGTGGTGGGCATGAATGATCTGGAGGCCGAGGCGAGGAATCAGGCGACGAAGTGCAGCGGCGGCCGCCGGGATCGGCAGGGCATAACGGTGATGAGTGGGAACGCGGAGGGACGGAAATCGATAGACATCCGGCTCCGCCTCGCGGTGTCCCGGATAGCGCGGTGCGAAGATGAAGACCCGGTGGCCAAGGCGACGCAGGTGCGTGGCGAATTGTTGAATGGAGACTGCCAGGCCGTTCAGCAGCGGGGAGGCGTTGCAGGTAAAAAAACCAATCGTCACCGTTGTTCCAAGTTCCGAGTTCCAGGTTCCGGGTTGCAGGCTTTAGGTTCCAGGTTCAGGAGCGAGGGTCCGGACCATTCAGTGTCTTCGAACCCGGAACAGGGAAGGTGGAACCTGGAACTTTTCACTTGCGGGTGATCTCCGTGTGGGTGATGGAGATGCCCAGGGCCAGCCGGGCCTGCGTGTAAAGCTGCGCCGTGGCCATCAGGAAATAGTTGTGCAGGTTGACCGGGGTGAACGTGAGGCGAAACCACTCAGAGACCTTCCGCATGCGCCGCCACCGGCGCGGGGGCCGCTGGTAGATGATCGGCTTCAGCGTGTGTGGCACCAGGACCATCCCCAGGAGCATTGAGGAGGTCAGCACAATCGTCTGGAACCTGAGATTGAAGGCTGCCAGGGGGCTAACGCACAGGCTCTTCGCCCCGATCCGTAGGGCGAGGACATCAGGTGAGAGGAACACCTGGAAGGGCCACAGTTCCCTGACGCAAGGGCTGATCCAGGAGATCAGGATCAGTTGCGCCGGCAGAAAGACCATGAGAGGCGGCATCGCGTTCGCAAACAGGGCCCGAAGCGCCAGGAACGACTTTCGCTTGACCAGGGGCAGCCGCCGGCAGGAGAATCTTCGCACATAGTTGACCACAAATTTGACGTCCACCGCGCCGCGGGCCCAACGGGCGATCTGGCTCCATGAGTCCTTACTGGTCAGGGGCGCCTGTCCCCAAGTGGGCATCTTTAGCGGGGCTACGCGAAACCCTTCCATGACAACCTTGTACCGGAACTGCATGTCCTCATTGTGACGGTTTGGCTCAAAGTAATCCACCGACTGGAAATCGCGGAACGGAAGGCTGGTCCCGGGACCCAGGACCAAATAATCGCCAGAGGTCTGCATCTTTCCCATCTGGTACAGGACGAACCCGGAATTGTGGAGACGGGGCAGCATCGGCACCTTCCAGTAGTTCGAGGTGTAGGTGGTGAGCGACTGGAGGACGACCCCCCTATCGCCCCTGTCGATCGCGCGTTCCGCTTCCGCCAGATGACAATACTCTCGGAAGGCTAGGTCCTGGGGGTGCAGAATGGTGTCGGCATCAATGATCAGAATCTTGAGATCCTCGCCGCTGCAAACACCGTCATCGATCCGACGGGCCAGCCAGCGGCCGGCCGTGCTGATCGAGGTTGCCTTACACCTGTTCATGATCCCGTCGGTGGGATAGATGACCCGCTCGATCTTGAGTCGCTCCTCGAAGGTCGGGAGGATCTCCTTGAGTTTATCAAGTGTCTCCCAGTCTTCCGCCTCCACGATCGGAACCAAGGTGATCTTCTCGGGCGGGTAGTGCTGCCGCTGAACCGAAAGCATCGTCTGGAACAGAACGTGGCGGTTGTTCTCCCGCTTCAAGGGCATGAAGATAGCGTAATGGCTGAAGGAATGGCCAGAGGCCTCAAGCTTGCCGCGCCAGTCGGTGTCCATGTTGGCCAGCAGCTCCTGTCGGGTCTTGTGGGCCCTGACCTGGTTAAGGATCAGATAGCCAATCCAGATGCTGATGACAAGAAAACGAAAGATCTCAGCCCAGAACGGGTCGGGAGGAAGGTATCGGAGGGTCGGGTAGATCGAGAGCAGAAGGAGGGTGGTCATAATCGGAAGGATATCCAGAACCCGTTGGGCCACCCCGAATCCTGGAAAAGAAGCAGCGCGCGGCGGCATGTTGGACTCCCGGAAGATGATTCAGCGGCATGCGCCATCGATGGACCACATCACAAGCCCATCCCGTTCGAGCGCAATCACCGCCTTGAATTGAGATGGTGTTGCAGAATTCTAGCACCGACATGCCGCAGAGTGTCAATACCTTTCTGGCACCTCGTATGCCTTGTCAGCAAAAACTGAATTGTTCAATGGACGACCGTTCGACCGAGCCTGCGACGAGCCCAGTCAAGCGCTCACAACGAAGCCGCCCTCACCGCGTTCGCCGCGGGCTGGGCTCGCCGGTCCCCTCCACAGAGGGCAACTCAATCCCGTACTCTTCGATCTTGGCCTGCAACGTCTTGTAGCCGACTTTGAGCTGTTCGGCGGCCTTCTGTCGATTGCCTCCTACGCGAGCCAACGTCTGCCGAATACGCTGGATCTCAGCCAGCCGGCTTGCCCTGGCGCTGATCTCTTGGAGACTTGCGCCGGCGGCCGCCTCGTCAGTCGCTGCCATCGTCCCTAACCCCAAGGCGAAATCGGCCGGCTGGAGAACCTCGCCGGTGGCGAGTATGACCGCCCGTTCCACAAAGTTCTCCAGCTCGCGGATGTTTCCCGGCCAGCGATATCGCATCAACAACTGGAGGGCGTCTTTGCTGATTCCGCGCACGCGCCGGCACATCTGGACCGCATACTTCATGATAAAATGCTCGACTAGAGCCGGAATGTCCTCTGGCCGCTCACGCAGCGGAGGGATGGAGACCGGGAAGACGTTGAGGCGGAAATAGAGATCTTCGCGAAACCTGTGCTCCTGGACCGCTCTGGCCAAGTCGGCATTGGAAGCGGCCACGATCCGGACATCGACCTCGATGGTTCGGGTTCCTCCTACCCGCTCAAAGGTCCACTCCTGAAGCACCCGGAGCAACTTGGCCTGGACGGCAGGGGAAAGCTCGCTCACCTCGTCCAGAAGAAACGTCCCGCCGTCGGCCAGCTCGAACTTGCCCGGCTTCGCCCCCGTTGCCCCGGTGAACGCGCCGCGTTCGTGGCCGAACAGCTCGCTCTCGAGCAGGGTGTCGGGGATGGCAGCACAGTTAATGGCGACAAACGGACGGCCGCGTCGAGGGCTATTATGATGGATGACGCGGGCGAATAACTCCTTGCCCGTCCCGCTCTCCCCCAGAAGCAGCACGGTGGCATTGCTGGTGGCGACCTTCTGGATGAGCGCTGAGACCTCCGCGATTTTCTTGCTCTTGCCGATGATCGTCGGAGATCCCAGCTTCTCTGCGAACTGCCCCTTCAAGATCAGGTTTTCGGTGACCAGTCGGAACTGCGAAATCGCCCGCTCAATCTCGAGGAGCAGGTGATCGCTGTCGAACGGTTTGCCGATGAAATGGTAGGCGCCTTCTTTCATCGCCTGCACCGCCAGTTCGATCGTTCCGAAGGCTGTCATGATGATGACCGGCATCTGTGGGAAGGCTTCTCTCGCCGCCCTCAGAACGGCGATGCCGTCCTTCTTGGGGAGTTTCAGGTCGGTCAAGACCAGGTCGTACCGGGAGAGACCCAGCTTCCGCACCGCCTCGTCGCCGTCGGCGGCCTCATCCACGCGGTACTTCGCCGTCTCCAGCGTCCGGCGGAGCATCCGACGCATGCTCGCTTTGTCTTCGACAACCAGGATGCGATTCATGCCCTAGCGACCCTACCACCGCGCAATCCGGCGCCGCTCGTGCACGGGTAGCCGGATCGTAAAGCAAGCCCCTCCGCCTTCGCGATTCTCGACCCCGACCAGGCCCCCCAGGGCGAAGACTGTCTTCTGAACCAGGGCCAACCCAAGGCCGGTCCCACCCTCCTTCCGGGTAAAGAACGGGGTGAAGATTCGGTCTATTTCCTCCGGCGGGATCCCCGGTCCGGTGTCCTGAACGCTGATCTCGACCGTCCTCGCCTCGGCTCCCACCTCGCCGCCTGGCTCGACACGCTCGGGCCGCACCCTCACGGCCAGCTCCCCGCCGTCCGGCATCGCCTCCAGCGCGTTGCGGATCAGATTGCCAAGCGCCTGCTTGAGCGCATAGTGGTCTGCCTGTAGCGTCAACTCCTCTTCCGGAAGGTCGATGAGAAGCTTGACCTTGGCATCCTCCAGGGACGGTCGAAATCCATCCAGGGTTTCGATGGTCAAGGCCTTCATGTCAACAGGAACGCGCGAGAGCTGGATCGGTTTTGCGAACGCCAGAAAATCCCTGAGGGTCGCCTCCAGGAGCCCGATCTCTGATACCATCTCCTGAAGGTAGGCATGGGTGGCAGCATCGCTTGGGAGGCTCCGCTGGAGCAGCTTGGCGTACCCCATAATCACGCCAAGCGAGTTCCTGAACTCGTGCGCCATCCCCGCCGACATCTGCCCGAGGGCGGCGAGGCTCTGGCGCTTCACCGCCTGCTCACGGAACTGGAGGATCTCGGTCAGATCGGTCAGCAGCAACGCAAGGCCGATCAGGTTCCCTTCGCTGTCCTTCAGCAACGACGAGCTCAACCCCACCCGACGGATGGCGCCGTCCTTGCGCCGCACAGATAGCTCCAGGCGAGAGAAGATCCGCCGCTGCCGCAAGGCCCCACTGGCCACGGCCGTGATGTCCGACCCGTCTCCGAAGACCTCGTGGCACGGGCGCCCGATGGCCTCTTCATGGTCGAAGCCGAAAATCCGGCGCGCCGCCTGGTTAAGGACCGCAATGGTCAGATCGGGCTTGAAGCTGATGACGCCACTAGAGAAGCTCCCCAGGATGATTTGTTGATGTCGCTCGAGGGTTTCAGCCCTCGCCCGCTCAGCAGCATACAGCCGGCTCAGCTCCGCCTCCTTGTCGCGGAGGGTCTCGGCCGCCTGCTGAAAGGTTGACACGATGGAGCCGATGTCCACGCTTCCCTCTTCGTGGGCGACTCCCTCAGCCCGGCGAAAATCCCTGGCGACCGAGGTGAGCCTGGCGTACGGACGCAGGATCGATCGGATGAAGAGGCCGCCTAGCACAAGGGCCATCAGGAGCCCGCCCGTGTAGGCGACAACGATCACCCATCTGATATGATGCAGGAACCCGAGAAAGTCGGTCCTGGTCTCGATGCCCAAGACCCGTCGTTCCTCCCCGGCATCCCGGTTTAGGGGCACAAGCAGGGCTCGGTAGTACCCTTGGCGTCCATCGCCGTAGAAGTCGGTGAAGCGCACCCTTCCCACCTTCGCTTCTTCGATTGCCGAGATCGGCGGGCGCGCCGGCGGCCCGGAGCCAAAGACGGTTTCGCTTCCACCCGTTCCCCAGAGGAAGACACGGGAAACCCCGGTCTCCTCGGGTACGCTGACGAGACTCGTGGGATCCGACCTTCGGGGGCTGACGCCCAGTCGCTCAATCGCGATATTGGCCGCTCGCTGGAGCTGTTCCTCGATGCCCTGAGCGAGATGCTTCTTCGCCCTGCCATAGAGGTAGGTGGCCCCGGCCAGCAGAATGACCAGGCAGAGGATCAGCAGAAGGGCAAAGATCCTCACCTGGGAGGGGTAATCCCGAAAGGGGCGAAGGCCGGTCATACGTTCTCTATGGTGATCGGCGGGGGACAGCCTGCCCGGCCGTCATCGGAAGAGCCCCCAATACCAGTCGATCATCCCATCCCCCACGAACAGGGCGACCACCGCGCCGAGCGCCAAGAACGGCCCGAACGGGATCCGATCTTTCCGCGACAGCACCCGCGCGGCAATCAGCACGAGTGAAATAGAGGCGCCGGCGGCAACCGCAACGAAAAAGGAGAAGAGCACCTGCCTCCAACCGAGGAATGCCCCGATCATCGCGAGCAGATTGACATCGCCCCCACCCATGCTCTCCTTGTGGAAAGCCACCTCCGCGTACACGGCGACGAGATACACCAGTCCAGCGCCGACCAATGCGCCTGCTGCCGCCTCGCGGGGGGAAGGGTCGCGCGTGATGAGGCTCCCGAGCAGGCCGAGAGGAATGCCCGGCAGGGTGACCATATGAGGAATGATTTCATGATCGAGATCGATGAACGTGACCACGACGAGGCCACTGATGAAAATAAGCAGAAAGATCGACCGGGCACCGAGCCCGAAGCGTAACATCGTCAGGAGAAACAGCGAACCGGTCAGGGCCTCGACGACCGGATACCGCCAGGCAATCCGGCCCCCGCACGCCCGGCACCGGCCCCTGAGCAGCAGGAAGCTCAGAAGCGGGATATTGTCATACCATCGAATCGGGACAGCGCAGACCGGGCAACGGGAGACAGGACGGACGACGCTCTCACCCTTGGGGAGGCGATGGATACAGACATTCAAGAAACTCCCGACGACCAAGCCCACGAGAATGCTGACGATCGCTTCTTCGGCGCGCACGATTGGTTCGACGAGCCTCACCACCTTATCAGGCGTTGACAGTAGACGGTTGACGGTTCACCGCAGGAGTCGCTCCGGTCTGTCGACCGTCAACCGTGAACCGTGAGCCACCTTGAGCCGTTCGATCTCTTGAAGGGCAAGCGATCTCAAAGAGTCATCCTGCGCTGTCCGATATAGATCCAACCACAGCTCCAGCGCCGTTTGCGCCTGGCCTGTCCGGGCGTAGAGCCGCGCAACGAATCTTGGGAGATAGTTGGGCCGACCTGGCAGCTTCGCGGCACGCTCCCACCATCCAAGGGCCCGGGCGTCGTCTCGAGCCTCCAGATAATAGTATCGCCCGAGATCGTGTGGAAGTTCCCAACGGTCGGGGTTGGCTGCCGCCCCTTTTTCGAGGAGCGAGACAGCCGTCTGAGGTTGTCGAGCAAGATAGAGAAGGTAGAGCCCGCCAAAGCGGTACGGCTCGAGAAAGTGCGGGTCTAACGAGGTCGTTATGTCCAAAGCCCTTGCGAGTTGCGGGAACCTCTTGTCGGTCTCCACATGGGTCCCCACATACTGGACGGTTCGAATCCAGAGCAGGTCGGCCGCGACCCCGTGAAACCCGAGCAGTATCGGTCTCAGATGCCTCGCATCCGGGAGAAAGAGCCACTCGTCCCCCCGCTTGGCCTGCGCTGCTCGGCCCTCAAGCAACGCTGCCACGAGGATCGATCCGAGGAGGGAGACAATGAGAAGCCCGGCGATGGCGAGGCCGCCCCGCTTCATTTAAAATCACGCCGTTGAAAAATCGCCATGGCCGCCAGGAGAAGTGCCGCGATGTAGAACATCGCATACGCGAACGACAGCGCCAGGGTCCCTCCGTCAACGCTCAGGCCCTGGACCACCTGGTCATTAAAATCCAGACGCGAGAAGTTCGGCAGGAGAAAGTACAGCCCCTCGGCCGCTGGCCTGAGCAGCCCACCCCCGAAGCGAGCCGCAAAGAGTCGAAGGTCAGGGCTCAGATGTCCGGCGACGAAGAGGCAGATGGTGAACATCGCGCTCAGCGTCGGCGAAGAGAATGTGGAGAAAAAGAGTGCGAGGGCGGTGACAAGCATCAGCTCAAGGAAGGTGAACAGGACGGCCAGCAAAAGGCGTAAGCTCGAGACCCCCTCCCAGAGATACGCCAATCCTATGAGGCCGAGAGCCATGACAAGAACGTTCACCAGGAGCGTCAGGACAAGCCCGAGATACTTCCCCAGGATAAACTGATAGCGGTGGATCGGCTTTGAGATAATTGTGTAAACGGTCCGCCTCTCGATCTCCTTGGACACGAGTGCGATCCCGAGGAAGATGGCGATCAGGGTACCGAAGATCGAGATGGAGGCCAGGCCCAGATCCTTGATGATCTTTTCCTCTCCGCCCACGCTGATCGTAACCAGAATCGTGGAGCCGGCCAGCATCAAGAGAGCGAAGATCAGGATGGCGTAGAGGATCCTATCGCGGACAGCCTCCCAGAAGGTATTCAGAGCGATGGCGACGACCTTTCCTTCGACGAGACTCAGGACAGGCATGGACCGGTTTCCGCTCGAGCCCTTCGGCTGGGCTCAGCACAGGCGTGACGGAGGAAATACTCTTCGAGACTCTCACGTTGGGGGATAATAGAATGGACAGTCGCATGTGCCTCAACCAGGCGGGCCAGCAGATCGGCGAGCATCGCGTCATCTTTGACCGTGAGCAGCAGCCTCTCGCCCCTCATGAAGGGCCTGGTCATGAGCAGATGGCCGAGATCCTCCACCACGTCCGCCGGCAGCCTGGAGACTGTGACCTCGATCGATGCTACCTGTGCCTCGAGCATCTCGTCAAGGGGTCCCTGAGCGACGAGACGACCGCTGACCAGGATCCCGACCCGGTCGCACACCACCTCCACGTCGGGGATGACGTGGGAGCTGAAAAATACGGTCTTCCCTTCCTCTTTCAGCCCGAGGAGCAAGTCCCGCACCTCCCGCCGCCCGATCGGATCCAAACCGGACATCGGCTCATCAAGCACAACCAGTTTCGGATCGTTCAGCAGGGCCTGAACCAGGCCGATCTTCTGAAGCATCCCCTTCGAGTATTTCCTGAGCGGCAGATCCAGCGCCGATTCAATTCGCAATCGACGGGCCAGCGTCTCAATGCGCTCCCTCCGATCGGACCGGTGGAGACCGAAAAGCTGTCCGTAGAAATCCAGGATCTCTTTGCCGTTCAGGTACTCATAAAAATAGGGTTGTTCCGGCAAGAAGCCGACCTGGTGTTTTGTCCCCACATCGCCCAGCGGCTGCCCCAGGATCCTGGCTTCGCCCGATGTCGGCCGCGCCAACCCCATAAGGATCTTGAGCGTGGTGGTCTTTCCCGCGCCGTTCGGGCCAAGATATCCGAAGATCTCGCCACGACGGACGACGAGGTTCACCCCGGAGAGGACGCGGATCCTCTTTCGCCAAAACCCGATCCGGTAGTCTTTCGTCAGGTTGTCGGTCTCGATCGCATTCATCGACACGAGCCCAAGCGTCACAGGTCCCCCGAGCACGTCATCCTGCCCTAAATTACCAATTGACCTCGAAAAGTCAAAGGGTTTCGGGCTATGCCGAACTGCGTGAAGAAGCTCAGATCATGACCGGCCGACAGATGGGAGGGAAGAAACGACCAAGAGACCAAAAAACTGGGTGGGCTTGTCAGCAGCCCACCCAGTTGGTTATGTCCCTACGAACGTCTGAGGCCGACCGTTAACAGCCGGTCACTGTGATCGCACCAAAATCGGTTTGAAACCCGACAACCCCGGCGCAGGTCGTACTGCTCGGGCCGCCGACCGCTCGGGGTGTGATAGGAGCTGCCGCGCCACCCGGGGGTCCACCGCTTAGGGCCCAGACGGGCCCGCCTGTTCCGTAGCCATAGTTCTGGGTCGCGGTCGTGCCAAAGGGATCGTATGCCTGGGACATGTACGTGGGCATTAGCTGTGCCAGGGTGGGGTAAGTGTTAAAGTCATTGTTGTAAAGTTGGGCCTGGCTGACCATCTGCCTGGTGTCGGCGATCGCTCGGGAGACTTTCGCGCGCTTCTGGGCCGCGAGCAGGTTCGGGATGGCGATCGCCGCCAGGATCCCGATGATCGCCACGACGATCAGGAGTTCGATCAGTGTGAAGCCCTTCGCGTGTCTTCGCCATCGATGTAGCATGGTTGTTTCCTCCTTTCAGGTCCTTTGGGACTCGAAGCTATTTGAGGCCGGAAGACATGGGTTCATTCCGCCGTCCCGCGATATAAACGAAGCAATATGCATGCCAATCATTCTATAGCAAACACGATGACCCCATCTCCTCGCCAGATTATCGAGAGTTTATCTTTGTTTTCAAATAATTACGGTTATAATCCTTCGAGGATCGGTCGCACAAGCTTTGCCTAATCCAGACATTTCACATCATAGAGAATTGCTACCGTTGACAAATATTTTAAGCGTAAGTGACAATTTCTGTCAGTTCAAGCCGATTTCCCTATGGAGGTGACGCCAGCCGCCAACATTCCACCACCAGGCTATCCGGGAACGCCACGCTGCTCACGTGACGGTTACGGGACAGGAACCTGAGTTCGTACCCGACCTTCGCCGCATGTTCATTTCCGACCGCTGACGATCCGATTGACCTCGATCATCCCGTGAGGACACCGCGAGGGAGGCGGAGGAGAGCCAGTTATGGAAGAGGAAGACCGTTCAGAAAAGCCAGACGCGCACGGCTGATAAGCACGAGGAAGATGAGAGAGAAGACACCGGCCACCAGCGTCGCCCTCGCACACGACGTTCTGCCGCCGTGCGACCACGACACCATCAGGAGCAGGCAGATGAGTCCCCGGAGATGATCAACTCAGAGGGAGAGAATCTGCGAATTGCCGAACTCAGGGGCTTCAGGAGGCAGCTTCAGGCGCCGCGCCCGGCCTTTGTGATCCCGTATTTCTTTGCCTTGTGCCGGAAGGCGCGAAAGCTGATCCTCAGCAGTTCAGCAGCGTGCTTCTGGACCCATCCCACACGCTCGAGGGCTTGGAGCATCAGATCTTTTTCGACGTTGGAGACAGTCGCGTCCAGCTCGATCCCCTCAGGCGGAAGGGTGATGGTCACCGGCCTCTGCTGCCTACCCCTATCGTCCAGATCCCTGATATCCAAGGGGAAGCTCATCGGGGTCAACTGATCGGTTGTTTCGAGGGCCACCGCTCGCTCGATCACGTTTTCCAGCTCCCTGACATTGCCCGGCCACGGATACCGCACAAGGACCTCCATGGCCTCTGGAGAGATCGAGGCAGGCCCACGCTGTTGGCGGAGTGAGCACTGCACCAGCAGGCTGTTTGCCAGCAAGGGGATGTCTTGCTCTCGCTCCCGGAGGGGCGGCAGATGGATAGGGATCACGTTCAACCGGTAGAAGAGGTCCTCGCGAAAGCCTCCGTCGGCAATCGCCTTGCCGAGATCTTTGTTCGTGGAGGCGATCAGACGGACGTCCACCTCTACGTCCTCCGTCCCCCCTACCCGCCGGAATGTTCGCCACTGGAGGAACCGAAGCAGCTTGACCTGAAGGCCCGGACTCATCTCTGCGACTTCATCCAAGAGGACGGTCCCGCGATGGGCGACCTCGAAGAGCCCGGCCTTGTGCGAGACCGCCCCGGTGAATGCCCCTTTGACATGCCCGAACAACTCGCTCTCCAGCAGTTGATCTGGAATGGCCGCGCAGTTGATGGCCAGAAACGGGTGATCGGTGCGGGGGCTCGCGCAGTGGATCGTCCTCGCAACCAACTCCTTGCCCGTCCCGCTCTCCCCGGTGATGAGGACGGTGCTGTCCAGTCCAGCAATTTTGCTGATCAGTTTGTAGAGCTCAACCATCTTCGGGCTTCGCCCGATAATCCCCTCGAGCCTCGGCGCCTCCGGGACCGCTGGCTCGCTGGCTTGATCCTGCTGACGCTTCTTCCGCCTTGCCAGGGCCTTTTCCACCACCAACCGGAGCTCGTCGAGCCGAAACGGCTTGGTGAGGTAGTCGTCGGCACCCAATTGCATCGCCTGGATCGTTGAATCCGACGAGGCGTAGGCGGTGATTAAAATCACAGGGAGATGGGGGTGCTGCGCTCGGATTCCAGTCAGAAGCGCAATTCCATGCACCTTTGGCATTCGAACGTCGGAGATCACCAGATCGACCGGCTGCTCCCCCACCATCCTGAGCGCCTGCTCACCGTCCGAGGCGGTCATCACGTTGTGCCCCTCTTTTTCCAGGAGCACAGCGAGGAATTCGCGCATCGCCTGTTCGTCATCGACGACCAATACCGTCCCCATGCCACTCCCTATGCGCGCCGCGCCGGATGCCTCTCAGTTGGAGCCCGCTTGAGGACAACCCTGAAGGTCGCCCCGGCCCCTTCCCTGCTCTCGACTTCGAGCCTCCCGCCGAGGCTGTCCATGATCTTTTGCGCGATGGCAAGTCCAAGCCCTGTGCCGCCCGGCTTCGTCGTATAGAATGGTTCGAAGATATGATCCACCTCCCCTGGCAGGATCCCCCGTCCTGTATCGCGAAACTCAATCGCTGCCCAGCCGGCGCCCTTCTCGGATACCTGGTGGCGGATGGCCACCGTCAGCCGCCCGCCCGACGGCATCGCCTGAATCGCATTGAGTCCCAGGTTCCAGAAGACCTGTTTCAACTCATCAGGGTCGGCCGCAACCATGACCTGCTCGGCCTCCCTTTGCAACGAAAAGGTCACCGCGTGGGTGCCGTCACACGCTTTCCCAAGGAGCGAGATCGCCTCCTCGGCCAGCGCCACGAGCTCGCACTCCTTCTGCAAGCCCTCCCTCGGCTTTGTGAAATCCAGAAACTGCCCCGTCACCAGCTTCAGCCGATCGGTCTCGCGAAGAACGATATCGAGCAGTTGGGGCCGCGCCACCCCCTCTTCCTTCATGAGCTGAATAGACCCGCTGATCGCGGCCAGCGGGTTCCGGACTTCATGGGCCAACCCAGCCGCTAGTCGTCCCACGGCTGCGAGACGGTCGGCTTGACGCAGCTTGGCCTCGATCTGCTTGCGCTCCGTCAGGTCCTGAAAGATGCCGACGAGGCCCAAGATCTCGCCACCCGACGCTTTCAAGGGAGTGAAATTAATCCCGACCAGGCTGGTGCGACCATCTTGGCGTCGGATCTGAAACTCCTGCGAGAGCCCACGGAAGGATGACATGGGCGCAAAAAAGAACTCCTCAAGTTGCGTGATCTCTCGAAACGGGGTGTCTCGCCAGCTCTTGTCACGTATCTCCTCGGCCGTCAGGCCGATGATCTTCTGCGCACCCTGGTTACACGAAACGATCCGACCTTTGAGGTCCAGGGTCACGATCCCGCTGGGGATATTCGCCACGATGTCTTGGTGCAGTGTTCGAAGGTTGCGGAGGTCCGTGCGCTGTTCTTCCAACTCGCGGCCTGCCTCTTTGAGCCGCTCGGCCAGGTTGCTCCCCAAAAGTGCCTCAAGGAAAAACGCGACGCTGTTGATGAAGGTCTGGAAGATCGCGTACCCGGGATCGTGCGCGATGCCCGCCGCCGAGAGGAATTCCGCCCGCGACATGAGCCCATGGAGCTGGATGTTGATCAGTACGCCGTACAGGATGCTGCTCCCGGCGGCCAACAGGAGACTGGACCTACGAGAGAGAAGGATGGCCGCAGCAAGGATGGGAAATACGTAGACAAAGGCAAAGAGACTATCAATCCCACCGGTATAGTGAACGAGGGCGGTCACGAGCAATGAGTCGATCCAGATCTGGAGGCCGCAGAGCGTTCTGATCTGCCTGGTGCGGCGCAGCACGAGGAGATACAACACGCTCAGAAAACAGGTGCAGGTCACAAGGACAAAGAGGGGGGTCAGCGGGAAAGGGGGATTCTGCCGAATGGCCAGGATCGCCGCCGAGCCTAAAAAGAGGAAAGCGACGAGGAGCCGGAGACCGATCAGCCACTTGATCCGTCTATCCAGCACGACATCTTCGATCGAGCGATGGGTCTCGATGTCCGACACTCCCGGCCCTCAGCGACCCACCACCGACACCATCTTGAAGATGGGTAGGTACATGGCGATGATCACCCCGCCGATCACCACCCCGAGAAAGACCATCAGCATCGGTTCAAGCAGGGCGGTCAGGTTCGCGACCGCCTGGTCCACCTCACTGTCGTAGAAATCTGCGATCTTTGCCAGCATGGAGTCGAGCGCCCCTGTTTGTTCTCCAACGCTGATCATCTGCACGACCATAGGCGGGAAGACTCCGGACGCCTTCAGAGGCTCGGCGATTGTCTTCCCTTCGGCAATGCTGGAACGGGTCTTTTGCACCGCCTCTTCCACAACCGTATTGCCGGCTGTTCTCGCCGTGATATCCAGTCCGTCAAGTATCGGGATCCCGCTAGACACTAACGTTCCCAACGTGCGCGTGAACTTCGCCACCGAGACCTTCCGAATCAGCTCACCAAAGACCGGGATCCGCAGGAGGATTGTATCGATGACCTTCCGCCCCTTCTCGGTCCTGTAGTAGAACCGCACACCGAGAACCGCCAAGGCGAGGACACCGAGGCCAGCCAAGAGGTACTGTCGAACAAGGCGGCTCAGTTCGAGCACGATCCGGGTCGGCAGGGGCAGTACCGCGCCAAACCCCTGGAACAGCGCCTTGAAGGTCGGGATCACGAAGACCAGCAAAAAGATGACAACTGCGATGGCGACCGTCATGATTGTGCTGGGATAAATCAGGGCACCTTTGATTTTTCGCCGAAGGTTCATCGCCTTCTCAATGTATTCCGCCAGGCGGTTCAAAATCGTGTCGAGAAGCCCTCCCGCCTCGCCCGCCTCCACCATGTTCGCGTACAGGCGTGTGAATACCGTCGGATGGCGCTTGAGGGCTGCCGCAAAGGTCGAACCCCCTTCCACATCCTCCCTGAGCTTGGTCAGGGTGTTTCTGAACCGTTTATTTGGCTGTTGCAACGCCAGCGCCTCAAGACACTGGACCAGAGGGAGCCCGGCGTCGATCATGGTGGCAATCTGGCGAGTGAAGGCCGCCAGCTCCTTCTCTTTTACCTTCCCGCCAAATCCCGGAATCTTGAATTGGATCGGCTTCGGCTTCGGCCTGATGGAAGTCGGCATGACTCGCTGCTGGCGGAGTTGGGCCACCGCAGCTTCCAGGGTATTCGCCTCCATCTGCCCGACGACCACCTGGCCGGTCCAGGTCCGTCCGCGATAGGAGAAGGTCGGCATCGTTTCCTATCCTCTGGGTGCCAGAGATGATAGGCGGTTCACCAGGGATGTCATCGCCTGCTTGCCGCTTGAGCCCGCTGGATCATCTGCGACAACTCGTCCGGCAGTGGGCTCCTGAGCAGCGCCTCTTCCAGCGTGATATTCCTCTTGAGATAGTGGGCCAGGAGGGATTGATTCATCGTCTGCATCCCGAATTTCTCCTGCCCGGTTTGCATGACCGAGTACATCTGGTGGACCTTGTCCTCCCGGATCAGATTGCGGATGGCAGGATTCGGGATCATGATCTCCAGGGCCAGCACGCGCCCCTGGCCATTGCTCTTAGGGATGAGGGCCTGGCAGAGCACCCCTTCCAGAACGAACGAGAGCTGGGCGCGAATCTGCGGTTGTTGGTGAGGAGGAAAGACATCGATGATCCGATTGATGCTTTCCACGCACGAGTTGGTATGGAGGGTCGCGAAGGTCAGGTGGCCGGTCTCCGCGATGGTGAGCGCGGCTTGAATGGTCTCCAGGTCCCGCATCTCCCCGATGAGGACCTTGTCAGGATCTTGCCGGAGAACGCGCCTGAGCGCCTCCGCAAACGAGCGGGTGTCGGAGTGAACCTCTCGCTGGTTCACAATGCACCCTTTGTGCGAATGGACGAATTCGATGGGGTCTTCGATGGTGACGATGTGTTCCCGGCGCTCAGAGTTGATCTTGTCGATCATGGTGGCAAGCGTGGTCGATTTGCCTGAGCCGGTCGGGCCGGTCACGAGGATCAACCCTTTTGGCTTCTCACAGAGGTCTGCCACAATCTTGGGAAGGCCCAATTCTTCGAAGGAGTGAATGGCATAGGGGATGGTTCGGATGGCGATCCCTACGGCTCCTCGCTGAATGTAGACGTTGGCCCGGAACCGACTGAGGCCCTTGATTCCGAACGAGAGATCAAGTTCCCTCTCTTCTTCAAATTTCTGCTTTTGGGCGTCGGTCAGGATACTGTAGGCCAGGCTTTTCGTCTCGGCCTGGGTCAACGGCGTGTCACCGAGAGGAACCATCCGGCCGTGGAGACGGAGCATCGGTGGGGCACCGATGGTGAGGTGAAGGTCAGAGGCGCCGCGCTCGACCATCTCCTTTAACATTTCGTGCAGGTTCATTGCTGGCCTAAAGGTGAGCGCTCAGCTATCAGCCGCAAGCCTGCTGACCGCTGATGGCTGAACGCTGATGGTTGTTAAGAAAGGCTGGTGACTCGCACTACCTCCTCGAAGGTGGTGACCCCTTCCAGAATTTTTTGGAGGCCGCTCTCCCGCACGGTCTTCATCCCCTGCTTGCGTCCCAGCTCACGGAGGTCACTGGTGGAGGCACCATTCAGGATTGCCTCTTGGATCTCCTCGTCCAGCAGCATCACCTCATAGAGGGCAGTCCTGCCCCGATACCCGGTGTCGCTACAGTTCATGCACCCCCTGCCTCGATAGCACGTGAGGGTCTTGGCCTCCTGCGGCGTGAAACCGATGTTCTCCAGGGCAAGAATGGGAACCGACACCTCCATCCGGCACTCCGTGCAGAGCCGACGGACCAGACGCTGGGCGATGAGCAGTTTGAGGGAGGCACTCACCAGATACGGCGGCACGCCCATGCTGATAAGCCGGCTCACGGTGCTGGGCGCATCGTTGGTATGGACTGTGCTGAGCACGAGGTGGCCGGTGAGGGCGGCCTTGATCGCGATCTCGGCTGTCTCGTAGTCGCGAATCTCACCCACCATGATGACGTCAGGATCCTGTCGAAGGAACGACCTGAGCAAGGCGGCAAAGTTCAGACCGATATCCGGCTTCACCTGTGCTTGATTGATCCCGGTCAGATTGTATTCGATCGGATCTTCTGCGGTCATGATATTGATGCCGATGCTGTTGAGCCGGGTCAGCGCCGAATAGAGCGTAGTCGTCTTTCCGCTCCCGGTCGGGCCGGTCACCAAGACCATCCCGTGCGGGGCAAGGATCGCCTTCTCAACCACGGGGAGGGCCTGCGAATCGAACCCGAGCTTGATCATGTCCAATTCGAGACTCGAGCGGTCCAGCAACCGCATGACCACCTTCTCTCCGAACAGTGTCGGCACCGTGGAGACCCGCAAATCCAGCTCTCGCTGCCCCAGCTTGACCTTGATCCGGCCGTCCTGCGGCAAACGCCGCTCTGCGATGTCCAATCGCGCCATGATCTTGACGCGAGAGGTCACCGCTGCCTGCAGCGTTGGCGATGGAGACATCACCTCATAGAGCACGCCATCGAGCCGGAATCGGATGCGAAATGCCTTCTCGTACGGCTCCAGGTGAATATCAGAAACGCCTTTCCTGATAGCGTCGGACAGGATGAGATTGACCAGCTTCACCACAGGGGCCTCTTCAGTGGCTCGGTACAGCTCTTCCAGGTCGATCTCTCCTAGATCCACCTCCGCTGCCCCCGTGGGGTCCTTTTGCTGCAAATCCCTAACCAAAATGCGCGCGAGGCCTGCTGTATCGTAGTACCTATTGAGAGCGTCTCGGATCGAGGCTTCCGGGGCGACCATCGGGTTTATGTTGTACCCGGTCATGAATCTGAGGTCATCGATGACAGATATATCGGATGGGTTCGTCATGGCAACCGTGAGGGTGCTCCCGGTTCGGCTCAGAGGAATGACGAGATGTCTATCGGCGATTTCGGCGGGAATAAGCTTGATGATCGCGGGGTCGATCTTTAGGTTTATAAGGTTAGCCGGCGGGACCCCGTACTGACGGCTCAGGAAGGACGCGATCTCCTCCTCGCCAATGTAGCCGAGCTTGGCGAGACTTGACCCGATACGCTGGCCTGACATCTTATGCAGCGCAAGGGCTTGGGCCAACTGGTCAGGAGTGATCAGGTTGGCCTTGACCAGCATCTCGCCCAGCCGCAAGGATTCCAGGCGCTTACCCATTCTCGTCCTGCCTCATAGCGTCAAACCAATCACTCAGTGTGCGGTATTTTCTATCTCTGTCTAAGAAAAGTCAAGCGAGCGCTTGGATGAGGGCCGTCCTCATGGCCTCCTCTGAAGGTTTTTGCCCCGTCCAAAGCTCGAAGGCCAGCGCGCCCTGATACAGCAACATTCCTAATCCACCCACGACTTGACACCCGCGCTTCTTCGCCTCCAGAAGCAATGTTGTCTCTCGCGGACGGTAGATCAGGTCGTAGACCAGCATCCCAGGCCGAAGCAAGACTGGGTCGATCGCCGGCGGATCTGAAGGGCTAAGACCAAGCGATGTCGCATTCACCAGCAGCCCACAGGCCGCGACCCTCTCTGGAACTCGCGGATCGTCCGGCCCCAGTCCAACGGCCGAGACCCCCGTTGCCCGGCTCACCAAGTCGGCCAATGATTCAGCCCGCTCGACAGTCCGGTTTAGGATGAGGAGCACCGAGATGCCCGCCTCGCCTAGACTCCAGGCGACGGCGCGCGCCGCCCCGCCGGCTCCAAGGATCACGGCCTGCTGCCCTCGCGGGACAAATCCGGCCTCCTCCTGAAGCGACCGGAGAAACCCCTGTCCGTCGGTGTTTGCTCCGAACAGATGCCCGCCTCTGGAGACGATCGTGTTGACCGCGCCCACCGAGGCGGCCTCTGATGACAGTTCATCGACCAATGAAACGGCTTGCTCCTTATGGGGGAGCGTGACGTTCGCCCCACCGAAGTTTTCCATCCCGCGAAGAGCCTCGAACGCCGTCGGAAGGCCGGCAGCCTTCACGCGCCACGGGATATAGAGGCCATCGATCCCGGCCGCCTGGAGTCCGGCGTTTTGCATGGCCGGGGAGAGAGAGTGCTCGACTGGATCACCAAAGATCACGAACAGCTTTGTCGCTGCAGAGACCCTCACGCTAGCCCCCGAGTCCAGCCGGACTCCCAGCGCCCTCCAACAAATGAGTGTGTCGGCCCGGTTCTAATTGAACCCCTCTGAGAGGGCATGTTCTAGTGCATGCCGGATCCGCTCTCTCCGCCCCTCATCCACCAGCTTGCTTCCGTCCTTATTTGTGATGTAAAAAACGTCCACGGCCTGCTCTGCCTCGGTGGTAATCTTTGCAGAGCGTATATCCACAGCAAGCTCCGAGAGCGTGCTGGAGATGAGATACAGGAGCCCCAGCCGGTCCAGGGTCCGGATATCCAGGACAGTGTAGGCCTCGGAAACCAGGTTGTCGAACTCCACTTTGGTTGGGGGCAACGCGCCCTTCTGCATCGGTCGGGCCAGGACATCCTTCCTGCGGCTCTTGATCAGGTCACGGACATTTACCCTGTCCGCGAGAACCTCCCGCAAATCGGCAACCAGCCGTTCCCAGACCTTGGCGTCCTCAATGGCTGAGCCCTTCCCGTCGTCCACCCTGAAGTGGCGGATCACCATGCCGCTTGCCAGCGTGAAAATCTGGGCGCTCAGGATGTTCATCCCGTTCACGGTGAGGGTTCCCACAATCTGAGCAAACCGCCCGTGACGGCCATACGCGCAGACGGTGAACTCGGAGTAGCCGGCCAATGGGAACGCCGCCCAGTGGCTGGCCGCCTCTTCGCCCTGCTGCACGCGCTGTATCAAGCGCAAGTGGGAGGCGATCTTGCCCATCGAGGTCGTCAGCAGATAACGCGTGGGCACTTCCTGGAGGTGTCGCTTGACCGCCTCCACGCTAAACTCCGGCGACAGCTCCTGGGTGAGCTGGGATTTCACCCGCTCGGCCCGAGCAAGGTCATCCTCGCCCTCCGGGATTCCCCTGGTGAGGATGGTGTGAGTCTTGATGTAGAGTTCCCACAGCAATGTGCCCTTCCACTCGGTCCAGACCCCCGGCCCAACCGCCTTGATGTCGGCGTAGGTAAGGAGGTAGAGCATCTTCAACCGATCCGGCGTCTGCACCTGTTTCGCAAAGTCGATCACGAGCGCCTCCTCGTCCAGGTCCAAACGCTGGGCGATATGGGACATGGCCAGATGGTTCGCCACCAAGAAACGGACTTCCTCGACGTCCGGTTCCGGGATGCCCATCCTGGCCTGGATCGCATCGACCAAGGCGATCCCCTTGGCGACGTGGCCGTGCCCCTCCCCCTTGCCGATGTCGTGGAGCAGGAGCGCCAACCGGAGGATTTCCAGCCTCTTTGTGTCCGACGCGATCGAACGAAACTCCTCGCCGTAAAATCCTGAGACCTCATCAAGGTGTTCCAGGTTCTCGATGGCAAGGAAGGTGTGTTCATCCACGGTATATTTATGGTAGAAATCGAACTGCACCAGACAGGTGAGCTTGGCGAATTCCGGGATGTAGGCGCCGAGCACCCCGAGCTCGTGCATACTCCGAACCGTTGCAGCCACTCCTTTGGGTTCTCGAAGGATGGCCAGCAAGAACCCCAGGGCTCGACTTGATCGTCGGACCGAATCATCGATGAGATGAATATCGGTTCTGATCTGGTCCTTAATTTCTGGGCTCAGCCCGTATCCCATCTGCTGCGCGTACCAGAAGACCTTCAGGAGCCGGACAGGGTCCTCCCGAAAAAGCCCCCGATTCTTCGACAACACATGGATCTGGCGATCGATCTCCGTCAGATCGTCGCCAATGTCGCGAGCCTTCAGCTTATTCATCACCATCTCCACCTGAGACCTGCCTCGCGTGCACCGCGAGATCAATTGCTCCGACAGTAGCGAGATGTCCTTTGCGGCCAGGTAGTACCGTTGCATGAAGTGCTCAACACCGTAGGCCTGAGCCGTGTCCAAAAACCCCAGGTTGGCTGCCACCTGTTCTTGCAGGGATAGCGACAGAACATCGTTCCTGCCGAGACAGAGGTAATGGAGTTCGTTGCGGAGGCGGAGCATGAAATCCAGCGCAACGTCCCAGCGTTCCATCTCTTCCTGACTGAGAAGCCCTTTTTCAACCAGCTCCGACAGGGTGCCGGCCCGCTGAGTGGCTCGAGCAATCCAGATGGCAGTGTG